>Ga0102851_10003086_pt1 | contig 10275 bp, 7 predicted proteins | sample Mud3Dept3metaG_FD_79558 | JGI IMG/M metagenome (GOLD analysis project Ga0102851, IMG submission 79558) | Freshwater wetland microbial communities from Ohio, USA, analyzing the effect of biotic and abiotic controls - Mud 3 Core 4 Depth 3... | ecosystem: Environmental > Aquatic > Freshwater >...
ATGCCCACGGATGCCCGCCACGCGGCGCTGAAAATCGGCCGCATCGACCACATCCTGCCCCAAGATCAACGGGGCAACAAAATCCTTCAGAATATGCCAGGCGGTACCGGTGGTCTCGTAGTTGTAGCCGGGGTCGCGCTCTACGGCCGATTCGCCGTAGCCAACCAGCCCATCTGCATGTAATTCAACCAGGATACATTCTTTGTGGTCGATACTACCAAAGGAAGTGGCAAAGGGCGTAACCAGGGGCAGACGGATATGATAAAGGGTTAAGGATTCAATTTTCATTCTTCAACTTTAACTTCCCCATCCTCATCGCTGATACCCAACTCGCGCAGCGCTTCCTCCATACTGACCGCAGTATCGCGGCGCATACCGGGCGCGGGCGTGCCGCAATAAGGGCACAGGTTCCAGGGCAATTCCATCAGCTTGCCGCATTCGTTGCAGGTCTTTTTCAACTTGGTATGGCAATTCGGGCAAACCTGCCAGTCATCTTTGACGCGGCGTTCACAACCAGGACAAAGCGGTAAATCTTCGAGCGCTTGCAGCAAGGCTTCTTCTTCCAATGTACGCTGGTATTCCTCTTCCAGCGTGCGCTGCGGGCGCAGGATTAAATAGACCAGCACACCCGGTAAATTCAACACCGCCACCAGCAACGCCGACAGGATCTGCACCAACGGGTCACGGGCGCGTGCGCGGATGTCGCGATAGGTCCAGATGACCAGCGCGATCCACAAGGCGGCAATGAATGCCCCGCCGAAGCCAGTCAGAATCAAGAGAAAATTGCTTAGAAAAGTTGGATCAAAGGTCATGAATTCTCCAGGTCTACCACGAAGTTGCCAAAACATAGGAACACAAAGAAAAAAAGAGTGTTGTGACTTTGTGCTTTTGTGTCTTCGTGGTCAATTCTCCATTGTCAATTCTACCCGCCGCCGCCCTCGCCGACAATACCACCATCGGTCAGCTTGCGTAAATCCAAGAGCGCGGCCTCGATTTCGTCCGTTGTAACCGGTCGATCCTCGTCATGGTGTTTGAGCGCTCCATTTTTTGCCTTTTCCAGCGCCACTTCCTTGATAGCCGCATCACGCGCCAGCGCTTCCTTGACCAGCGCCGCGCCTTGTGCGTAACCGATCAATGGATTCAAAGCGGTCACCACGATGGCGTTCTTCGCCAGCCAGCCTTCGGCCTTTTCACGATTGGCCGTCACGCCCTGCACGGCTCGCTCGGTAAAAGCCGTCACCGCGCCAATCGTGACCTGCATCATCTCGAACAGGTTGTGCGCGATGACCGGCATCATCACATTCAATTCTAATTGCCCGGCCTGGGCCGCCAGCGCTACGGTCGTGTCGCAACCGATGACGTGGAACATGGCTTGGTCCAACATCTCGGCCATGACCGGGTTCACCTTGCCCGGCATGATCGACGAGCCCGGCTGTACCGCGGGTAAACGGATTTCATCCAAGCCCGTGGAAGGCCCGGATGAGAGCAAACGGAAATCGTTGGCGATGCGGATGAGCGTCAACGCCAGGGTGCGAAAGGAGGCCGAAAAATCGGCCGCGTCAGCCATGGACTGCATCGATTCGAACAGATTATCGGACTCGTGCAATTCCAGGCCAGTCAATTCAGACAATTTCTTCACCATGCGGACGTGATACTGCGGGTGCGCGTTCAACCCGGATCCGACGGCTGTCCCGCCGATCCCCAGCCGTCTCAGTCCCTCGGCCGCCCGCCGGATGCGCTCTGCATCACGGCGGATCGCCATAGCATACGCGCCGAACTCCTGTCCCAGCCGCACCGGGACGGCATCCTGCAAATGGGTGCGCCCTGATTTGACGACATCATCGAACTCGTCCGCTTTGGCATCCAACGCGGACACCAGGTCATCGAGCGTGGTAAGTAATTCGTCCAGCCGCCACAGGCAGCCAAGCCGGATGGCCGTCGGGATGGTGTCATTGGTCGATTGGGCCATGTTGACGTGGTCGTTGGGGTGCACGCGATACTCCCCTAAAAGGCCATTAAGCACGAGCGTAGCGCGATTCGCGATCACCTCATTGATGTTCATATTATGGCTGGTGCCCGCGCCCGCCTGGAAGGGGTCCACAACGAACTGGTCATCCCATTTGCCATCCATGACTTCCTGCGCAGCTTTGATGATGGCGTCTGCACGGTCTTCGTCAAGCAAACCCAGGTCACGGTTGACTTCGGCGGCAGCCCGTTTGATCGTCGCCATACCCCAGATAAATGCGCGCCATGGACGCAGCCCGGAAATCGGAAAATTCTCAACAGCCCGCTGCGTCTGTGCGCCATATAGGGCTTGCGCCGGGACATGCAACTCGCCAAGCGAGTCTTTTTCTACTCGAAATGATCCTGAAGCCATACTTTCTCCTACCAGTAACTCAGCCAGAATTACCGGTATTGTACCCCCTTATGGATTATGCCAGATGAAATGCCAGTCCGTACCTTCCTTCCAGGATTCGGATGTTTCACCGATCACCTGATAAAACGTGACACCGGGTTTCAAGTAAATAGGCGCACCCAGGGAGGTCGTCAGCAAGATCGGCTGGTCGAGCTCGACGCGATTCCAGATGGCTTCGACTGCAATTCCGTTCCGAAAAACGTAGGCGTCACCCGATCCGTACATGTCAATATGGTAGACTTCGTCTTCCTCTTCGAACTTGTTGGCAAAACGATGCTGGACGAAAAGCACAACCACGTTATCAGCCATAACAGGTTGCTCCGTGAGAGCATCAGTCAAAGGCGCATAAGCGGCAGTCAGTCCTTTTTTCAGGCTGTTCACTTCCTGGTAACGCTGGTAACGGTTTTCGTCCGGGAGAAATTGCCAGTAGCTGTAATCATCTAATGAGTATTGCATATATATGCGTTCGACAACCTGGTCTGACTGGGGGGGCAGGTTGCTGAAAAAGTTACTGCGGACAGGTGGGCGATTATTGTCCACACTTTTACGCTTGGCAATACAATCCTTGAATTTGACCGTATTGAAAAATATATTGTTATAAGCATCGCGTTTGGTGGGACCAATCGAAAATGGCGGACAGGCGCCATTGCCAGGCACCACCAGATAATCCTTCAAGTCGCTGTCTTGGTAGTAGTCATATACGCGCGAGTCCGCGTATTTGAAGACGAAGAAGGCCTGGTACATACGCGCAATATGCTCGTCGAAGAAACGTCCCGAGCGCACAGGTCCGGCCATCTCAGCATCATTTCCATAAAAAACAGCGATGAAGCGTGTGAGGCCATCTTCGATGTAATACTCGAAGACTACATCCGCCAGCGTTAGCCCGGATTGTGGACGCACATACCGCGGAAATAGTGTAATTTTGACCGCAATGGGCCGTCGCTCCAACAATTCAGGATTTGTAGCAGTCAATCCGGTCAGTGGGTTGGTTTTCGAAGTTGGAACATAACTCGGCGCACTCTGATAATCAGATGAGAATGGGGTAGGCAGCAAGTTCCCCTCTCCCGATAGAGTTTTTGGTACAACCAGATATGGAGCTAACGTAGGAGTTTGGGCAGGAAAAACATAGGGGGTATCATAGGGAGAGTTGTTCGATCCATTGTTGGGCTGGAAAGGTGTAGCAGTCGGGTTGTTGATGTCGGGGGTCAGGAGCAGGTTCTCATCCACGTCAGGTGCGGAGCTGCTGCATCCCCCAGAAAAGATGGCAAACGAAAGAATAACCAGCGTCCACCAGCGAAGAGTACGATACAGCCCAAATTGGGTTATCGACGCAAGCATGCTGCCGATTGTACAACAAAATAGGTGGGCGTGCCTAAACCCTGATAAAATTGCCGACACACTGCAATGTTAATCTTCCTGACAGTATTGTTTCTCTTTCTAGCGGCGCTCGCGCTGATTATTCTATCCTGGGTGCGTCCTGCAGTCCGATACTCCTGGTTGATTTCTGTGGGTGGCGCGCTGGGCGGTTGGATCAGTGTACTGGTCTGGCAATTTCGCTTACCAGTCATCTTTCAACTACCACGATGGGAACCAGCCAACTTATTCCTTGAATCATTATCGTTTACCGCCGATACGCTTACATGGCTGTTTGCCTTCAGCGTTGCCACACTCATGTTGGCCGTCATTCTGACTGCTTCTGCGCGTGAAAACTTTCCTGCCCCAATTCCCTGGGCCGCCATGCTGGTACTTGGTGGGCTGGGGTTGCTGGCAGTGGTCGCAGATAACCCTCTGTCGCTGCTTATGGTCTGGTCAGCCATTGACCTGGTCGAACTGGTCACTCAGTTACGGTCCGTGGATGGACCGCAACCCAGTGAAAAGGTGGTGACTGCTTTTGCGACTCGTGTTGCTGGCAGCGGTGTGGTATTGTGGGCTAACATGGTCAGCATATCGACTGGCTCGCCAATGAACTTTCAAAACGCGCCTCCGCAAGTTGGACTGTATCTTCTGCTCGCGGCGGGATTGCGCCTGGGCGTGCTCCCATTACATATGCCTTATGCATCCGAATCTGCCCTCCGACGCGGCTTTGGCACCACACTGCGCCTGGTTTCTGCCGCATCCAGCCTGGTTCTGCTTGCGCGGATTCCTACCGCTAGTGTTATTTCGACCTTCACGCCATATCTGTTGTCGCTTGCAGCCCTGGCTGCTATTTACGGCGGTTGGATGTGGTTACGCGCCCCAGATGAACTCACAGCTCGCCCATACTGGTTGATCGGACTGGCATCCCTGGCAATGGCGTCAGCCTTACGAGGCAACCCGGTCGGCGCGGCCGCCTGGGGTTGTGCATTGCTTCTATCTGGTGGCGCTTTGTTCCTTTCGTCCGCCAACCATGTCTGGCTAAGCCGTGCACTTTGGATAGGGATGTGGGGAATCAGCGCCCTACCATTCTCTATCACAGCCACAGGCTGGGGAAGTACAGTGCCATCCTTTTGGCCGGTCTGGCCATTTCTTCTATTCGCGCAAGCCCTGCTGCTAGCCGGATATTTACGCCATGCCATGCGCCCGACCTTGCGCGTAAATTTCGAAACGCTTGATCGCGCCACCCAATATGTTTATCCCGTGGGAATCGGTATTTTGTTGACGACATTGTTTCTTTTGGGCGTATGGGGCTGGGAGGGTGCTCTTCGAGCCGGCGCATGGTTCCCTGCCCTGCTTGGCGCCTTGCTTGGGGGTATTACCATCTGGCTTGCGCCTCGCCTGCGTGTGTTGACTCCCCTCCGCGCTCATTGGGTGCGTCCTTCAGCTACTTCCTGGATAGATTGGGGCTTCCGTGGCCTTTGGGGACTTTATCGGCAGATAGGCCGTCTTAGTAATACTTTCTCTGCCATAATGGAAGGGGATGGCGGTTTTATGTGGACCTTGCTGTTTATGGTTCTCTTCATCTCTCTGATAATACAGGGTGGGGGTGGCCCATGACAACCCCTGCTTGGATCGTTGTCGGTTTTACTCTGGTAACTTCCGCTGGATTGATCATCAGTCGCGACTGGCGCCTGGAATTGGGTTTGCTAGGCTTACAATATGTGGGCGTCTTCTGGTTGACCAATCAGTACTGGCCAATCAGTATGGCAGCCATCAAGTTGGTCACCGGCTGGATGGCAATTGCTATTCTGGGTATAACTCGCCTTAACTTAAAAGATGTGGATGATGATAGCGAACAATTTTGGCCGCAAGGACGCCTTTTTCGAATATTTGCTGCTGGGATTGTCACAATGATCGTCATCACTGCTTCACCCCGCGTAGAAGCAATTATTCCCGGTATTGGGTTACCAGTCATCTACAGCAGCTTGACTCTGATAGGATTGGGTATGTTACACCTGGGCATGACGGCTCAACCCTTTCGTGTCATTCTCGGCCTATTGACTGTTTTATCCGGGTTTGAGGCATTGTATGCCGCCCTGGAGAGCTCGATCCTGGTTGCAGCTATGTTATCGACCGTTAATCTGGGAATGGCTCTGGTTGGTGCTTACCTGCTCAGCGCCCGCATACTTGAGGAGAACGGATGAGCGCCCCACTCATATGGATTATTCTCCCGGCGGCCTTGGCCATCCCCGCGATGCTTGTCAACCATCAGCGCATTCTATCCATTTTAGGTGGAAGCCTGGCAATGCTGCTAGCGCTCCTTGCGTTGATCATCCCTATCGATCAGGCACTCCAAATTGGCAATTTCTCGCTGAAAATTGCTCCGGCCATTCAGATTCTGGGTCGCAGGCTGATCCTGATCCCGGACGATGGCCCTCTGTTAGCGATCTTCTACGGCCTGGTAGCCATGTGGTTTTTTGGCGGCGAGGTGACCGGCACGGCCCATCGCCTGGTTCCTCTTGGGTCTATGATTGCGGCTTTGCTGGTCGCTTCGATAGCTGTAGAACCATTTTTATATGCGGCCATCCTGATCGAGATAGCCGTCTTGCTGGCAGTCCCTCTTTTGCTGCCCCTGAATCAGGCTCCAGGTCCGGGTGTAATGCGCTTTTTGATCTACCAAACTCTGGGGATGCCTTTTATCCTGTTTGCGGGTTGGTTTCTGGCTGGAGTGGAAGCCAGTCCCGGTGACCTGGAATTAGCAGTCCAATCTGCCACCATTCTAGGATTTGGATTCGCATTTTTGCTGGCCGTATTTCCACTCTACACATGGCTACCAATGCTAGCAGAAGAAGTTTCGCCGTACATACTCGGGTTCTTGTTCTGGGTATTACCTACCATCACGATCATTTTTGGAATGGGTTTTCTGGACCGATACGCCTGGTTACGAACATCTGAGCAACTGGGCCAAATCTTATCACTGAGCGGTCTATTGATGATTGTCACGGGCGGTTTATTTTCAGCGTTTCAACGACAACTTAGCCGGCAAATGGCCTATGCTGTAATCGCTGAAACAGGGTTCAGCTTGTTGGCGCTTAGCCTGCCACCAGACAAAGCAGTGGAGACCGTCTTTTTGCTCATTATTCCCCGCTCACTGGCATTGCTCGTCTGGGCTATGTCGCTCACCCAAATGAAAGAAAAAGTTAATCCATTGCGATTCAGGTTTGTTCAAGGGCTGGCGCGTATCCATCCGATTACTGCTGCCGGGTTGATCCTTGCCCATTTCTCGGTTGCAGGCTTTCCGCTTCTAGCCGGATTCCCGATCCGACTGGCCCTATGGGAGGGGCTGGCCAGCCAATCGTTGGGAGCAGCATTCTGGTTTCTAGTTGGCATCCTAGGATTACTGACTGGCGCAACCCGTACGTTAGCAGTATTGGTGATGGCCCCGGAAGGGACCGGTTGGGAATTACAGGAACGCTGGGGATCGGGAATCATGATCGGGCTTGGCGTGATCGGTTTATTCATCCTGGGTATTTTTCCACAGATTTTCCGCCCAATCATGGCAAACCTACCTGCAATGTTTGAGCATCTGGGCAAGTAGACTATAATCGCAAATCATGCCCCCTATCCAATTCTCTGGAGGCCTACATGGAATTCGAACAAATCGTCAAACGGCTGGAATGGCTGGACGAAGAACACCGTAAAGATAAAGCGGCGCTGAGCGCGCTCGAAGAGCATATTGCGTCCTTTAGTAATGACTTCAGCACACTAAGCAAACAAATCAAAGATTTGAATAAAAAGGTGTCCGAAATTGAACCGATCCCTGCCCGTTTAAACCAGTTTGATGAAATTTTATCGAAACAGCGTTCGGATATGAATAAAGCGCTTGAGGACTTGGAAAAGAAGCACCAACGCCGTGAAAGGGACAGGCTCAAGCGTCATCAGGAGGATTTGGAAGAGATCAACAAATCGCTACCCAAATTGGACCAATCCAAAGACATTGTAGAACTCAAGAAATTGATCAAACAGCGTGCGGATGAAGATATCAAGCTGAATATTGCCATCACAGAGATCAAACCTAAAATCGATGAAGCTACCCGAAAGAGCGAGGATGTAGCCACGTCCAATAAGCTTCTCGAAGAAAGTCGTCGGCAGGATATTAAACGTGTGGCCGACTTGCAAGGCGAGATCACCTCTATCCGTAAACGAGTGGATGAATTCCGTCAGAAGACGGAATTGCAAAATGACAGTTTGCGAAATATCGAAAACCGCTTTACGGAGCTGATTGTCTCGGAATCAGACCGTAAAAAGGCGCAAGCCGCATTCATCGAACAGCAATCGCTTGCCCAAGTAGGGCGCGACCGGGCTTATAAAGAATGGCTTGAAAAGGTAGAAACCTTCAAACAGCAAACTGAAACGCTCGATTCCCAAACCCAAGCCCTTGATGAGACTCTGCGCGCCGCCAAACGCGCCCAGGAAACTTATCTAGAGTTGAATCAGAAGCTCGAACGTCGTATCAACGAAATCACAGAAATGCAACGGCTTGGAGAAGAACGCTTGCGCCAGGAATGGGTTACCTTCAAAGCGGAGGACCAGAAACGCTGGACAAGCTACACTCTCTCGTCCGAAGAGGCTACGCGCGACATTCGCAAGGTTGTTGACAAATACGAAGAACGCATCACAGCTATCGATGATGCCAACCAAACCATTCAAGACCAACTCCATCAAACCACGGATGCGACCGAACAACAACTTCAGGAACTCATGAACATTTTCCATCAATGGTTGACCGCATACGAACGCATCATGGGCCACGTTCGCAAAACCCCGAAATAAATCAAGCATGTTATCGGCACCGCCGGTCATGTCGACCACGGCAAATCCACTCTCATAGCCGCGCTCACAGGCACTCATCCCGACCGCCTGAAAGAAGAGCGGGAGCGCGAGATGACCATCGAACTCGGCTTCGGTTGGCTTACGCTGCCGGACGGCGAGGAAATTGGCATTGTGGACGTGCCTGGTCACCGCGACTTCATCGAAAACATGCTGGCGGGCATTGCTGGCATCGACGCTGCCTTGCTGGTCATTGCTGCTGACGAAGGCGTCATGCCGCAGACGAAGGAACACCTCGCCATCCTGGATTTACTCCAAATCCCAGCAGGACTGGTTGCTCTGACCAAGACCGACCTCGCTTCGGACCCGGAATGGCTTGCCCTCGTTGAAACAGACATCCGCACCGCCCTGACCGGTACCGTTATGGATGGTGCCCCCATCATCCGCGTTTCCGCCAGGGCCAAAACCGGCCTGGACGAATTGCTCTCCACTCTGACGCAAATCCTGGGTGAAAAACCCGCCCGTCTCGACCTGGGGCGTCCGCGCTTACCGATCGACCGCGTCTTTAGCATGCCTGGCTTCGGTACAGTCGTCACCGGCACGCTCAGTGATGGGCATATCGCCCTCGGCGATGAAGTCATCATCCAGCCTTGCGGCCACAAGGGGCGCGTGCGCGGATTGCAAACTCACAGGAAAAAGGAAGAACGCGCCGTTCCAGGGTCGCGCACCGCCGTCAATATCTCTGGTATCGCCGTGGAACAAGTCACACGCGGAGAAGTCGTCACCCAGCCGGGACAATACCAGCCCACCCGCCGCGTGGACGCGCGCATCCGCCTGCTGAAAGACGTCAGCCAGCCGCTCAAGCATGCCACAGAAGTCAAGGTTTTCATCGGCGCAACCGAGACGATGGCCGCTATGCGCCTGCTCGGCACGGAAACGCTCAAACCCGGCGAAGAGGGCTGGGTTCAACTCGAACTGCGCGACCCGGTCGTTGCCGTGCGTGGCGACCGTTACATTTTGCGCCGTCCCTCGCCCGGTGAAACCCTCGGCGGCGGCTTCATCGTAGATCACCAGCCCAAAGGCCGTCACAAGCGCTTCGACGAGAAAGTGCTCAAATCGCTGGCTTCGCTGGGGGCTGGTTCCCCCGTAGACATTCTCATGGAAGCTGCGCTGGCGCTCAATGCCGCGCCCGTGAAAGAGGTGGTCTCGCGCTCGCGCCTTGAAACCGAACCGGCAGCAAAAGCATTAAAGGAAATCCTGGAGAACGGCCAACTTCTGCAACTGGAAGATGGCAATTTGACCATCACCAGCGATCTGCTGGTCATTACTACACCACACTGGAATGCCTTACGAGACAAAGCCGTGCAGATAGTACAGGCTTATCACAAAAATTTCCCCTTACGACGAGGCATCCCGCGCGAGGAACTCAAAAGCAGACTCAAGCTCCAGCCGCGCGTGTTCAACACGCTGGTCAAGAAACTGGTCGCTGAAAACGCAATCCTCGAAGCAGCTAATGCGCTGGCAATCGCCAGGCACGCGATCACGTTCGACAACGGCCAGCAGGCCAAAGTCCAGGGGTTGATGCGACGCTTTGCGAGTAGTCCGTATAGCCCGCCCTCCGTCAAAGAGTGTCAGGCCGAAGTGGGCGAGGAGGTCCTCAACGCGCTGGTCGA
>Ga0102851_10003087_pt1 | contig 10273 bp, 7 predicted proteins | sample Mud3Dept3metaG_FD_79558 | JGI IMG/M metagenome (GOLD analysis project Ga0102851, IMG submission 79558) | Freshwater wetland microbial communities from Ohio, USA, analyzing the effect of biotic and abiotic controls - Mud 3 Core 4 Depth 3... | ecosystem: Environmental > Aquatic > Freshwater >...
ATCGGACCTCAAGAAACGAGCTGGCTGGACACTCCAGATTATGTCTTCCCGGGGCTCTTGGACGTCTATAAAGAGCTGGACGAGGAGAACGACAGGCACCGCCAAGTCACGGCCCGGCTCAAGGAAAGAGTCGAGGAGATCAAGTCAAGCGAACAGGGGCAGTTCAACAGGCTCCTGACTGCCGAAGGCAAGGACCTCCAGGAGGCGGTCGTCAAGGCGCTCAAGTACCTCAACTGGCTGAACGTCGTGGATGTCAACGAATACTGGAAGCGGGTCATCCGCGTCAAGGAAGAGGACATCTGGCTCCTGGACGAGGACGAGAAGTCGACCGAACAGCTCATCCGGGACTCTCCGGTCACCATGGTCACGCTGAGATCCGGCCCGGCCGGGGCATCGGACGAGGACTGCCTCAACCTGCAGAGGTATAAGGGGAGACGCATGCAGGAGTTCAACAATACCAAGCTGAAGGCCGTCCTCATCGGGAACTATTTCAGCCAAGTCGAAGCCAAGCTCCGGGAGGTTCCCTTCACCGAGAGCCAGGTCACCGAGGCCGCCAAGGACGGGAATGGACTGCTGACGACCTACGAGCTTTTCAAGGCGATCAAGGCCGAGAAGGAAAAGAAGACGACCAAGGAGGCGATCCGGGAGCAGTTTACGAGCAAGGTCGGCCTGATCACCTTCGAGTATTGAGCCGCTCTCGAGGTCATCGCTTCTGATCCCATGACGCCCGCGAAAACGACGCCCAAAAGACTGGCCGCCCGGGGCCTCCAAAGGCTGAAGGCCCTGGCCGACCCGGTCAAAGCCGCCGGAGCCCAGCGCTATTTCAAAGAAACTGTGGCGTTCCTGGGTATTGCGACACCGGACATGAGGGACCTGGATAAGGAACTCTTCCAAGAAATCAAACCGGAGTGGGGAATCGGGGAGGCGACGGAATTCTGCGAACTCATGCTGGCCAACCCCTACCATGAGGTCAGAGCCTTGGGGATCCTGATATTTGAAAGATACCGGAAGGATTTTCCCCGTTCGGTGTTCGGAACGATTGAGAAATGGCTGCTGGCGGATTGCCTGGACAGCTGGGCGCTCGTTGACGTTCTCTGCCCGAATTCCGTCGGCGCGCTGCTTCTCAAATACCCGGACCTGGTCGAGGAAATAACGGGCTGGGCGAAATCCCCAAACCGTTGGGTCAGGCGGGCGTCGATTGTCTCCTTCATCAAGCTGGCCAGGAAGAGCGAGTATCTCGACGCGGCCTACGACATCGTCCGGTCCCACTTCGGCGATGCGGACGACCTCATCCAGAAGGCCTCGGGCTGGCTTCTCAGAGAGGCGGGAAAGGCCGACATGGACCGGCTCGAAAAATTACTGCTCCGGCACGGACCGGCCATCCCACGGACAACGCTGCGCTACGCGATCGAGCGTTTTCCGGAAGAAAAGAGAAAGGCTCTCCTTCTTTCCACCAGAAAACCCTGATCCCCTTAATTCCGAGGACAGCAACCATAACTCCCGGCCATTGGGGTTAGTGTCCCCGGAATTTTTATGGTATATTTTCATCTCAAGCTGCGCCATGAACCGTCACTAAAAAACTCCAGGAGGGATCACCGATGAAATCCGCCGTCAGAGTGATTATTCCCTTTTTGATGGTCGTTTCCTTCTTCACCCGGGGTGCCCTCGGCTCAGAGGAAGCCCGAGTGCTCAGGTTTCCAGCCATATCAAAAGATCAGATCGTCTTCAGCTGCGCAGGGGACCTCTATTCCGTCGGCCTGACCGGCGGGGTTGCCCGCAAGCTTACCACCCACGACGGCTACGAGGCGTTCGCCCGCTTTTCCCCCGACGGAAAGTTGATCGCCTTCACCGGCGAGTACGACGGCAACCGCGAAGTCTATCTCATCCCGGCCGAGGGCGGGATCCCCATGCGGCTGACTTTCACCGCGTCCCTGGGCCGCGACGACATATCCGACCGCATGGGCCCCAACAACCTGGTCATGGGCTGGACGTCCGACGGCAAGTCCGTCGTCTTCCGCTCGCGGATGCGCGAATGGAACGACTTCAACGGCCAGCTCTACACCGTCCCGGCCGGCGGCGGCACCCCAACGCAGCTCCCGCTCCCGCGCGGCGGCTTCTGTTCCTTCTCTCCCGATAACAAGCGGCTGGCCTTCAACCGCATCTTCCGCGAATTCCGCACCTGGAAACGCTACCGCGGCGGCATGGCCGACGACATCTGGGTCTATGACTTCGAAACTCAGAAAACCGAGAACATCACGGCCAACCCTTCCCTGGACATCATCCCGATGTGGAGCGGCCGGATGATCTACTTCCTCTCCGACCGGGACGAAAGCCGCCGGATGAATCTCTATTCCTACGACCTCGAGTCCAAGGAAACCAAGAAACTGACTGATTTCATGGATTACGACATCAAGTACCCGTCCTTGGGGCCGACGGCCATCGTCTTCGAGAACGGAGGCTATATCTACCGCTTCGATCTCGCCTCGAGCCAGACAGCCAAGGTCCCGGTGACGATCGCCGACGACCTCCTATCCGGACGCACCCGGCTGGCTAAGGTGGGCGACAAAGTGACCAACTTCGAGATCTCCCCGGACGGGAAGAGGGCCCTTTTCGGGGCGCGCGGGGATATCTTCACGGTCCCCGCCAAAAACGGCAACACCCGGAACCTGACCCGGACACCCGGCGTCCATGAGCGAAACTCCAAATGGTCGCCGGACGGCCGCTCCATCGCCTACGTCTCCGACAGGAGCGGCGAGGACGAGATCTACCTCCTGCCCCAGGACGGGCGAGGCGATGCTCAACAGCTCACCAAAAACGCCGACACCTACAAATACCAGCTCTTCTGGTCTCCGGACAGCAAGAAGATCATGTGGGACGACAAGCTCCTCCGGCTCAATTATGTGGATGTCGCCACCAAGGAAGTCGTCACCGTCGCCAAGGCCGAGATCGGCGAGATCATGACCTTCGTCTGGTCTCCGGACAGCCGCTGGATCGCCTACGCCAAGCCCGAAGCCGTGGGGATGCCGAAGGTCTATCTCTATTCCCTGGAAAGCAAAAAGACGATCGAGGCAACCGACGGCTGGTATTCCTCCCACGACCCCTGCTTCAGCGCGGACGGGAAATACCTGTTTTTCGTCTCGGACCGTGACTTCAACCCCATCTTCGGCCGGACCGAGTACAACCACGTCTACGGCGCCATGTCCCGGATCTATCTCGTCACCCTGGCCGACGACACCAAATCGCCCTTCGAGCCGAAGAGCGATGAGGTGGAGATAAAGAAAGAAGAAACTCTCCCGGCTAAAGCGCCTGAGAAACCCAAGGAAGGGGAATCGAAGCCCGAGGCCGCCGGGCCGGATGAACCCAAAAAAGACGTGCTCCTCAAGGTCGACCCCGAGGGCCTCAAGTCCCGTCTCGTCGGCCTTCCGGTCGAGGTGGCCGACTACGGCCAGATAGTCTCTGTCGGCGACTCCATCTACTACCAGAAAAGGGGAGACCGGGACAGGCAGGTCTCCCTCAAAATGTTCGACCTCAAAGAAAACAAGGAGACTGACCTCGGGGCGGTTGACGGCTATGAGATATCCGCCGACCAGAAAAAGATGCTTGTCGCCAAGGACGGAGCCTATGCCATCATCGACCTGCCCAAGTCGCCCGTCAAGATCGAGGAGAAGCTCGACCTCTCCCAGATGGAGGTCACCCTGGACCTCCGGGCCGAGTGGAACCAGATCTTCGAGGAGAGCTGGCGCCAGATGAAACATTTCTTTTACGCCCCGAACATGCACGGCGTCGATTGGGAAGCGATGAGGCTCCGCTACCGGCCGCTCGCCCAGGCCGTCAACCACCGCGCCGACCTGACCTATGTCATCGGCGAGCTCATCGGCGAGCTCAACTCCGGGCATACCTATGTCGGCGGCGGCGAGATGCCGAGGCCTCCGAAGGTCAATGTCGGAATGCTGGGAGCGGAACTCCAGCGCGACCCTCAGACCGGATTCTATAAGATCGTCCGCATCCTTCGCGGCCAGAACTGGAGCCGGACGCTCCGCTCGCCCTTGACCGAGATCGGCGTCAATGTGCGGGAAGGGGAGTATCTCATCGCCGTGAACGGCGCCCCCACGAACACGCTCAGCGACGTCTACGAGGCGCTTGTCAACACGGTGGGAAGGCAGGTGACGCTCCGGGTCAACTCCCGCCCCGAGGAAAAGGGAAGCCGGGACGTCGTCGTCATCCCCATCGAGAATGAGCAGCAGCTCTGCTACTATTCGATGGTCGAGGAGAATATCGCGAAGGTGGATAAAGCGACGGGCGGCCGGGTGGGCTACATCCACATCCCCGACATGGGGGTTTCGGGCCTGAATGAGTTCGTCAAGCACTATTATCCCCAGCTCCGCAAAAAGGCCCTTATCATCGATGTCCGCGGTAACGGCGGCGGCAGCGTCTCGCCGATGATCATCGAGCGGCTGCGGCGGGAGATCGCCATGTTCGAGATGTCCCGCGACACTATCGCCCGTCCCGACCCCGACGGCCTGCTCCTGGGACCCAAGGTCTGTTTGATGAACGAGTTCTCCGCCTCGGATGGAGATATCTTTCCCTACCGCTTTAAGAAATACGGCCTCGGCAAGCTCATCGGCAAAAGGACCTGGGGCGGGGTTGTCGGCATCCGCGGGTCGCTTCCGCTTCTCGACGGCGGCCAGCTGATGAAGCCGGAGTTCGCGCCGTTCGGCTTGGACGGAAAGACCTGGATCATAGAGGGGATCGGCGTCGAGCCGGATATCTATGTGGATAACGACCCGGCCAAGGAGTACGCGGGGATCGACGAGCAGCTCAACAAGGCCATCGAGGTCATCCTCGAAGAGCTCAAGACGAAGGAAATGACGATTCCGCTGGTTCCTCCGTTCCCGATCAAGGTGAAATAGGAGCCCCATTCATGGCCGACAAAGTCAAGGTCAGCTGCCTCAACTGCGGCGCGGTCAACAATTTTCCCTTGGATGCCGCGGGAAAGGCCGTTGTCTGCGGCCGCTGCCGGAACCCCCTGCCCGTGCCGGGGACGGTCCTCGAACCGCCGGAACAGGCGGCCGCCGCGCTTCTCCAGAGGTCCGGGCTTCCCGTCCTGGTCGATTTCTATTCGCCGACCTGCGGACCCTGCCACATGATGCATCCCCTGGTCGAGCGTCTGGCCAAGAGGAGAGCGGGGGAGCTCATGGTCATCAAGGTCAACACGGATAGCAGTCCGGGCCTGGCTTCCCGCTTCGGCATACAAGCCGTTCCCACGTTTATCGTCCTCTCAAAAGGGACGGAGAGGGGACGCATCAGCGGCGCCATGGGGGAAACCGATTTCTCGCTCTGGGTGGCCAGCCGGTCCTGAACGGCCGCAGGCCGGAACCCTGGGCATGGCCGGGTAAGATAGGGGAAATGCCGAAGAGGGGACTCGAACCCCTACTCCCGTGTACCAGGAACTAGCCCCTCAAGCTAGCGTGTCTGCCAATTCCACCACTTCGGCATGCACTCGGGAGGTTTCCCGGGTTCTATCGCTTAATATCCGGGGAGGTCTCTTTTTTCTCAGGCTCGGTCTTCTTAGCCTCGGGCTCCTGCTTCTTTTTTTCAGTCGGCTGGGGGGGTTGCGCCGTCTCGGTGGCCGGCGCCGCCGCCGGCTTTCCCGCCTCGGGCGTCTGGGCGTCCGTCTTTGTCTCCACGGCCGCCGGAGTCTCCTTTTCTCCGCTGACGACGGAGCGGTCGCCCTTGGCCGAGAGAATCCACAGCCCCATGGAGGTCAACATGAACAGGATCGCCCCGATGGTCGTGATCTTGCCCAGAAGGGTCGCGGCACCCCGCGGTCCGAAGGCTGTCTGGCTTCCAACGCCGCCGAAGGCGCCGGCCAGGTCGGCCGCCTTCCCCGACTGGAGCAGGACGGCGATGATCAGGACGATACAAACCAAGACATGGATAGCAACGAGTAAACCGCTCACTTTTTTTCCTTATAAGCCCTTATGGCCTCTCGCATAATCTGGATGAACGGCTCCGCCTCCAGCGAGGCGCCACCGACCAGAAACCCGTCGATGTTTTTTTCGCTCAGAAGAACGAAAGAATTCGCCGGCTTGACCGAGCCGCCGTAGAGGATTATAGCACACTCGGCGGGCTCAATTCCATACTTCCGGGCCAATTTCTCCCGGATATGGGCGTGGACCTCCTCCGCCTGGGCCGGAGTCGCCGTTTGGCCCGTGCCGATAGCCCAGACCGGCTCGTAGGCCACCACAATGGACGTGAATATGTCGATGCCGATGTCCTCCAGCCCGCCCTGGAGCTGCCGGGAAATGACCTCCATCGTTTCGCCCCGCTCCCTCTCGGCCAGAGTTTCGCCGATGCAAAAAATGGGAAAGACGCCGGATTTCAAGGCCGCCTTGATTTTTTTGTTGACGCCCGCGTCGGTTTCGCCGAAATATTGACGCCTTTCGGAGTGCCCGACGATCACATACTGACAGCCCGCGTCCCGGAGCATCGGGGCTGAAATCTCTCCGGTGAAGGCGCCTTTTTCCTCCCAGTGGATGTTTTGGGCGGCCAACTGCACAGGGCTGTCTTTCAGGGCTTTTTTCACCTTGCCCAGAGCCGTGAACGGAGGGGCCAGAATGATCTCGGCTTGGCCAAGGTCCGGGGCGGCTTTGACGATCGCCTTGGCCAGCTCCTTGGCCTCGGAGAGGGTCAGGTTCATCTTCCAGTTTCCAGCGATAAACGGTGTTTTCTTGGACATGATGACTTTTCCTTATCGGCTAGCTCAGGGCATCAATCCCGGGCAGTGTCCCGAAAGCCAGGTATTCGAGAGAGGCGCCCCCGCCCGTCGAAATATGGGTGATCCGGCTGCTGACCCCGGCCTTTTGGAGAGCGGCGATCGAATCTCCGCCGCCGACGATGGTCGTCGCCTTGGCCGCCGCCACGGCTTGGGCGATCCGCATGGTGCCTTGGGCGAACTTGTCGATCTCGAAGACCCCCAGCGGCCCGTTCCAAACGACCATCCTGGCCCGGGAGATGATGCCGGCATATTTTTCGGCTGTCCGAGGGCCGATATCGACCGCCATTCGGTCGGAAGGGAAGGGGAAGGAAGCGGTTAATTCTGTAGCCGCGTCTTTGTCCACAGCCGCCGCCAGAAGATGGTCGGAGGGGAGAAGGAGATCGACCTTCGCCTCCTGAGCTTTCTTCAGGGTATCCAGGGCGAGGTCCTTCATATCATCCTCGACGAGCGATTTGCCGACATCGCAGCCCTGGGCTTTGAAGAACGTGTAGGCCATGGCGCCGCCAATGAGGATGTGGTCGGCCTTGTCCAGCAAGTTCTGGATGACCGGGATTTTGTCGGACACCTTGGCCCCTCCCAGGATAGCGACATAGGGTTTTTCGGGCGCATGGACCGCCCGGCTGAGGTATTCCACCTCTTTTTCGAGGAGGCGGCCGGCCGCTTTTTCCTTGACAAACTGGGTGATGGCAACTACGGAAGCGTGGGCCCGGTGGCAGGCGCCGAAGGCGTCGTTGACAAAGACATCGATACCCTCAGCCAGCTTGCGGGCGAAGCCGGCGTCATTGGCCGTCTCGGCGGCTTCGAAGCGGACATTTTCGAGGAGAAGAACCTGGCCTTCGCCGAGTCCTTTCTTGAGTTTATCGACCTCTTCACCGACCACGGCCGGGGCCAGGATGACCTCGCGGCCGATGAGCTCGCTCAGCCGCTTGGCCGCTGGAATAAGGCTCAGCTTGGGGTCAACTTTGCCTTTCGGCCGGCCCAGGTGCGAGGCGATGACCAGCCGGGCCTTCCGAGAAATCAAATATTGGATTGTCGGCAGGGAAGCCCGGATGCGGGTATCATCGCGGATCTCGCCTGTGTCCGTCAGGGGGACATTGAAATCCACCCGGAGGAAGACGGTCTTGTCGGAAAAGGAGATGTCCTCGAGCCGCATTATCGCGCTCACCGGGAGATGTACTTGATCAGGTCGCGGAGCCGGCAGGAATACCCCCACTCGTTATCGTACCAGGCCAGAACCTTGACCAGGTTTTCGTCGACCAACTTGGTATATTCAGCGTCGACGATAGCGGAGTGCGGGTTGGACATGAAATCAACCGAGACAAGCGGCTCCTCCGTGTAGGCGAGGATTCCCTTGAGCTTGCCTTCCGCGGCTTTCTTAAAAGCGGCGTTGACCTCTTTGTCCGTCGTTTTCTGCTTGAGAAGGGCCACCAGGTCGACAACCGAAACGTTCGGGGTCGGAACGCGGATGGAGATCCCGTCGATCTTCCCCTTGAGCTCCGGAAGGACGAGGCCGACGGCTTTGGCCGCCCCGGTCGTCGTCGGGATCTGGGATACGGCCGCGGCCCGGGCCCGGCGCAGGTCTTTATGCGGCTGGTCGAGGATCCGCTGGTCGTTCGTGTAGGAGTGGATGGTCGTCATGAAAGCCTTTTCGATGCCGAAGGTCTCGTGCAGGACCTTGGCCACGGGGGCCAGGCAGTTGGTCGTGCAGGAGGCGTTGGAAAGGACATGGTGTTTAGCCGGATCATAGGTCGCCTCGTTGACTCCCAGGACGATGGTCGTATCGGGGTCTGTGGCGGGTGCGGAGAAGATGACCTTCCTGACGCTGCCGCGCATGTGTTTCAGGGCATCGCTTTTCGTCTTGAACTTCCCGGTCGACTCGACGACGACCACGACACCCAGCTTGTCCCAGGGGATATTGGAGGGGTCCTTTTCGGCAAAGACCTTGATCTCCTTGCCGTTGACGATGATCGCATCTGGGGCGGCCTTGACATCCTCTTTGAACCCCCCGAGGATGGAGTCATATTTCAGAAGGTGGGCCAGGGTCTTGGAGTCGGTGATGTCGTTGACGGCGACGAATTCGAGCTCGGGGTCCTTGAAGGACGCCCGGAACAGGTTGCGGCCGATCCGTCCGAACCCGTTGATTCCGATCTTGATGCTCATGAGAACCTCCGTTCAGGCGTGCTTTTAACCTAAAAAATTAGCATAAAGCACCCCTAAAATCAATGAACCGAGGACTCTGTGACAAAAAGTGTGGTGATTGGACAGGACAGGGATGCGGATCAGCCGCCATCCTTGCCAAAGATAATTTCCACCCTTTTCGTCATAGAGCTTAAAACGCGGGCATATGTAATCCTCCCGGATTATCTGGTAGAATCAAGTGCAAATGGAGCAACCATGAAAGTCCTGACTTCGGCGGAAATGAAGGAAATCGACCGGCAAACGATCGAGGAACTCGGAATCCCCGGCCCGGTGTTGATGGAAAACGCGGGAATACAGATTTTCCGCTTCCTCCAGACAATCCTCCCGTACTGCGACGGGGACAGGATCGTCATCGTCGCCGGGAGGGGGAATAACGGCGGCGACGGTCTGGTCATCGCCCGGCATCTTTTTAACCACGGAATGGTCGCCCAGGTCCTGCTGCTTGCGGGAAAGGACGAGGTTAAGGGGGATGCCGCGCTCAACCTTCGGATAGCGGAAAAAATCGGCGTCCCGGTCGCGGAAATCAGGTCGGAAGCGGACTGGAAGACGAAGGGAAGGTTGATCAAACAAGCCTCGGTCATTGTCGACGCCATCTTCGGCACGGGCCTGTCCAAGCCGGCCGCGGGGCTCTACGCGAAGGCGATCGAGGACATCAACAGGACGGACGCTTTCAAGCTGGCGGTGGATATCCCCTCGGGGCTTTCCTCGGACAGCTTCGAGATCATCGGTCCGGCGGTCAAGGCCGATGTCACCGTGACGCTGGCCGCGCCAAAGATCGCCCACGTGCTTCCGCCGGCCGAGGAGTGGGTCGGCGAGCTCGTGGTCGCGGACATCAGCGTTCCGCCGCAGCTCCTCAGCGCCCCGCAGCTCAAGCTGGAGCTCGTCGAAAAGCGGAGCCTCATAAGGTCTTTTCGAAAGAGGCAAAAGGATTCCCACAAAGGAAGCTATGGGCATCTTTTCATAATCGCCGGCTCTTTCGGTAAGACCGGCGCGGCGGTCATGGCGGCTAAGGCCGCCTTGAAAACCGGCGCCGGCCTGGTAACGGTCGGGACACCGAAGAGCTGCCTCCCGATGGTGGCCAGGGGGATGGTGGAGCTGATGACCGAGCCATTGGCGGAGACGGAGGAAAGAACAATCGCTGAAGCTGCCGTGCCACGGGCCCTGGCTCTCCTCAAAGGAAAGGACGCGCTTCTCATCGGCCCGGGGATCTCGACGGATAAATCGACAATCGATTTCGTGGCGAAAATCATCCCGGAGCTCAGACTCCCGCTGGTTATCGACGCCGACGGGTTGAAC
>Ga0102851_10003088_pt1 | contig 10269 bp, 4 predicted proteins | sample Mud3Dept3metaG_FD_79558 | JGI IMG/M metagenome (GOLD analysis project Ga0102851, IMG submission 79558) | Freshwater wetland microbial communities from Ohio, USA, analyzing the effect of biotic and abiotic controls - Mud 3 Core 4 Depth 3... | ecosystem: Environmental > Aquatic > Freshwater >...
AAACTCTTCAAGGTCTTTTGTTGTTTCCATTGACCTTCCTTCAGGCGTCAATGCTGATACAGGCGAGTTCTCTCTCGCGGTCCGCGCTGATCTTACCGTGACTTTCCATGGAGAGAAGCCTGCCTTTAAGCTTCCAAAGGTCAAGAAGCTTTTGGGTAAATTACTCGTTTCCGATATCGGCATCCCTGCAAAGGCCGTTGCGAACGTGGGCCCAGGCGATGTAGAGCAGGCCATCAAGCCGCGCATCGGCACTGAGCACAAGGGCGATTTCGGCCGCGTGCTTGTGATCGGCGGGAATTTCATGTACAAGGGCGCTCCAGCGCTTGCTTCAATGGCAGTGCTCCGCTCAGGCGCTGATATTGCTTATGCTGTGACGCCTACGGGCTTTTGTGGGATGCCTGATGTGATCCGTTTCTCTCTTGGATCTGATTTTTTGACTCCTGCCGATATTCCAAAGATCACGCCTCTTCTTAACAAGGCTGATGTCCTTTTGATAGGCCCTGGCCTTGGCGAGGAGAAGGATACTGTCAAGGCGATAAATGATATCCTCGCTCTTCTCAATGGCAAGCCTGTTGTCCTTGATGCTGATGCATTGAAGGCAATAAAGCCTGACCTTTTGAAGAAGCTCAAGGCCATAGTCACTCCCCACTCAAAGGAGTTCTCGACTCTTTTTGGCAGGAAAGTGCCAAAGGATGCTGAGTCAGCTTCAGTGCTGGTCAAGGAGACAGCCAAGAAGTTCAATTGCACTATCCTTTTCAAGGGCCCTGTGGACATCATCTCTGATGGCTCGCGCGTGAAATTGAATGAGGGCGGCAATGCCCGCATGACAGTGGGCGGCACTGGCGATGTTCTCGCAGGCCTGACCGCCGGCTTCGTCGCTCAGTCAAAGGATCTTTTCTACAGCGCGTGTGCAGCTGCTCTTGTCAACCGTGCGGCAGGCGACCTTTTGAGGAAAGAGAAGGGCTATTCTTATCTTGCATCCGAGCTTTTGGATGCCATTCCGCATGTTTTGAAGGAATACTCTTAAATACACGGCTCTTTTTTGTTTCTATATGCGTTCGATTGCCCTGTGCTTGTTTCTGCTCTTTGCAGGTTTCTCTTTCGCCTGGTGGGATGGTTCTTTTGCATACAGGACACAGTTCAACATAAGCAATCCAGGCTCAGCTCTCACTGATTATCAGGTCCAGGTCGCTCCTTCCATTTACAACAATACAGGCCTTGTTGGCTCCTGGCATTTTTCTGAAGGCAACGGGATAAGAGCGTATGATTCTTCAGGCATCGGGAATGATGGTACTTTGAATGGGTTTGGCTGGACGTCTATCTCGAACTGGACCCAGGGAAAGTTCGGTTCAGGCATTCAGTTTGATGGGCTGGATGATAATGTTGACGCAGGGAATGCTGCGAGTCTGAATTCTGCATTTGATGGGAGCTATACAGTAGAGATGTGGGTGAAGACCGCCTCTGCCGAGGCCCTGAAAGGGCTTTTCGAGAAAAGAGATACCGGGACTGCGACTATGATGGCATTTTTCAATTTTCCTTCAGCCGGGAAAGTGAACTTCTATTCCGGCAGCAATGTCGAAGGTGATGCTTTGGATTCTGCAGCAAGTAACTTGAATAATGGCTTATGGCGGCATTTGGTTTTTCAGTTGGACGGGACAACCCAGAGGATCTATGTGGATGGTGCATTGGACAGCAGCAGGACAAAAGTAGGCGGGACAAGTGCAGATGGCACTTTCCGGATTGGGCGGCTTTCTACGACTTATTTCAACGGCGCCATAGATGAGGTCCGCGTCTATAACCGCTCTTTGTCAGCGCAGGAGATCTCAGAGCTCTACAATGCCTCAAAGGCGCGGCTTGATTATGCAGACCTGCGCTTTACACAGCCTTACACTATTTATGAGACGCTAATTTCCCTCTCAGGCGCTGGCAGCGATTTGACAGACTACCAGGTCCTGATCAATATCACCAACCAGACTATCCTCTCTCACATGCGCCCAGACGGCGCTGACTTGCGCTTTTTCCAGTCTGCAACCTCAACCCCTTATTCGTCCTCTGGCCTTTCCTACTGGATAGAGAATATCAGCTCAACTCAGGCTAAGGTCTGGGTGAAGGCCAATGTCTCAGCAGGCGGCTCCACTTTGTATATGTACTATGGGAACTCGAGCTCAAGCGCTCAGAGCAATGGTTCAGCGGTTTTTCTTTTCTTTGATGATTTTGAGGATGGTAATTTTGCTGATGGTCCTGTCTGGACAAAGTATGGCTCGGCTTCCTGGAGCGCCTCTTCCAAATACATGAGCGGGAGCGGAGGCGGCACATATTACGTCGGCACCCCATTCTCTCAGCAGTATAACCTGAGCTGGAACGTCAGGGCAAGGCACACAGGCGTGGCCACTGATTATCTTTGGAGGTTCCTGCATAATGGGGCTGATGTGACAGGCAACGGGGTGGCAGGCCAGGCCAATGGCGGGATGTACTTTTATTGCGGAGGCACGAATTTCGCAGGTTCCCTTGCTTTTGACACGAACTGGCATTCTTACAGGATCACAAGGGGTGCTGATGGCTGGAAGTCCTATGTTGATGGCGCTCTGATGGGCAGTTCAGCCGATACCGGCGGCTGCACTGCAACGCATTTCGTGATGCAGGACAATAGCAATGCTTTTGATTTTGACGATGTTTTCATCCGCAAGTACTCTGCAGCAGAGCCTTCAGCCACGATCGGTTCAGAGACAGTGAAATCCCCAGGCAATGAAGCGGCCCTTCCTCATTGGCTTGAGAGCGATAAGCGAGCCTGGGTGAAGGTGCCTTCAGTGCCGGCAGGGAACTCTTTGATATACATGTACTATGGCAATGCCTCAGCCGCATCCGCAAGCAATGGCACAGCGGCCTTTGTGTTTTTTGATGATTTCAGCGGGAATCTGGGCAAGTGGACTAACAATTACCCAGCCCGTATCGGTATTGTGAGCGGAGAATTGAGGCAGACCCAGGCGCTAGGCACTGGCAGCCAGCTGAATGATATTTATACGATTTCAAGATTCTCACCGCAAACTAGCGCTTTAGACTATAAAGTGCGCATAGAAGGGACGCAGACTGATGCTTGGTATATCGGATGGCGTGGCGACGGCACGGCTAACAATAGGTATTATGTCGTTTTTAATCCTTACGTAGCATCAGCTGAGATCGGCATTGGCGCGACCGTCGGCAGTGTCTCAACTGCCGGGGTTTCTGCAGGGACATCGCACAACATTGGCGCCTATTATAATTTTAGGGCGTATATCAATGGGAATACTTTTTATGTGAATACTGAACTTGCCTCTTTGAGCGAAACTGACGCGAAATATGCACAAATAACATCCGCTAATGTGGGTTTGTCTGATTGGGCTGATACTTTATCCGCTTATTACGACGACATCCGCATCCGCAAGTACGCCTCGCCAGAGCCTTCTGCTTCTTCAGGCGTTGAGCAGCAGCCTGATATCACTGCACCAAGCGTTTCGATCTCAAGTCCAACTAGCGTGATTTATTCTTCTGTCTTTGTCCCTCTTAATTTCACCGCTTCTGATTCATCCGGCATTTCCTTTTGCAAATATGAGCTTAATGGAGTGAATACCACCCTCTCAGGATGTTTGAACACTACAATGACCGCTCAGTCAGGCTCAAATTCCCTGACCGTCTGGGCTTCTGACGGCTCCAATTGGGGTTCTGCGTCCGTTTCTTTCAATGTCTCGCTTGATACCACTCCACCAAGCATCTCTATCTCCAGCCCTGCTAATGTCTCATATCCTTCAGCCTCTGTGCCTGTTATTTTCATCGCGTCTGATGCTTCTGGTGTCAGTTCTTGCGTCGTGCGTCTTAATGCTTCAATAAATTCTTCTTCCTGCAATAACTATACACTGGCTCTAGGCAATGGCATTTACACGCTTAACATCTCAGCCAATGATTCTTTCGGCAACCTGAATTCAAGCGCTGTCTCATTCGCAGTTAGCCTCACTGTTTCTGTTTCCAATTCCACTACAACCAATTCCATCGGCATTGGGAATGTGTCCTTGAATGGCATCCCGCCTGCTGCAAGCCTAATCGTCTATTCAGTCGGTTCCCAGTCTTTTTCAAAGTCTTTCTCTGCCTCTTCAGGCGTCTCGTCTGTCCGCATCTCAGCCCGCGCGACCTTGCAGGGCACGCCTGCATCAAGCAGATCAATGGCCTTTGCCGTGTCTTAGAAACTATTTATATCCAGCCGGATTGTTGTTTTTTATGCGCTATTCACTGGCCGTATTGTTGCTGCTTTCCTCCCTGTCTTTCGCCTGGTGGGATGGTTCTTTTGCATACAGGACGCAGTTCAACATAAGCAATCCAGGTCCAGCTCTCACTGATTATCAGGTCCAGGTCAGTCCTAATTTGTACAACAGCACAGGCCTTGTTGGCTCCTGGCATTTCTCGGAAGGCTCAGGCACAAGGGCTGCTGATTCCTCGGGGCTTGGCAATGACGGCACGCTCACAGGTCCTGCCTGGGTCTCAGGGACGTTCGGTTCAGGATTGCAGTTCAATGGCGTGAATCAGTATGTTGACGCAGGGAACTTTGCCGATAATCTGGCTAATTTTTCAGTAAGCGCTTGGGTAAAGACGACTTCGGTGCCATCGGTGATGATATTTACCAAGATCACGAATACGGGCAATGGAAAAGGATGGGCATTATACACAAGCGCAGGGCATGCTGTTTTTCTTATACAACAAAGCGGCACTATCTATAAAGTGAGGATAGGGACTACACCAATAAACAATGGAAATTGGCATTTTGTGTCTGCGACAAAGGATGCTTCCAATGCAATTCGTTTGTATGTTGATGGTGTCTCCGAAGGTTCTGATACTTCGGGTGGAACAGTTACAGACTTTAGCAATGCCAATAATGTTAAAATAGGCGCAAATAGCGATCTATATGCCTCTTTCAACGGCACCATCGATGAGGTCCGCGTCTATAACCGCTCTTTGTCGGCCCAGGAGATCTCAGAGCTCTACAATGCAACGAAAGCAAGACTGGACTATGCTGATCTTCGTTTCGCCCAGCCTTATACGATTTATGAGACGCCTATCTCCCTCTCAGGCGCTGGCAGCGATTTGACAGACTACCAGGTCCTGATCAATATCACCAACCAGACTATCCTCTCTCACATGCGCTCTGATGGCGCTGACCTTCGCTTTTTTTCATCGCAAACATCCTCTCCCTACTCCTCCTCAGGCCTTCCTTACTGGCTTGAGAGCATCAATTCTTCCCAGGCTAAGGTCTGGGTTAAGGCAAATGTCTCATCAGGTGGCTCGACCATCTACATGTATTATGGCAATATCAGCGCAATCGCGCAGGGCAACGGCAGCGCGACTTTTGTTTTCTTCGATGATTTCAGCGGGGATCTGGGCAAGTGGAATCTCGTGGGCAGTGTAGGGATAACATCCGGCAAAATGACCCTGACAGGCGCAGCAGGCTGGCAATTCGTTGACGCATACACGAAAAATACATTTGACTCGCCCATGATCTCAGAATTTATCCAATCAGACCCGACAGGGAACCCGTCCGTGATGGTGGCTTACATAAACGGCCAGTTCCTGGCAAATAACAACAATTATTTCGCATATTACCGCGAAAGCGATTCAGCATCATACATAAACGTGAATGACATTGTCTATGGCTCAAGGACCCCGGGAGAGCCTGACTTGATAAAGATAGTATCCACAGGCTCAACAGCAGCAGTCTATGCCGACGGAACACTGGTAGGCAGCAGTGCCTATAGCGGCGGCACAGCAAGCCATGGGTTATCATTCAATGTATATGGCACAGGAGACAAAATATCAATTGACGATGTCCGCGTCCGCAAGTATTCTTCAGCAGAGCCTTCAGCCACGATCGGCTCAGAGACCGTGAAATCCTCAGGCAATGAGGCATCCATTCCTTACTGGCTTGAGAGCGACAAGAGCGCCTGGGTGAAGGTCCCAGGCATTCCTGCTGGCCTTAGCACGGTCTACTCTTATTACGGCAGCCCTTCCGCGAGTTCCTCCTCCAATGGTTCGGCCACTTTTGACTTTTTCGATGATTTCAACCGGGCTGATGGAGCGCTGGGGAACGGGTGGGTGACAGTGTCAGGGGCTGCTTCGATATCCGGGAACAGAGCTTTATTGGCAGATACCCCCTCTCTAGATGGAGCCGCGCATAACCCCGCGTCTGGCAATGTGAATGGATTAATCGTCGAATCAGACGTTCAATTAATCACAGCCGCAGAGCCATATGCAGGAACAATGGTCAGGTCGACAAGCGCGGGTAATCTTATTAATTATGGATATGGCTGGCTTCTAGTCAATAACGCAAATATATACATCTATGATGGAGGTGCAGCAGCAGCGGGACCCATCGCCTTTTCCGTAACTCTTGATAAAGGGTATAATCAGGAAGTCCGTGTCGCATCAGATAACTCGATGGAAGTGAGGATCTGGCTAAAGGGGACCGCACGCCCATCTTCTCCGGCAATCTCAAAATCAGCATTCACTCCATCTGTCAACGATGGAACAGGGGTGAGGATGATCGGCGCAGGGAACTATAATGTCAATCACGCATATTTTGATAATTTCCGCGTCCGCAAATACACCTCATCCGAGCCTTCCGCTTCTTCAGGTGTTGAGCAGCAGTCTGATGCCACTCCTCCGAGTGTTTCCATTTCCAGTCCTTTGACCCTGACTTACTCTTCTGTCTTTGTTCCTCTTAATTTCACTGCAAGTGCTGCTTCAGGCATTTCGTCCTGCAAGTATGAGCTGAATGGAGTGAACACGTCATTGGCAGGCTGCCAGAACATAACGATGACTGCCTCGTCAGGTTCCAATTCCCTGACCGTCTGGGCTTTTGATGGCTCCAATTGGGGCTCAGCGTCCGTTTCTTTCAACGTGTCTCTTGACACCGCTCCTCCAAGTATTTCGATCACAAGTCCTGTCAATATCTCCTATCCGTCAGCGCCTGTGCCTGTGATTTTTGTAGTGTCCGACAATGTTGCGGTTGGTTCCTGTGTCGTGCGTCTTAACAATTCGGTAAATTCTTCTTCATGCAATAATTATTCTCTTTCGCTTGGCAATGGAGCTTACACGCTGAACATCACGGCCAATGACACGTTCGGCAACATGAATTCAAGTGCGGTATCTTTCTCAGTGAGCCTTGCGGTTTCTGTTTCCAATTCCACGACCACTAATTCAAATGGTATAGGCAACGTGTCCTTGAGCGGCATTCCCCCCGCTGCAAGCCAGATCTCCTATTCTGTGGGCAGCAGTTCGTTCTCAAAATCCTTTTCTGTCTCTTCAGGTGTCTCGTCTGTCCGGGTCTCAGCCCGCGCGACTTTGAGCGGTTCCCCTGTTTCAGGTAAAACTCTTGCTTTTGAAGTGTCTTAGGTTTTCGTTTATGGCAGGTATTTGCCTATCTTCGTCTTTTTCGGTATCGCCCATTCCACCACGTCAAGCGGGTTCTGGGCTATCTGCATGTCGCGTATCTTTTTTTGTATCTTTTTTATGTGCGTGTCCATGCCGTTGAAGGCTAATATGTCTATGCTGGCGTTCTCCCAGTCAGAGCTCCTTGGGAAAAGCAGCAGGCAGATGTTGGCTTTTGCCTTATGGGATTCTCTCCAGAATATTCTGTCAAGGAATCCTCTTTCTTCTTTTTCTGTTGATATGAGGACCATGGCATAGTCATGTGAGTATCCTGCCTTTGGCATGAAGTTTATCTCTTTTTTCAGGGTCTTGATCACGTTCCTTATGTTTGTCGTGTCAACCCTCTCTGCCATGTACCATAGCTTGAGGGTCTCGCTGATGTTTTTGAACAATGAGCCCGGGTCTTCGCCCAATTACATCACTTTGCTCCCTTCTTTTGCTTCCTGGTCAGGCGATAGCAAGTGCCCGCTTTCATCAGCAAGCACCATTCCCTGCGATTCAAGGCCCATGAGCTTTTTCGGCTCAAGGTTGCACAATACAACGACTTTCCTTCCAAGGAGCTCTTCTGGCTTGTAGTTCTTTTTTATGCCGGCCAATACCTGCCTGATCTCCCCTGTGTCTATTTTCAGTCTGACCAGTTTATCGCTTTTTTCCACTGCCTCTGCTTCCAGTATCTTTCCTATTTTTATCTCCAGTTTTGAGAAGTCTTCGTATTTCACCATTGGTTTCCCCTTTTTGGCTTCAGAGAGCCTTTTTAGTTTCTCGACCTCTTCCTGCACGTCTTTGTCCTCTATCTTTTTGAACAGCACCTGCGGCTCTTTTATCTTGTGCCCGCCTTTTATCGCCGGCTTTTTGGCGTCATTCCATTTCTGCTCATGCACGCTTCCCTCAAGACCCAGCGAGGCCCATATTTTTTCCGCTGAGCTTGGCATGAATGGCGCCGTGAGTATTGCAAGCGCATATATCGTGCGCACACAGTTGTGTATGCATGTCTCTGCGATATGCCGCTCATGTTCGCTTTTCAGCGCCTTCCATGGCTCCCGCTCTGAGAAGTACCTGTTGCCCTCTCCTGCAAGCTCCATTATCTCTTTGAGCGCTGCCTGCAGCTTGAGCTCGTCGAGCAGTCTTCCAGTTTCATCGACTGTCTCTTCTATCTTTCTCTCAAGCTCTTTCTCCCTTGAGCCTGCCTCATGCCCATGCGGCACTGTGCTGTCCAGGTATCTTGTGGTGAATGCTAATGTCCTTTGCACGAAGTTGCCCAGTATGTCAGCAAGCTCTGTGTTGACCCTTTTCTGGTATTCATACCATGAGAAATCCGCGTCGTGTTTCTCAGGGTTGCTTGCGAGCAGCGAGTATCTTAGCGTGTCGGCATTGTATTTTTTCGTGAAGTCCTTTATCCACACCACCCATCCGCGGGAGGTGGACATCTTTTTTCCTTCAAGTGTCAGGAATTCGTTTGATGCTATCTGGTATGGCAGGTTATGCCGTCCTTCTGCTATCACTATGGCCGGCCATATCACAGTGTGGAATGGTATGTTGTCTTTTCCTATGAAATGGGTTATCTCGCATTTGTCGTCCTGCCAGTATTTTTTCCATTCGTCAGGCTTGCCTGCCAGTTTCGCCCATTCTTTTGTTATTGAGATATAGCCGATGGGCGCGTCGAACCAGACGTAAAGGACTTTGCCCTCGGCCCCTTTCAATGGCACAGGCACGCCCCATTCCAGGTCCCTTGTTATTGCCCTGTCCTCAAGCCCTTCTTTTATCCAGCCTAGCGCGAAGTTCCTTGCATTTACAGGCCATTGTTTGTTTCCTTCCACCCATTCCTTGAGCTTTGGCGCTATTTTCGGGAGTTTCAGGAACCAGTGGTCTGTTTCTTTCTGCACAGGCGCGCCTTTGCATATCACGCAGTATGGCCTCACAAGCTCGTGCGGCTCCAGCTGCTTTCCGCATGCCTCGCATTGGTCCCCTCTTTCGTCTTTTGCCCCGCATTTCGGGCATTCGCCTTTTACGAACCTGTCAGGCAGGAATCTTTTGCAGGTCGGGCAGTATGGCCTTGAGACTGTCTTTTTGTCTATGTATCCGTTCTCAAGTATCTTGAGGAAGAACTCTTTTGACGTTTCGTAATGGATGGGAAGTGTCGTTCTTCCGTAATAGTCAAAGCGTATCCCAAGCGAGTCAAAGTCGTCTTTGAGCTGTTTGTGGTATTTGTCCACAAGCGCCTGGGGCTTTATCCCTTCTGCCTCTGCAGCTACGGCTATGGGCGTGCCATGCTCATCGCTTCCGCAGATAAAGAGCACTTCAGAGTCGCCTTTGGCCCTGAGGTATCTTGAATAGACATCAGCAGGCACATATGCGCCTATGGCATGGCCTATGTGTGCAGGCCCGTTGGCATATGGAAGTGCGGCTGTTATGAGTATTCTTTTGAATTTAATCCCTCCCCATTAGTTTAAATAACTCCTTTTATTATTAGCTTTTGGGGATTTATTTTGTTCGAGTGGGTTAAAAAGATTTTGGGTTCGGCAAAGCAGCCTGTTCCTGAGGAAAAGCGCTATTTTTTCCTTGCCCAGGAGGACGAGGAGCTGCTTGGTTTCTTGTCTGACCGTTATTCCGAGGTTTTCCCGAAAGTAGAGCAATCCTTATCCTCGCTTGAGTCCCCGGATGGGCCTGGCTCAACTGATCTTGAGCGCATACTTTCTTCTTCAGGCAGGAGCGCCAATCTTGCCATCGCCCTTTTGGATATGTATTTCCTCCAGCAATCGCTTTTGTCAGGCGTTTCTCGCATCCTGAAGAACAAGCAGGAGTATATGGCGCGGGAGAATG
>Ga0102851_10003089_pt1 | contig 10266 bp, 12 predicted proteins | sample Mud3Dept3metaG_FD_79558 | JGI IMG/M metagenome (GOLD analysis project Ga0102851, IMG submission 79558) | Freshwater wetland microbial communities from Ohio, USA, analyzing the effect of biotic and abiotic controls - Mud 3 Core 4 Depth 3... | ecosystem: Environmental > Aquatic > Freshwater >...
ACGGGGCTCGCGTATGGAGCGTACGAGGACCAGATCGCCGCCGCCCGCACCAAGCAGACGATCTCGATCGTCCTCGGCGTGAGCGGTGCGGCGCTGATCGCCGCCGGTGGTGTGCACTTCTGGCTGTCGAACCGCGGTGCACGCGATCACGGCGTGCAGATCGCGCCGGGGCGAGGCGGCGGCACTGTGAGCTGGAGCGGGCGGTTCTGATGCGCGCACTCCTCCTCGTGCTCGTCGCGACGACCGGGTGCGTGCGCCCGGCGGCGTTCCAGTGCGCGACCGATTCCGACTGCACGCGTGCGGGCGACCAGGGTGCGTGCGAGGCGATCGGGCGCTGCAGCTTCCCCGATCCAGCGTGCGGCAGTGGCCGCAGGTTTGCCGGGCTCTCGGGGGATCAGGCGAACCAGTGCGTCGGCGATGCCGCCACCGATGCGGGCGTCACCGACAGCCGCAGCGATGCAGGCGGCGACGACGAGGCCGATGCCGCGCCGAGCGATGGGGCCGTGATCGATGCGCCGAGTGGATGTCCGGTCGGGTACGTGGCGCTCGCGGGCGTGACGTCCTCGCACCGCTACCGCACGCTGCCTGCCGCGGCCGGATGGACCAACCAGCGCTCGGCGTGCGGCATGGAGCCGGCCGACGCCTACCTCGCGATCGCCGATGACGCCGTCGAGCTGCAGGCGCTGATCACGCACGCGGGGACCGACGTCTGGGTCGGGATCTCGGACGCGGCCAGCGAGGGCGCGTACGTCACCGTGCGCGGGACGCCGGCGACGTACCTGCCGTGGGCGACCAACGAGCCCGACAACAACGGCAACCAGGACTGCGTGCGGACGCGCAGCCCCTCGGCGATCGAGACGGTGATCTGCGGCACGCCGACGATCGCGATCTGCGAGTGCGAGCCCTGATCGAGCTCGTCCTGGTGGCTGCCAGGCAAGCGCCCTACCGCCAGTCGACGCCGACCTCGATCAGCAGTGCCCGGTCGCGCGCACCCGCGACCAGCTCGGTGATCCCTTGCTCGAACCGCAGCCCCGCGGTCAACGGCGTGCCCGCGATCGCGACCTCGACCCCTGCCGCCACGGCCGCACCCGTGCGCGACACCGCCATCCTGTTGCGCGTGTCGGCGAACCGCAGGTCGCCGCGCAGCTGCCCGATCAGCGCGACGCCGAGCGTCCGTGTCGCGAGCGCCGTGTAGCCCGCACCGATGCTCGCGCCGACCGAGTCGACGGCACGGTCCGCCGTCCCACCGCGCCGCGACCAGTCCACGCGCGCGGCGAGGAACACGCGCGGCACGAGCGAGAACCGAGCGGCGGCCGCGACCGAGGGACGGAAGGACGATGTCGCCGCGCCGTCGTCGTACATGCCACCGCCGAGGCGGAGCCCGAACCACGGGCGCGGACCGGCCTGGCCATGCCAGGCGAGCGGATCGTCGAGCTCGGGCCCCAGGCGGGGCCCGGCGTCACCGGCGTACTTGCCCTGGATCATCGACGGGCGCTTGATGTCGGGCGGTGGACCGGAGGTCTGCTCGGTCGCGTTCTCCTCGGTGAAGTCGACGCGACCGTCCTTGATCGGCGGGGCGGGGCGGATGCCACCGCCGACGTAGATCGTCGAGCGGCTGTAGGCCTCGGTCGAGATCGAGCTCACGAGCTGCTGGCCGGGGAGGCCGGCGCGCACGGTGTGGGTACCGGCCTTGACCCAGATCGTGATCGGCGCGGTCAGCTTCTCTCCCTCGAGGGCTCGGATCTCGACGGTCAGCCCGGGAGGATCGGTGACGATGCTGAGCTGGGACAGCTGACTGTCGCGCAGGCGCTTCTTGACGTCGCGGGTCGCGCGCACGACGTCCATCGCGATGTCCTCGGGGAGCCCGACGTCGGCGCAGTCCTCGAGGTAGAGCATCGCTCGCGGCAGGTCGTTGCGCTGGGCGTAGATCGCGCCGAGGGTGCAGCGGACTGGGGGATCGCCGGGGAGCTGCGCGCGCAGCGCGGCGACGTCGGCGTCGGCGTGGCGTGCGAGAGCCTCGGAGAGGGGGCTCGCCTCGGCGCGCGCCGCCAGGGTCAAGGCCACAGCTCCAGCGATCCAGGCGGTGTTCACGTCACTCAAGATGACACGGCGCGCGTACGATGGTTGCGGTGCCGGAAAGTCGTCGACGAACCGAGGTGTTGCGGATCCTCCATCGTTACCTCACCGAGGTGGTCGAGACCTACGACCTCTGTCCGTGGGCACGGACTGCCCGCGAGCGCGGCGAGGTCGGGATCGAGATCCTGTGGGGGACGCCGACGATCGATGCCTGGGTCGCGGCCGCCGAGGCGCTGTTCGCTCGCACGGGCGTGCAGGTCGCGATGGTGGTCGCACCCGAGCTCGTGATCGGCGCCGTGGATCTGCACACCCTGCGCGGCGAGGTCGCGACGCAATTCCGGACGGCCGGGGTCGCCGAGTTCCATCCCGATGCGCCGCTCGATCTCGAGACCCCCGCGCGGCTCGTGCCCTACGTGCGGCGGTCTCCGGATCCGCTGCTGCAGTTCGTTCCGCTCTCGCTGCTCGCGAACGTGCGCGGCCCGTCGGCGTCGGTCGATCGCTTCCACCAGGCGCAGGCGCTCGGCGGTGTCGCCCCGCCACCGCGCCGCGATGTGGCGGATCGGATCGCCGAGGCGAACCACGAGACGGTGTCCGCCGCGCACGCCGCGATCACCCGCACGCTCGAGGACATCGCCGCCGATCGCCGACGCAGCTACGATGCCGTCGGGATCAGTGGGTCCCGCTGACGCTGATCACCAGGTTCGACATCGGGAACCCGAGCACGGTCGTCGACCGCGGTTGCGGGGTCGCACAGGCGCCGCTGGGCGCGCGCAGGTAGCCGGGCTTTGCCTCGCCGGCGTTGTTGCCGCCGAGGTAGAAGTACTTCGACGTGCCGTTGAGGTCGGGGGCGAACACCTCGACGACCATCTGGCTGAGCGCCGGGACGTTGGCGATGATCGGGACCGTCACGGCCATCGGCGCGGTCGAGGTCGTGTTCGGGACGTTGAACGTGACCGCGGTGAGCGGCGAGATCAGCCCGGTGTCGAGCTGAGACGGCGGCGGCTGGAGGTTGCCCGAGTAGGTTCCGATCTTGACCTGCACCCCGGGCATGCCGAGGGACTCCTGCACGCCGAAGGTCACCGCGATGACGCGCAGGCCGGTCGTGATGTTCGCGTCGGCGAGCCGGAACACGCGATACCAGCTGTTCTCCGCCATGGTGCCGTCGGGGTTGCCGCACGCGATCGAGTTGTTCGAGCCGACGCTGCCCGACGTGGTCTGCGTCAGCGTGACGTCGATCGGACCCGCGTCCGGGCCCGCATCGGGCGCCGCTGCATCGCCGCGCGCGTCGGGACCGGGGGCCGCATCGATGCTGCCACTGCCGTCATCGCCACCGTTGACCCCGGCGCTGGCACAGGCGACGAGCCCGACCAGCAAGCAGGCGCTCCCTCGCGGCGTCATCGACCCATCATATGTCAGGGCCCGCAGAACGTCGCCATCAGGCCGAGGGAGTCGAAGTAGAAGCTGCTGGTCGACGAGAAGTCGTTGCTCGACGTCATCCGCAGCCGGATCGTCATTCCGGCGACCGCCGCGGTCACCGGATGGTTGATCGCGGTCCACGCGGTCGTGGGCGTCAGGTTACTCAGCGCGAGCACCGACTCGATCGGGGCGTTGGCGGTCGTGACCAGGGCAATCGCCCCGGTGTCGAACGCGGTGATGGTGCTCGTCTCGAGCGTGCGGACGTCGTACATCCCCGTGACGACGAGCTGGGTCGTCGACGCCGGGATCACGACGTCTTGCCACAGCGCATCGGTGGCGGGCGTGATCAGACCGCCGACGACACCGCCCATCCACGCCTTGAGCGTCGGCGTGTGTGCGGCGACCGGGCCGTCGGCGCGGACGATCGCCTGCGCGTCGATCAGGGTCTCCATCCAGCCCGTGGTCGTCATCTCGAACGCCGGGTTGGTCAGCAGATTCGACGTCATCGTCGTGCACTGCGCCGGCGCATCGATGACCCCACCGGGCGCGTCGATCCGGGGCGCGTCCGGGCCGCCGACCGGGGCATCCGGGGTCTCGTTCCCGGGCGTGGCTGTGGCGCAGCCCACGAGCCCGGCGACGAACCACAGCGGCCTCATCACGTCATGGTGCCAAGGCCGCCCGACGGACACAATCGATCTCTTTGCCGGCGCTACTGGCAGGTGGTCGCGTTGAGCTCGAGGGAGTCGAAGAAGAACGACGTCACGTCGGTCGCGTCGCTCGCCGTGGACAGCCGCACGCGCACCGTCTCGCCGGCGTGCGGCGTGCTGAAGTTGAACGCGAGCGAGGTCCACGCGGTGGTGGCGTTGGTGTTGTCCGTCGCGAACGCCTGCTGGATCAGGGTCCCGCCCGGCTGGACGAGCTCGATCTTGCCGCGATCGTAGACGCCGAACAGCTCCTGGGTCCGGACCTCGTAGAAGCCCTTGAGGGCGAGCGCGGTCGTCCCGGCGGGCACGGTGACCTCCTGGTACAGCGTGTCGTTCGCGTTCGCCCGTGCGAGCCCACCCATCCACGCCTTGTTCGGCACGCTCTTCACGAGCGTGCCGTCGGCCGTGATGATCGGGTACAGCGGATCGATCGGCGCCTCGACCCAGCCCATGCCCATCGGGGTCATGTCGAAGGCCGGGTTGGTCAACAGGTTGATCGTCGTCACCGTGCAGCTCGGAGGTGCATCGATCGGCGGCGTGATCGGCGCGTCGACTGTCGGCGTTCCCGGCGGTGCGTCGATCGAGCGAGGCGCGTCGGGTGTGCCGCCTCCGTCGTCTCCGTTGTCGAGCGACGAGCTCGCGCTCGCGCATCCAGTCACCAACCCCGCCGCCGTTCCGAAAACGATGAGGAGTCCCGAGTACGACATGGGCGGGATAATCCGCAGCCTGCCACCTTGCTCGCAACGAGATTCGTCGCGGTTCGCCGAACAATTCCGCGTCTCAGATCCTGACAGTCGAGGTCAGGACGCAGCCAGCGGAAGCCAGGACGGGCTCCAACCGACGAGGATCGCTCAGACCGCGAGGCGAACGCCGAGAACCGTGACGTCGAACGCCGGCTGCTTCGCGAGGCGGGCGTCCGCCGCCGCGAGGTCCTCGATCGTGTCGATCTCGGTCGCGTACATCGACCCGATGTCGACGCCGTACAGGGTCGCGCCTTCATCGATGATCTGCTGGAGGGAGGCCTCGTAGTACTCGTGCACGAGGCCTTGCTCGCGGACGCGCGTGCCGAGCGTCGCGAACAGCTTGCGCGACGTCGCGGCGGACAGCAGCGCGATGCCGATCGACTCGCCCATCGCGGAGCGCACGGGTACGTGCTTGCCGATCGCGAGCACGCGGTCCTCGATGTCGGCCGTGACCTTGACCTCCTCGAGCCCGAGCTCACCGACGGAGCGCACCGCCAGGCACGACGGGCCGCGCTCGATCAGCTCTTCGACGACACCGAGGTCGAACACGACGTCGCCGTCGAGCAGCATGAAGCCGTCGCCATCGACGTGCTCGCGCAGGAGCAGCAGCGTGGACGCGGTGCTCGTCGTGCGGAAGTCGGGGTTGGTCACGAACGTGACGTCGAGGTCGGGGAACCAGCTCGCGACCGCGTCGCGGATCATCTGCTCGAGGTAGCCGGTGCCGATCACGAACTGGTCGAAGCCGACCCGCATCAGGCTCGTGATCGTCCGGCGCAGGATCGGGACGCCATCGACCGGCACGAGCGCCATCGGCAGCTCATCGCCGGGGCGGTGGAGCCTCCGTGCGCCGGCAGCCAGGATCGCGGCCTTCATGACGGCGGTGCCGGTTGCAAGGCGCGTGCTCCTACGGATTTCGCATGGTTATCGGGCCAAGCTGGTAAAAACCGGACAGATCCGACCCAGCCCTCGGGGCGATCCGACCGATTCCTGTCACCGAGCGCTGCTGCCTCACCGTTCAATCGCGGCAACCATCGGCCACCTCTTGGCGGACCGGGGCGCGGGCATGTAGACGTATCAGGTGGCCCTCGAGCTCGATGCGATCGTGCTCGCCGACGATCCGCTCGCCCGCGTGCGGATCGCCGGGCTGCCTGCCCACGAGCGCGCGCGCCGGGTCGCGCTCCGGGTCGGGGCGACCCGCGTGCTCGTTCTCCACACCGAGCGCGGCGGTCTCGCCGCGTGGCGCGATGGCCGCGACTGTCCGCTGCTCGTGATCCGCGCGGACCAGCTCGTCCACACGCCGCTCGTCGCGCCGCTCGTCGCCGCGCTGCCGACCGAGGGCGTCGCGGTTGCGGTCGGTCCCGAGGGCGCAGATGCCGGGGCATACATCGCCGCGGGGGCGGCGGCACGTCACGCGATCGCGGCGATCGCGCAGGGCGCGAACACCGCGGCGTTCGCGGGTGCCGCCGATGCAGCGCGGATCCCTCATGGCGAGATCGCGCGCCATCCGATCGCGACCCCCGAGGATCGCGCGGGTGCGCACCGGCTGCTCTACCGGCTGTTGATCAAGCCGCAGGACAACGCGGTCACGCGCTATCTGTTCCGCCCGGTGTCGCTGCCGCTGACCAAGCTGCTGGTCAAGACGCCGATCACACCCAACCAGGTGTCGGTCGTCGTCGGGATCCTGGTCGTGATCGGCTGCTGGCTCACCGCCCACGCGAGCTTCAACATGGCGATCGCGGGGAGCCTCGTGGTCCTCGCGTCCGGCTACTTCGATTGCTGCGATGGCGAGATCGCCCGGCTCAAGCTGATGTCGTCGAAGCTCGGCGCGTGGCTCGACACGATCGTCGACGAGTTCTCGACGATGGGCTACATGGCCGCGCTCGGTTACCACTGCCACCTGCGGTTCGGCGAGCCCGGCTTCGATCTGTGGATCGCCGCGATCCTCGTGGGCGTCGTGACGTACGCGTGGTCGGTCTACTGCATCTACTTCAACATCATCGTCGGGGTAGGCTCCGCGAACAGTCAGGACTACGTCGGCCGGTTCGTGATCGTCCCGGGCTCGAACCCGACGTCGGTCCGGCTCGAGCCGGCGGCACCGACGGCGATCGCCCCGACCCGGCCGCTGCCGCCGTGGCTGCAGTTCCTCGCGACCAACCTGCCGTTCGTCGTGCGCCGCGACTTCCTCGTGTGGGCGATCGCGCTGCTCGCGATCCTTCACCTGACGCATGTCGCGTTCGTGCTCCTCGCGGCCGGCGGCCCCGTGATCGCGGCGGTGACCACGAGCCATCACCTCGCGCTGCGCAAGCTGCGGCGCTCGATCACCGCGTCGGGGCGGATCCTCGAGGCGCCGGCGCGCTGACGACCCGGGACCGGTTCTGCTACAACGCAGGGATGGCTGGCCGCGTGGTGATTGCGGCGGTGTGCCTGGGGATCGCGATCCCGAACGGCGCGCTCGCCGATCACTCGCACCACCACGAGGCCGCGACCACCGAGGCACCGGGCTCGGCATGGTCCGCGAGCCTCGGGCTCCTGGCCGCGAGCTTCAGCACGCAGAGCTTCGTCGGCGACTACCAGGGGCTGACCCCGGGCGTGCACTGGGCCCACACGCGGTTCTCCGCCGCGTCGGGCATCGGCGCGTACCGGCTGCGCAAGAACGGCGCGCTCTACCACGGCGTCGGCGACCTGTTCGTCCAGGGCCAGGCCGTACTCGTCGGTCACCACGCGCGGAGCGCGGGTATCGTGTTCGCGATGTCGGCACCGACGGGGTCCCAGCGCGACGGGCTCGGCATGGGGCACGTGATGGTGATGCCCGCGCTGTGGGGGAGCTGGTCCGCAGGTGAGGTTACGCTCGCCGCGTCGGCGGGCTACGGCCACGCGATCGGCGCGAGTCAGGATGGAGAACACCCACACGGCACCGGACCGATCGTCGATCCGATGAACATGAGGGAGCTGACGTGGAGCGCGACGGGCGAGGTCTCGGTCGCACGCGCGCTGCGCCTCGGTGCACGACTCGGCGGCGCGATCGCGCTCGAAGACAGCGGCGTGCATCGCACCGTCGGCGTGGCGCGCGCGGTGTGGACCGTGGGGCGCGTCGACACCTCGGCCGAGCTGCAGCTCGGGATCGCGGGCGACCCGTTCATCGCGCGCGGCGTGATCGAGACCGCGCTGCGGTTCTGACTACTCGATCCGCTTGATGATGTGGAAGCCGAAGTCGGACTGACACACGCCGATCTCGCCGGGGTTGAGCCGGAGCGAGAGCTGGCGGAACTCGATCACGAGCTGCGCATCGGGCGTCACCTTGAACGCCTGTCCCGAGGCGGCGCTGCCGACATCCTCCGAGTGCGCCTTCATCAGCACGTCGAAGTCACCGCCCGCCTTGAGCTGCCCGAGCAGCGACTTGACCTCGGCCTCGGCCTGCGGCATCTGGCGCGCCGCGGCGCGCTTGTCCTGCCGGCCGCCGAACGCCTCGTGCAGGTCCTGCCACGAGATCAGGATGTGCTTCACGCTCGCGACGTTCGCGAGGGGCTCGCGCGCGAGGATGTCGGCCGAGACCACCGAAGACTGCGGTGCATCGAACGGCTGCGCACTGATCTTGTTGTTCATCGACGGGCCGCCCTTGGCGCCGGGTCCGCAGGCAGCGAGCAGCAGGGCGAGCACGAGGCGCTTCATGCGCGGACGCTATCACGCACTTCCCGATCCGGCACGGAACGTGGCAGGGTGTGCGCCATGAGCGAGGACGTCACGATGCAGCAGCTCGTCGAGCTGCTTCCGACGCGGATCTGGTACCTGACCTCGAACGGCACGGACATGTGGTGCCGCCGGCCGTACGGCTTCCTGTTCTCGACGGGTCAGGCCGCAGAGACGTTCGCGAAGGAGATGGGCACGGGCGAGGAGCTGTTCGCGATCGGGCTGGAGGCGGGCGCGCTGATGTCGGACGACATCCTCAGCGGGCTCCGCAACACCTCCGTCACGCGGCTGTTCATCGACCCGGCGATCGATCCCGCGAGCGGCGACGTCCACGGCAAGATCCTGCGGCTGTCACCGCTCACTTGAGCTCGGCCGCGAACGCGTCGAACGCCTTGATCAGCTCGGGCATGAACGCGGCGAAGTCGGCATGCCTCGCGCGCTCCGCCTGGTAGCGCATCAGCAGCTTGGCGAGGTCCGGCGTCCACCGGAACTCGTAGCGCACCTGCTGCTGCGCTTCCTGGTTTGCCGCCGGCTTGCCCTTGCGGTCGTGGAGGTACAGCACGACGACCGCGCGCACCACCGACTCGTCGACGAACGTCTTCCAGTTGTTGTAGGCCTGCTTCTTCATCGGCTCGGCGACGAGCGCGAACAGGCGGGCCCCCGCGGGTTCGAGCGCGGCGCGGTTCGCATCGATCAGCGGATTGACATAGGAGTGCGCCATCTCGTGGACGAGGAGCGAGACGGTGAGGTCGTCGTTCAGGGGCATCCCATCCGGTGAGCGGATCCCGAGCACCTGGTAGATCTCCAGCGTGCCGTCGGGGAGCGTCGCGCGGACGCCGAAGTTCCGGTTGCCGGTCAACAGGCCGGGCACGACGATGTAGCGCGCGTTGGCCTTGGCGCCGAAGAACGCATCGAACCAGGCGACGGGGGCCTCGTGCTCGAGCATCGCGCGCACGCCGGCCTCGACCTCGGTGATGTACGGCCGGTGAACCGCGAGGAACTCATCGAGCTTCGTGTCGCGTGCGAAGTCGCGCAGCGTCGCCGCATAGCTCGCGAGGTCTGCGCCGGTAAACCGCGCGTCGAGCCCGGGCAGCTCCTCGGGGTTGACGAGCTGGAGCTGCTCGTCGAGATGCGCGGCGAGGATCATCGGCGCGTCCCACGTGATCGAGTGGCTCGCGCGCAGCGCGCGGGTCGCTGCGACCGCGGCGTGGTTCGCGAACGGCGTGAAGGCCTCGTCCACGGCTCGGACGTACGGCGTCACGGGGCCGCTCGTGTAGGCCTGATGCCCGATCAGCCGGTGGAGGATCGACATCAGCTCGACACGGCGGTCGACGCGAACGGTGGCGGTGCTCGGTGCCATCGGGGGTGGGGGCGGTGGTGGTGGTGCCGAGTTGCCCTTGCAGGCCACGAGGACGCAGAGGATCAGCGCACGCACGTCACGAGAGTAGCGCGAGCAAGTCGTCCCGGGTGATCGCCGCCGCGCCGCCTGCCTCGGACAGCGCGGCATCGGCGAGCGCACGCTTGCGTGCCTGGAGCTCGAGGATCCGCTCCTCGACGGTGTCGCGGGCGACCATCCGGTAGACCATCACGGGCTTGTCCTGCCCGATCCGGTGCGCGCGATCCGCGGCTTGATCCTCGAC
>Ga0102851_10003090_pt1 | contig 10265 bp, 6 predicted proteins | sample Mud3Dept3metaG_FD_79558 | JGI IMG/M metagenome (GOLD analysis project Ga0102851, IMG submission 79558) | Freshwater wetland microbial communities from Ohio, USA, analyzing the effect of biotic and abiotic controls - Mud 3 Core 4 Depth 3... | ecosystem: Environmental > Aquatic > Freshwater >...
CGGCAGCGGCGCAAGAGATAACAGCCGTACCAATAGCCTCTCAGCCGGAGGTCGGGATCCAGCCGGCCGGCGAGCCCGCGACAATCCCGCCGCCACCGGCCGCGGTGGAGAAACCGGCTGACTGGCCCGGTTTCCGCGGGCCCGAACGCGACGGCATCGTGCGCGGCGCGCGGATCGAGACCGACTGGGCGGCGTCGCCGCCCGTCCGGCTGTGGCGCCGGCCGATCGGGCCCGGCTGGTCGTCCTTCGCGGTCCGCGGCGACCGCCTCTACACCCAGGAGCAGCGCGGCGACGAAGAGATCGTCTCCTGTTACAGGGTGACCACCGGCGAGCCGGTATGGAGACATCGCGACGCGGCCAGATTCTGGGAATCGAATGCCGGTGCGGGCCCACGAGGGACTCCGACCCTCGACAACGGGCGCGTCTACACGTTCGGGGCGACCGGCATCCTGAACGCGCTCGACGCAGGCGACGGCGCGGTCGCGTGGTCGCGCGACGTGGCGTCCGACACGGACACGGCGATCCCGACGTGGGGCTTCGCGAGCTCCCCGCTAGTCGTCGGCGGCGTGGTCATCGTAGCCGCCGCCGGCAAGCTTGCCGCCTACGAAGCCGCCACCGGCACGCCTCGCTGGTCCGGCCCGGCCCGCGGGCTGAGCTACAGCTCGCCGCATCTCGCCACGCTCGGCGGGATGGCCCAGGTCCTGCTCATGAGCGACGACGGTGTTGCCAGCGTCGCGCCGGCCGACGGCACGCCGCTCTGGGAGCACTCGTGGAAAGGCGCCGCCATCGTGCAGCCGGCGCGCATCGCAGACGCTGACGTCGTCATCAGCACCGCCAGCGCCTCCGGAGGCATGGGCATGCGCCGCATCGCGGTCGCGCATGAGCCCGGCGGATGGAGCGTCGAAGAGCGTTGGACGTCGATCGGTCTGAAGCCGTACTTCAACGACTTCGTGATTCACAAAGGCCATGCCTTCGGCTTCGACGGCAGCGTTCTGGCGTGCATCGACCTTGAAGACGGGACGCGCAAGTGGAAGGGCGGACGTTTCGGCAACGGCCAGATGGTGCTGTTGCCGGACCAGGACGTGCTGCTCGTGCTGTCGGAGGAAGGCGAGTTGGCGCTGGTCGGGGCGACGCCGGACGCGTTCCGCGAGCTCGAGCGGTTCCCGGGCATCGAAGGCAAGACCTGGAACCACCCGGTGCTGGTCGGCGACGTCCTGCTAGTCCGCAACGGCGAAGAAATGGCCGCGTTCCGTCTGTCTTCCCCACGCCGCTGACAGGTCAACCCGCAACCCAAGCCTCGGCACGCTGCCCGGACGCGGCTCTGGCCGCAACTCAGGCATCGGTGGGTATCATTGCCCGTGGCAGCGGAGACACATGGCCATCGTCAGGTCGGCCATCATCGGCTGCGGGAACGTCACGGAGGTCAAGAGCGGGCCGGGATTCCAGAAGACCGACGGGTCCAGCCTGTTCGCGGTAATGCGGCGCGATCGCGCGAATGCCGAGGACTACGCACGGCGGCACGGCGTGCCGCGCGCGCACGAGACGGCGAGCGCGCTCATCCTTGATTCCGAGGTGGATGAGGCCATCGAGGGTGGCCATCGGATTGACTCATGGCCTGCGGCGCCTGGAAGCCCGGTGAACGAGCGCGCGATCGGGGACGCTGAACGGGCCCGCGGCCCCTCCGGCGAGGGGGTCGGCCCAGTCGAGGCCCGGAAACCTGGTGAAGTCGCGGTCGGTCTTCTTGTGGCCGCCACGTCTGCGGCCAGGAAATATATGCCTACAAATCTAGATAGATGATTAAAGAATACAAGGAATTCAGAACATCGCCAGAAACCAGGCTGCCGTGCTGTCGCGCCTGTTGCGGACATTCCCGGCGGTCCTCGTGTTCGGGCCGCGGCAGTCGGGCAAGAGAACCCTCGTGCGGACCACGCTGCCGGACTAGCGCCTGGTGGCCCTCGAGCGGGCGTCAGACCTCGCGCTTGTCGAAGCCGACCTGGAAGGGTTCCTGGCCGCGCACGGCGCGCGGTTGGCGATCGACGAGGCCCAGTGCCTGCCGAGGTCTTCCCGGCCCTGCGCTACGCGATTGACCGATCGGAGAAGAAGGGCCGATTCGTGCTGACCGCTTCCGCCAATCCCGCGCTCGTGCGGGCCGTCTCCGAGTCGCTGGCGGGGCGGATCGGGCTCCTCGAAGTGAAGCCATTCTCGGCCCACGAGCTGCGGGCGGGCCGCTTGCAGGCCGATCGCTGGTTCTGGGGAGGGTATCCACCGGTCCTTGGCCTCCGGGCGGCGTGGGCCAACCGTACAATCGTCAAGCCCGAGTTGTCCTTCTGGCGCACCCAGGCCGGGGCGGAAGTCGACCTGCTAATTGCGGACGGCCGGCGGATCGTTCCTGTCGAGATCAAGCTCGGCGCGGCGGTCGACGGCCGATCGCTCCACGGCCTGAGGCAATGCATGGCAGACTTCTCGCTGCGGCGCGGCTTCGTGGTGTACACCGGAACTGAGCGGCGCACCCTCGACGGCCGGATCGATCTCGTGCCGTGGGACGACGTGCAGTCGGGCGCGTTCGAGGCGTAGGCCCCGGGCGCGCGGATCGCGCCCGCGATCACGTCCATGGCGCGACGCATGCCTCTGCGGCAATCGATCGCGGCTACCGTCCCGCCGGCGCGCCCACGAGGATGAACGGCGCCCAGAAGAAGGGGTGGGCGAGGGAAACTTCGGTCGTCCCTATGCGCAGCCGCTGCTTCAGCAACTGAAGCTTCGCCTGGCGGAGCGCCGCGGGCATGGACGCCCCCTGTGCCATGGCGCCGTAGAAGTTGGCCATGACTTCCGCGGCCGCCTCGTCGATGCTCCAGAGGGTGGCAAGCACCGACTTGGCGCCGGCCTGCTGGAATGCGGCGACGAGTCCGACAAGCCCCCGACCCGTGTCCTCGGCCCCAAGGGCGGTCTCGCACCCGCTCAGCACGACGAGGTCCGCCTGGAGCGGCGTGCGCAACACCTCGAAGGCCTGGAGAAACCCATCGTGCCCGGGTGCGGCATCGGGTGCCAGGATCATCGTCGAATAGAACGGCTGGCCGTCCGATGCCACCGCGTGCGTCGCGAAATGTACGATGCCGTACTGGCCGGCCTGCGACTCGTAGGCGGCTTCGGTCGCCCCGCCGCCCGTGACGATGGCCGTCGTGTTCCCGGGGAAGTGCCGCGCGATTCGCTGGACCTCGGCCTCGGCGCCAGGAAGGGGAGTCAGGAACGCGTCGAAGGACCCCGACCGCAGCTGCCGCTTCAGCGGATCATCGTGAGCGGGTGCCGGTACGGACCCTGTTCGGCCCGCCGCCGGATTCGCCATGGCGAAGAACCGCCTCGGCCCCTGGCCTGGCCGCCCGGCCTCTGACGCGCGGGCGAGCAACTGCGCTGACGATGGCAGGTAGCTGATGGCGAAACGATGGAGCAAGAATTTCTCGCCGGCGAATTCCGAGTGCAGTACCTGGTCATGCGCGGCATTTCGCGGCGCCTGCTCCACCAGCGCCTCGAACGGCAAGAACGTCAACGCATCGTCAGGGACGATGACGATCTCGGACGCGGACCCGATGGACGCCCTGAGCGGCGCGAAGATCGACTGGTACAGCTCGTACGCCGCGCGCGTATCGAACGGCAGGCGTGCGAGATCGACCTCGCCAGCGCGCAGTTGGCGAAACGGCCGGAGCAGTTTCTCGACCCGCTTCCGCAAGCCGTCGCGGCCGATGGCCAGCGGCACAACCTTCACGCCCGACCCGGACACGACGAACGCGAAGCTGCGGTCGTCCGCCACGAGATACTCGACGAGCACGCGCGAGGGCCCCAGCGCCGCCCGCACTGGACCCACGAGCGAGGCCGCGAGCGCGGCGGGCGCGGCAAAACGGTATTGACCTTGCGCCACGCTGGCCAGCAGGCGCGTATGATCGCCCTGGAGTTGCCCCAGTTCGCGCTGCAAACCGTCGATGAGCGCAGCGTTGCGCTTGTCGGCCGGCCGCGTGAACTCCTCAGCCAGGAGCGCCTGTTTGGCGCTGATCCGGTTTTCCAGCTCGGACATCCGGCGCAACTGGTCGGGCATGGCCTCTCGCGGAGTCCTGGCCCAGCCAGTTGCCAGCAGGCTCCGCAAGATCTGCGCACGCTTGCGCTCGGCCGCCTGGAAAGCCAGTTCGGCGTCGGCCGGCCGCTCCGACTGGACAGCCTTGAAGGCGAGCAGCGCGGTGAGTTCCTCGTAAAGGCTCATCCTGTCGAACCCGAACCGCAGCCGGAACTCCTCCGGGCGGAGGCGTTCGCGAGCCGATTCGAGCGCCGTGAGCGCCGCATCGTAGTGCTGCACGGCCGCATCGCTCTCGCCGAGCCTGGCGTTCACGACGGCGAGGGCGCGCTCAATCTGCCAGACGCGGTCCATGTCGTACGGATTCATGGCCGCACGGGCTTCCAGCAGATAGTCCCTGGCGCGCGCGTAGTCTCTCGCATCGATCTCCAGCAGTCCCAGCGCCAGAAGGGACCCGCCAAGGCCCCCGACCTCGGCCGTCGGCTGCTTGCGATCGATCTCAACAGCCGACGCCAGAAGCAACCGGGCCTGGTCGCGCCGGCCGGCCTTCTGGTGGGCGTGGGCCAGGTGCTCCAGGTACCACCGCTCGATCACGGGCTGCTCGAAGGCCTCCCGGCGAATGAGCTCGCGGGACGCCTCGCAGAACGCGATCGCCTCCTCGGGCAGATTCGTCGCCAGCAACGTGCGGGACAGGCGCTCCGTCAACGGCAATCCAGGCCACTTGCCCGACCGGTCCGCCCGGTAGAATGCCAGTGCCTCCAGGGCCGACGCCCGGGCCTTGTCGAGATTCCCGGCCAGCGCGTGCGTCCAGGCCACATCGGCAGCCAATCGTGCCCGCTGCACCGTCTCGGGCGCCGTCCAGTTCCGCGTGGTTTGCGGGATGAGAGGCCCGATCTCGTCCCAGTCCCCAACCGAGGCGTCGAAGTCGCCAAGGGCCGCGTACTGCTCGGCCCGAGAGGTGAGAATCCTCCGACGGTAGTAGGCCGCCGAGTTCGGCGAGGATGCGGGAACCTGGGCCGCAGCGCTCAGGCCCTTGTCCCAGTACTCGAGTGCTGTGACGGGTTGCCCCACTGTGGCGGCCAAGTCGCCCAGTGTCACGTACGCTGCGGCTTTTCCCCCCGTGCTCGCCGGCTGCGTTTCATCGAGGACGTTGCCCTCGTAGTGCTGGCGAACGCGTTCCAAAGCCTCGAGGGCAAGAGTGGGCTCACCGAGGAACTTCGAGTAGACGCGGGCCAACTCCTGGTCCGCCCCGACCACGTGCCTGGCCCAGGACTGATCGAATTCCAGCGCTTTCGCAGCACGCCGGCGCTGGAGGTCCACGGCCTCCTGGAACTCGCCTCGCATCACGTGTTCCTGTGCGAGCAGCGTCAGGCATTCGAGCTCTTCGCCCACGAGCCCGGACTGCGCCGTGTGCTGCTCGGCTGCGGCCAGCGCCTCCTTGAGGTCCGCAAGACTCTGGTTCGTGGCTCCACGGGGGGCCTGGGACCTGACGCGATAGGCCCTCGCCAGTTCGAGAGGGCTTTCTGCCTTCTTCGCGTACTCGATGCCGCGCGTCGCAAGCTCGAAACGAACCGGAGGCGGAATGCCAGGGCCTGCCGTGACTGCGCCGTAGATGACCTGCGCGGCCTTCGCCGGTCCCGCGCGCTCCGCTGTTTCGATGGCTTGGCCGTAGGCGGCCAGCGCCGACGCCTCGTCGCCTCCAGTCAAGCGGCAGTAAGCATCGCCAGCCAACGCTTCGGCCACCAGCCCGTGTTCGTCGGATTTCAGGCAGAGCTGCAGCAACTGTTCATAGCTCGCGGGAGCGGGCGCGCACTTGAGTGATAATGCCCGGTTGGTGGCGTACCACTCCAACGTCACGGCCCGCTCGCGCGCGTCGGGGATCGACACGGCAAGAGTCAATGCCCGCTCGGCGGCATCGGGCCTGAACGTCCTGCCTGAATAGTAGGAGCCCGCGAGGATCCGCATCGTCGCGAGTTCAGCCTTCGGCCCGAATGCGCGGCTCGCCTCGAGAATCGGCTCGCCCGTCCCGCCGCCGATGTAGGCCGCGCGGAAGGCGAACGCAGACAGCGTCGCGAACACGGCGGCCTCGCCGAACGGCCGGCTGAGCTCGAGCGCCTCGGTCAGCACCTGTTGAGTCTCGCGGGCTGGACGTCCCAGTTGCTGGTAGAGCCTCCAGAGTTCAGGCAGGGCAAGGGTGGATGGCCTGGGCGCGACCAACGTATGCAGCCAGGACTTGACCTGCTCCCGAGCCGGGATGCTCCGATAGAGAACCCGTGCCCGTTCGAGGTACCCGACTGCCTGCTGCAGTTTCGCGGCGTCCGTCACCGTCCACGAGACCATCCCCAGGGACTCGACCATCGAGCACTGCAACCGTGGAAGCCCGAGGCGATCCGCCATCGCCAGCGACGCTTCCGTGTAGGGCTGCTTGCGCACGGTCGAGAGATCGTCGCCAAGCTGGGCCGCAACACGGTCGACCCTCTGTTGCGGCATTCTCCCGGTGTTGGCCATGCTCCTCAACGCGTGCAGTTCGCAGCGAGGGCACAGAAGCGCGCTGAAGCGATCGGCAACCTCGATGAGACCTGCCGAGATCTGCCGGCTCACCCCGTTTCGCTTCTCTGCCTCGTCCCGTTGCAGCAGCGGCGACGCGCCAGCCGTGGTCGTGAGCGCAACGGAATTGGCCCTTTCGCGTTCGAGCGCCGCGTAGTAGTCGCGAGCGGCGGCAATCAACGCCTGGCATCTGGCGGCATCCGCCGCGTCCAGCGCAGCAACCACCGACCGCGCGAAGTCGTACTCAACGATGCGGAAGAAGACGTCGGCCAGCCTGCTCGCCAGCAGGCGCGGCTCGGACGCGGGCTGGACCGATTCGGGCGAAAGGAACGCGCGCTCGAGGTACGACACGAAGAGCTGTTCCGAGGCCGCCCAGTTGTCCGGAATCAACAGGCGTGCCTGGTCGAGGTCGTTGGCCCGAAGGGCGCGCTCGAGCGCCGCTGTTTGTCCGGCCTGAGGCCCGTTCGCCTCCGCAGGCTGCCTCGACGAAGGTGAGATGACAAAGAGCAGGAACGTGACGAAGACGAGCGCGGCGCGGGAGGACGGCCGGTTCTTCGCGGGCATGTTCCACACCTCACTTGTCGGGCAGGTGGTCCTTTCCGGCGTGGATCGATTCGATCTGGCCCAGCAGCCGGCGCCCGTCGTGCTCGAGCCGCCCGTGCAGCGCGATCGCCCGCCGCAGTTCCTCGCGTGCGGCCGGCCGGCGGCCCTGGCTCAGGCGCGCCTTGGCCAGGTAGAAGTGCGCTTCTTCGAGGTACGGCGAATCACCCAGCGCGATGGTACGTTCCAGTCCGGCGGCGGCCGCATCGACGTCACCTGTCAGCAGGTGACACGCAGCCAGGAAGAACAGCGTCTGCGCGGCATCCGGCCGCAACTCGGCGGCGGCGCGCAGACCCGGGATGGCGCCTGCGTAGTCGCCGCCGGTGTAGAGGCGCATCGCGGCGTCGAATTTCTCGGTCGCTTCGTCGTCCTGGCCCCGCAGGGTGAGCGGGACGTAGGGCGGCGCGTCGACGCGCGCCAGCACGCTCAGCGGGACAGCCGGCGGCGAGACCGGCTGTGGCGTGCTCTTCGACGCTGGTACCTGCTGCGTCACTGCCTGAGGAACCTGTTCGGGTTCGGGAGGTTCGGCGGGATGCGCCGCAAGTGGCGGTTGTGCCGCGGGAGCGCTCGCGACCGTGGCTTCCGGAACGGCGGGCGCCGCACTCCTGAACCACCAGGTTGCGACTGCGACCAGCACGAGGCTGGCGCCCAGCGGCGCGAGCACCCACCGCCACGGCCAGCCGAGCGTCGGCCCAGGCGCCGGAGCCTCGGCCGGCAGGGTGGCGAGTTCGGCCTGCAACGCCTGGCAGGTCTCGAGCTTGCCGGCGCAAGCCGCGCACTCGAAGTAGTGCGCCTCGAACGCGTCCCGATCCTCCGGGGTGAGCGCATCGCGCACGTAGCCCTCGAAGACCTCGTCACATTCGATCCAGGCGCACTCCGCTCGGCTCATGGCTTCAATCCATTCGTACCTCGGTGGTGCGGCGGGCGGATGCGTGCCGCCGCTTCGCTCCCGTCGCCGAGCGAGCAGCGCCACCGCGCCAGAGTCTACACCTGCCGCGCGTCCCGCGAAGAACAGGGAGCCCAGCGACACCCCGGGCCCCGACTAGGCTACTTCCGCGTCTTCGGCACCTTTGTAAGCGTCAACTCGAACGGCAGCAGATAGTCGCCCAGATAACAGTGCGCGCCGACTCCTGGGGCGCAACTGTCGGGGTCCGCCAGGACGTACTGGGTCAGGAGCGCGCGAGAGGCCACCAGGGGGTTGGGGAGTGCGGGGTCGGATATTCCGTCGTCGATCGGCCTCACCACCCAGGTCGCATCGTTCACTCTGGTGATGGCGACGATGCCATCGCGACGCTCCTCCGGATTCAGCTCTTTTTCCCAGGTATTGCTGAAGAACAGCCAGTAGGCGTACGTGTCGGTGGTTCCCTCGTCGAATCGCAGTTGCCAGTTGAGGTAGGCATAACGGGTAGTTCCGTTTTCCTGGGTGTTGAAGTTGAAGATGACGGGTTGCAGCTTGCCCTTCCGGTCCGGCTCCTCCCTGCTGACCCACCGGCCGTCCTTGTAGACCCATTCGTTCAGCGTGCTGATATAGCTGAAGGTCACAAACGGCGCCGGTACGGGCAGTTGCAGGAACGATGGCGCAGAGCAGAAGAAATCGTTGCTGAGGGAAAGGAATCGCCTGCACGGGGTAGTCGTTCCAGTGGGGTCCGACACGCGGTTCGAGAAATCCACGTTGATCGTGCGCCCGAGGACCTCCGGCTTGAGTACCCGGAAGTACAGCGTGCCGCTGCTTGTCAGGCCCACCTCGTTGCTGTAGCCGTTGATCCGCGCGGTCGTGACATACGGCGTGCCCGGGAGGTCGTTGATAATCGCGTAACCCGACGTCGACGCGAAGGTCGCCTGGAGCGGCGTTTGCGCGGACGCGGGCGCCGCCAGCACGACGGCCAGCAGGACGGGAATGAGACACCTCATGGCTCGCTCCTCCTTGCATCGATGAAAAGAACGCACACCCGGGGACTACCGCCCGGCGCCGCCACCTCCGGCAGAGGGGTGACCGCCGTTCCCATGTCCCTACATGGTTTGAAACGGGAATTCGTGACAGAAGGGGCTGTCATGGCCACACTCGCCCCCCGTCTTTTCGCGCCACTCGTCGCCATGTCTTTCGCTGTCTCCTCGATCCTCCAGGGCAGTCGGCCCGGCGATCACGCCGGAGCGCTGCTGCCGGAAGCGCCGGACTTGGCCGTACGCACAGGCGAGCGCGACCGGGCCGCGCTGCGCCAGCAGGTGCGGGCGGTGCTCCAGCCGTTCTCCCGGCTCGGTTCCGGCGACGTCGACGTGACGCGGCTCGGCTTCGGTCTCGACGCCGCGGAACTGTCGTTGTCGCACGCGTTCTTCTGGGCGCCGCTCGTACTGGTCGAAGACGGCAGATGATAGGAATCCCGCCGACTCAGTGAGGAGGGAGCGTGTCGAGCGCGGCGGGCTCGAGGCCTCCGGCGGGTGCGGTCAGCCGCGGCCTCGCAATCCCCAGCTTCTTCATCCGAAAGCGAAGCGTGTTCGGGTGCAGGCCGAGCACCTCGGCGGCATTTCCCTCGCCGTTCACTCTCCAGCCGCAACGCTCCAATACCAGGCGGACGTGCTCGCGATCCACCTCGTCCAGCGTTCGGAGCGGCGGCGCCGACGGCGCAGGGGCTGACACGCGCGGAACGGTGACGCCGCGGGCGAAGTCCTCGACCCGCAACGTCGCTCCCCGAGAGAGAATCAGCGCCCGCTCGATTACATTCTCCAACTCGCGCACGTTGCCCGGCCAGTCGTACGACTCGAGGGCGCGCATCACCCTTCCGGGTATTTCCTCGATGTGCCGCCCCAGTTCGCCCTGGCGCCGGTTGATCATCGACCACACCAGCAGGGGAATGTCCTCGCGACGTTCTCGCAGCGGCGGCAACTCGATCGGGAAGACGTTGAGCCGGTAGTAGAGGTCCTCGCGGAAGCGCCCCTCCGCGATGCCGCGCTGCAGATCGCGGTTCGTGGCCGCGATGATGCGGACATCGGTGCGGATGGTCCGCGACGATCCCACGCGTTCGAACGTCCCGTCCTGCAGCACCCGCAGCAGCTTGGCCTGCAC
>Ga0102851_10003092_pt1 | contig 10262 bp, 6 predicted proteins | sample Mud3Dept3metaG_FD_79558 | JGI IMG/M metagenome (GOLD analysis project Ga0102851, IMG submission 79558) | Freshwater wetland microbial communities from Ohio, USA, analyzing the effect of biotic and abiotic controls - Mud 3 Core 4 Depth 3... | ecosystem: Environmental > Aquatic > Freshwater >...
AGAAGGCCTTCATGGATAAAGGGCTTGGCCTGAACCAGCGCTGCTTCGCGTACAACTACTTCCAGATCGTCGGCCCCCAGTCCGATCCCGCGGGCATCACGGGCCTGAGCCCCGAGGAGGCCTTCAAGAAGATCTACATGCTCGGGATGAACAACACGCCGGGCGTCTCCTTCGTCTCGCGTGGGGACAACTCCGGGACCCACACCGCCGAGCAGGGCATCTGGAAGAGTGCCGGCTTCAACTACACGAACCAGATCGTGAACTCCGGGCCCTGGTACCTATCCCTTGGCAAGGGGATGGGGGAGACCCTGGAGGTCGCTTCCCAGAAGGGGGCCTACACCCTGACCGATGAAGGCACATTCCTGTCCTTCAAGAGCAACCTGAACCTGGTCCCGCTCGTGAGCACGGGCGCCTCCCTCCTGAACCGGTACAGCGTCATCGCCGTAAATCCCACAGCAACGAACTCGAACGTGAACATCGTTGAGGCGGACCGGTTTATCAACTGGTTGATCTCGGATGAGGGCAAGCAGTTCGTCGGAAGTTATGGAGAGGACAAGTACGGGAAGAGCCTCTTCACTCCGCTCTCGGAATCCGTCTGCACCGTCAGCCCCTTCAACTGTATCTGCACCGGGGATGTCGCCCCGGCCTGACCCCACTCTTTTTTCTGAGACCGGGGGAACCCGAGTCCCCTTACATGACCCTCGCACCTTCGGAGAGAGGATAATCCCCCGCTGCCGGGCAGAAATCTTCAACTGTTCCCCCGCAGAATGTGATGGTTATGTGGAAGGCGCTGGACGTGGAGGACTGGGTGGCAGGCAGGCAGCAGAGCCTGGACGAGGCGAGGGCCACCGCGCAGGGGATCATTGAGAAGGTCCGGAGCGGGGGGGACGCGGCCCTCCGGGAGCTCTCCCGGCACGTGAAACTCACCGAGATCGCGGTCACCGACGCGGAGCGGGAGGCGGCCTACGAACAGGTGGACACCCGGGTGGTGGAGGCCCTCATCGAGGCGGAAGCCCGGATCACCCGGTTCCACGAGCGGCAGCGCCCCCGGGACCTCTGGCTGGAGGAGATGGAGCCAGGGATCATCCTGGGCGTGAAGACCACCCCCCTGGACCGGGTGGGGCTCTACATCCCCGGCGGGAGAGCACCGTATCCCTCCTCGGCCCTGATGTGCGCTGTCCCCGCCCGGGTGGCGGGGGTCCCCCAGATCTGCGCCTGTTCCCCGCCGCCCATCAGCCCCATGACCCTGGTCGCGCTGGATATCGCCGGCATCACCGAGATCTACCGGAGCGGCGGCGCCCAGGCAATCGCTGCCATGGCCCTTGGCACCGAGACGATCCCCCCGGTGCAGAAGATCGTGGGGCCCGGGAACATCTACGTCACCATGGCGAAGATGCTCCTCCGGGAGAAGGTGGAGATCGACTTTCCCGCCGGACCCAGCGAGGTGGCCGTCATTGCCGACCGGACCGCCGACCCCCGGATCATTGCCTGGGACATCCTGGCCCAGGCCGAGCACGATCCCAACGCCGCCTGCGTGCTGATCACGACGGAGAGGGCCCTCGCTGAACGGGTGGGCAGGGAGCTGGAGTCCCTGGCCGCGGCATCGCCCCGGAAGGAGATCATCGGGAAAGCCCTCGCTCACTCCGGCTGGATGACCGTGGCCAACATGGATGAGGCTGCCGCCGCTTCCGATACCATCGCCCCTGAGCACCTCTCAATCCAGGTCGCAGACCCCCTCTCCGTGCTGAGCCGTGTCCACCATGCAGGGGCCATCTTTGTCGGGAAGTACGCGGCAGTGGCTTGTGGTGATTATGGCGTGGGCACGAACCACGTCCTCCCCACGGCAGGGTACGCGCAGACGTACTCAGGCCTTGACGTGCGCCACTTCATGAAGACCTCGTCGGTGCAGATCATTGACCAGGATGGCCTGGAGGCCGTCGGCGACATGGTAGAGGCCATTGCCGAGGCGGAGGGCCTCGCCGCGCACGCCGCCTCAGTGCGGGAGCGGCGGCAGCTCACGGAGTGAGGGCGGGGCCGCCATACCCGGGAGCACCCTTCTTTTTTTTCGTACGATGGAAATTCCCCGCGCCCCTCACGCGGTGATGCACATGAGGAAAACAGGAGGGAAGCGGTTATCCTCATCAGGGGAGGGCAGACGGGATTGGGCAGAGCCCCCTCCCTGTCCCACCCCCCGTGAGGATACCGTCTCGTCTCTCTCACAACCCCCCTCAGTCGATGAAGCCTGCCGCATCCAGCGGGAGCTCGCCGCCCGGGTCATCCCTGAAGACCGCTTCCCCTGTCTCCCGCCGCAGTTCATCGCCGGGGCCGACGCTGCCTACTCCCGCGATGGGACCCGGGCCTTTGGTGCCGTCGTGGTGCTCCGGTGCCCGGATCTCTCCCAGGTCGAGGTGCAGTGCGCCGGGCGGCCGGTGGAGTTCCCGTACGTCCCGGGCATGTTCGCGTTCCGGGAGGGACCGGTGCTGCGGGATGCCTGGAGCCGGCTTTCCACCCGGCCGGATCTGGTGATCTTCCACGGGCATGGCATTGCCCATCCCGCACGGTGTGGACTCGCCAGCCACCTGGGAGTCCTCCTGGACGTCCCTTCCATAGGCGTCGCCGGGAAACCCCTGGGTACCACCGCGGTGGTGCCCGGACCACACCGCGGGGATATGGTTCCCATATCTCTTGGCGGGCGGATCGCCGGCTGCGCGGTCCGGACCCGGGCCGGGGCCCGGGAGGTGTACGTGTCGCCGGGCCACCGGATCGGTATTGAAACCGCAGTCCGGGTGGTGCTGGCCACCGCCACACGGTTCCGCCTGCCAGAACCCCTGCGGGCGGCCCACCGGCACGCGGTGGAGTGCCGGGCCCGGTTCGAAAAGCGGTGAATGTCAGATCTTTGTAGAGCAGAGCCGGATAAGGTCAGAGTGGTCTATCCTCATCAGGGGAGGGTGACGGGAGGGGGCAGAGCCCCCTCCCGGCCCCACCCCGCGGCGAGAGGATGGTCTCTTCTCCGGTTATCCGAAAAAGACGGTGACAGATATCATCCCTACGACCAGGAAAAACCCTTGAAGTACATCACCTTGGGCGGGGAATCTGACGGCGGCTTCTCCTCGCGTCGCTGCCCGCTCCCGAAGAGGATGGAACGGTACGGGCTGGTTCCGGATCCGCAATAGACGAAGATGGCAGCTTCCACGGTGTCTCATCCCCTGAGCGCCGGCCGTGACGGCGCCGGCCAGACGATCGGTGCATCCCATTCGGGCGGGAAGACGAGGGGTTCCGTCGGGAATGCAAGCTCGGGGGCTTGCTTCATGCCGGGTTCCTCCTTGACTGGGACCAGCACCACTACCGCAATGAGGACGGTCAACAATGGCGAGAGGATCAGGGCCGAGGCTTCGGATAGCTTCCCGGTGAGTACCATCCCCCAGATCGCCGCCAGCTGGACCGCGGAGAGACCGGCCACCGCGATCCTCCCCGTCCGGCCGGGCTGTGCCAGGAACCTTGTCCGGGACACCACGTCGGCGAGAAGCCTGAGGTTCCGCTCGGCGTAGCGCTCCAGCCCCTCGGCCTTCAGGCACTGCCGGAACGATGCCATGGAGGCGTTGAGATCCCCCAGCCGTGCATAGAGGATCCCTTCCCGGAACTGCACGTCAGGATTGGCTGGGGCTAACATTTTTGCCTCGTCAAGGTTCCGGAGTGCATCCCGGTACCGCAGCGGGTCCCGGCTGCGATCACCGGCCGCCATGTGCACATCGGCAAGGGCAAGGAGCAGGGGTACGCGCTGCTCCCTGTCCAGGCGGGCTAGGCTCCGGATCAGCACCCTCTCGGCTTCCAGGGGGTTCCCCGCGGCAGAGAGCGCCGCAGCCAGGGCCCGGGGCGGTTCGGGGATCTCGGGGTCTGCAGCCTCGGCACGCCGGAACAGGGCAGCAGCCTGGTGCGCTCTCCCTTCCATGAGAGCGATGCTTCCCTGGACGAGCAGGGCACGAGTATCGTGCCGGTGGAACTCCACGGCCCTGGCGAGTTCCAATCCGGCATCTCTGAGCCTCCCGGTCATGGCGTAAAGGGCCCCCAGGAGCCGGTGCCCGTCCCCCCGGGGATTCATGCGGATGGAGAGCTGGAACCACTCCTCGGCTTCGGTCATTTGCTCCCGGACAAAGGCCAGCACCCCCAGGGCCGAGAAGGCCGGCTCACAGGTGGGATCCGCCACCAGTGCCTCGTGGAGGAGACCCTGTGCCTCCTCCAGGGACGCAGGGTCCCCCTTCCGGGTCAGGAGCCCGGCCAGGAGGGCCAGGAACCGGGGATTCTGCGGGTCCGATGCGAGGAGCGTCCGGTAGACACGCTGGGCCTCATCCAGTCTCCCCAGCGAGACGTAAACAGCGGCAAGGCCGCTGATCCCGGGCAGCGGGTCGCTCCCCTTTTCCGTGATGGCGAGGAAGACCTTCCGGGCACGGGCGCGGTCATGGCGCCGCAGGTGGTACCAGCCCAGCTGTGCCTCCAGGGAGGAGCGGCCGGGATGGGCCTTCTCCAGGGCATGGAGCAGGGGGACCGCCTCGAACCCGCGCTGGAGCCGCTCCAGTGCCTCTGCCCGGGCCAGGACCGGCTCGGCCCAGCGGGGGGCGGCCCGGGATGCCTCCCGGAAGGAGACCTCCGCATCTTCCAGCCGGCCCGCATCCATGAGCAGCCAGCCCCGCTGGTAGTGGAGGCCGGCGTTCCGGGGGGCGATGGCCAGGAACTGATCGGAAAGGGTGAAGGCCTCGTCCCGGCGCCCCAGCATCCGGAGGGCCGCCACCCTGCCTGCCATGGCATCGCCGTGGGCCCGGTCCAGGGAGAGGACATGGTCAAAGGCCTGGATGGCCCGCAGATAGTCCCCCTGGTCAAAGGAGGCAAGGCCCATCCGGTACAGCGATTCCCTCTTCCAGAGGGCCGTCTCCGGGCCGGCACCTCCCGTCGCCAGGGCACGGTCGAAGGTCCGGACCGCCTTCCCGTACTGTTTCCGGAGGTGGTAGAGCACCCCCAGCTCCTCCAGCAGGTCCCGGCTCTCCGGGTACAGGGCGAGGCCGTCGGAGAGCACTTTATCGGCCCGGTCATACTGCCCCATCTTCATCAGGCTGAAGGCCGAGCCGTAGAGCGCCTCCTGGCTGGCCGGGTCCGCGTGAAGCGCCGCAGTGAAGGAGACGAGGGCCGCCGGAAACTGGTTCTCCATCACCGCCCAGAACCCGTCCTCGATGTGCTGGTCCGCCGCTCCCCCGGTGTCGTCAGGCGGATCGTCTGTGTAATGTCCGGGATCGGGTGCACGAGCGGGAATCTCCCCTGCACCCCAGTGGTTTTCGGTCATCATCAATGGACCTGCGAGAGTGGTGGTGGAATGGTTAAGTGTTTTTGAGTAAATCTAATGAAAATCGATTATTTATAGATAATTCCGTCGTAAAATTCCTGAAATATCAAACAGTCCCTGTTTACTGCGGAAAAACGCTATCTTCATATCATTCCTGCAAATGTCTGAAATAGGCTCCGGTTTACGTTTCTGAACCTTTTAATGAAGTCTTCTCTCATCCATAGGTTTATATTCAAGATGCAGATGAAATTGAAACCCTGTTGATTCCGGAGGGCCCGGATTCTGGCATCCCGGGAGGTGGATGACCGGAACCGGGGAGGTTGCCATTCCAGTCCCCCTGCCCCGTACCGATCGTGGGATACCGGCGGTCCGGTTTTCTGCAAACTGGGGGAACCCCTAAATCCTCCCGGTCCCCAACATCCGGGTGGATACGGCGAGGGTGACGCATGGCGGAAGAAACGCACCAGGAACAGAAAGCCGGTACCGGGCCCGGGGAGAAGGGGGCCGAAGGTGCCGGAAAGACGAAGCAGGCAGAGCTGAAGATCTCGGGGATGACCTGCGCCACCTGTGCCGTGACCATCGAGAAGTCCCTGCAGGGCGTGGAGGGGGTGGGAAAGGCAGAGGTGAATCTCGGCCGGGAGACGGCCCGGGTGGAGTATGACCCCTCCCGGGTGAAGGCCGGAGACCTGCAGAAGGCAGTGGAAGAGGCCGGCTACCAGGTAGTCCCCGAACGGGTAACCATCAAGATCGGGGGGATGACCTGCGCCACCTGCGTGGAGACGAACGAGGCTGCACTCAAAGCGCTGGATGGTGTACTCTCCGCCACCGTGAACCTGGGATCCGAGCGGGCCTACGTCACCTACAACCCGTCCCTCGTCGGTATCCCGGAGATGAGGCGGGCCATCGAGGAGGCGGGCTACCAGTACCTGGGCATCGAGGGCGAGGACACCGGCGACCTGGAACGGGAGGCCCGGGAGAAGGACCTGAGGGACAAGCGGAACCGGATCATCGTGGGGTTCGGGGTCTCCATACCGCTGATGATTCTCATGTATCTCCCCCACGTCCACCTCCCCATCCCCATGTCCCTCTTCATGCTGGTGGTTACCCTCCTGCCGTTCATCTACCTCTCCTACCCCATCTTCCTGGCCGCGTACCGGGCCCTGAAGAACCGGGTGCTGAACATGGACGTGATGTACGCGATGGGCATCGGGGTTGCCTACGGTGCCAGCGTGCTGGGGACCTTCTCCATCGTCCTCACAGAGGACTTCATGTTCTACGAGACGGCGCTCATGCTGGCCGCATTTCTCATGCTGGGTCGGTACCTGGAGGCCCGGGCCAAGGGCCGGACCTCGGATGCCATCCGGAAGCTGGTGGCGCTGGCCCCGAAAACCGCCACCATCGTCAGGGAGGACCGGGAGGTGGAGGTACCCCTCCCGGACGTCCAGGCCGGTGATGTGGTGGTGGTGAAACCCGGGGAGAAGGTGCCGGTGGACGGCGAGGTGCTGGACGGCGAGTCCTCCGTGGACGAGTCCATGATCTCGGGGGAGCCGCTCCCGGTGCTGAAGCGGAAGGGGATGCAGGTGGTGGGGGGGACCGTAAACCAGAACGGGGTGATCCGGTTCCGGGCCACCCGGGTCGGGAAGGAGACGTTCCTTGCCCAGATCATCCACCTGGTCGACGAGGCACAGGGATCCAAGCCGCCCGTGCAGCGGATCGCGGACCGGGCAGTGACGTACTTCATCCCTGTCGTGCTGGCCATCGCCATCGGATCGTTCCTGCTCTGGTACCTGGTGCTGGGAAACACGCTCCTCTTTGCCCTCACGGCCCTCATCTCGGTCCTCGTCATCGCCTGCCCCTGTGCGCTGGGCCTGGCCACCCCCACGGCAGTCACGGTGGGGATCGGGCGGGGGGCCGAGCTCGGGATCCTGATAAAAAGGGGCGAGGCCCTGGAGACCCCGGAGAAGCTCACGGCCATCCTCTTTGACAAGACCGGCACCCTGACCAGGGGGAAGCCGGAGGTGACGGACGTGGCCGCGACCGGCATCACGGAAGCGACCCTCCTCTCCCTCGCCGCCAGCGTGGAGAAGAACTCACTCCACCCCCTGGCGGAGGCCATCGTCCGGAAGGCGGAAGAGTGGAAGGTGACCCTGCAGCCGGTCGACGGGTTCGACACGCTGGGCGGGAAGGGCGTCGTGGCCCGGATCCTGGGGGAGGAGGTCGTGATCGGGAACCGGCTCCTCCTCTCCGAACGGAGTATCCCTGTTTCGGCGGACCTGGAGCAGCGGATCACCCTCCTGGAGGGGGAGGGGAGGACCGTGATGCTCGTCGCCGCGGGCGGCCAGTTCGCCGGTCTCATCGCGGTCGCCGACACCCTGAAGCCCACGGCAAAGGGGGTGGTGGAGGCCCTCAGGGTGATGGGGCTCCGGGTGATCATGGTCACCGGGGACAATCCCCGGACCGCGGGGGCCATCGCCCGGCAGATCGGGATCACGGACGTGATGGCCGAGGTCCTGCCCCAGGAGAAGGCCGGCGTTGTGAAGGGTCTGCAGGAGAAGGGGGAGGTGGTGGCCTTTGTCGGCGATGGGATCAACGATGCGCCGGCGCTCGCGCAGGCCGACATCGGGATCGCCATCGGGAGCGGCACTGACGTGGCCATCGAGAGCGGGGACATCGTGCTGATCCGGGACGATCTGCGGGACGCGGTGGGGGCGATCCAGCTCTCCCGGAAGGTGATGGGCCGGATCAAGGGGAACCTCTTCTGGGCCTTTGCCTACAACACGGCGCTGATCCCGGTGGCGGCCGGCCTCCTCTATCCCTTCTTCGGGATCACCTTCCGCCCCGAGTGGGCCGGCCTCGCCATGGCCCTCTCCTCGGTGACGGTGGTATCGCTGTCCCTGCTGCTCAAGGGTTATATACCGCCAGCGAAGAATCTACCCGGCTGAGGTGAAGCGGGAATGGCCATCGATCCCATCTGCAAGATGACCGTCGACGAAAAGACGGCGAAGTTCACGAGCGAGTACAAGGGGAAGAAGTACTATTTCTGTGCCCCGGGCTGCAAGAAGAAGTTCGACACGAGCCCTGAAAAATACGTGTGAACCCTCCGGCTCCCACCCATTTTCCCTGGAACTGGTAATGATGATATCCGGAAGAAAGGGCAATCCGCTGTCGTCCACCTGCCGGTACGGGACCGGCGGCACCTGGACAATCTCTTCGGGGAGGTGACTATTGGCAACCCAGGGCAGTTCACGAATCGCGGTGTACGCCGCCATTGCCGGCAACCTGCTCATCGCCATCATCAAGTTCGTGGCGGCAGCCCTCAGTGGATCCTCGGCCATGATCTCCGAGGGGATACATTCGCTGGTCGACATGGGAAACGGTATCCTCGTCCTGCACGGGCTGAACACCGCCCGGCAGCCTGCCGATGACAGCCACCCGTTCGGCTACGGGAAATCCCTCTTCTTCTGGACGTACATCGTGGCCATCTCCATCTTTGCCATCGGTGGAGGTATGTCGGTGTACGAGGGTATCTCGTATATCCGTGACGTGTCGCCGGATACTCCGATGGGAGATCCCACGGCGGCCTACATTGTGCTCGGCCTCTCGCTCATGATTGAGGGCGGATCCTTCCTGGTGGCCACGAAACTGTTCCTGCGGGCCAAGGGAGACATGGGTCCCTGGCAGTATATCCAGCATTCCAAGGACCCGAGCCTTTACACCGTCGTGCTCGAGGACAGCGCGGCCATGCTCGGCCTGATCTTTGCGTTCCTCGGTATCTTCCTCGGCCACCTCCTGCACAATCCGTACCTCGACGGTATCGCATCCATCGCCATCGGCCTCCTCCTCATGAGCGTGGCCGGGATTCTCGCATCGAGGAGCAAGGGGCTCCTCCTGGGCGAGGGTGTGAACCCCGACCAGCTGGCCGACATCCGGCGGCGGGTGGAGTCGGATCCGGCGGTTGAGCGGGCCGGTGACATCCTCACCATGTACATGGGCCCCCACGAACTGCTCGTGAACATGGGGGTGTGCTTCACTCCAGGTACCGCAGCCGAGCAGATGCACGAGGCGATCCGCCGCATCGAAGCCGACCTGCGCAGTGCATACCCGGAGACCAACCGGGTCTACATCGAGGCCGAGTCGCTGCCCCCGGAAGCGGCGGCATGCGGGCCGCCGCGGAAGTGAGGACGGGGCGCAGTTTCTTTCCAGGCACCATGCCGGCGGGAGTGGGCTGCTCGCCCCCTCCCGGTCCCTCCGCTACGGTGAGAGGATAGTCCTGCTCCGTCAATAGAACCGAAGCTCAGTGATCCGGATCAACCGCGGGGGGGACGCCCACGCGGCGGGGGGCGGAGCCGCAGCGGAGCCCCCCAGGAGCGTCCCACCAGTACTCTGCGAATGGATTCCACCGATGTGCGGGGATGATATGAAAAAGGGAGTAAAGAGACCAGGTCTACGTCTTCATCATGCGGCGGAGGGTGGAGGCGACGGCCTCGCCGAACTTCCGGGCCGCCGGTGGGCCGTCCGCGGTGACGATGCGGCCGTCCACCACCACGTGCTCGTGAACAAGCTTTGCCCCCCCGCTCTCCATCATTGACACGGACGATGGGGTGCGGAAGACCGTGGCCCTCTTCCCCTCGAGCACCCCTGCACCCGCCAGAACTGCGGGGGACAGGCAGATGGCGGCCATGAGCTTCCCCGAGGCGTCGAACGCCCGTACCAGCTTCTCAAGCCGGGGATCCCCCCAGAGGTAATCCTGTGCACCGGTCCCTCCGATGATCACGATTCCGTCGTAGGGCACCGGGTTCACGTTCCCAATCTCCACCTCAACGTCCACTTCGGCCCCAAGCATCCCGATGCAGGTGCCCACGCAGGTGGAGACCACATCGTACGCGATCCCTTCTTTTTTGAACACCGCCAGGGGCTCGAAGAGTTCTTC
>Ga0102851_10003093_pt1 | contig 10261 bp, 9 predicted proteins | sample Mud3Dept3metaG_FD_79558 | JGI IMG/M metagenome (GOLD analysis project Ga0102851, IMG submission 79558) | Freshwater wetland microbial communities from Ohio, USA, analyzing the effect of biotic and abiotic controls - Mud 3 Core 4 Depth 3... | ecosystem: Environmental > Aquatic > Freshwater >...
GGAGAGCGGACCGAACGGGAGGATCACGTCCACGGTCGGATACACCGGGAGGAACGGGAACGCCTTCTCTCCCACGGGGACGACCTTCGGGCGGCCCTCGGGCGGCGGTTCCGGCAGCAGGACAACCTCGTTGATGTAGGGGGAAAGGGCCCCGGGCAACATCCCGGCGGAGAGGTTCCGGGCCCCCGGGTTCTCCGCCATCTCCTTTTCCACCGCCCTTCGGACGACCCCGGCGACGGAGATGCCGGCCTCCACGTGGCGGCGCTGCATGGTGACCACGATCACTTTCAGAGCGAAGACGGCGAGGAGCATGAGGGAGGCGGTGGCCACCAGCGCGAGCTGCAGCACGACGCCGGCGCGGATCGAGAGCGGGCGCCTCAGCGGGCCCATGGGAAGAGGATGCGCGTTGACTCTGGGGTCACGTCCGTTAGAATAGCAAAAACGCACGGGGGAGGGGAATTTGGGCACGATCGAGAATCGCCGCCGCACGAGGATCGTGGATCGGCAATTCCAGTTCGGGCTTGCCGTCCGCCTCATCCTCGTCCTCACCGCCCTCTTCGCGACGGGGATCGCCCTCGCGTTCGCCCCGTCGGCCTACGTCCTCGCCACCACGAACGACCTGAAATCCCTCGAGCCGGCCGCTGCAGAGTTCCTCGTGCTTCACAAGCGCCTCTGGCCCGCAGCGCTCCTCTCCTTCGCCGGGATCTTCGTCTACGCGATCCTGTTCAGCCACCGGATCGCCGGCCCCGTCTACCGGATCAATGCGGTCCTGCGCGCGTTGATCGACGACCGGGATCCCCCGGTCGTGAAGTTCCGGGACGGCGACTACTTCCAGCCCACCGCCGCGCTTCTGAAGGAGTTGTCGGAAAAGATGGCCGCATCGCGAAGAAACATGCCGAACCGTCCGGGCAACCCGTCCGGACCGTCCGCCTCATGAGATCTCACCGGATGATGGCCCGTCGCACCGCTTCCCGTCCCACCCATGGGAAACAAAGAAACGGCCGTCGCGGGTTCACGCTGATCGAGCTCTCCATCGTCGTCGCCCTCATCGGCATCCTGGCGGGATTGGCGGTGTACACCTACCGGATGATGGTCAATAAAGCGCGGATGACCCAGGCGAAGACGGTGCTCAGCCACCTCACGAAAACGGAATCCATCTACTACAGCGAACATGACAGGTACACGGACAATGTCATACTGCTCGATTTCGAACCGGTGAAGTACCCCTTCTACAAGGTCTCGGTGGTGCTGGACAACGACGCGATGAATTACACCGGGATCGCTACGGGTGTCGAAGCCATGGCGGGGGACCGCTGGTGGGTCACCAAGGACAGTGGCCCGTACCAGGACAACACATCACCGTTCAAATGAGGAAAAACCTCCAAGGTGTAGATGGTGACTACCCCATCCCTGTAAACGACGGGTAACCCCGCGAGAAATCGCTCAATGCCAATTCTGTCGTCCTTCGTCCACAGGGTCCGGTAATACGTGTATCCGAGGCGGCGCCACTCGGGCCAGTTGACGAGCACGTGCGTGAAGCCCAGTGCGCGCAACTCCGGAAGGATCTCCCGCGAGTTCTTTCCCGGAGTAACAATCCCCTGCAGTGGGTGAACGTCGTACGCCGAGGGTGCGACAAAATCACAGTGGTAATAATAGGTCGCGGTGTCCCCGAGGAAGAGCAGGCGTGCATCATCCGGCAAGCGGGTGTTGACGAACCGGGCTGCGTCCAGCGTGGGGACAAGATGGGAGACGAGGGCCATCGCTTGTCCCGGCCGCCCGGGGAGAGACAGGGACGCCTCCCATGCCTTGAGGATATTGGGGGGTTCCTTGAGAGTGAAGCTCTGGGCGACAAGGGAAAGGGCGACAAGACCGACGACGACCACATTCCCCGCTCTGCCGGCTTTCCGTCCGAGATCGTCGAAGACCTTTCCGGTGAGCAGCGCCATCAGCGGCAGCACGGGGAGCAGAAACCGTGAAAACCAGGAGGTGAGGAACCATACGACAAGGTATGCCGCCGTCACGTTGCGTAGAAAAGTCCAGGGGGGTGCCTGTTTTCGGCGAATGAGGAAAACGACGGCACCAATCACCGCAACCCCCAGCGAAGATCCGAACCCGGTAACGGATGGACGGGGGAAGAACGTCACCGAACCGAGGAGAACCCCCACATCCCGCCAGGAGTGCAGCATCGCTTTCAGCGAGTGCGCATCTCCCGAGAGCAACTCCGCCTGTGCAGGCGACCAACCCGGTGAACGGAAGATCCCGGTCAGGAGCGGATAGGCGGGATTCCCGACGGCGGCGACGTTGCGGGCGGGCCAGATCGAATAGACGGCGATGCAGACGGCGAAAAAGAGAAGGACATCCTTCCATGCGGGCGAGGGTGTCCGGAAGCCCGCGCCGGTTTCCTCCTTTTTCGACAAGACCTGGAACCGTTCGGCGAACCCCAGGATGGCAACTACGGGTATGAACACCAGCATCGTGTACTTCGCTCCGAGGGCAAGGCCGGCGAGCGCGGCGGAGAGGAGCAGGAAGCGACGATCCGCCCCGGTGTTGAAATGGAGAAGGAAGGCGTACGCAAACGAGAAGAAGAATAGAGCAACCCCGAGGTCGATCTTCTGCATGAAAACCGTGTACATCGTCGTAGAGGAGAACAGAAACAGCGGAAGCGCCGCCATCCCCGCGCGGCGCTCTCCCATGCGGTCCGCAAGACAAAGGATCCCGAGCCCGCAGAGCGCCAGGAGGACTATATTCACGAGATTCGCACCGAGGTACCCGCCGTTCGCCAACCCGACGAGGTAGAACATCTCCACCGCGAGCGGGAAATATGATTCCACGACGTATGGCAATGGAACGGTATGACCGGATCGCAGGAAGATCGATGGCAGCCCGTAATGGTAATGGAGCGTGTCGTAGAAGAAGGGAGGGAGAAAGATAAGCGGCAACAGCAGGAGAGACGTAAGGCATAAGGCATAGGCGCCCGGGGCGGGAATACCGGCGGGCTTGGGACCGGAGCGCACGCTTCTCCAAAGCGCGAATCCCAAGGCACCGGTAGCCGCTGCCACGATAGAGAACGCCCCCGGTCCCGCGAATCCCATCAGTCCCAATCCCATCGCGGACAGCGACATGGCGCCGAGCCCCGCCGTCGCGGAAAAAAAAGCCTCTTCCCCCGCGTGGATCCAGGGGATGCGCACCCGGCGGAAAAGGGAGGCGAACAGAAAACCGGAGAGAAGGAACCATATGGGGAAGAGGACCGGTATCATGTCGGGGACTCTCCCCTCCAGCCGTCAGCGGTGGACGAACGGATCCCCCTGGCCGGGATCGCTGAGATGACAGAGACCGTGTACAAACTCATCGAGGGGTGGAGCGCATCGTGGGAAGGTCGATCCCCACCAGCAGCGGGTAAACTGGAATCCCGAACCTCGGGTCGCCGTAGATAAGCGCGTACTGGGCCCAGTAGGCCAAGTACAGGAACACCAGGAAGCCGTGGGCCGGAGACGCCCGCCCCCTCCACCATTGCCAACCGCGGAGTAAGAGCAGCAGGTAGAGCGGGACGTGGAACACGACGGCCATGACCCGGTACAACAGCCCGTGTTCGTTCAGACGTGCTCTTCCCGTAACGATCCACCAGTCCCGCGACGGCGCCGCAAAGTGGACGATGTTCCTTGCGATCCGGTCAACCATGAAATACCGCGTGTGGTCGCGGACGTACTCCCACTGGAGTCCGACCCGGGTTTTTCCCTGCACCCCCTTTGCATCCAGGCCGGCCAGGAAGGCTTCCCCGGAGGTCTCCCCCGGGATCACGGCGTTCGAAACCGCCCATTCCAGCATGCCTTTCCCCTCGTTGTTCACCAGGATGAACCTACCAAAGTGGTGGTAGTTCCTGATGGTCCACGGCGCGATGATCCCCGCGAAGCATAGCGTCATGATCAGCCAGGTCCCCCACTTTTCGGGGCGAATCCGGTCCCCTTCCCTCTTGTGCGAGGCGAGGAGGAATCCCATGAGAAGGAACGGGCCGTACCAGGACACGATCTTCGCCATCGTAGCGACACCCCAGGCGATCCCCGCAGTGGCCGCGGCCGGGACCGACGGAGAACGGAGGAGACGGACGGAGAGAAGCGCCGCGACGACCGTGCAGAGGAGGATCACCGGCTCCTGGAGGACGAAGGCCGCCCGCGTGACGAGAAGAGGATTCACGGCGAGGAACAGCGCCGCCATTGTCACCCACGCCAGGGACGGCGTCAACTCGAGGAACAGCAGGAACGCTGCCAGCACGCCGGTTGCATGGAGCAGCGATTGAAAGACCGCGGCGGAGAGAGGGGAGGAAGTCCCGGTGATGAAGAACCAGCCGCCCAGCAGCGCGGAAAACAGCGGAGGGCGATTAACCGAGGGAGTCGAACCATCCATCGAGAACCCGTTGCCGGTTGCAAGATTCCGCGCAAGGGTGAGATATTCGACGGCGTCGTCCTTTACTTCGGGGAGAGGATAGGCGGAAACGAACAGGAGCGCGGCGAGGAGAGCAACGAGGAACATCGTTGTTGCTGCGGCCCGACGGCGGGAGCACTCTCTGCCTCTCGCCATCTGGCGCCATATCCTTTTTCCCATCAGTGCGGCATCGGTTTCTTGAACATTTTCGCTTCCACGCGGCGCAGCAGGTGACTCCTCGTATGTCGGAAGTTCGGGTCAAGGCGGGACATTTCCCCGAGGAGACCCCGAATGCGGAAGACGTTTCCCCGGTATAACGCGACACGCGCCAGTTGCTCGCACACCTCTTGGCGGATCTCCTTCGCCGCTTCCGCCGGCAACCCTTCTTCCACGAAAGAGCGGTAGAGCCGGATGATCGTCCTGAAGACCTCTCTCGCCAGGTCCGGCGGTTCGTAACGCTGGGACATCATCGCTTCAGCGACCTCCTCCCGTACACCCTCCCCCAACCGCATCTCGATCCGCTCACGGTTGATCCTCGCCGCCTGGAATCGGAATTCGTCCATGTAACGCGCCGTGACTGTCCCCGCGTGCTTGCGCAATAAGAGCAAACAGTCGGGCAGATTAGCGAACCGGGTCGTCGTGCTCAACCGCCACCAGAGGTCGTAATCCTCCGGGACACGTTCACCCACGAGAGGCGGCCCGCCTGGCAGATACCCTCCGGCCCCGAGGACCACCCCCTTCCGCATCATCACAGAAGGATGCGTCAGGGGACAGAAGAAGTGGAGGCAGAAGCGGATGGCCTCGTGCCGAAGAGGTTGACAAAAGGGTGCTACCGTTTTCCCATCCTCGTTAATCCGTTCTCCGCAGGTACCTAGGACCCCGATGTCCGGGTGGGTATCGAGAAATCGAAGCTGACGCGCGAAGCGCTCCGGCAGACTCACATCGTCGCAGTCCATCCGCGCGATGTATGCGCCCCGTGAGAGGGTAAGACCCCGATTGAGCGTCTCCACCAGCCCCAGGTTCCGGCCGTTCTCGAGGAGCCGCAGGCGGGGATCCCGGTAGCCTCGCAACACCTCGCCGCTTCCGTCGGTGGAACCGTCGTCGATCGCCAGGAGTTCGAAGTCAGGGAAGGTCTGGCCGAGGATGCTCCGGACGGCGGCATCGAGGTACGCGCCGCCGTTGTGGACGGGCAATAGGACCGTCACCCGTGGGCGATCTCCCCCGCCCGGTACCATCGGGAGCGCTTTCACGTCACACCCGCTCCCATGACACCGGGAGCAAGTCCCTCGTGTCCATCTCCGGATTGTTGAACCAGCGCGCGGGTGCAAGGACGATGTTCCCGGGGCTTGTCCCCAGCCATGCGCCCCACCAGCTGAAGGAACTGTTGGCAAGGACGTGGTGCCGGCACCTGCACATCAGTTCAAGGTCCGTGGATCCCGGGCGAGGCGCATCCCAGTCGATGAACGTGACGCGGTGGCGCGTCCGGAAACCCTCCCTCGCCAATCCCGGCTCGTCCGTGAATACCACAAAGTGGGGGTTCCGGATCCTCTGCGACACGATGTCCATGCACCTGCGGTAATACTCCTCCCCGCACACTCCGTGGAACTGCATCGTCTCCGGCTGCTGAACGTAATCCCCCCGCCGGACGTGGACGGAAACGGAATCCTCTCTTTCGAGGGCATCGGCCAGCTCGGCGTCCCTTCCTTCCAGGGGAAGGCGGATCGAAAACTCGCGCCGGATCACGTCGGAGACCCCGGAGAAGTATTTCTCGGACTGCCAGTACCCCTCCATGTACACATCACCGGACACGGTAAGGAACTCCGGCTGGAAACGGGAACCCTTCTCCCGCAGGACGTTGGGCCGGTACCGGGAGAGCCCCGCTTCCTGCCGGAGTCGGAGGAGAGCGGTTTGCCAGCGTGTTGCCTTCCTGCCGTTCAACTCCGCCACCTCGCGGGAATCGGCAAAATCCTCCCTCACGCAATAGCCGCCCAATTCGTAACTTCTCGGGGTATTCCCCGTCTGCGGACCGTCGAGGAACGACCGGTCCATCTTCAGCTCCGTCCCGAGACGAAGGGATAGGCTCCTCCCCGCGGCGTACTGGAACATCTGGTTCCCGAGCCCCCCCATGAGCTTGACGACGATCAACGCATTTCTCCAGGTGGGTCATGGGACCGACCCCCGGCCTCCCCGGCAAGAGCCGTGCAGGACAGTGACGCATAGAGCGCCTCGTATTGGAGGACGATCTTCTCCCAGGTGAACCGGCTCTTCCACGCTTTGCTGCCGGCATCCGCCATGCGCCTGAGCTCTTCGGGGGTGGCGTAGAGCCTCTCCAGTACTCTCGCCGACTCCTTCGTCCTCGCTCTGGAGTGGCCGGCGGGGATCGGAAGGGAAAGGAACGGCAGAAGCGCGGAGGCAAGGCGGCGGACGCGTGGAGGGAGACCGCCTTCCTTCCTCTCCGTTTCCCTCCTCTTGTCGGTGGGCAGAATCACCCCCGCCGAGGTCCATTCCGCGATCTCCGCGGCGTTGCCGACATCCGTCGCCAGGAAGGGGGTCCCCGAGGCGGCAGCCTCGAACAATACCAGCGGCGAGCATTCGATGTTCGAAGGGAACAGGAAGAGATCAGCCGATCGATAAGCGGCCACCGTCTCTTCCCGGGAAAGGGACCGGACGATCACGCGCTTTCCCGCTGAAAGGGATTCCCTCGTTACGTTTTGGTTCGTCGCTGTGGCGTGGCACTCCGCATTGCATCCACCCGTCCCGTTCCCGACAATGAGGAACACCGCATGCCGGACATGTGCCCGGCGGAAGATCTCCAGAGCCTCCCGGTGCCCCTTGTCCCCCGTGTGGGAACCCACGTGAAGGACGAGGAACGCGTCCGGCGGAATACCGAGACGGTCCCGGACATCGATTCCACTCCCGCGAAGAAACTCGTCCTCTCCAGCGCCATTCGGGATCAGCACCCGGTTCCGGATCCCGTGCTCCCGGGCGAACGCGGCGTCGCGGTACGTCTCCGACAGGAACACGTTCACGTCGTACCGGCGCATCCATTCCTTCATCGAACGGAAGTAGTCCAGATACTCTGAAAAGTAGAGTCGGGAAAATCCGGTCGGCACAAGGACCTTCCTCGACGGTATCGCATCGAGGATCGTGATCGCGGCGTCGGTTGCCCATTGCTGCGCCGCGAAGTTCGTCATCACATCGAAGCCCCCGCTCCGGAGGAATTCCCGATAGCCGGAGACGTCGCCCCGCATCCCATCGACGAGGTTCCCGGAGACGTCGAACTCCCGAATTCGCACCCTATTCAGCAGATCCCCTTCCCTCCCGCCCATCTTCGATGTCGCCACGGTGACGTCGTGCCCCCTTGCCGCGAGTCGCTCGGAAAGCTGGCGAACGACCTCCTGCATCCCTCCGACCGAGGGGGAGTAAGACTCGACGGTGTGGAGGATTCTCACTGCGGCTCCTGCGGTCCGCGCAGATGCTTCAAGAGGCGCCAGACAAAACCACCTCGGGCAGAGCGCTCATCTCGGGCAGCCCGTCGCCGTACCTTCCTCTGGAAGACATCATGGATCCCACCGCCCTCCGACCAGGACAAGAAATCTGAGAACACTCTCGCCCGCTGCACGGCCAGTTCGGGGTCCACTCTTCGGAGAGTAACCCGCGGGTTGTCGTTGTACCACAGCAGCGGGACGGGAAGACATGCGAAATCGGTCATTGTAGCTAGGCGAAGCCACAACGCATAATCGTCAATTCCCGTCATCTCCATGGCTTCCGGAAACCCCGTCGCCCGATGGAAGAGCGACTTCTCCACGACTGCGGAACTGCTGACGATGTAGTTCACATCGAGGAGATCGGCAAATGTGATGCGGGGGGGCGGGTTGCATAGCAGCGTGCCTTCCACTCCTCCCCCTGGAAGCCTGCGCCATGCATTCGAAGACACCGCACGGCAACCGCTCGTCGCGGCAAGCGATAACTGCTTTTCGAGCTTCTCCGGAACCCACTCGTCGTCGTGGTCGAGGAACGCGATCCAAAATCCACGCGACACCTCGATTCCCCGGTTCCTCGGAATGGCCGGCCTGCCTCCTCTACTTCCAGGGATCCACCGGACCCGTGGATCGCCAAACGCGCGGACAACCTCCTCGCTGCCGTCCGTCGACCCGTCGTCGCAGACGAGTATCTCCAATGGCGGTATGGTTTGCGCCAAGGCGCTTTGCACGGCGATACGGAGGGTCGCCCGGCTGTTCCAGGTGGGGATGACCACCGACACCGTCACTGCCAAGCCGCTACCCGCCACGACCTCAAGCAGACCCCGCAGGAGAAGCAGTCCATTCCATCACGGGTGCAAACAACCCTGGCCGACGTTCCATCCAGTAAGGGGAATTGCTCAACCCCCCCCAGATCGTCATATAGATCCCCGGCGCGTTCACGGCGGGCTCGAACAACCATATTCTGCGATGGAGCATCCCGATCAGTTCGACGCGGTACGACCCCTCATTCAACAGTTTGGGGGGGATTCTGCTCCGCAGGATCCACGTGCCCTTCCCGAGGGCAGGCCACTTGCTCTCGGGAAGGTCGGTGTGGAATGTCCAGTACAGGAGCAAACCGTCATCGGAGAATATGGCGTATCCTACCTTGAGCGCGGGGTCCGCCTCCGTGATCTCTCCCTCGACCCAGATCCAGGCCTCTTCGTTGTTTGCCACCGGCATCGGGCGCTTCCGCCCCCGGCCATCCGTGATCGCGAAGCGGACCGGGCGGAACCAGGGGTTTCGGAACTCCTCCCCGGAACTGGACCACTCGCTCACCGCAGGTCCGCTCTCGAAACCATACAGATAATCGGTAATGACCGAACGGACATCGTTGGACTGCAAGGCAAGCCGCCCCTTGTCCAGCAGTAAGCACTTCGTGCACAATTGCTCGATCGCGTTCATGTTGTGGCTGACGAAGAGGACCGTCCGGCCCTCCTTCCCGATGTCCTCCATCTTCCCAAGGCACTTCTTCTGGAATTCCGCATCCCCGACCGCCAGCACCTCGTCGACGAGGAGGATGTCGGATTCCAGATGGGCCGCGACGGCGAACGCCAGGCGGACGTACATCCCGGAGGAGTACCGCTTCACCGGGGTGTCGAGAAACCGTTCCACCCCAGAGAAATCCACGATCGCGTCGAACTTCCTGTGGATCTCGGCTTTGGTCATCCCGAGGATGGCTCCGTTGAGGAAGATATTCTCCCGTCCCGTGAGCTCACCGTGGAATCCCGTTCCCACCTCAAGGAGGCTCGCCGCGCGACCTCGAATCCTCACCTCCCCCGTCGTCGGACGGGTGATCCGGCTAAGGATCTTGAGCAGCGTGGATTTCCCGGCTCCGTTGCGCCCGATGATTCCGACACGCTCTCCCTCCTCGATCCGGAAAGAGACATCCGACAGGGCCCAGAACTCTTCGTCGCGTTCGTCGCCGGATCCCTTTCCGCGGAGCGACAGGGCACGACCGAGTGAGCGAGCCGCCGAGGTGATCGCATCACGGAGATATCCTTCGACCATTCGGCCCCGGTGGCTCAAAAGGTACCGTTTGCCCAGTCCCTCAACGATGATGGCGCTCATTCAGATGACATCCGCAAACGCCTGCTCGGTCCGACGGAAGTATCGGATCCCCCCCCACAGGACAATCGAGGTCAGCCCAACGGAAAGAAAAACGCCTGGGAGGTATAGCGGCGTGGTCCCACGCAGCAGCGCCCAGCGAAACCCGTCGATCACCCCTACCATCGGGTTAAGAGAATAGAGAATTCGCCATTTTTCCGGGACGATGGCGCTGTTGAACCCCACCGGGGAGAGGAACAGGCCGACCTGAACGA
>Ga0102851_10003094_pt1 | contig 10260 bp, 4 predicted proteins | sample Mud3Dept3metaG_FD_79558 | JGI IMG/M metagenome (GOLD analysis project Ga0102851, IMG submission 79558) | Freshwater wetland microbial communities from Ohio, USA, analyzing the effect of biotic and abiotic controls - Mud 3 Core 4 Depth 3... | ecosystem: Environmental > Aquatic > Freshwater >...
AACTCCTGACCTTCCTGCGAGCCGTAGCGCACGCCCACGTGGTACATCAAGTCACCCAATCCCATGATCCCCAGTCCGATGCGGCGAGCGCGCATGGCTGCTTCTTTCAACCGCGGCACTGCCGGGACGTAGGCATTTGCCTCTACCACGTCATCCAGGAAGCGCGTGGCCGTCACCACCGACTGGCGCAGGCCTTCCCAATCGACAGTTCCATCTGCCTCACAGTGCTCGTTCAGGTTGACCGAGCCCAGGCAGCAGTTCTCGTATGGGCCTAACCATTGTTCACCGCACGGGTTGGTCGCTTCCAGTGGATACAAATGCGGGACGGGGTTCTCGCGGTTGGCGGCGTCCAGGAACAGCACGCCCGGCTCGCCGTTGTGGTGCGCCTGCTCGACGATCTTTTGGAACAGTTCGCGTGCCTTCACTGTGCCGTAGGTGCGAATGGGCACACCCGCAGCCTCGGCCTGTTCCAGCGTCCCTTTGCCGTATTCGCGGTATTTGGGATTGTTCACGTCCGGGAAACGCAGCTCCCACTCGGCGTCATCTTTGACAGCCTGCATGAAAGCGTCCGTGATACCAACCGAAATGTTAAAGTTGGTGATGTGGTTCTCGTTCGTCTTACAGGCGATGAAGTCTTCGATATCAGGGTGGTCCACGCGCAGCACGCCCATATTGGCTCCACGTCTTGTTCCACCCTGCGCGATCTCTCCGAAAGCATGGTCATACACGCGCAGGAAGCCGACCGGCCCCGTGGCCTGTCCCGCCGAGGATTTGACCAGCGCACCGGCTGGTCGCAGCCGCGAGAATGAGAATCCGTTCCCGCCGCCGGTCTGTTGGATCAGAGCTGCGTCGCGTAGCGTCTGGAAGATGCCCGCGCCATCGCGACCCATGTCATCGGTAATGGGCAGCACGAAGCAGGCCGCCAGTTGGCCTAACGGCGTGCCCGCCCCCGTAAAGGTAGGAGAATTCGGAAAGAATTTTTTGCTGGTTAATAAATGGTAAAACTCAACCGCGCGATCCATTACGTCCCCGCCCCAGGTTTCTTCGACCTTCGCGATATGGTAGGCTACCCGCCAGAACATCTCCTCCACAGTCTCGACCGGCTGGCCTTCGTCGCCACGGCGCACGTAACGGCGCATGAGCACCTGGCGGGCATTCTCGGTCAATTCGACTTTTTGAAGTTTTTTCGGCAGGGACGGGGTGGGAAGCAAACTTTTATCTGGCACAGCGGCTTTGGCTACCATTGCATTTTCTCCTCTAACTTTAATTAAAATTTGGCTACACAGACAAAAAATCAGCAAACACACGCCCTCCTTTGGAAGGGGGCATTTGCTGAGTGACTTAGCTTTCCAACAGACGATCTATTTCATTGCGTAAGGAATGTAAATCATCCAGTCTCAGATAGACGATGGCGTAGCGGATATAGGCAATTTGGTCCAGCTCTTTCAAGCCATTGATGACCAGGTCTCCTACCACGCGCGAAGAAACTTCCGCTTTGCCCATCTTTTGCAGCGAAGTTTCCACCTGGCCGATCAAGCGCTCGATGTCTGCTGCGGAAACGGGGCGTTTTGCGCAGGCGATACGGATTCCACGCGCCAGTTTCTCGCGGTCGAACTCTTCGCGGGCGCCGTCCTGCTTGATCAGCAGGGGCGTGGACAGGATAGCGCGCTCATAGGTGCTGAAGCGCTGTCCGCAGTCCAGGCATTCCCGGCGGCGGCGGATGCCGCCCTGGCTGTCGTGAGTAGTATCGAGCACTTTAGAATTGTCGTGTTGACAGTACGGACACCGCATATATGGGTCACTCCATTACTAGAACGTTTGTTGCCGCCATATATGGGCGTAAAAGCTCTGCATCCCCGTACATATGGCTAATCACGAACCAAATTTTAGCACATTTGGATAATCAATTCAAGAGGACGAATGGGTGATTTTACCTTAAAATATTCGTGTTTGAAATGTGTTTAATTATCTCCTCCAGCTACTTCGGTTTTGGATTTTGAACTAACGAGGTTGGGGGATAATTTTTAGTCTATAATGTTGAAAATGTTATTCTTCTGTTTACCGTGTAATTACTCTATTGTTCCATAAATATGGAATACCCGCCCAATGATTTCCCAGAGGCTTTCTTAATCCTGGACGACAAGAACACTGTTGTTGGAATAAACCCGGCCGGGGAAAAACTACTCAAAACAAAACAGGCCGACGCAGTGGGCAGGTCGGTGGGTGAGGTATTATCCAGTCAATCCATTTCCCTGGCTGTTGATGATTTAACGGGGGATGGGCGGAAAGAAGCAAATTTGTATCCCGCCAGCGGGCAGCATGTTTGCACCGAACTCAAGGTTTCTTACCTCCGAGACCTAGATGGCAATTCAATAGGGCGGATTACGATTATGCGTGATCTCAATCTGTCGGCTCAGAACGATTCGTTGCGAAACCAGAATGCGATCCTGACAGCGTTGCAGGAAACCACCTTCGATTTACATTCCAGCCTGGACTTGGAGGTTGTTCTTAAAAATATTGTCCAGCGTGCATGCAAGTTGCTAGGCACTTCACACGGCTACCTCGATATCTTGAACGAGGAATCAGATGAACTCCTACCAGTTGTTGGAATTGGCGCTTTGGAAGAGTCACTGAAGTTTAAAGTTGTCAGAGGAGAGGGCGTTGCCGGAACTGTCTGGAAAACGGGAAAACACCTCGTTGTGAGTGACTACGATCAATGGCCTGCTCGAATAGGTGCTTTTCGTCCAAAAGCTATTCGTGCTATTGTTGGAATGCCGTTGATCCTAAAAGAACGTGTTGTTGGGATTATCGGTGTGGCAAGAGGGGCCGAAAACAAAGCAGAGTTCTCGGAAGGGGATGTAGCGATTTTGAAACGCTTTGCTGATCTCGCAGCGGTAGCCTTACAGAATGCGCGCCTTTATGAGAAGGCGCAGCAGGAGATCGAATTTCGTAGAAAAACCGAGATCGAATTACGGGACGCCAATCAATTATTACAGTTACAAATCGAACGGGTGGAATTATTGCAGGCACAATTAAGAGAGCTGGCAGTGCGAGATTCGTTGACCAATTTATTTAACCGGCGTTACCTTCAAGAAATGTTGGAAGTAGAATTTGCCCGTTCAAGGCGTTCCGGGACATCATTGACAATCCTGATGATGGACAGCGACCATCTTAAGGAAATCAATGATAAATATGGTCATAAGGCTGGCGATGATTTTCTAGTGCACATTGCAGAGGTAGTACAATCGAGTATACGTGCTGGGGATATTGCCTGCCGTTATGGTGGGGATGAGTTTGTTGTGGTCTTGAGTAATGTTACTGAAAAGATTGCGCTTGAAAGGGCAGAAAAATTGCGAGAAAGCATCGCCAAACATTACATTGTTTATAAGAACGAAAAAGTCAGTATCAGTGTATCGATAGGGATTGTCGTGTTTCCCGATCATGGCTCATCTGGAGAAGTATTGCTCCAAAAAGCAGACCAGGCGCTCTACCGGGCTAAACGAATGGGGAAAAACCGCATTGTGGTTTATAGTGAAGGGCAGGGATAGAATTCTAACTTTTCAGGGAATCTAAGAGGCTGAAAACTTTTTTATTGAAGTCAAGCGCATGACATTGATGCGGCACGTGTCCGCAAATGGGCATGGCTTCTCCGCGCGCGTTTGGTAGCTTCTCAACCAGCAGGGGAAATGTCTTCGGGTCGATGGTCTGGTCGCGGGCTCCCCAGATGACCAGTGTGGGCTGGTGGATGCGTGGCAGGTCGGGGGTCAGGTCGCGAAGCGTGCGCGGGATATTGTAAATGCCAGGCGCGGCCCGTTTGTAGTCCAGTGCGGTTTGGATGCGCACTACTTCCGGCAAGGTATGCAAACTTTCCCTGCTGCTACCGAACTGCAGGCTGGAAACGTCGATCAGCAAGCGGAAGAGCCAGTAAGGGGTGCGTTCAATCAGGGTAGTGTTGAGGAGCGGACGGCGCAGGAAGAAACGCAGCACTGGGGGTAATTGTGCCTGCGTATAGAAAGGATTTGCCAAAACCAATCCACGCACGCGTTCAGGACATTGCAACGCGAATTGCAGGGCCAGATACCCGCCAAGGGAATGGCCGACAACCACGGCAGGCTGCTCGAGCGTGAGCGCATCGATCCAGGCTCGCATGTGTTCATAGATCGCATCGCTGGTGTAGGCCTCCAGTTGTCGAGGTTTATAACTCTCGCCGTGACCAAGTAAATCGAGCGCATAGCCCGCATAGCCTGCTTCAGCCAAGGCGGGCAGGAGCACATCCCAGTCATGCAAGGAGGCAGCCAGTCCGTGCACCAAGATGACCGATGGGCCTTCGCCAAGTTGGACAGAATTGACTGCAGGGTTTGTCATTTCTTCTCTGTGTCCTTCGCGGCTATTAAACTTGCTCTCGGATGTGCTTTTCATATCGTCTGGCTAACTCACGTCTTAGTACCTTCCCAATGAACGTCCGAGGGAAATCATCCATAAAAATCACAAAGCGCGGAACGAGATGGGGAGGCAGACGTCGTTTGCAATAGGCGATCACGGCCTCGGGGGTGGGGCGTTCTTTGCCAGCAATCACAAAGGCAAATGGTTTACTGGCTACTGCTACTACAGCCACTTCTTTGATCTGGGGGATTTCGTAGATGACTTCTTCCACATCGCGTGGGAACGCCGGTTTCGACAGGCTCAACCCACCGGGCTTGCCGGGTTTGGACGGGTACCACATATCTGCTTTGCGGGCGATGATGCGGAAATAACCGTCTGAATCCATCTGTGCAACATCGCCGGTCAACAACCAGCCGTCTTTCGTGATTAATTTGGCAGTTGCTTTGGGGTCTTTCCAATAACCCATCATCACCTGCGGGCCGCGGATGGCCAGTTCGCCGATCTGGCCGGGTTCTACTTCCTTACGCCCGCGCACCAGGTCCACCACTGCCGCTTCGGTGGAGGGGAGCGGGATGCCGATGCTGCCAACCTTGCGATGACCATTGAGCGGGTTGGCATGTGTGACTGGCGAGGCTTCGGTCAGGCCGTACCCTTCGACCAGGCGACCTTTGGTCAGCTTTTCGAAGGCCTCCTGCACTTCCACCGGGAGAGGTGCCGAGCCGCTGATGCAGGCGTTGATCGAGCGGATGCCGTATTTGCGCACGCCGCGAAAGTTGTTGATGGCAACATACATGCTTGGTACGCCGGGAAAGATCGTTGGGTGGTATTTTTTGATGGAACCCAGGATGGCTTTGATCTGGAATTGCGCCTTCAAAATCAGCGTTGCGCCCAGCGTGACGGGCACGGTCAGTGCAGTTGTCAGGCCGTAAGAATGGGAGAAGGGTAGCGCGCATAAAAAGCGCTCTTTGCCTTCCTTCGCTTCCGGCAGCCAATGGCGGGTTTGCAGAGCGTTGGCAACCAGGTTGCGATGGGACAACATGACGCCTTTGGCGGCCGCGGTCGTGCCCCCGGTAAATTGGATGACGGCCATATCTTCGGGTGTGACCTCTACTGATGGCGAACGCGGACTTTGGCCTGCCAGCCAACGATGGAAGCGGATTGCCCCTGGAGCGGTGATTCCACGATTGTGCCAGTGCGAGATTAGCCTCTTGAAAAGCGGGAGATATTCTCCCGGATCGGTCAGGATGATATGCGGTAGGGTGACGTTTTCCTGTATCTGTTGCGCCAATCCAGCGGCAGGCTTGAGCGTTACCAGCGCACTGGCCTCCACTTTACTAAGGATATTGATGATTTCTTTGGGTTCTGTCAGTGGCGGAATGAAAACAGCGGTCATGCCGGCTTTGAGCGACCCGAAGAATGCAATCACCATTTGCGGGATATTGGGCATGAGCAGTACTACACGAGCACCTTTTCCCAAACCCAGGGTAAGCAGGGCATTGGCAAAGCGGTTGACTTCGTGATTCAGCTTTCTGTAAGAAATGCGACTGCCTTCGAAGATGATCGCAGTTTGTCTGGGAAAGCGCCTGACCGCCGAACGCAACAGGTGATGAGCAGGGATGTTGGGGACGCCAATGGTATACGGTACGCCTGCTTCGTAATGTACCAACCATGGACGCTCCCGCTCCAGTATTTCGCGGTTTGATTTAACAGATGCAGGCCGCTCGTCCCGCCAGGAGCGCTGGGACTCACCTTCCAAAAATCTCTCGATGGCGCGATTGACTGCTTCGCGCCGTTCGAGCATGACCAGGTGTCCGGAAATTCGGATATCGGCCTCTTCGGCTCCCGGGATGGATTTCGCAACCTTCTCGAACATCGGGCGTTCAAAGACCAGGTCACGGTGGCCGCGGATGACGAGTGTGGGCACTTGCAGCGTTGGGAACTTGTCCCAGCCAACCCATTTGGCGAGGTTTTCGTGATAAAAGGGTTTGAGAGCCCGTGGCGGGGCAGAAAGCCATTTCCGCGTGAAAGGCCCGATGAGACGCAGCAGCCAAATGGGAAGATTGAGCCCAAATCTGAAGAGCGGGTTGAGTTTGAACTCCCCGGCGGTTGCCATCAAGATCAGACCTTCAATTTGTTCAGGGTGATTGAGGGCGAACTCGGTAGCCAACGCGCCGCCGAAAGAATGCCCTACCAATACAAAAGCAGTGTTGACGTTAAGAATCTCGAGAGCCTTCTCAAGATCGGCCTGGCTGGTCTGCATGTCGTAGCCGCTGGAGGCTTTGTCCGAGAGGCCGTGCCCCCGCAGGTCAAGAGCAATAACGCGGTTTTCCAGTGAAAATTTTCGAAGCTGGAACACCCATTGACCGGCGTACCCCCCGAAGCCATGTAAGAAGACAAAGGTCCGTTGTGGTCTCTCGGGCGAGATGTCAATGGCCGAAAGCCGCACCAACGGATCTGTAGAGACACGTACTTCGTGCCGGTAGAGGTCCAGATCAATATCCATATGAGAAGTTTACAGGACTTGATATTAAATGTCAATTTTTGATTTTCCGGAAACGTTTATACTGAGTTAGGTGAACGTGTTTCTTGCACCATAACTTATTATCAGGACAGGTTGACATCATTGGCAAAGCAATTAAGCAAAGTATGGCTTCTTCTCACCAGCCCTCATTCTGAAGATGAGATTTCTGCCAGGCAAGAATACGTGACGCGGGTTATTTTTGCAATGGTCAGCGCTGGTGTAATCCTGATGACGATTTTGATTTTCGCTCTGGTCATTGCTGGCCAGCTAGAAGCAGGACCTATCATTCTTACCTTGGGGATTGATTCTTTGGCGATCCTCGGCTGGCTTTTGATCCATTACAAGCGCTGGCGAATGAGCGCGTATCTCCTTCCCCTGGTCCCACTTACCATCGCTGGATACCTGTTTTTCACAGCCGGACCTAGTACGGCGGCTGTCCTGCAAATCACGCTGGCGGTACTGCTGGCGGGGATGTTATCGGGCAATACAGCCCGTTGGATCATGGTGATATTGTCTATCCTGGTATACCTGGTTGCAGGATGGGTGAGCGGCTGGCTCGACCTCGAAGCTATCTTGGCGAGCAGTATTTTACTGATCGTCACGCTGCTTGTAATCGCATTTCTGGAGAGTTTCTTTACCGATCAGCTTAATAATTCTCTGCTTACGATGCGCGAGCGCGAAGCAAAATTGCAAAGTATTTTCCGCGCTGCTCCGATCGGGATCGGCATGGTCGTTGACCGGGTCATTCATGAAGCGAATCCTACCTTGTGCCAGATGACTGGTTATGCGCGCGAAGAATTGATCGGGATGAGTGCGCGCATACTCTACCCGGCGCAGGAAGAATATGATTACGTTGGTACGGAGAAATACCGGCAAATTAGCGAGCGAGGTCTCGGGACGGTTGAGACGCGTTGGCTTTGCAAGGACGGCGCGATTCGTGATATCCTGCTCAGTTCTGTCCCACTTGATCCCAACGATCTGACCAGGGGAGTGACCTTTACGGCCCTGGATATTACAGAGTCTAAGCAAGCTAAAGATGCGCTTCAAAAGAGCAAGGACCTGTTACGTGAATCCCAAAAAATTGCATGCATTGGTCATTATACTTTGGATGTCCCCAGAGGAATTTGGGAAAGTTCTGAAGGCTTGAACGAACTTTTTGGTATCGATTGGTCATACCCGACCGATATTGATGGCTGGTTGCAAATCGTGCATCCCGATGATCGAGAGGCTATGGCAGCTTACTTCGCGGAAGAAGTAGTAAAGCAACATCGTGAGTTTGACAGGGAATATCGTATTGTGCGCGTTACAGATGGCGCGACGCGCTGGGTGCATGGGCTGGGGCGGCTTGAATTTGATGGTGAAGGAAACTTGGTGCACATGATCGGTAACATTCAGGATATCACCGAACGAAAACAAGCCGAAATCACATTGCGGGAGAGCGCGGCGCGCTATCGAGCGGTTGTTGAAAACCAGACTGAATTCATCGTGCGTTGGAAACCCGACGGTATACGCACGTTCGTGAACGAAGCATACTTGCGCTACTTTGACCTCACCATGGAAGAAGCCCTTTCTTCGGGCTTTTTACCACATGTTGTAGAGGAGGACCGCTATCTTGTGCAAGATAAGGTTTCCCGTTTGATTTCAGGGGCGTCGTCTTCCGAAACGGATGTTCACAGGGTGATCAAACCCGATGGAAGTATTGGCTGGCAGGAATGGACTGATAACGCGATATATAACGAACAAGGGGAGTTAGTCGAATTTCAATCTGTAGGACGCGATATTACAGAGCGCAAATTGGCTGATGAAGCGCTCCGCATGAAGACCGAAGAGCTGGAGGCGTTGTTCTCCATCTCTTCACATTTGCGCGCAGCACAATCGGCGGATGCGATGTTGCCTCTGGTGCTGGCAGAAATGCGGCTTGTATTGCGTTCCGATGCAAATGCGGTTATTTTGCTTGACTCAGATGAAGAGCATTTTACTTATGCTCTCTGCGATGGTCCACTTGCAGTCAATGTTGGGATGCAATTCAGTGTTGAGAAGAGCATCAGCGGGTTTGTTCTACGAACACGCCAGCCTTATATTACAGCGAACCTGTCATCAGATCCGAGAAAGACAGCCGCTCTGCAGGGTGATGATGAACTGGGTCCGGCAATAATCGTGCCGGTGATTTCTGAATCCGAATTCTTGGGAGTGCTGCTTTGCGCGCGTAGAAAAGAGGACAATTCTCACCCATACTCCATGTCGGATGTGCGCTTGCTGACAGCGGTCGGAGAGATGGTTGGGAATGCCCTGCGGCGTGCGCGCCTATACGATCAGGCTTTGACACGCCTACAACATGTCCAGACGCTGCATTCGATAGATATGGCAATCTCGGCTAACCTTGAACTGTCGGTTATCTTGGACGTTCTGCTTAACCAGGGTATAGCCCAGATGAAAGTTGATGCCGCCAGTATATTGTTGCTTAATCCATACACTCATATGTTGGAGTTCGCGGCTGGAAGTGGTTTTTACACCAAAGAAATTAAATCAACTCAATTGCGTTTGGGGGAGGGGCTTCCCGGGCAGGCGGCGATGGAACGTAAAGTTTTGCATATATCCAACCTCTCGACCACCGATGATTTAGACCGAAACTATCTTCTGGATGATGGATTTGTTTCTTATCAGGCTGTTCCGCTAATTGCCAAGGGGCAACTCCAAGGAGTGTTGGAGACATTCAATCGAAAGCCAATCACGGTTGACGATGAGCAAATCGGTTTTCTGGAAACCCTGGCAACGCAGGCGGCGATCGCTATAGACAATTCCCGGCTTTTTAGCGATTTGGAACGTTCCAACTTCGAGCTGGAAATGGCGTATGATGCCACGATCGAGGGGTGGTCTCTTGCGCTCGAGTTACGCGACCAGGAAACGGAAGGCCACACTTTGCGGGTGGCTGATATGACCGTACGTCTTGCGCAGGCCATGGGAGTGAAAGAACGAGAGCTTCTTCATATGCGTCGCGGCTCTCTCTTGCACGATATCGGCAAAATGGGCGTGCCCGATAAGATATTACTAAAGCCAGGAGAACTTTTTGAAGATGAATGGGAACTCATGAAGCAGCACCCGACTTATGCTTTTGAGATGCTCTGGCCTATTGAGTTTTTGCGCCCTGCACTTGACATCCCTTATTGTCACCATGAACGCTGGGATGGAACCGGTTACCCCCGTCAATTGAGGGGTGAACAAATTCCGTTATCTGCACGCATATTCGCGGTTATGGATGTGTGGGATGCGTTGACCAGTGACCGACCTTATCGGGATGCCTGGTCTGAACAGGATGCACTCAAGTACATTAGAACCAATGCTGGCAAGCATTTCGA
>Ga0102851_10003096_pt1 | contig 10258 bp, 12 predicted proteins | sample Mud3Dept3metaG_FD_79558 | JGI IMG/M metagenome (GOLD analysis project Ga0102851, IMG submission 79558) | Freshwater wetland microbial communities from Ohio, USA, analyzing the effect of biotic and abiotic controls - Mud 3 Core 4 Depth 3... | ecosystem: Environmental > Aquatic > Freshwater >...
GATTGCGCTTGGGCAGCCGAACCTCGTCCTGAGGCAGCGCGTCCCCACGTACCCAGTGATCGAGTTCTGCCCGCCCACGACGGGCGTGGCGTACGGGAACGTGTTGGGCCGCATCACGTTTGTCAACTATGCCGCAGTCCAGGCAAAATCCGTCGCTACCGAGGGCTCTGAGAGCCCGGGCATGCCGCTTCCCGAGGTGGCATACGTCCAGGCTGGCTACACAAACGATTCGTATGCCGGTACCACGCGCGCCTTTTCTCACTACGGGGACATTGGCGGACAGTTCGACATCTTCGTCAAGAGAAGCGCTGGCGCCTATGGCTATGGCGGCGGCGTAGACACCACTCGCATCCCGGCATTCTCGATCAGGGCGTGGGACGACTTCGGCAAGTCCTACAACTTCACCGGCCTCTTTGGGATGATCTCGGTCGACCACCTGACCATCGGCAGCGTCAGCGCGCCCATGCAGCCGCCTGCCGTTGGCGGGGATGTCAACTACTGGGCAAACCAGTGGAACGTGACGGTGGGACGCGAGCTATCGTCCGGAACCGCGGCCTCGCCCGGGATTGCGCTCGTCGGGTGGACCGATGCTGGCGCGAACCCGGCTGGCTCATTCTCCACGTTTGCGTCCAGGCGCACGGTTGGGCTCGCGAGGTCCAAGGTGCTGCTAAACGATCCTCTTCTGATCCTCTCCACCTATCCGTACGACGGGGCCGGGCAGTTCACGTCGCAAGCGGGGATCAGGTTCTATTGCTCAGAGGAATACACGGACGGCGCGACCGGCGGCGTCAGGATGGACTTCTACACGGCAGTCTCCCACACGACCGGCGTGACGATGCGCATCATGGGGGGCGCGGCGTCCCCGATGGTCGGCATTGGGACCGGCGCAACAAATCCCACCTACATGCTTCAGGTTGGGACGGCGGCTGGCGACGCGACAATGCTGTTGAATGGCTACCTTGACATCCTGGGTATTGCCAACCCATCGGCCCCGCCCGCTGGCCACGTTCGCTTCCACGCCCTCACCACACAGGGGATCACGCGCGTCGAACAAGACAACGAGATGACCACCAACGTCACGCTTGCGCGCGATAACGTGTTTATAGCCCGCAACACGTCTGGCGGTCCAATCGCCCACGGCGAGGCGGTCTATGTCACCGGGTCTACTGGCGGCGTCCCGAACATTGCCAAGGCGAAGGCCGACTCGCTCACCACGCTGCCTGCGGTCGGGGTGGCGCTAGACGGCATAGCGGACAACGCATTCGGCCAGGTGATGAAGCTTGGCATACATTCCCAACACGACACCTCTGGCCTCGGGCCTGCGGGGTCCGCTCTGTACGTTTCCGCGGCGACAGCCGGGGCGCTCACCATCACCAAACCCATCTATCCCAACTACCAGCAGAGGATTGGCTCTGTCCTGGTCCAGGGCATCGGGAACGGAGTTCTGCTCATCACGGCAGCCCCGCACGTTGGCGGAAGTGAATCCGGCACTACGGCTGACCCGTTCATCTTCGGCGGCAAGGTCGGGATCGACTGCCTCGCGCCAGCCACCTGGCTCCAGATCGGCGCAGCGAACGCGAAGGACCCCGCAGACTCCAAGTTCATCATCAACGACACCGCAGGCGGCGTTGCCAACATCTACTTCACGGAGTACGCTGGCTCTACGGGCGCTCAGCTAGTGCTTCGTCGCGCTGCCGGAAGCGCTGCCGTCCCATCTGCCGTGCAGGCTGGCCATCGACTTGGGTCCATCGTCTCGCGCGGCTATGGCGACAACGCGTTCTCGTCTGGCTCCACCGGGATGCTTGGGTTCTACGCCGAGGAGGCCTTCACCAACACTACGTGGGGCACCTACATCACGCTCGAAACGGTTGATGCCGGGACAGCGATTAGGTCGGAGAAGGTTAGGGTTACGTCGGCTGGATATGTGGGCATCGGGACGTCGGGGGCGCCATCGGCACTTCTACATATCTCCTCCGCCTCCCCCGAATTCCGTACAACGTGGACCAACACTGCCAACCTTGGCGCGCATTATTTCTACGAGAATGCGACTATCAAAGGCGGGATGCAGCAGATTGGGTCCACGTTCGCAACCGCGGGCAGGCAGAACAACCTGGAGTTCTTTACGACCGGGACAGGGAAGATCACCTTCAAGCCAGGCAATACTGGTGATGATAAGGTTACTTTCGATACGTCGGGACGCGTCGGCATCGGGACAACGGGGCCATTGGTGCCCCTCCACGTCTTGGGCGCAACGGACGTGCCGAACGATACTGTCCAGCTTGCGCTTCAGGACACAACCGCCTACGCGACAGGGGTTGGCGGCGCAATTTCGTTTCGCGGGAAGTACAATGCAGCCGCTGCCATCGCTGGCTTTTCCCACATCAAGGGTTTCAAGGAGAACGCGACGGATGGCAACTACGCTGGTGCCATGGCATTCTACACGCGCATTAACGGGGGCGCGATTACGGAGAGGATGCGAATAACAAGCGCTGGCAACGTCGGCATCGGGGCGACGGCGCCCGACTGGCAGACAGAGATCATGGGCGTCGGCCAGGCCACGGCGGCGATTACGGACGCCGGTGTCAAGGACGCCGCGCTTTGTATAAGATCAAATAGCAACGCCGCTGGGGCTGGTGGTGCGATTATTTTCGCCGGGAACAACGTCGCCGGAGACTATTTCGCCGCCATCAAGGGCCTATTGTATGACGGAACGGCGAACACGCGCGGGCATCTGGCAATATCAACACGCAACGCAAACGCAGATACGGCGCTAACTGAGAGAATAAGGCTCCAATACGACGGCCTGTTCGGTCTCGCAACCGCAGCGCCGGCATGCCTGTTTTCCATTGGCGGCGACGCGAACGGGGGGCAATGGGGCATCCACGTCGCCACAGAGCTTCTGACGGTTGCGGCTGCCGCATCGTCCGACACAGTGGCCAACCTTCTCCCGGCAGGGTGCGTCGTGCTGGCCGTGACATGTCGCGTAACGGTCGTGATCCCCACGGCAGCCACGTTTGTGCTGACCGGGGCGACCAGCGGCGTGGCATACACCGGCAACGTAAGCACCGCGGCGGGGACCACCGACAAGGGCGGGCAGCATTGGGTAACGCCGAGCAGCCTTGCGTCCACCACGGCCCAGAAGATTCGCCTAACCCCGAACGCAGTCCCGGCAGCCAATACCGGACGTGTTCGTATCACCGTCTACTACGCTACTCCCACACCCCCAACGTCGTAAAGGAGCAACCATGAAGAAGTTCGCCGTCTCTGTGATCGTTGCGCTGGTGGTCCTATTTTGCGCCGTCGAGATCGTGAAGAGAGAGACGTCTCTTTATGACAGAATCCAGGTTGCTCCCGTGGCGGACAAGTTAGAAGTGAACGGCAAGTACGTGGCGTTCTCCAGGGCCAATATCAACGCTATGCTAGAGATGGTGATGGTGAGGGGCGGGCAGGTGCCACTCATCGTACAGCACAGAAACACCATCCACGGCGGGGCGGCTGCCGGGTGGCTTAGTCGGTGCGAAATCGAGGGCAACGGCCTATGGTGCGACCTCAAGTGGACCACGTTTGGTCGCAAGGTGGCGTGCGGCGGGGAGTATCGCTTTATCTCCCCCGGATGGATGAATGGCGAGGGGAGTTCTGGCGATAGCGATGTCTGGAACCCAACAGTACTGCTTGAGGCGAGCCTCGTCAACGAACCCGCCATCCATGGCATGAAGATGGTCAAGTCGCCTCCTTGTCCAATCCCGTTCTTTAGCCGCTATTTCGCTTCCCAATTTTAGGACGGTATGCTAAAATGACAAGAATCGTAGTCCTAACAGTCCTAGCCGCCCTAGCGTCATGCGCTACTGGCGGGCCAAGGGTGAGGGAGGCGTGTATACGCCACACAGACCAGTACGGCGTTACTTTCGAGCGCATACTGGTGCTAGGGGAGCACAGGGAGAACGCCTGGGAGTATGACGTGCAGTATCCAGACTCAAACCTCCCGTACGAGGTCTTTAATGTCAAGAAAGACAAGGTGATGTTCTGGGGCTGTCCAGCGACCGGCAAGGTATGGGTTGGGCGGCAGGTAACGGAAAAGGATGACAGATGAAGAAGAAACTCCTTTCGATCCCTGGGTTCTACATCGCAACCGGCCTGACGATTGCGTCCTGCTCGTTCCTAACCATCATGTTCTCGGAGGGGTATTACTTTGGACTCTATCTAATCTCGTGTGGGCTAATGTCGTGGTACTCGCTTGAGACCGCAATCTATGCAGAAGAGCAGTCGAAAAAGAAGTAGGAGAGGGAGAAATGTCAGTCATCATCACCGGTTCACAGCTTCGAGATCAGGTCGTTTCCGAGGGCAAGCTCCGCTATGGCGGGCAGAAGTTCATGGGGCAGGAGTTCGTTCTTGACCCGGCGTGGCCTTGGGTTAATAGTCCCGTCTACGACGAGGCCGCTGGCTTCTTGACAGCTGGCCGCTTCACGGTCGAGCAGGTCCTTGGCGCATTTTGGGAATGCCTCAACCCGTGGAACGGGAATGGCTACCTGGCGTTCGTGAAGACGCATGACGGCGGGTTCTCGATCACGCGCCTCCTGGACACCGGGAACCGCGATTGCATTATCCAGCCGCCCGCCACCGACACCCGGTTCGCGTTCGCGGACAGCAAGTTCCAGAGCGATCTGGTTAACTCCGGTCTCGACATGTACGGGAACCCCATCCAGGAGTTTCGTCGGAAGTCGGCGGACGTGCTTTGGGCGCAGTTCTGCGCCGGTCGGTTTGCCAACGCCGCGTTCGGCGTGGCCCCCGACTCCGCGCGGTGGCTTCTCTATAACGGCCACGTGACGGCTGTCTCGGACCGCTATGCCTGGGAGCCCTACCGCGGCCTGGACGTTGCACAGTGCGTCGTGGTCAAGGAAAACATCAACCACCCTGGTCGACCGACCAAGTAACGTAGAATAGACAGAGGAGAGAAGATGCTGAAGCGTCTGAATGTAGAAGTCAACGACCTAGACGGTAAGGCCGTGTTGGATCCCGATTCCGGCAAGCCCGCCACGTTGAAGTCCGCCACTACGAGCGCCCTGCTCTTCCAGGGGCAGGACGACTCGAAAATGACCGGCGACCAGAAGCTTGCGCGGTTCGCGCTTGCCAAGAAGGTGCATGACGCGTCCGACACAGTGGACCTGACAGCCGAGGAAATCGTGCTGATCAAGGAGTGCGTCAACAAGATCTTCACGCCGCTTGTCTACGGGCGCCTTGTCGAGGCGCTCGACCCGAAGGAAGCCTAACATGCGACGCGCACCCGGCGCACCCCTCCGCACGAAACTGCTCGCCCTCCTCGCCATCCCGGCACTCCTAGTCCTGATCAGCGTAGGGTGCGCGTCCTTTGATTCAACCGCCAAGAAGATTGAGGCTATCGGGGCTGACGCCCAAATCCAGGTCGCCACGGCCTACAACGCCGAGAAGGATAAGGAGGTCGCTGCGCTTAAGCTCTGTGGAGCCGCTGCGCGCGCCGCCGCCCCGCCTGTCGCGCTACCAGCACTGAGCGACGCGTCCCCCGTCTCCGAGGGCCTGCGGGCTCAAGAGGCGTGTGCCGCCCTGGGCGTGACAATCCCCTACAACCCCGTCCTGTTCGTCAAGCTGGCGGGGCCGATCAACTCGTTCAAGTATTCACTTGAGGCCCTAGAGGCCGCGCGCCTGACCGCGAAAGCTGGCGGGAGCGGGGACTTCGCGGGCGCCCTTGCCGAGGCCGTGAACGCAGCGGCGAAGCTGTATCAGGCGCTCCGGGAGGCCGGGGTCAACATCCAGGTGAAGGCCCTTGACAACTTCATCGCACAGGGGAAGAAATGAACAAGCAAGTAGTCCAGACAGTATTGGGGATAATGGGGAGCCTTGCGGATAACCCCCAAACGCTACTTTCGCTTGTCTCCTCGCTGTCGGGCGGTCCCCTTGGCCCGGTCGTCAGCCTTGCCATCACGTATGGCATCCCCGTGGTGTTCAACGCGGTGAAGGTCCTCGCTACTCCAGAGATCTCGGACGAGCAGATCAGAGAGCAAATCTCCAAGATGGTGACGGTCGAGAAAATCGACCTGACGAAAGTGTGGGAATAACATGAGCGAACAGCCCGTGGAGTCGAAGCTGTGGGGAGACTCCAAGACGATTAAGTACCTTGCCCTTACGTTCTTGGGGAACGTGCTACTTCAGCTAATCCCCATGCTCCAGAACAGGAAGATCGACTTCTGGGCGCTCGCCACAGTGAGCGTCGTCACGCTGGTTGGCATCGTCACAAGGCTTGCGCAAAACGATGTGCAGGCCCCGAAGGCCCTGGGGTTTTTGAATGCGTCAAATCTTCCGCTACGGATTGATCAGAAATGAGCCCGTCGTCGCTGATCCTGTGGCTCTCGCCACTTCTCAACCTACTCCTGATCGTGTTGTCGCTGGTCGTTTTCCCGCGCTTCAAGAACATGATCAACGAGAGGATCGAGAGGCTTGAGAGCAAGTTCATGGCGCTAGAGGACGTGGCGCACAACAAGATCATCCTGGCGGTGGAGGACATCAGATCAAGTTTCGAGAAGCACAACCAAAACGAATATGCGCACCCCAACCTGGCCACGTTCGCCAAGATCGAGGCGAAGCTGGAAGAGGTAAGGAAGGCGATTGTGCATCTTGAAGTGCAGTTGGCGACAATGGCCACGACCGCCAACACGGCAGCGCAGGCCGCAGCCACGGCGGCAGAGCAAGTCACGGCCATCTTAACCAAGAGGCAGAAGACGAAGTAATGACCAAAGATCCTCTTGACGTCGACATTCCTTTTACCCTCACGTTCAAGTCTCACCGCGAGGAAAGAGAGTGGTGCGACCAGAGGGTGCCAGCCATACTGAGGGACATCCTGGAGGATGCGTCCTCGTACGGCGTGAAGGAGTTCGGGTGGATCCCGTGCATCACCAGCATCTTCCGCACGCCGGAAGAGAATGAGGAAGCGGGGGCCACCACTACGATCCATTGCGTGTGGCGGGCAATCGACGTCAGGACGCGCAACATCCATCCGGAGATCGTTGAGGCCGTCACGAAGTACACCAACGAGCGCTGGATGTACGATGCAAACAGACCAAGCAAGCCGGTGGCGTTTAGCAAGCCGCACGGCAACGGACCGCATATCCATTTCCAGGTCCACCAGAACACGGCGAGAAGAAAGCCGAAGATAGAGACAGCATAAGGAGACAAAGCCATGGCGACACGCATGTTTCGGTCTACGGCCACGACTCGACCGCCGATCAGACCAGTTAAGTTCATCGCACCGGTCACGTCGGTGCTTGGGTATCAGGAGTGCGGGCTAGCCGGTAAGGCCGGTGGAGATCCCACTGGGCTTCAAGCGGCCACCACCTACAACTTCCGCATCAACCACAATAGCTACGGCACGGTGGACAAGTCGATCACGACGGCTGCGGCTCTCACGTATACGGACGTGATTGCGCTTCTGAACGCTGAGATGACCGCCGAGTTGGCCGGTGTTGTGTGGGCGATCTCGGGTGGCGACCTTCGCTGCACGGCGCGAGGCCCCAACGTAGCGATCTACGAACCCACCACCATCACAGAGACCGCTGGCTACCAGGAGAACGGGCTAGTTGGGAAGGTCGGCGGGGACGCGACTGGCCTCGGCGTCAAGACTGCTGGCTATCAGGAGAACGGACTCGTTGGGAAGGCTGGCGGTGACGCCACTGGCCTAGCCGCGTGGACACAGGGATATCAGGAGTGCGGGCTGGCTGGCAAGGCTGGTGGAGACCCGACCGGGCTTGCCGGTGTGACCCAGTACTACTTCAAGGTCAACGTCGACGGAGCTGGCGTGGTGGAATACAACATCACCACCGCGGCCGATGTGACGTTCACCGCAGTCATCGCGCTGATGAACGCTGCCGTTGCCGGGGCCGTGTTTGGCCTCTCTGGCGGCGACCTTCGCTGCACGTCAAGCACGTACGGGACGGGCTCTTCGATTGCCCTGTCTGCTGGCACGACGGGCGCCGATCTGTTTGGAACACTAACTGGCTTTGTGGCGTTTGATGCTGCCGTCGCTGGCGTCACGTCCGAATACTTCTTCAAGGTCAATATCGACGGCGCTGGTCTTACCGAGTATTCGATTCTGGTCGAAGCGGACGACACGTTCACTGCCGTTATGGCACTGATGAACGCAGAGATCACTGGCGCCACTTTCGCGCTCTCTGGAGGCGACCTACGTTGCACGTCGGCGCTGACCGGGGCAACGTCCAGCATTGCGCTTGATGCTGGTACGGGCGGCACGGACCTCTTCGCAACCCTGACAGGATGGGCGGCGTTTGATGTGGCCGTCGCGGGGACCACGCCGGAGTACTTCTTCAAAGTGAACCTGGACGGCGCGGGGCTTGTCGAGAAAAGCATCCTTGTCACCGATACCGATACGTTCACCGTAGTGCTTGGACTCATGAACGCCCAGATGACGGGCGGGCTTGCTGGCGTCGTGTGGTCGCTCACGGGCGGCGACCTGCGCTGCACGTCACCCACAACCGGCGTGACGTCGAGCATTGCGCTTGATGCTGGCACCAGCGGCACGGACCTGTTTGTGACCCTTACGGGGTGGGCAGCGTTCGATACAGCCGTTCCGGGCTACACCGACTCGCTCTTCGCACAGCTGACGGGCTTCACTGCCCTTGACGCTGCCGTGGCTGGCTCCTGCGCCCCGGAAGACCCGTACGACCTTTCGCTCATCCCATCGAGCGGAGAGACGTTCGTGTATCCGTTCAACGAGGCCAGCGATGCTGGCGTGTTCGTGTGGGGCGATACGAACGTGACCGGCACCGTGACTCTCTACGTTGGGCCGAGCCCGACCGGACCGTGGGCTGCGGTTGATACGTCCGTTGACCCCACGACCGCTGGCGATGCCATGCCGGTTCCGGCTGGCTTCCTCTCCACGGGGTACATGAAGGTGGGCGTCGGGGCCTATACCGGAGGGCCGCTTAGGGCGGTCGCCACCGCTACCCGCAAGAACGGGAACGCCATCCTGTAATGATAGAAGCCCTGCTTCTTGTCCTGGCCGCCCTGATCGCCTACGACATCAGGGCTAACGCAAAGCGATTTGACGAGGTGATGAGGGGTCTCGAAAACAAAGAGGCCCCCGTTATCCACATCACTCCCGACGAAACCGGCCCGGTGCCAATCGCTCCTAGGTCGAAGCGGTCGGTCAGGAAGCTCATAGAGCTTCGCCTTGAACGCGCCCTGAACATGGAGAAGTAAGATGTCATTCATCTCTGCCATCGTGGACGCCATAAGCGGGAAGCTCGTATCCAACGAGGCGCCCGAGGGGTCCGTGGTCCCCATCACGTTTGGTGGAGACATCGTACTGTCCGCCGAGGCCGACGCGTCCGCAACGTCATTCTCGATGACGAACGACAAGGCCCGCGAGCTATACAAACTCATCTCCGATGTGGTATCAGAAACCGACACCGTTCATAGGTGGAGCATCAGGCGCGTCCGGAAGGCGAGGGAATACTTCGCCGGGCGCCAAGACGTTGTGCTGGACCCGTCCTCTAACTCCTACGTCCCTATCACGTCGGTCAACACCGCGGTCGTTGGGATCGACTCAGAAGACGAGGACCTCGACCCCCTCTACTCCTGGAACATCTTCCAGGCCACCGGCAAATACATCATCTCGGTCCTCACGGGCTCTCCCCCGACCACCCGCTTCTACCCGAAGGACGCAGACAACGCAGCCGACGTACAGACGGCACGCGCAGCCAACGACATCGTTGAGCTTTTCCACCGCACCAACAACATCGAGACCCTAATCCAGGAGGAGGCTCGCCTCCTTTACACGGACGGCATGTACGCCGCCTACGTCCGCCACACGCAGGACGGGCAGCGCTTCGGCTACCACGAAGAGCCCAAGTATGCCGACGTACCCATTATGGCCACCCCGCCGCGCATTACGTGCGGCATGTGCGGCCAGACCACCATGTTCGAGGAGGGCGGGATGCCGCCCGAGCAGTGCCAGTGTGGCAACATGCTCGATCCTTCGATGGCGATGCCAGCCGAATACTCCACGACCAACCAGCAGATTGGCGTAGACACGATCGCCAACGCTGGCGAGATCGTGGACATCTATGGGCAGCTTGAGGTCAGGGTTGATCCGGCTGCGCGGCACCTCCGCAACGCACAGTGGCTCACTCTCCGCACGGAAGAGGACGTCAGCCTTCTCAGGGCCATGTACCCGCTCATCGCGGACAAGATCAGCCCCTCCAGCCTCCTGTCC
>Ga0102851_10003098_pt1 | contig 10256 bp, 9 predicted proteins | sample Mud3Dept3metaG_FD_79558 | JGI IMG/M metagenome (GOLD analysis project Ga0102851, IMG submission 79558) | Freshwater wetland microbial communities from Ohio, USA, analyzing the effect of biotic and abiotic controls - Mud 3 Core 4 Depth 3... | ecosystem: Environmental > Aquatic > Freshwater >...
CCGCAAGCTGGAATTCCTGATGGGCGAGGCGCTGGCCCGGAAGGCTGATGTTGTCATCACTCAAGGCGCGACGCAGTCGAATCACGCGCGGCAGACCGCTGCTGCGGCCTCGAAGCTCGGGCTGGACTGCGAGATCCTGCTCGAGGATCGCACTGGCTCGACGCAAGCGGACTATCGGCTCTCGGGCAACGTACTGCTCGATCGGCTGCTCGGCGGCGTGCTTCACCATGTGCCCGGCGGCACCGACATGGACGCTGCGATGGCCCGCCGTGCCGACGAACTGCGCGCGCTCGGCAAGCGACCGTATGTGATCCCAGGGGGCGGCTCGAATCCGGTGGGGGCACTCGGTTATGTCACCTCGGCGCTCGAGCTCGTCGACCAGGCGAATGGCTGTGGCCTCGATATCGACCTTCTGGTTACCGCCACGGGGAGCACGGGCACGCAGGCCGGGTTGCTGGCCGGGCTCGAAGGATGCCGCAGCGGCATCCCGGTGCTGGGCATCTGCGTGCGCGCGCCGAAGCCGGTGCAGGAGGAGAAGGTTTTCGCGCTTGCCGAACGGACGGCGGATCTGCTCGGGGTGCCGGGTGCGGTGGCCCGTGAGCGCGTCCTTGCCAATTCGGACTACGTGGGCGGCGGCTACGGCGTGCCCACCGACGGCATGTTCGAAGCGCTCGAACTGGTCGCCCGCACCGAAGGCATCCTGCTCGATCCGGTCTACTCGGGCAAGGCGATGGCCGGCCTGATCGACCTGATCCGCAAGGGCCAGTTCGCGCCGACGCAGAACATCGTCTTCCTGCATACGGGCGGTGCCGTGGGCCTGTTTGGCTACGTACACGCCTTCGCGCCGCGGCTCGGACTCGCCTGATGCTCGGCGTCATCGGCGGCATGGGCCCGCTGGCGACGGCGGACTTTTTCGGCAAGCTGATCCTCGCGACGCGCGCCAAACGGGACGAGGACAACATCCCGACGCTGATCCATTCCGTGCCTCAGCTGCCTTCGCGGCCGGCCGCCATCCTGCGCGGCGGCGAGTCGCCGCTGCCGGCGCTGCGTGCGGCGCGCGACCGCCTGCTGGCGGCCGGCGCCACGATGCTCGCCATGCCGTGCAATACCGCGCATCACTGGTACGACGAACTCGCGGCCGACGCACGGGTACCGTTTCCGCACATCGCGGATGCGGTCGGCGCCGAGCTGCCACCGGACGCGCACCGGATCGGCATCATCGCGACCGCGGCGACGCTGGCGGCCAGGATCTATGAAGGGCGGTTCGACAGCGGCATCGAGTGGCTCAGGCCGGATGCAGGGCAGTTCGAGGGTGCCGTCCAGCCCGCGATCGATGCCGTCAAGCGCAATGCGGCGGCCGACGCAGGCCGACGGCTCACGCCGGTCATCGCTGCCCTGCGAGAGCGGGGAGCGTCCTGCGTGATTCTGGCCTGCACCGAGCTGCCGGTGGCGCTCGACGCAATCGCGTCGCCGCTGCGCGCGCACTGCATCGATTCCACGGCGGCTCTGGCGCGCGCCTGTGTCCGGACGTGGCGTGAAAGTATCGCCGCGGGCGCAGTCGCGAACCTATAATCGCCCGCCATGCCCAAGCTCAGTCGTCGCGCCGAAGCTCTCGGCACCGAGAACGCCTTCGTCGTGCTGGCCGAAGTCAACCGGCTGATCCGCGAAGGTGCCGACATCGTTTCGTTCTGCATCGGTCAGCCGGACTTCCCGACACCGGTGCACGTGCAAGACGCGGCGGTCGAGGCGGTGCGCAGCGGCCGGCACGGCTACACGCCGTCGGCCGGCATCGATGAGCTGCGCGCGGCGGCCGCCGAGTCGATGGGCAAGCTGCGCGGCCTGGCCATCGAACCCGACGAAGTTGTCGTCGGCGCCGGGGCAAAGCCTTTCATCGGCTACACGATTGCGTCCGTGACGGACTACGGCGCCGGCGACGAGGTCATCTACCCCGTGCCCGGGTTCCCGATCTACGAATCCCAGATCGTTGCCAACGGTGCGGTTCCGGTCGCGTTGCCGCTCGCCGAGGCGCGCGGCTTCGCGTTCGACCCGGCGGCGCTGGAGGCGCGCATCGGCCCGAAGACGCGGCTGCTGATCCTCAACACGCCGCACAACCCCACGGGGGGGCTCCTGACGCGGGCGGATCTCGAGGCCATTGCCGCGGTGCTGCGGCGCCATCCCGACGTCTGGGTCTATGCCGACGAGATCTACAGCAAACTGGTCTACGACGGCGAATTCGTGTCGATCGCGGCGCTGCCCGGCATGCGCGAGCGCACGATCATTTCCGACGGCGCGAGCAAGACCTACGCGATGACCGGCTGGCGCATCGGCTTCACCGCGAACAAGGCGCTCGCGCCGGTGTTCACGCGCTGGATCACGAACACCGAGTCGTGTGCGTCACAGATCAGCCAGTGGGCGGCGTTGCAGGCCCTGACCGGGCCGCAGGGTGACGCCGAGGTGATGAAGGAGCGCTTCCACGCCCGTCGCGACCTGATCGTGCGCCTGCTCAACGCGGTGCCGGGCTTTCGCTGCGCGACGCCGGGTGGCGCGTTCTATGCCTGGCCCAACGTCACGCAGGCGTGTGCCCTGATCGGCGCGCGTGATTCCGAGGAACTGCGTCGCCGGCTGCTGCTCGAGGCGGGGGTGGCGGTGCTGGCCGACGTTCACTTTGGCCCGCGCATCGAGGGCGAGGGCCAGCACATCCGGTTTTCCTACGCGACCAGCGAGTCCGCGATCGAGCAGGGCGTGGCGCGCATCGACGCGTTCATGCGAAAGGCCACCCGATGAGCTTCGACACGTCGAAGGCGCGCGCCGAGATCCTGCGGCGGATCCGCACCGCCCAGAAGCGCGAGGCGCCGACCGCCCACGATCGCACCGCCGCGGACGACTACCTCGCCGCCCATCCCCCGGGGCCGCTTCCTGCGCCCTATGCGAACCTGCTCGCACAGTTCACCGCGATGGCCGAACGCATGGCGAGCACCGTGGAGCCGGTCGACTCGATGCGCGATGCGCCGGCCGCGGTCGCGCGGTACCTGGCGGCGCAAGGTGTGGCGGCCCGGGCGGTCGTGTGGCCCTTGCTGCGGGAACTGCCCTGGGAGGCGGCGAACCTGGCGGTGGAGTTCCGGCCTCCGCGGCGCGACGAATCGCAGGGCGCCGATGTCGTCGGCATCACCGGCTGCTACTGCGCGATCGCAGAGACCGGCACGCTGGTGCTGCTGTCCGGCGCCGACTCGCCGGCATCGACGCATCTGCTGCCCGAGACCCATGTCGCGCTGGTGGCGGCGAGCCGCGTCGTCGCGACGATGGAAGAGGCGTTTGAGCTGATGCGTCGCGAAAATGGCGGGGCGCAACAGATGATGCCGCGGGCCGTGAACATGGTGTCGGGACCATCGCGCACCGGTGACATCGAGCAGACGATCGTGCTGGGAGCGCATGGGCCGTACCGCGTCCACATCATTGTCGTAACGTCCGCCTAAGAACGAGAACAGAGTCAGGGAGACAGTCATGCAGCATGCGGCGCGCGCCGTGGCTGCCGTCATGCTGCTGATCGCGCCGTCGCTGGCGCTCGCGGCGGGCGGCGAATTTGCCGGCCCCACGGTGGCCGGCATTCCGGTGGAGTTCGTGTTTTTCGCGACCACGCTTCTCGCCGTGGCCCTGTTCCACCACCACACGATGCCGATCGCGATCACCGGCGCCGCGGTGATCGCGCTCTACAAGATCGTGTTCTCGCCGTTCCGGACCGGAGCGGGCCTCGCGGGTTTCTTTGTCCACCTCGGCCATGAGTGGGTCATCTTGGTGAATCTCACCATGCTGCTGCTGGGGTTCAGCCTGCTGGCGCGCTACTTTGAAGAAAGCCGGGTGCCGGCGATCCTGCCCAAGTACCTCCCGAACGACTGGAAGGGTGGCTTCGTCCTGCTTGTCCTGGTCTTCGTGCTGTCGGGGTTCCTCGACAACATCGCCGCGGCGATGATCGGGGGTGCGGTCGCCGCGACGGTGTTCCGCGGGAAAGTGCACATCGGCTATCTCGCCGCGATCGTGGCGGCTTCGAATGCCGGCGGCGCCGGCAGCGTGGTCGGAGACACGACGACGACGATGATGTGGATATCCGGCATTTCTCCGACGGAAGTCGTCGAGGCCTACATCGCCTCCGCCGTGGCTTTGGTCATCTTCGGCGTTTTCGCGGCACGACAACAGCATGCTTTCCATCCGATCCAGCGCGAAGCGGAGGTCAACGTCCGCATCGATGGCTGGTCCCTGGCAGTTGTCGGTTTCATTCTCGCCGCAGCAGTCAGCGTCAACGTCTTCGTCAACCTGCGCTGGAACGAGCTTGCCGACAGCTTTCCGTTCATCGGGACTGCGGTCTGGATGGCGATCTTCATCGGCGGGCACGTACGCCGCCCGGACTGGAGGCTGATCCCGCTGTCGCTGCGGGGAACGATCTTCCTGATCTCGCTGGTGCTCGCGGCCTCGATGATGCCGGTGGAAGAGCTTCCGGCGGCGTCCTGGCAGACCGCACTCGGACTGGGTTTCGTGTCGGCGGTGTTCGACAACATTCCGCTGACCGAACTCGCCATCAAGCAGGGCGGCTACGACTGGGGCTTCCTCGCCTACGCGGTTGGCTTTGGCGGTTCGATGATCTGGTTCGGCTCCTCGGCGGGTGTCGCCATCTCCAACATGTTTGCCCAGGCCCGCTCGGTCGGGCAGTGGCTGCGGCACGGGTGGCACGTGGCGCTGGCCTACGTCATCGGCTATTTCGTCATGCTGGCGCTGATCGGATTTCATCCCGGGTCGACGCCGCGTGGCAGCGTCGCGGCTCCCCCCGCGATCCAGCAAGTCAAGTAGGAAGGAACCACTCCGTGCCACGCGTCGTCGTTTCGCGCCGCATCTTTCCTGCGCTGATCGCTGAACTGCAGCGGGAATTCGACGTTCGCGCCAATCAGGACGACATCGGGTGGAATGCCGCCGAGCTGGCTGCCGCGCTGGGCGATGCGGATGGCGCGTTGCTGACGGCGGGCGATCGTGTCGACGAGGCGCTGCTGGCGCAGTGCCCGCGCCTGAAGGTGGTCGCCAACATTGCCGTCGGCATCAACAACCTCGACCTGGCGGCGTGCACCCGGCATGGGGTGCTTGCGACCAACACGCCCGATGTCCTGAACGAGGCGACGGCCGATCATGCGTGGGCCCTGCTGCTCGCGGCCGCACGGCGAGTCGGCGAGTCCGAACGCTGGCTGCGCGCAGGTCTGTGGAAGCGCTGGACCTTCGAGATGTTCACCGGGGCCGAGGTCGGCGGCACGACTCTCGGCATCCTTGGCATGGGGCGCATCGGTCGTGCGATCGCGCGGCGCGCGACCGGCTTTTCGATGCCGGTGATCTATCACAACCGGACGCGGCTGCCCGCGAACCTGGAGGGTGGGGCGCGCCATGTCGCTCTGCCCGATCTGCTGCGGGAAAGCGATCACCTGGTGCTGGTCGTGCCGTACTCGCAGGAGGTGCATCACCTGATCGATGCCGCCGCACTGGCGCAGATGAAGCCGACGGCGGTGCTCGTCAACATCGCGCGCGGTGGTGTCGTCGACGACCGGGCGCTGGTGGCTGCCTTGCGGAACGGGCTCATCGCGGCCGCGGGACTCGATGTCTTCGAGAACGAGCCGGCGCTGCATCCTGGTCTGCTGGAGCTCGAGAACGTCGTTCTGACGCCGCACATTGCGTCAAGCACGCGCGCGACGCGAACGGCGATGGCGCAGCTCGCGATGTCCAACCTGCGCGCCGCGCTGGCGGGGCAGGTGCCGCCGTCCCTCGTCAACCCCGAAGTGCTGCAGAATCGACGCCGCTGAAATCAGGAGGCAAGATGGCGGACATCAAGATGATCAAGTATCACTCGCTGCCGATGGCGCAGGCGCGGGAGCTGGTCCAGAAGGCGGCGGACGACCTCGCGAGCGAGTATGACCTCGTCAGTCACTGGGCCGGCAATGCGCTGCACTTCCGTCGCAGCGGTGTGCAGGGCGAGATGAACGTCTCGTCGACCGAGATCCACCTTGAGGTCACGCTGGGGTTTCTGTTGAAGGCCTTCAAGGCCAAGTTCGTCGAGCATATCGAGCACAACTTCGACACGCTGCTCGCCAAGGCGCACGCCGAACACCGTTCGGCCAAACCGCACGCTCCATCGAAGGACCGGGCCGGGACGGACGCCGGGGTCAAGAAGGGGGCGCCAAAGACCGCCAGGAAGGCCGCCCGCAAACGGTCTGCGTGAGCCCGGCCGGGGATTCGCGCGCGGCGCAGTGCCCGAACCGGACCGTGTCCCGGCGCTGGGCGGTCAGCCCTTGAGGTCTTCGATCAGCGCGATGTACTGCTTCATCGCGTCTTCGCTGCCGGTGCCCTTCATCTCGTTCCACGCATCCCACTTGGCTCGCCCGACCATGTCGGTGAACCCGGGCCGCTTGCCTTCGACATCGCCGCTCGACGCCTGCTTGAACAGGGCGTAGAGCTTCAGCAGCGTCTGGTTGTCGGGGCGCTCGGGAAGGTTTTTCGAATCGGCGACGGCCTTCTCGAATTTCGCTTTCAGGTCGCTCACGATGTCTCCTCTTTTCTGATGTTGTGACTACGGGCTTCACGGTGGTACCGGCCGGAACCGATCCGCGCCTGTCAGGATAGCGCGTCGTATCATTGCCAGCGACCCCAGGGGGCGAGCGGCATCCACCGAGCCGCACGGGCGCGTACGGGAGACAGCATGGGCAAGCGCGAGCGGATGTCGTCCGTGGACACGGCGTGGCTGCGGATGGACTCGCAGGCGAATCTGATGTTGATCGTCGGCGTCTACGAATTCGAAGGCAAGGTCGATTACGACCGCCTGCGGCGCCTGGTCGAGGAAAGGCTGCTGCAGCACGACCGCTTCCGCAGCTGTGTCGTGCAGGACGCGACCGGCTACTCCTGGGAAGTCGACGACAACTTCGATCTCGACCTCCACCTCGCGCGTACGGCGTTGCCGGGCGCGGGCAGTTCCGCAGATCTCAAGCGGCTGGTCGGACGCCTCGCTTCCACCGCGCTGGATGCGAGCAGGCCGCTCTGGCAGATGCACCTCGTCGACAACTACAACGGCGGCCAGGCGCTCATCATCCGTATCCACCACTGCATCGCCGATGGCATCGCGCTGATCGGAGTGCTGCTGGCTCTGACATCCGACGATCCGGCCGAGGGCGGCACCGAACCGGCCGCCGTACGCATCAAGGCAACCCGCTCGGCGGGAGCCTGGGACGCCGTGCTGCGCCCCTTTACCGAGGCGACCGTGAAGGCGATCGACTCCACGAGCGACGCAGCGGTCCGGGCATTGCATGCCTCGGCCGCGCTGCTGGAGCACCCGGACTCCGTCGGCGAAGCGGCCGGCGATGCGGCGCGGCTTGCGGCGCAGGTCGCGAAGGATCTGGCGGGCATCGCCCTGATGGAAAACGACGCGGTCACCAGCCTCAAGGGCGTGCCTTCGGGATCGAAGGTCGTGGCCTGGAACGAGCCGCTCGCGCTCGCTGACGTCAAGGCCGTATGCAAGGCGCTCGGATGCTCCGTCAACGACGTACTGCTCGCCTCGGTTGCCGGGGCCATCCGGTCCTACCTCGAACAACAGGGCGAGGAGGTCGACGGCATCGAGTTGCGGGCCATGGTTCCGGTCAACCTGCGTGATCCGAGAAAGTGGAAGGAACTCGGCAACAAGTTTGGCCTTGTTCCGCTGCTGTTGCCGGTCGGGATAGCCAACCCGATCGCGCGTGTCTACGAGGTGCGGCGCCGCATGGATCAGCTGAAGCAGAGCTACACCGCCGTGCTCACGATGGGCATCCTTGGCGCCGCGGGGCTGGTGCCGCGCGCGCTGCAGAAGCAGGCGCTCGACTTCCTGGCGAAAAAGGCCACTGCGGTCATGACCAACGTTCCCGGCCCGGAGCAGCCGCTCTACATGGCCGGCGCACAGGTCCGGCGCATGATGTTCTGGGTGCCGCAGTCGGGCAATATCGGCATTGGCGTCTCGATCCTGTCGTATGCGGGTGGGGTGCAGTTCGGCCTGATTGCCGACAAGCGCCTGTGCGACGACCCGCAGCGCATCATCGATCGCTTCGAACCTGAGTTCGAGAAGCTCGTCCTGACCCTTTGCATGCTGCCGTGGGAAGGCGCCGTCGATGCGGACAGCGCCGAGAGCTGGCTCTTCCCGTCGGTCGCCGCGCCAAAGCGTGCACCGCGCAGGAGCCGGACGCGGCGGCGGGCGGCGGCTGACCGCGCGACGCCGCCAGGGGAGGCCAGTGTGGCGCCGCCCGGCGCGGCCGCGGTTGCTGCGAGCGATGTCGCGTCGGCGGGCGAGCCCGCGCCACGCCCGGCCGGCGTGCGACGGCGCAAGTCGGCGTTCGCCGCGGCGCGCAACGCGAATTGAGATGCCGACGGAAGCGCTGTTCCGCGCCGACGCCTACCTGCGCTCCTGCGACGCCACGGTCACCGTGGTCACCGAAGAGGGCGTCGAACTCGATCGCACGGTGTTCTATCCGCTGGGCGGCGGACAGGCGGGCGACACCGGCTGGCTCGTCACGCCGAACGGGGCGCGCCTGCGCGTCACCGATACGCGCAAGAGCAAGCGCGCGGATGCCACGCCCGATGACACGGTTCATCTGCTCGATCCGGCGAGCGACTGGCGCGGTCTGCTTCGTGTTGGCAGTGCCGTGCACGCGGACATCGACTGGGAGCGGCGCTACCGACACATGCGCTTTCATACCGCCACGCATCTGCTGTGCGCGGTGGTGAAGCAACTGGTCGATGGCTGCAGCATCACCAGCGACTATGCGCGCCTCGACTTTGCGATGACCGACCTGCTCGACAAGGCCGAGGTGCAGGCCGGACTCGATCGGCTGATCGCAGCCGGGCATGCCGTCAGCTGCGAGTGGATCACCGACGACGAGATGCTCGCCAATCCGCAACTCGTGAAATCGATGAGCGTCAGTCCCCCGCTCGGATTCGGGCGCGTGCGGCTGCTGCGCGTGCACGACGTCGACCTGCAGCCGTGCGGGGGCACGCACGTGAGGAGCACCGCGGAGATCGGCGAAATGCGCGTTGCCAAGATCGAAAAGAAGAGTGCCCGAACCCGGCGCGTGGTCCTTGAACTGGGGGCCTGACATCCCCCTGCTGGCGCCGGGGGCGAACGGCGATCAGGGAGTCGCGGCGGAATCCCGCCCGGGACGAGGCGCATGACGCACGTCCGCGCGATTCAAAAGTCGGGCCGTTTCGGGGCACATTTCGGGGCGCAGTCGAGGCCGCTTTGACGGGACACTTTGACTCCCCGAGAGTGGTCCGAAGGGCCCGCGGGAAGGTTGGCCAGGGAGGATGGACATGAACGTTCGCTTGAATCGTCATCTGTCGGGAATCGCGCTTGCCTGCGCGATGATCGTTCCGGCGTTTGCCCAGGCTCCTGCGCCGGCTGCCGCCACCGGCACCTTGCGTGCCGTGGTCGTCCTGGATTCGTCGGACCTCTCGAGCGATTTCCTGACGATGGCCGTGGCGAATACCGGCCTGAGCAAGCTGGCGGGTGCGCGAGCCGTCATCCTGCCGCAGCGTGATCTCACCGACGCCATGCGCGCCACGCGGACCGGCGAGAACGACATCATCATCGCGCCACCGCACGTCGCCGCGTCGGCGCTGATTCACGGCTATGAGCTGGTCGCCTCAACCGGGACGGTCTCGAAGTACGTGCTTGTCGGCCGCGGCGACATGAAGTCGCTGGCAGATCTCAAGGGGCGGCGCGCGTACTTCCCGCAGCAGGACTCGCTGCGCAGCTACGTGGCGCGCGGCCTGCTCGCCCAGGAAGGCATGACGATCCGGTCGCTCAAGTTGGTGACCTATGGCCAGACGAGTGGCGCGGGACTGCTCACGGTGGCTGGCGGAGGCGCCGAAGCCACGGTCGCCCTCGAAAGCGAGTGGGTGGAGTGGGCCAAATCGCAGAAGACGCCGGGCCAGGTGCTGGCGACTTCACAGCCGATGCCGGGCGGACTCTCGGTCGTCGTCAAGAAATCGCTCCCGGCGAACGTCAAGACGGCGGTCGTGCAGTGGGTGACCTCGCCGGAGTTCGTGATTCCCGGTGTGCCGCGGATGCGGCCGACGACTGATGCGACGCCGTACGAGTACGTCGCGAGCCTGGGGATCTTCACGCCGGCGGAGCTGACAGGCGTGCAACGCGTCGGCGCCCGTGAAGCCTATGAGCTGTCGGAAAAGGGCGCCAAGCTGATCGATGTCCGCAC
>Ga0102851_10003099_pt1 | contig 10255 bp, 11 predicted proteins | sample Mud3Dept3metaG_FD_79558 | JGI IMG/M metagenome (GOLD analysis project Ga0102851, IMG submission 79558) | Freshwater wetland microbial communities from Ohio, USA, analyzing the effect of biotic and abiotic controls - Mud 3 Core 4 Depth 3... | ecosystem: Environmental > Aquatic > Freshwater >...
ATCGCGGCCGCGAAGGCTGCGAAGAAGCCTGCTGCGTCGTCGAAGAAGAAGTAAGGTTTCGGGCGTGACGCCCGAACAAACCCGCTGCGTGATGACGCAGATCGTGATGCCGATGCACACCAACGGTGTCGCGGGTGTCATGTTCGGCGGGATCATGATGCAGTGGATCGATGTCTGCTCCGGGGTCGCCGCCATGCGGCACGCTGGTGGGGCGGTCCTGACCGCGTCGATCGATCGGCTCGACTTCTTATCGCCGGTGCACGTCGGCGAGATCGTCGTGCTCCAGGCGCAGGTCAACTACGTCGCGAGGACCTCGATGGAGGTCGGCTGCCGCGTCGAGACCGAGGACATGGTGCAGCGCTCGCGCCGCTACGTGACCAAGGCGTACCTGACGTTCGTCGCGATGGACGCGACCGGGCGCCCTCGCCCGCTGCTCCCGCTCGATGTCACGACCGACGACGACCACCGCCGACACGCCGAGGCCGAAGCACGGCGCAAGGCGCGCCTTGTGGCCGCCGGCCGAGGAGCTGCTGCATGACCGCCACCGTGATCGTCGATCGTACCGCCTGGGGCCGCCTCCGTGTCAGCGGGGGCGATCGCGTCCGCTTCCTCCAGGGCCTGACCACCGTCAACGTCGAGCAGCTCGCCGACGGGGGGCACGGCTGGGGCGCGATCCTGAACCCGAAGGGCCGGGTACTCGCGGTGATCGACGTCGCCCGGATCGGCGAGGCCTTCGTGATCGCGTGCGAGCCCGAGATCACGGAAAAGACGCGCACCCTGCTCGAGCGCTACGCGGTGATGGACGACGTCACGTTCGAGCCGATCACCGGCCCCGCGCACCAGATCTGGGACGACCCGATCGAGGTCTGGCGCGCGCCGATCATCGAGGGCGCCAACGATCACTCACGCGACGATCGCGAGCCGCAGATCGAGCACATGCGGATCCGCGCAGGCTTCCTGCGCTACGGCGTCGACGTCGGCGAGGACAACTTCCCGTTCGAGACGCCGCTCACCCAGTTCCTCGACTACGCCAAGGGCTGCTACGTCGGCCAGGAGCCGGTGTTCCGCGTCCACGCGCAGGGCAACTCCGCCAAGACGCTGCGTGGGCTCGTCGTCGACGGCCAGGCGCCGCTCGCGCACGGCGCCGTGATCAGCCACCCCGCGAAGGAGAACGCCGGCATCGTCACGTCGTCGGTGATCGACGGCGACACCACGCTCGCGATGGGCTACCTGCATCGCACGTGCTGGACGCCCGGGGAGAACGTCTCGATCGAGGGCCGTCGCGCCGTGGTCCACGAGCTCCCGTGGTGAGGTTCGTTGCTGCGGTGGCCGCCCTCGGGCTCGCGGGCTGCAGCCTCCTCACCGACAGCTTCGTCACCAACGAGTTCTCCGGCGATCCGTTCCCGATCCAGGCCGACCTCTCGAGCGGCGCGATCATCCTCGGGCTGCGCCAGGCCGGCGTTCCGGATCGCACGGCGGTCCTCGATCTCCTGTCGCCACTCACGCTCGTCGATCCGGGGCCCGGCGTCGCCCCCTCGGTGGCGAGCGCGGATCTCCTGCTGCTCGGCCAGGACGGTCCCGGCGGCCCGCTCGATCTGCCGCGCGCCTCGCTGACCGACGCGCAGATGCTCGCGCTCCATCCGTGTACCGGCGAGCCGTGCAACGTCGGGCCGATCGGCGCCCCGCGACCGTACCAGGCGATCGTCGGCGCGGACGCGCTCGCCGGCGACGCCGTCCGCCTGCGCCTCGGCGACGAGCAGGTGTTCGTGCTCGCGGACATCGGTGGCGACGAGACCCGCCGCACGCGGGCCTGTGATGGCGTGTTCCCGGCGCCGTACCGCGGTGGTGGGACGCTGCTGATCGCGGGCACCGAGCTGCCGTTCGGCGGCCGGCGGATCGCGCTGCAGTCCTGCCTCGGCGCGAACCCCGATCCGCTGGTCCCGCAGAGTGCGCGTGGTGCGGATGCGCTGCTCGTGATGTCGACCGGCGTCGGGATCACGATCCTCGGAGAGAGCGCCTATCACCGCTATCGCGAGGCGCAGCCGACGGCCCCCGAGCTCGACAGCTTGCCGCTCGACACGGTGTACCTGCCGTCGGGACGGATCGAGGGACGGCTCGGCTCGATCGCCAACGTCGCGCTGATCGCGAGCTCGGGTTCGACCCCACGCGCGCCGTGCCGCCAGGTCTACGCAAGCCACCTGATGATCACGCGCAACTGCGTCGCCGAGGACGACTGCCCCTGCGAGGACGGCGGCGACTTCTGTGGCGTGCCCGCGATCGTCGAGCTCCAGCCGCCAGCCGGGCTCGCGGTGCTGATCGTCCCCGACGCCGATCCGACGCTGCAGGCGCTACGCACCGAGCTCCGACCGGACCAGGCCGAGGTCGACGGGATCCTCGGCACGAACGCGCTGCGGACCGCGGAGATCGACGTCGATTACCCACACAACCGGCTGCTCGCGCGCTGCCTTGTCGACGGCTGCCGGACGCGGCCCGCGGTCACGGAGTCGCGGGATCGGACGCAGGCGCAGGGCTGTATCGGTCCGGATCCCCCGGGTCCGATCTTCTGACCCGCGGAGACCGTTCCTCACGACGCGATCGGCGAGAGTCCACGCGACCTGCGTCCCGTGACCGCGGGTGACGACTCCGGATCGCCGTCGACGACCCGTACCCATGGATAGAGATCGAGCAGGACCAGCTTGAGCTCGACGTTGCCAGCGTAGGCGCCTTCGAGGACGACGATCGTGTCGACCTCGGGTCCGGCCTCGAGCTGCACGATCAGATCGAGCGGCGTCACGACGACCGCGACCCCCTCGAGGGCACTCCGATCCGGGAGCGCTCGCAAATCACTCGTGATGATCACGAGCCTCAGCTGATCCCATCGCGCACTGGCCCCCGGCCAGGTCACAGGTGTCTCTTCGAGCTTCATCGCGCCCTCCCCCAGATCGCGAGATCGTGCAACGCGGAGGCCACGCGAGCTGCGAGTGAATAGTTCGTCAGCCCCACGACAGAGTGCCGTTCGAGCTGGAGGCTCCGATACATTCCGCGGGCGCGGTGAACGCGATCATGTCTCGTGCGCGGGCGCCCGGTGGGCCCGTATGCCACTCATTCCTCGAGTGTGGTGACGCCGGCGAGGACGTCAGCCGGCTTGCCGGTCGCGACGACCCGCCCGCGCTCGAGGCGGATGATCTGATCGGCGAGCGCTCGAGCCTCCGCGACCGAGTGCGTGACGTGCACGAGCGGGACGCCGAGCTCGGGGACCAGCTCCCGCACGAGCGTCATCAGCTGCGCCCGGAGATCCCGATCGAGCGCCGAGAACGGCTCGTCGAGCAGCAGCAGCTGCGGCTGCCGGGCGAGCGCACGCGCGAGCGCGACGCGCTGCGCCTCGCCCCCGGAGAACGTCCGTGGCCGCCGGCTCGCGAGGTGGCCGACCCCGACCCGGTCGAGCAGCGCCTTCGCCTTGTCGGCGCGCTCGGCGCGCGGGATCTCGTGCATGCCGTACTCGACGTTGTGCAGCGCCGTCATGTGCGGGAACAGCGCGAGCCCCTGGAACACGTACGACAGCCGCCGCCGGTGGACCGGCACGTTGATCGACTTCGCGCGATCGAACCACACGGTGTCCCCGAGCGCGACGCGCCCGCGGTCGGGCAGCGTCAGCCCGGCGAGCACGCCGAGGATCGTGCTCTTGCCCGACCCCGACGGCCCCATCACGCACGTGATGCCGGGCGGACACTGCAGCACGACGTCGACCGAGAACTCGCCGCGAGCGAGCTGGATCGTGGCGGCGAGCTCAGCCACGGTGGTTGACCCGCCGGAGGAAGCGATTCGCGAGGTAGAGCATCAGCACGCCGACGACGGTCGTCACGAACGCCATGTTGCGCGCGCCCTCCTCGTTCCCGCCGTAGAGCGCGTTCATCACGTAGATCGAGGCCGTCTCGGTGCCATTGATCATCTGGCCTGCGACCATCTGCGTGATGCCGTAGTCACCGAGCGCGCGCGCGAACGCCAGCATCGCACCGGCGATGATGCCCGGCGCAGCGAGCGGGAGGACCACGGTGAACAGCACGCGCGCCGGGCTCGCGCCGAGCGTGCGCGCGGCGCTGACGAAGTCCGGATCGACCGCCTCGAGCCCGACGCGGGCCGACCGCACCACGAGCGGCAGCGACCCGACCGCCGCCGCGATCACGGCCCCGGCGAACGAGAACACGATCGTCGTGCCGGTCAGGCTCTCCCACGCGCGCCCGATCGCGCTCTCCGTCCCGAGCGCGACGAGCAGGTAGTAGCCGAGCACGGTCGGCGGCAGGACCAGGGGCGCGGAGATCACGGCGTCGAAGAAGTCGCGCGCGGGCATCCGCTTCCAATCGAGCAGCACCGCGAACCCGGTGCCGACGATCAACGCCAGGAGCATCGACAGGGCCGCCACCTGAAGCGACAGAAGCAGCGGCGCCCAGTTCATCACGGCCCACGACCCTATTCGGGAATCCGGACCACGAACACGGCCCCGAGGTCACCGCGTTGCTCGACATGGATCGTCCCGCCATGCGCCTCGGCGGCGAGCTTGCAGAAGTAGAGTCCGAGGCCGCGGTTCGCACGCGCCGCCGCGCGCCGCGCCTCGACCTGAAAGTAACGTCCGAAGATCCGCTCGCGCTCGCTCTCGGGGACGGGAGGCCCGCTGTTCCCGATCGCGACCTCGACGCCTGCCCCGTCGCGGCGGACCGTGACCGCGACCCGGCCGGCGCGCGGCGCGTAGCGCGCCGAGTTGTCGATCAGGTTCTCGATGATGCGCGCGAACAGATCGCGATCGAGGCGGACGACCAGGTCGGGATCGACGTCGACATCGACACGCAGATCGCGGACCTCGAACTGCGCCCGGTTGCCGGCGCGCGCCCGCTCGATCAGCTCGATGATCCGCACCGGCGCCATGTGCGCCTTGAGGATGCCGTCCTCGAGCTCGTCGACGTCGAGGATCGTCGCCACGAGTCCGAGCGCCTTGCCAACGAGCGTGGTCGCATCGTCGATGTAGCTCAGCGCGGCGGCGCGCGACGTCGGCGGAGGCTCGTCCGTCAGCTCCTCGCGCAGCAGCGAGAGGTAGCCGTGGATCGCCGACAGCGGGCTGCGCAGATCGTGGACGACGAGCGCGGCGAGGACGCGCTTCTTCTCGCGGAGCTCGCGTGCGCTGTCTGTCTCGGGGACCACACCAACTTGCAACTCGCTCGCTGACCCGGCCCGATGGATCCCCATCAGCCCCTCACCGCGTTGCGGCCCCCCTCCTTGGCCTCGAACAGGTGCGTGTCTGCTTGCTTGATGAACTCGAGCGCATCTTCGATCTCGCCGCGCAGACTCGCGACGCCGATCGACACCGTGACGGGGATGATCGCGTCCTCGAACTTGAATTCGGCGATCTCGACGAGCTTGCGGATCTTCTCCGCGAACTGCATCGCGTTGTAGTGATCGATCTCCGGGAGCACGATCGCGAACTCCTCACCGCCGTAGCGCGCGAGGACGTCCTCGCGGCGGATCCGCGTCTTGATCACCGAGGCGAGGTGCTTGAGAACGTGATCGCCGGCGAGGTGCCCGAAGCTGTCGTTGACGCCCTTGAACCGGTCGATGTCGAACATGATCAGCGACAGGTCACGCCGGTAGCGGAGCGCGCGACCGATCTCGCGCTCGAGGGTCTCGACGAAGTACCGCCGGTTGAACACCTGCGTGAGGCCGTCGACCGTGGTGAGCCGGTAGATCTCCTCGTGGTACGCGTTCTCGATGTTGTTGCCGCTGAGGAACTTGAAGATGCAGCGGCCGACCTTGATGAAGTCACCGTCACGCAGGACATACTCGTCGATCATCTCGTCGTTGACGTAGGTGCCGTTGGTCGACCCCATGTCGCGGAGCATGATCGCGTTGCCGGTGTTGATGATCTTGCAGTGGTTCCGCGAGACCGCTTCCTGATCGATCTGGATGTCCGCCTTCGACGACCGGCCGATGATGATCTGGGGGCGGTTCAGGTTGAACTTCTTGCCCAGCTCGAGGCCGTAGATCACGACCAGGCAGGCCTCTTTGGCTACCGGTCGATCGCTGATCTTGGAGATCGCGGTGACGACGGTCTTGTTCCGGCCGGTATCACTCACCCGCGATGATCGTAACAGAAATCGCGGGGTTCAGAGGGCGTCGTTGTCACTGCAATCCAGCCGGTCATCCGCTGCACGCCTGCACAGGAGCGCGTCGGTGAGCTGGTACCCGCCGCGCACGAACCGGTACGACTGCAGCAGCAGCCTGCCGCCGTGTAGGTTCCAGTAGCCGCGGACGTCGCTCATGTTGTCCTCGCCGCGCGCGGCGAGCGGCTCGAGGGCGGCGGCAGCGAACGTGCCGGCGTAGCGCGAGCACTCCGTGGTGCCGGACGGCGGCGGCCGGAACACGTTCCAGTAGCAGTTCCCCTCGGGCGTGCACATCGCCCGATCGACAACGATGTTCTCGACCACGCCGTCGCCATCGAGATCGCGATCCGCGCGATCGAGCTTGGGGGTCTGGCCGACCACGCCGTCCCGGGTCGGCTCACCGCACGCGCCGACCTGCACGGAGGGCGTCGGCATCTCCCGCGGCGTCGACGCGCGTGGCGTGCGCGTGCAGGCAGCGAGCGCGACCGCGAGCGAGAGCGCAGGGAACGCGATCGAGCGCGACATCGACGGCAAACCTACATCGAATCGGTGAAAGATTCTTGTGCCTGCGCGCAGATGAGGCTACATCGAAGGCGATGCGACGCAGTCTCGTCCTGCTCACCGGCGCCGTCATCGTGGCCGGTGGAGCCGCACTGGTCGGGGGCGACGATCGCGCTCCGGCCGCATCGATCGACGGCGCGCCGCTGGTCGCATCGGCGCCGATCACGATGCCGTCGCAATCGCCCGCGACGACCGCCGCGGAGGCTGCGCGCGAGGTCGCCGCGTTCGAGGCGCTCGCGGACCAGCCCGCCCGCGAGCCGCGCGCGAAGCCCGCGCCCGGGATCACGCCGCTGGGGACGCTGATCGATCTCGACCACATCGAACGGGTCGCGGACCACTACGAGGCCCCGCTCAAGGACGGCCGCCGTGCCGTGCTCACGCTCGATCCCGAGCTCCAGTCGCTCGCCGAGAAGCTCCTCGACGAATCGCGCGCGCCGCGCGGCGGCATCGTCGTGATGGCGCCGGACGGGCGGATCCTCGCGCTCGCGGGCCGCCGCACCGAGGACCCGAAGGGTTCACGCGAGGGCACCTTCGACTGGCGCCTCGCGACCGACGTCTGGGCGCCGGCCGCTTCGATCTTCAAGCTCGTCACCGCGAGCGCGCTCGTCGGTGCGGGCGTCGGCGCCGACGACAAGGTCTGCTTCCACGGCGGCGTCCGCTCGGTGATGGAGTCAAACCTCGTCGACTCGAAGCAGGACTCGCGTTGCGAGACGCTCGCGTACGGCGTCGCACACTCGAACAACGCGATCCTCGGCAAGCTCGCCTACCAGAAGCTCGTTCCCGACACCCTCGACGGCATGGCCCGCAAGCTCGGGTTTGGTCCCGCGGCCGGATGCGCCCTGCCCGGCACCGAGCTCCCCGGGAACTACGGATCGGTCACGATCCCCGCCGCCCACGATCTGGCGTTCGCGAAGACCGCCGCGGGGTTCATGAACGCGCAGCTCTCGGTCGCCGGAGGAGCCCTCCTGACCGCGACGTTCGCCAACGATGGCGAGCAGCCGGTGCCGCAGCTGATCGCGACGATCGACGGCGTCGCCCACGCGGGCGGCAAGCCGCGGCGCATCCTGCCGACGGCGACGGCGCGCGCCGTCGCGAAGATGATGGTCGCGACCTGCGCGTCGGGGAGCGCGGCCAAGTCGTTCCGCCGCAAGGAGACCGTCGTCGCGGGCAAGACCGGTACGCTGTCGCGGAACGAGCCGTTCTTCATGGAGCACTCGTGGTTCGTCGGGTTCGCGCCTGCGGAGAACCCCGAGGTGATCGTCTCGGTGTTGCTCGGAAATCCCGAGAGCTGGCACCTCCGCGGTCACGAAGCGGCACGGCGGCTGATCGACCGCGCCCTGCTCTCTGCCACCCGACGTGAAAAAGATCGCACTGCCTCCGCCGAACCGTCGACGCGCAAGCAGTGGTAGAATCAATTCATCGCCTGTTCGTCCGACATGGCGACCGTTTGGGGAGGAAGACATGACTAACCTCACTTCGATCGCGGCTGTCGCTGCATCGCTCGTCTGTGCCACGGCACTCACCGCGTCCGCGCAGAGCCAGGCGGAGATCGCCAGCAAGCTCAACGACGAGGGCAAGGCCCTCATGTACGAGGGCAAGTACGCCGAGGCGAGCGCGAAGTTCCGCGACGCCGGGGCCCGCGTCCCCGAGCCCAAGTACTTCTTCAACCTGTGCACGTCGAACTACCAGCAGGGCAAGTTCGACGAGGCGATCACGGCGTGCAACGCCGCTGACAAGCACAGCCCGTCGCCCGAGCTCGCCGGCAAGATCGCGAAGCTCGTCGAGCGCATCAAAGGGGATGCGAAGGCCCAGAACATCGAGCTCCACCCGACCGGTGGCGGCGGCGGCAACACCGACCTGCCCCCGGACCCGAACAACCCGGATCCGAACAACCCGGATCCGAACAACCCGAACCCGAACAACCCGGATCCGAACAACCCGAACGCGAACCCCAACCTCAATCCGGCGTACACGCCGGCCGTCGGCCGTCCGCCGCAGCAGGGGCTGTTCAAGGGGACCACGGCCGACAACCAGTACTCGTGGACGCTCGGCGTCGATCTCTACGGCGGTGGCGGCACCATCGGTCAGCCGGACTTCTACGGCAACACCGCCGTCGGCTTCCGCATCAAGGGTGACTACCTGCTCCGGCGTGCCCAGCGGATCGGCGCGCAGATCTACCTCCAGGCCACGAGCTTCGCGCAGGGCGAAGATCAGATGAGCACCGACGGTGTGCTGGACCTCAGCATCGTCGACATCGGTGTCGCGGGCTACAAGCACTTCTGCCTCCGCGGCTACGAGCGCCTGTGCCTGACGCCGCTCGCGGGCATCCAGCTCGCGCTGATGTCGCCGGCCAACGAGCAGCTGTCGAGTGGCGAGACGGTGTTCAACTACTCGGCGCTCGGCGCTCGGCTCGAGGTCGGCGCGCACTACGCGTTCGGCAGCCGGTTCGAGCACGTGCTCGGGGTCGCCGTCGGCATGAACCTCTACTCGGCGGTGTTCTCGGAGCCGACCGACGGATTCAGTGCCACGGCGATGGAGCTGGGCCTCGACCGCGGCGGCGCGGCCGGCTATCTCTCGGTCGGCTACACCTACCGGTTCAGCACGCCGCTCGGCAGCTCGCCGTTCGTGACGCTCGAGTAGCGCGACCGTTTTTTGCGCCGCGCGGCGTCATCTCGCCGAGCGGGATCGGGTAGAGTCTCCGCACTGCAATTTTGCAGTGTCTCCGAGGGAGATCTCATGGCCGGTCCCGAAACGAAACTGAGCGCCAAGCTAACGCTGCCCAACGGCAAGGAAGCGAACCTTCCGGTCACCGTCGGCACCGAAGACGAGCACGCCGTCGACATCACCAAGCTGCGCGGCGAAACCGGCTACATCACGCTCGACAGCGGGTTCATGAACACGGGCTCGACCACGAGCGCGATCACGTACCTCGACGGCGAAGAGGGCATCCTCCGCTACCGCGGCTACGCGATCGAGGACCTCGCCGATCAGAGTGACTTCGTCGAGGTCAGCTACCTGCTGATCAACGGCAAGCTGCCGACGAAGGACGAGCGCCAGAAGTTCTCGACGATGCTGACGCGGCATTCCCTCATCCACGAGGACATGCACCAGTTCTTCGCGGGCTATCCCCCGACCAGCCACCCGATGGCCGTCCTGTCGGCGATGGTGACCTCGATGTCGGCGTACTACCCCGACAGCCTCGAGCGGAACTCGGCGACCGACCTGCACATCACGCGACTCCTCTCGAAGGTCCGCACGATCGCCGCGTTCGCATACAAGAAGAGCATCGGCCAGCCGCTGATGTACCCGAAGAACTCGCTCAAGTACTGCGCGAACTTCCTCCACATGATGTTCGCGGTGCCGAGCGAGGAGTACCAGGTCAGCCCGGTCCTCGAGAAGGCGCTCAACCAGCTGCTGATCCTCCATGCCGACCACGAGCAGAACTGCTCGACGTCGACGGTGCGCATGGTCGGCTCGTCGCAGGCGAACCTCTATGCCTCGGTCGCAGCCGGCGTCTGCGCGCTGTGGGGGCCGCTGCACGGCGG
>Ga0102851_10003100_pt1 | contig 10254 bp, 10 predicted proteins | sample Mud3Dept3metaG_FD_79558 | JGI IMG/M metagenome (GOLD analysis project Ga0102851, IMG submission 79558) | Freshwater wetland microbial communities from Ohio, USA, analyzing the effect of biotic and abiotic controls - Mud 3 Core 4 Depth 3... | ecosystem: Environmental > Aquatic > Freshwater >...
AAAGACACGGAAAAAAAGGAAATGCATTTTACCACATTGTTATTGCTGATTCAAGATCACCAAGAGACGGTAAATTCATTGAGAAAATTGGTACTTATAATCCAAACTCGAATCCTGCTTCAATTGATTTAAAATTCGACCGCGCTACTTATTGGTTAAACACAGGTGCACAACCAACTGATACAATGCGTGCGATTCTTTCTTATAAAGGAGTAATGTACAGAAATCACCTTAACAAAGGTGTTGCAAAAGGTGCGTTAACACAAGATCAGGCTGACAATAAATTTGATGCCTGGATGCTGGAAAAAACAAACAAGATCTCAGGAAAAGTTGATTCTCTTGATAAAGCATCTAAATCTGCATACGAAAAAATGATGTCAGATGAAAAATCTAAAAACGAATCAAAAGCTGCGAAAGTTGCTGCAAAATTAGCTCCACCTGTTGAAGCTCCTGTTGCTGAAGAAGCACCGGCTGCTGAAGCTCCTGCTGCTGAAAGCGAAGCTGCACCTGAAGCATAGTCTGCAGTCCATATTTGAATAATCTAAATAGATTTCAGAACAAGAAACATCGATGTTCTTAAATCAATTTAAATAACTTCACTTAATGATAAATCAGGAAGATTGTTTTCGTTTAGGCCACATTGCCAGACTACACGGTTTTAAAGGCGAAGTCACAATTTTTATTGATACCGATAATCCATCAGAATATAACGAACTGGAATCAGTTTTTGTCGAATACGATAAAAAACTGGTTCCTTTTTTTTTGGAACGAATTCAGATTCGTGATCGTGGTTTTGCCGTTGTGAAATTTGAAGATATTGACACTGAAAAAAAAGCCAAAGATCTTATTGGCTGCAGTCTTTTTCTCCCGCTTGATACTTTACCTGAATTGGACGAAGAGGAATATTATTACTTCGAGATAGAGGGATATAGTGTAATTGACGCTGTACATGGACCAATCGGTAAAATCGTAAAAGTGATTGATCTTTCCGGTAACCCTTTAATTGAAATTGATTTTAACGGGAAAGAAATCTTACTTCCGAAACAAGATCAGTTTATTGAACGCGTTGACAAAGAATCAAAAATACTTTATGTCAATGCTCCCGAAGGTTTAATTGAAATGTACCTGAGCGAAGAAGAGGAATAAATTATTCCGGAAAATTTTTCAAAAAAATTTAGTCTATTTCTCCGTTTCAACTGAAACTGTTTTTCTCCAGTCAAGGTAAAATTTCATGAACTTTTTCCATGACTTTCTTGTGTTTTCTTTTTGTGCTTTAAATACTTCACGTTGATATTCTATCGTCTGTTCCGGATTCATCCTGAATACGCGTTTTGCATCGCCATGAATTCCTTCAATGACAATCCATTTTTTATTCAGAAAGATAAGCGTGTGTGCAACATATTCATCATTTGTTGGACTCTCAAGATAAACATGTACGTGATTTTCAATTCCTGCGATCTTCTGCGCGAACGACTTATTCATATAAGGATTTTCCAGTGCAGATTTTGTTAAAGGCGTAAACAAAACACTCATAATTCTGTATGATTCATAAGGATCAATTTTTCCATCGGCACCATGAGCGGACATGTTTTTAATATTTTCCATTTTTAATTTCACAGAATAATCAACGTCTGTCTCATTTATTCCATCAACAATTTCAAAATGATCTGTCTTGTGAAGAATTGTAAGTTGCTCGTTGGTTTCTTCAATTTGAATTCCCAGGCTTTCAAATATTCCTGAGAAGTATTGTGCCAGGCCTTCTTGCGCGAGCAGAGGTTTCCAATGTTCCTTTACAGATTTCTCCTGAGTAAAGCCGGTGTATGAAATTAAAACCAGGAGATAAAAGAAGATTAGTTTTTTCATTTGTTTTTTTTTGTGAATGTAAGGTAATGATGTTTCAACGCAAATGATTTTTATCAGTGAAAAAGAATCCGATTAAAAAATTGGTCATGATCAATTGCGGATATATTTCGTCCCTACAGGACTTGGTTTTTGTTTAACTATTTAGACAACCTTTATTTCGTTGCAATGCTACTATGAAAAATATTGAGATTTCAATTGCTCCAAATTAATTGCCGCGATATTTCGTCCTTACGGAACGCGGGTGGCCAGTTATTTTTTTATTTCAAATATTCAAGAAATCCATCTACACTATCTTGCATTTCTCTCCTTACTTTGTCATTTTCAAACTCAGGACATTTCGCTGGATGTAATTTGTAGTCCTCCCACATAGCCTTAATTTCAAGTAAATCCTGACTTGTGAAATCAAAAGTCTGTGTATCAAGAATTGCTGTCGCGCCCATTTTTGCTTCATAAGCTTCGGAGAAAAGAATCCTAAATATATCCTTAAGATGTTTGCTACAATCTAAAGACCCCAAAGCAAAAACCATAGTCCCGTTATAATTATGATTTTTAAAAATAGATTTAAATAGTGGTTCAACTGCTTTATTATCGGCAATCTGCTCTAGTGCTAAAGCTGCTCTATCCCTAATTCCTGAAGCGTCTTCGTCCAACAGAGAAATCAAAAAGTCAGTAATCGCATCTCCTCCAATTTCTCCGAGTTTATCGGCAGATGACTTTACAAGTTCCCAATCAGAAGAAAACATGTTCTTTTTTAATTGCTCAATCTCATCAATCATCTGTTAATCCATTACATTAATCAATTCAATAGTGTTACATTTTCCATTCTGGTCTTTTTGTCTGATTTTTTTAAAGGTCTCTTATTCGACCAAACTATCAATAAAGAATTATCGCCAGATGCTTCTAATTTAATTCTCTTTTTGTGTATGCCTAGAAATTATAATCGCTACATTATAACTATTTGACATTTTTATATTTTTTTTATTGGGGCTACCGGTGTGGCAACATTGAAAGAGAATTTTTGAATCTTAAACCCTAACACCAATAATGCAAACATCATCAACCTGTTCAAGACTTCCACGCCATTTTTCAAAAGCGTCATTAATTAATTCACGTTGCACTTCCATTGCTTTATCCTGGATGGCTAATAAATTTTCTTTGAGTCTTGCTGCTTTAAATTTCTTTCCTTTTTCTCCGCCAAACTGATCCTGGTATCCATCCGTAAAAATAAAAATCTTGTCATCTTTTTTAAGTTCTATTTCTTGCGTGGTAAAAGGTTTCGCGTAAGCAAATTTTCCGATAGGCTGTTTGTCTGGTTTATATTCAGTTAACAGGTTATCGCGAATAATCCATAATGGGTTATTTGCGCCTGACCAAGTGAGCAAAGATTTTTCTTTGTTACCTGAAATAAATTGAAGTGCACAAAGTGAAATATCCATTCCGTCTTTTACTTCGTCACCACTTTTTGCAAAAACATCAATCACCAGTTCTCTTGTGCGATCAAGTAATTTTCCGGTTTCCGTTATTCCTTCTTCGAGCAATGCTTTTGATAAAGCGTTGCTGCAAACCACACTTACCATTGCGCCAGGAACGCCGTGCCCTGTGCAATCTGCGGCAGCAAAATAAATTGTGTCATTGTGTTTTTCTAACCAATAAAAATCTCCGCTCACAACATCTTTTGGTTTAAAAAGTACAAAACCGTCTCTCAGATTTTCAACGAGTGATGACCTTGAAGGCAAAATAGCTTCCTGAATTCTCTTTGCATATTTTATAGAATCCGTAATTTCTTTTTGTTTTTCTTCAACAATTAGTTTCTGATGTTCAATTATTTTTTTCTGACGATTTGTTATTTTAAATCTGTTGAATAAAAAAGTTGTAAAAATTATGATGAGAGATAAACCGCCAATCAATCCATATTTTATTGTATCTGACTGAACTAATTCAATATTCTTTTTTGAAATTTCAAGGTCCTGAATTTTTGTTTCTTTAAGCAGAATATTATTTGCAGCTTCGATTTTATCTGTCTGATATTTTATCTGAACTTCGGCAATGGCCTTTGCTTTTTTTTGTGAATAAAGAGAATCATCCGTTACAAGATACTTTCTCAAACAAAGAGACTCATTCTCAAAGTCATTTCTTTTTTGATAATTAGTTGCAAGGCTTTGATAAATTGAAAGCAACATAGTGTAGTTTCTCATAGGCTCAGCAAGCGCTTCAGCTTCCAACAGATACTTCTGCCCTTCATTTAAATCGCCGGTATGAGTGAGTTGAACACCAAGATTAATAATAGCTCCGAGATAAAAATCCTGGTCGCCGCTTTCTTTAAAAACAGGAGCTACTCTTCTATAAACATCAATTGCTGTTCTCCGGGTTTTTTCACTAATCGTATCAGAGGTTAATCCGACAGACATATTAATAATGCTGAAATCAAGTTTCGCAATATCTACCTCGCTGTTAATTTTGACATAATAAGTTTTTGCTTTATCGTATACAATAAGCGCAGAATCATGGCGCTCCGTTTCTTCGTAAATGGCTCCAAGATTGGTATAGGCGGTTGCCAAATCATCTTCGTTCTTAGAAATCAAGGCTGATTTTACAGCATTTTTAAGGTATTTTTCCGCATCATCAAATTGATTATAATTATAGTATAAGACACCGAGATTTAAATAAATGGCGTATTTATCTATTTCATTATTTATTTTGTCATAATTATTCAGTGAAAGAAAGTAAGCTTTGATAGCTCCCTCATAATCATTAGCATAGTATTGTTTGATATAACCTAACAATCCATTCATCTTAGCTGACCAATAGGCTGAATGAATATTGTCTGCCATTCTTACACCACCAATGTTTGCTTCAATTGCCTTATCTATATCGCCTTCCTCAAAAAGATAATAATAAGTTAACTCTCTGATTGTTTTAACTTTATTGGTATCCTGAACTTCCTTATTTTGAAGCAGCGCCAATAAGGAGTCTTCTGTATTTGAAAACGCAGCCAAGCGGAAAAAGAAAAAACTGATGACAACTAGAAAATTAAGACGCATTATAAAATTCGTGAAACTTCTTTGGTAAAAATATACGATTTTTGTTACATTCGACCTCTAAACTATAAATTTTAAACACTATGGAAGAAAGTAGCGGAACAATTAAAAGTACTCAACAAGGTGGTAGCGTGGGTATTATTACTGAAGATGGTACAAATGCAGAATTGAATTTTATCAACCCAAGAATTCCAACTGTTGGAGACGGTGAAAGATATTTTTTTCTAAGAATAATCCAGGGTACGCCTAATGGTGGCGATGTAGTTAATATTTTGACTAAAAAACTTCCCTAAACATTTCAACGAGGCTAAAGAATTCTTTAGCCTCGTTTTATTTTAATTAATTTCTTCGACAACGGAATTTTCATCTCCTTTTAAATTTCCGTAATTCATAATGACACAGCCATTTCATTTCAATCAATTTACGATTCAGCAAAAAATTAATCCACAGAAAGTAGGAACAGATTCTATGTTGCTTGGTGCATGGTCATGCGGAACGTATAATTTTATTTTAGACATTGGAACAGGAACGGGAATTTTGGCTTTAATGTTAGCACAGCAAAATCCAACTTCAAAAATTATCGCAATTGAACCGGATGAAGATTCAATAAATGAGGCCATCGTAAATTTTACCGGTTCAAGGTTTAATCAACAAATAATTGCAATAAAATCTTCGCTCCAGGATTTTAAGATGAATGAAAAATTTGATCTTATTATTTCCAATCCTCCTTATTTTGAAAATAGTTTTTTAAGCGAAAGCAATGACAAGAACAGGGCTCGTCATACTAATAGTCTTCCGATAAATATCTTCTATGAAAAAGCGAAAGAATTTTTAAAAGAGAACGGAAATTTAAATTTGATTTTACCTTTTGATCTTGAATCAATACATCTTCGCGAAGCAGAAAAATATGGATTTTATCCTGAGAAAATAATACGTACAAAACGCGAGAATGGTGAATATAAACGAACGCTGATTTCTTATTCTCTTGCCAAAAAAAGTTATTCCGAAAAAGAAATGATTGTTAAGTACAGCGACAATTCTTATTCAAAAGAATACATTGAAATGACGAAAGATTTTTACAAAAAAAAGCTTTGATAGAAATTTCACAATCACCAAAACAATTTTTTATACCTTGTTCAAAAAAAAATTATGGAACGGAAAGTGACCTATAAAAAAACACATGGAATTCTATTCTTGTGTGCGTCGCTCTTTATCCTGGGTACATCATTTATTACTGGTCCTTCAATCAACACAATTACCGGTGTGCTTATTCTTATTGCATCTATTTTATTTTTATCAAATCCGGCAATTGTTTATACTGATGATGAAATGCTATGGAAGAACTTATTTGGTATAACAATGAAAACCTATTCGTTTAAGAAAGATAAATTCAGTATTCAAAATAGAGATATTTACGTGAACGGAAGCAAAGTTCGTGTTTCAAAATCAATGCTTGTCACGTCAGAATACGATGCACTTATTAGCTATATTCTTACTCAATCAACCGATGAAGACTTATCCGGCAATGTTGGCAAACCAAAAACCAATGACCAGATTCTGGATTCTGATATGATTAAGAAATAGAAAATTTAATTTCTACTTCCTGGGAATATAAACATTCTTCAAGTGTTTCACATCAGTTTGCAAATCAAGAATCGCTTTAGTTAAATCACTTTCTTTAAATGCAGATGATGGCATATCAGATGAAATATAATTCACAAATTTCCAAATCTCAACAATGTCATTTGCATGAACTTCGTAAGGAGAATAAAGTGGATTTGTGCTGCATAGCTGAAAAGACTGAGTATCATCTAATCGTTTGTGAACATTTTTGAAAACAATTCCTTCATCAGCAGTTACGACGATGTAAGGATATCCGTCTTTGATATTATTCCAGTTCTCTAAATATTCCGCAACTACATAAGAGCCTTCGCTAACCGGTGGCATTGAATCTCCTTTAATCGGGAACGTTCTGTACTTTCTGTCTTTCTTTAAAAATGGTAATTGAAAAGTTGGAAGGACGCTGATAAATTCAGGATCAGAATATCCCGAAGTATAACCGGCACGGGCCTTTTCATGAACGAGTTCAATGTTATCGTTATTTTCTCTGTCAACAGTCATGGCAATAATGCGAACATGTTTTCCTTCAATGTCTGCATCAATTCCTTTGTCCATTTTATCCCAATCTTTTTCAGAAACTTTGGCAAGATCCTGTTTAATCAGTTTGTCTAAAGAAATAGAATAATACTCACTGATTTTAATAAGTGTTTCGAGATTAGGTTCAGCTACTCCGTTTTCATATCCACTGTATGACGAACGTGTTAAACCAAGTTCAACAGCAAGTTCTTCTTGCGAAACACCTTGACGTTTGCGCAATAATTTCAAGTTTTCTCCAATCATATTTGCTTATTTATTCGTCAAATATAATAAAAAAAGATTACTTTTTAATCATTAAATGAAATTGGATGAATAAATATCTCTTTAACATTAGAAATATTTTGTTGCGAAAAGATCTTGAAGCTCTTGCCTTCACTGACAAAAGTATATTCCGAATACCATCCTAAAGTCAATTTATTTTTATATTCAATTTTTATTTTTTGAGTGCATTTATCCTTCTTAGTCAAACTAAAAACTCCGGGACGAAAATAAATTTCTTTGTCTTTAATTTTTATTTTGTTCAGCTCTCCAAAAAATCCGGCTTCATATTTATTTCTCGGATGATCAAAAAAATCTTGCGGTTTGTCGATTCGTTTTATTTTTCCATTCTTAATAAAAATAATTTTGTCTGCCCATTCCAAAGCTTCAATTCCATTATGTGTGACGAGGATCGCGCTGATTTTATTTTTACGGATATAATTTCGGATATGTCTCTCGATTAAATTTTTATTTTGAAAATCAAGCTGATTAAATGGTTCGTCCATCAAAATTAATTCGGGCTCATCTGCAAGAGCACGCGCAATTGCAAGCCGTTGTTGTTGTCCACCTGAAATTGCAGAAGCTTTATATTTTTTATACTTAGTGAGTTTGGTTAATTTCAGCAACGTATCAATCCTTGTTTGTTTATAAGCTTCGTCATAAGGCAATAATCGTAAACGCAAATTTTCTTCAACAGTATGAAAGAGATCCAAGGCGAAATCCTGGTTTATCAACTTAATTGCTTTGTGACCGGGAACAAGTTGTTGTGTTGCGTCTTTGACTTTTAATCCATCATAAATAATTTCTCCGCTCTGAATTGGTAATAGTCCTGCAATTGCTTTAAGTAAAGATGTTTTACCATCTCCGCTTGCGCCAAGAATGACAATTATTTCACCTTTTTTTTGTGCAAATGAGCAATCTTTTACAACAACATTTTTATCGTAAGCTATTGTCAGATTTTTTATTTCAAGTACGCTCATAAATCAAAAGTGACGGTAAAAATAGTGCAACTTTTGAGAATAAATGAATGAATCAGAAACTTTGGTATTGATTAAACGCTGCAATGATTAATAAAGAAATAATGTTAACGTTCATTTCAAATTTTATGGAGAAGGCCTGAACTGTTAGCTTTTGTGAGAGAAGAAGATTTCTAATTATTAGTGAACTGTCAACGTGTAAGAATCAAAGTCTGTCTCATCAAGCCAGAAATTGTAATGATAAGTTCCTACAGAATCTTGTTTTATTTCATAGAAACTTTCTTGTTGCGAAAATTCCAGGGTGCAATTACATCCATCATAAATTGTTTTAATTCGCACGTCCGTTGTGTTTCCGGTTTTTGTTTCTTCAAAACCAACAAAACTTCCACACGAATTTTCGATGATGTACTGAACTTTTAATGGATACGCTGCACTCTTATGAAGGCTATCCGGAAAATCAGAAACAACTGCGGATGCATATTTCTCTTCCTTACAATCACCAACTTTGCCGCAACCAGCAAGCAAACCAATCAACACGAATAATATCAAAAAGTAGTTCTTCATTTTTTCTTAAATCCTTCAATTAAAACAGTGCAAGACCTGTTAAATGGCACCGGATTCTTAACCGAGGGATGCATGATATTTAAAATCATTGAACCATCCGGAAGAAAAATAACTCCTGTGCCTTCAGCACCTGCGGGAGTTATAGCGAAACGCATCAAATCGTTGACAGTTGGATTTTCAATACTCATGTCAAGAAAATAAACTTCGTTGTAATATTGTTTTTGAAGTTCACCATTTTCTCCAGATCGTCCCCTGTCATATCCGTTGATGTCTTCGCACATCACCATATATGTCTTACCTCCTATCTTAACGGAAGTATTGCAGTCAGGGTTGGCGAAAGATGCAATTGAATCAGAAAAAAATCCGCCTTCAAGATAAGGTCTCATTTTATTAGTCTGAGTATCAAACTCTAATAGTCGTCCAAAACAATCGTCATACATAGTTCCTTCGACATTTAATGCCTTGGCATAATCAGGAATTGAACCACCTTTTGAAATACCGTCCGACCAGTCAAAATTATCTTCACCTGTTTCTGTTATATATAATTTGCCATTGATTTCCTCTAACCACTCGTGACGAATAAATATTGTTGCGCCTTTTGCCATCGCAATGTCTGTGCAATTAATAAGCGAAAGAGTATCCATTGGCAACGCTAACCATTCACCATATTCGCCATCGGCAGATTGTTTATAAGCGTAAAGCTGTCCATCACTGTAATCAAAAGCTTTCTTAGTTTCAAACCTGAAAAATATTCCGGGACTATTATCATCTGTAAGGTATGCAACAGTTCCATCACTTGTAAAATAAATATCTTCATGAACCATTCTGCCCATTTTCCAATGTTTCTTTAGCGCTTTTCGTGAATAAGGATCAACCTCAACAACGTAGCCCATATTTTGCCAAAGCGGTCGGCCGTTTTGATAAGAAGTATCAGTGTGACCTTTTCCATCAGACCATAAATAAGATGTATTTGGTGCCCAGACTTCTTCGCAGGTAAAAATATTTCCGTTTGGCCCGAGAGAACCGCCACAATTACGATTCGTGCCACCAACGGTTGAAAAATCAACATGATTAAAATCACCATTCACTTCCCAATGACCTTTTTTCAATTCAATTTCAAAAATTGTTGCTCCGCCGCCATCACCCAAATCAGGGTTTGCATATTTAGTTTCGTGACTTATATAAAGAAGGCCCTTTGTTTCAGGCGATTTTTTATCCGGAATAAAAGCAGACATATCATGACTTCCTTTTGCAGGGAATGTTTTTCCATCTGCGCGTTTCACTTTATCAAATTCTTCTTGAAAAAGAATTTTGTAGGTGAAGCCTTCGGGTAGAATTAGGCTGTCGGTTTCGAAGTTTGGCGCAACGGAAATGAATGGAGGTATTGTGTCTATTAC
>Ga0102851_10003101_pt1 | contig 10254 bp, 8 predicted proteins | sample Mud3Dept3metaG_FD_79558 | JGI IMG/M metagenome (GOLD analysis project Ga0102851, IMG submission 79558) | Freshwater wetland microbial communities from Ohio, USA, analyzing the effect of biotic and abiotic controls - Mud 3 Core 4 Depth 3... | ecosystem: Environmental > Aquatic > Freshwater >...
ACTCTGACTATAAAATTGAAAATGGTCTCAGGATGGAAAAGATTGTTTATGATTCCAATAAAAAGATAAAATCAAGGAAAATTTATCATTATACCACTTACTAAATGCCTGTAACTTCCCGGATAACAGATATCCTTTGTTCATTTTCACCCGTCCATCTGGAAGAGATGGAAAATGTCAGGCTAATGGATCGTGTTGACACAAAATATATTTTGTCAGTCAGCGGATTGCCTGATATTATGGAAAGGATGAACGGAAATTACAGGGTGCTGGATATAAACAAGGAAAGATCTTTTCGATATGATACCACTTATCTTGACAGCTCTGATTTCATGTTTTTCAACCAGCATGTTACCGGGAAGCTTGAAAGAAACAAGGTTAGATTCAGGAAATATGAAACAACTGGTACCACCTACCTGGAGGTCAAGAAAAGAACCAACAAAAAAAGGACAAAAAAGTGGCGGATTGAAAATATACTGGCCGATAACAACTCTTGTGATGAAAATGCCATTGAATTCATAAAAGCATATATCCCTTTGAATTCACACATTCTCAAACCTGTGCTGACAAACACTTTTAGACGGATTACTTTTGTCGGCTCAGCTTTTAATGAACGCATAACTATCGATTATGATCTTTCATATAAAAGCTTAAACGGAAATCGTGTATCATTTCCCCTGATTGCCATCATTGAACTGAAACAGGAAGGATTTTCAGACTATTCGCGAATTGAAGGAATTCTGAAAGATTATTTGATTCGTCCGGTTGGATTCAGCAAGTATTGTATCGGCACGGGTATGCTGTACGATCTGCCACATAAAAATATTCTGAAGCCCAAATATTTATTAATTAATAAATTACAAGATGAATTTAACAGATGTTGCACTGCTTGATGAAATTAATATTGCAGGCGTGAATATCATTGATGTTCCTGGTTTTCTTGAACTTGTGATGAGGTTTGCCCTCAATACAGCAGTTATACTTATCCTTATCAGATGGTTATATTATTCAACAACAAAACGAAAAGATTACCTGTTTACATATATACTTATAGCAAGTATTGTTTTCCTGTTATGTTTTCTTCTGGAGAGTGTAAAACTTCAGATTGGATTTGCACTGGGTCTTTTTGCGATTTTCGGAATCATACGATACAGAACAAACGCCATACCGATCAAAGAGATGACCTATCTGTTCCTGGTAATCGGAATATCTGTAATCAACTCACTTACCAGTACAAGTACTACCCTGGTTGATCTTCTTTTTACTAATCTGGTAATCGTCTTTATTACATTTGGCCTGGAAAAGCTGTGGCTGCTGAAACATGAATCATCAAAAATCATTTTATACGAAAAAATCAATCTTATTAGACCGGAGAACCGCAAGGAATTGCTTAATGACCTTAGTGAAAGAACAGGGATAACCAAAATAAACAGAATTGAAATAGGGAGGATTGATTTCTTAAAAGATACCTGTGAATTGACAATTTTTTATTATGTATCGGAATCCGAAAGCACTCCGGAAAATGATAATGATAAAAACGAAAATGATGATGATGATGATTAAGCGGACTATAGTTCTTTGTGTTTTATCCTTATTTACAACTTTCATTTATTCGCAGGAGAAAGATTTTGGAATATGGTATGGTGTTAACGTAAAACATGAAATTATCAAAAACCTGGATCTTGAAATGTCTGCAGTCATACGTACATTTGAAAATGCGGGAAAGATTGAACAGGAATTTCTTGAAGCCGGGCTTGATTACAAGTTCAATGATTACTTATCAGCAGCAGGATCTTACAGGCTTACCAATAATTATGAAGATGATCTGAACTACCATTTGCAGCACAAATTATTTCTGGATCTTAAAGGCACTATGAAAATTGCAGATTTAAGCCTTACAGGACGGTTCAGATTTCAGGTAAGATATAAGACATTCTTTGAATATGTGGACGATAGAATACCTGATTATACTGCCAGGGTAAGGTTGAAAGCCACATACAAAACATCTTCATTCCCTTTAAATCCTTATGTTTATGCTGAAACATTTTTGCCTTTGAATGATGACGGCGACAAGCTGATCGGGAAAAACAGGTTTGCAGCCGGGATAGAGTTCAGTATAACCAAACGACATTCAATCGAAGCAGAATACCTCTTTCAACGTGATTATCTGCCAAATCTCCTGGATGAAAATATTATTTCCATCAGCTACACCCTTAAGTTTTAAATACTGAAAACCATAATGCAAACTCATATGAAATTTTCGCAACTGATAATTACATTTATCTTCGGTCTTATCATTTCATTCAATTCCTCATCAGGACAACAGATCAGCGCTGAACGTCAATGGCCGGGTTACCGTGGTTATTTTGCTTCAGGTGTCCTGGATAATACAAATCTTCCTGAAACATTTGATTTTAATAAAATGATAAACATCAGATGGAAGACAGAAATCCCTGGTATGGGCATTTCCAGTCCGGCCATATGGGGAGATAAACTTGTCATCACTACAGCTGTCAGTGATGGTGACAAAGACGGATTCAAGACCGGCCTCTATGGAGATGTTACACCAGTCAATGACACATCAGTTCATGAATGGAAGATATACTGCATAAACAAGTACACCGGAAAGATCGTGTGGGAGAAAACTGCATATAAAGGTATCCCGAAAATAAAACGACATCCGAAATCGACTCATGCAAATACAACTATAGCAGTTGATGGTGAACATGTTGTGGCATTCTTCGGTTCTGAAGGGCTCTATTGCTATGATTTTAACGGAAACCTGAAGTGGCAGAAGAGTTTTGGCGTGCTTAAATCTATCTGGACAGTGATGAAAAACGCAGAATGGGAGTTTGCCAGTTCCCCGATCATTCATAATGGAGTCGTCGTAGTACAATGCGATGTTATGGAAGACTCATTTATAGCTGCTCTCGATGTAAAAACCGGGAAAGAAATATGGAAGAAAGACAGAGATGAAATTTCTGGCTGGTGCACTCCGAATATCTATACCTATAACGGAAAAACATATGTTGTTGTCAATGGCTATAAACACCGCGGTGCTTATGATTTTAAAACCGGGGAGGAGGTCTGGAAAATGTCCGGAGGCGGTGACATCCAGATACCAACCCCCATAATTGGCGACGGTCTGATATATTTTAACAGCGCCCATGGGAAGTCCTCTCCTGTAATTGCGGTTAAAACCAGTGCTGCCGGAGACATAACCCTTAAAGAGGGTGAGACCTCAAATCAGGGTGTACTATGGAGCCTTCCCCGAGGCGGTTCATATATGCAGACAATGCTCCTTTACCGCAACAGGCTTTATAACATGAACTGGAACGGAACAATCAACTGCCTCGATCCTCTTACAGGTAAGGAAATATATAATGCAAAACTTGGAAAAGCTGACAGCTTCATTGCATCACCTGTTGCCTCAGATGGCAGAATATACATTGTTGATGAAGAGGGGACTGTCTATATCATCCAGGATGGAGATCTGTTCAACCTGATTGCAGAGATCCCGATGAATGACATCTGCATGACGGCACCTGCTATAACTGATAACATGATCTACTTCAGGACACAGCATAATCTGTATGCAGTGGGAAAGAAATAAATTCATTCCTTTCTGAGCTGAGTTACCAGTGACGTGCTTCTTACTGTCCTTACAGAGAAAAAAATTGTCATAAATCCTGCAGCAAGGATTAAAATGATCATAGTCATTATTATGAACCAGGGTATCTCTGATCCGCTTCTCAGGGATTGCATAGTGGCAGTCAGCCCCGAAAGTGAACCGGTTATTACTCCATATATAAGGATGATCATCTGATCATTAAGTATCCGGCTTTTTATCTGGCGGTTTGTATAACCTGTTGCCATCATAAGTGCAAATTCCCTTTTCCTCTGATTAAAATTCCTGATCAGTATGAATCCCAATCCAATAACTCCCAGTACCAGACCAAGGGCTCCCAGAACGGTAAATACATCCAGGTAAGTGTTGGTCACAACAAAGAAGGAGGCAAGCTTCCTGGAAGCAGGTTCAATTGATAATCCATATCCTGACAACCTTTCGCTTAAAGTCTCGATGTAATAATCTGATAATTCAGGATCCCCTTCCGCAAGGAATATTGAGTTCCCGAATACTGATGGAAAATAGAGTCCGAAATTTCTGCTGCCGATAAGCAAATATCCCTGGAATACAGAAGATTTAAGGCCGGCACATATCACTATGTTAAGCGGCTGTCCATTTTCACCAACGTATATCAGAGTATCGCCAGTCTTAAGTTTTAATCCCCACTCAAGTACTGTCTGATCGGCAATTCCATATATGGTATTACTTGCAGGCTTCTCTTTCAGCAGGCTCCAGGGATTTCTATCTTCTGATCCTTTTAATTGAGAAGCAAAGGAAAATGATCCTTTGGATATGAATGCATCCGTATCAATTCCAAGAATAGAAGGTGCAGTCACATGGTTTAGATTCAGACAGCTGGCATCATCTCCGGGTAATCTCTTTGCCTGGGTAAGTACAAGATCCTCCAGGTCAGACTCATCGAGTCCAAATTCTCTTCGTCCTTCAGGGGAGACAAGGTTTTCTTTAACCGGAACAGCAGACTCAGCCCATAACAGATATCCTCCTGTCCCTCCTGAGGGCAGAAGCATCTTATCGCTTATCACCTGCCTGTTGGCACCTGTGATTATGACAGCAAAGATTCCGGCAGCAATGAAGATAACAGGAGTAATTGCATGTGCGGGATGAAAAGAATAAAACTGCTTTTCGAAATTCCGTTTCAGTTTACCTGAAGCGGAAGATGTTTCTTTTCTTCTGATATAATATTGTCTTAGAGCCAGTACCAGGATAATAAATAAAAATGTTCCTGCCGCAAATGAAAAAATTGTTGCATTACCCTTAACCAGAAATGACAGTACAATCATAAAGACAAAAATGAATGAGCTTGACAGAAACAATACAAAATTGAGATTTGGGGAATGTTCTTTCAGTTCGCCAGTCTCCTTCATGGAGAGACTCCTGAGAAATTTCCCCGATTTAATCAGAAGGAGGAAGGAGGAGATTATCATTGTTGAAACAAAACCAGCCAGAAGGGGCAAATAATTGAAATCAGCTGAGAGGGTATTTGTCTGGACAGCACCATGCCATACCGAATTTAATGCTTTGATAATCAAAATATTAAGAACATATCCCATGAATACTCCGGTAAATGCTCCGGCCGCTGAAATTATCACAGTCTCGGACAGAAGAATGTTTCTTATCCGCCTGTTCCTGAATCCAAGCGAGAAATATGTCCTGACCTGTACTTTCCGTGAATCAAAGAACATTGAAACTGCCAGAGACAACAGGATCAGGCATGATACAATAATAAAAATTGCTAGACTGAGGAAAAGTGTACTGAAGTCAACACTTTCACCTGTGGCTTTTTTTACTTTTTTATTTATATCAGTAATTGTGAAGCCCGTTTTTGAAGGTTCCAGAGTGCCTGTAAGCCTGTTAATTATTTCTTCAGGATTTTCTGTTTCAGGAAATCTAATAGCTGTAGCAGTACCGAAAATATTGCCCCACAGCTTTCTGCCAGTACTATAGTTTATGAATGCTTTTGGTGTCCCTTTATAGTCATTCCAGTATTCTTCATCCTTATCCCTGATATTTTCCAGAAGGAGCGGTATGCCGGCATCCCATCCGGAACAGGTTGTTTTACCTGATATGCCCGGAAATTCAGGCATAAGCAACGGATCGGCATATAGGTGATCGTCAGGCAGTATATCGCTGATCAGAAAATCTTTGCTTTTTTCTTCGAGAAGATTATTAAAGCCCTGTACATACCAGGTCATGGTCAGAGTGTCCCCGGTCCCGGCATCCAGATCATCGGCCAGCCATTTATTAATTTCTATCTCGCTCTCACCAATATCTCTGTTACAGAAAGCTGTTACAAACGAATAAGGTGCTGATCGGCCGTCAACCTGGAAATTATTACCGAGATAAGTTATAACCGGAGCAGCCGAGGGTATTTCAGACCTGATATCCTCAACGATAGCGCTATCGATGAAAATCCTGTCTGAGATAAGTTCTGTTTCACCTGTCTTCAGGGATTTCCTTACCGTCAATCCTATATCAGAAGGGCTCAGTATCCTTGAAAGTGCATCGCTGAAAAATGAAACTTGATGGTCCCCGCTGTTCTGGACAAGAAGCCTGTTTGCCCTGAATGAAGCAGACTTGTTATTATCAAGATCGGACAAGTTAATGAAGACATTCATTGGTACTATCTGGCTGATGCCAAGCGAGAAATTGCTTTTCTGATCAGGATCTAGAACAGTTCCGACTTTCATAACCAGTGAAGCATCATCATCAGTTTTAGATGGTGCGAAAGGAGCATTGGATGGAATAGGATCGACATCCCTGAACTTAATAATAATCTCATCTCCGGCGCTTATACCTAGGTGACTTGCAAGGGTGGAATTTACAGCAACCGTACCTGATGGCAATTTTACAGGGGAAACTTCATGAAATGACCAGAAGTCATCAGTGATGCCGTATATCTTAGTATTTAATGCAGTAACTCCGGTTGAGAAATTCTGGCAATAACCATCAGTTTCAAGGATTGAAGCGGTCTTCTCCTGTGTTTCTCCTGTAATTCTTTGTGCCAGTGATGCATCAAAAAAACGGAGGCCGGCATTGATGACGATCCTGGTATTGCCAATTTTCTCAGCTGCACTTTTTCTGAGGCTCGCACGCACCGAATGACCTGTAAAAAATGAACCTGTTATGATAGCAGCCAATAATGCCACAATGATTACCTGGTTTACAGCATCTTTTCTGTAGAACATGATTGATCGTCTGACAGTATCAAACAGTGATCTCATCATTAAAAGGTTAATCAGGTTCAGGGAGTCAGCTTTCCGCCTTCCAACTTCAGATGAATCTTCATTTTTGCCGCCAGGTCAGCAGAATGAGTTGCTACGATCATGGCAGTTCTGGTTTCATTATTCAGCCTGACAAGAAGATCCCCGAGGATCCCGGCATTCTTTGCATCAAGCGATCCTGTAGGCTCATCAGCAAGCAGGAGGGAGGGTTTATTTATCAGAGCTCTCACCAGTGTCGCCCGCTGGGCTTCGCCACCGGAGATCTGAAACGGATATTTTTCAGCAATTCCGGTGATATCCGTTTTGTCCATTAACATGCCGGCATATGCTTTTTTCTCCGCCAGTTCTTTTTCGGAAACACGTCCGGCAAAAAGAGGCAGCATAATATTCTCAATTAAAGACAAATGTGGCAACAGAAGATGATCCTGGAAAACAAAGCCGATATTCTTGTTCCTGTATAAAGCTGCATCATCAGGATTGAAATCAAGGATTGATTTCTCCTGAAAAAACAGATCACCTGAATCGGGCCTGTCAAGCAGCCCTATAATGTTCATCAGGGTAGTTTTGCCTGATCCTGATGGTCCGGTTACCGCTATTGAATCGCCTTCGTTAACAGAAAGATCCAGCCTATCCAGTACCAGACCTCTCTGTAAGAATGATTTGGTGATACTCTCAATTCTGAGCATATTTATTTATTCTGAGTGAACAGATTATTATAAACTTCTGACAAACCGGCTGACATTCTTTCAAGAGAGAGTTCTTTTCCTGCTCTTGTCTGCCCGGTCTTTCCCAGTTCATTCCTGATCTTACTGTCAGTTAACAACCTGACCAGGGCATCTGACAGCTCCTGAATGTTATCAGGTGCATAGGTTATTCCTCCGCCGGTTATCTCAATTATTTCCGGGAAGGCTCCGGTTGCCGGCTGTACAACAGGAATACCTGCACTATTTGCCTCAAGTATATATAAACCGTATCCATCGTACTTTCTTACAGGAACGCTGATTACATCAACATTATTAAAGAATTCCATTTTCTTGTTCCCCTGGAACTCAGGGTATATTTTTACGCTCTTCTGGTATCCGTGGTACCTGATCTTTTTTATCTGTTCGGCAATAAAAGGCTTATCATCACCGGTATAACCACCGCACACATTTAATGTCAGGCCGGGAATAACATCTGCTGATTTCAAAAGAATAAATGCATCGACAAGCTTATCAAATCCGTTATGATAATTTATACGACAGAAATAACCTAATGCCGGTGGATGTAATTCATCTTTAGAGATATCGAAGTGTTCAGGATCAAATCCAAGAGGTACAACATGTATGTTATCACCATTCAGACCGGTTTTTTCCATGAACAGCTCTTTATAATATCCGCTGGGAGTTACAAAACTATCCACATAAACAGATTCCTTGGCAATCATATTCCACGCTTTTCCCCTGAATGGTTCAACCATATCATCAATCCAGTCATCCTCATTAAGGAGTGAACAGACTATCTTCACATTAATCCTGTTTTTCAATTGTCTTGCCAATCCAAGGATAAGTGCATTTGACAAGTGAATTATTTCAGGCTTACCTTCTTTTAACAAATATTTTATCAGTCTGTCTACTTCATCTTTACGGAAAGCATTGTCCCCCTCGATCATGTTTAAGGTAAGATTCTCCAGTCCTTCGGTTCGGGTGGTCCCGGCCTGGCGTGCGGCCAGCTTCAGAAAAGGAGCAGAATCAAAAAATTTTTCAAGAAACATAGGCATATTCCTGAACATGCGAACCTTTTCCCGCAGAAACATCGAGATTGCACCAAAGAATACCTGTTTGTCCAGCCCGTTCTCGATATTGGTTTTGTCAGGAGGGAGATACAGAGGTATTGCTTTTGCATTTATACCGGGAACCTTCCGTATTGCCCTGAGATAAAGCATATCACGATAACAGTTACCACAGTAAAATGATCCTCCTGAACCTGTTATTAAGTATACTATTTTCATTTCTCAGCTATCTTATTTAATCCTTCCTTTAATAAATAAGGTAAGGGGCATTTTAAGTTACAATATTTTTCTTCCCATCACTTAATCCAAAGGGAAGGGTCCGGGGGATGGAATAGTAAAATTAACTACTTTACACCAAATGCAAGCAATCTTCCGTCTTCAGTCAGAAAATAAAACCTTCCCTGTACTACCGCCGGTGAACTGCTTACCGGGGCTCCTGCGTTGAAACTCCAGGTCTTCTTTCCATTCGTCAGCTCTGCCATATAAATATGACCATCCATGCTGCCGAAAAGCACCTTTGTTGGAGTTACTACAGGAGAACCAACTATGCGGCCGTTTGTTCTGTATTTCCAGACCAGAATGCCATCCGAAGCTTTGTAGCAATAAAGGTATTTATCCTCATTCCCCACTATCACATAATTGCTGCCCACCGCAGGTATTCCAAGTATTGAACCTGATGTTTCTCCGGGAGCTATTTCCCATTCAATCTTACCGGTAAACATATCAAGGCAGTAAAAAGTTCCGTCATAATCTCCGAAATATGCCTTGTCATTTATAACTGCGGGGGAGGCGGCAATATAGACTCCGATTTCGAAAGCACTCCTTTCTGCACCTGTTCTGGGATCGGCAACTCTTATAATTCCATCGCATCCGCCAAAGATTATCTTGTTTTTTGAAACCGCCGGAGTGCCATTAACATAATTCATTGTTTCCAGCTTCCATAATAATTTGCCTGAAGCAGGGTCGACACAATGAAGAAAGTAATCGTAGCTTCCGAAGATAATCCCTGCCTGTTTTCCTGATATCCAGACATTTGCAGAACCAACAATCTGGTTGTCGGTGGGATAGGACCATACGAGCCTTCCTGTCAATTTATTAACAGCACGCATTACCCCGTCAGAAGAACCTGCATAAACTTTATCACCATATAAAAGTGGCGGAGCCTCTACTGCGCTCCCGGTTTCAAAACGCCATTTTACCTTTCCGTCAGAGCTTACTGCGTAGATTGTTCCCTTATCAGTCCCAAAATATATAATGTCATCACTGATAACAGGTGATGACTTGGATCTTTCACCTGAGGGGAAATTCCATAACAGCCTGAGTGAAGCAGGAAAATCAAATCGGCTGCTCCCTGAGAGATCACTTTTTCCGCGGAAAATAGTCCAATCATTTTCAATTGTCTGGGAAATGACAAACTGATCAATCAGCAGAAGAAATAAGAATGTGAGTATATACCTCATTAAAAGTTTGTTATTTAAATTTCCCAAGCGCACCTGTGGGACATACTTCAACACAAGCGCAGCACAGTCTGCACCCGGAATCTTTCAGTGATTTACCGTCGGTAGGTTGTGGTAGCCGTTCGCCATCTCGCTCAATCATCTTTATCGCTTCGA
>Ga0102851_10003102_pt1 | contig 10249 bp, 7 predicted proteins | sample Mud3Dept3metaG_FD_79558 | JGI IMG/M metagenome (GOLD analysis project Ga0102851, IMG submission 79558) | Freshwater wetland microbial communities from Ohio, USA, analyzing the effect of biotic and abiotic controls - Mud 3 Core 4 Depth 3... | ecosystem: Environmental > Aquatic > Freshwater >...
AAGAATTTAAAGGGGCGGATTCTCGGGGTAACCGCGGGCATGCTGGAGCTGGAAGTGGCTCCGGGAAGGCAGGTCGAGATCGCAGTGGGAGAGATCGAAAGGGCCAATCTCATCATCGAGATTTAGGGCGGGTTGCCCGGGGGGGTCGGATTATGTCCAACATCATCACTCAAACCATCGAGCAGATAAGCAAGGAAAAGAATATTGATCCGCAGGTGATCATCGATGCGTTGGAAGATGCCATGGTGGCGGCATCCCGGAAATACTATAAGACCAATGAGGAGATCAACGCGCGGTTTGACCGGGAAACCGGCATGGTCGAAATTTTCGCGGTAAAGCGCGTCGTCGAGCAGGTGGAAAACCCCAGCCTGGAGATCTCACTTGAGGAAGCGAAGCAGATTGACGAAAGCCTGGCGGTGGACGACACGGTCGAGATGCCCAAGCCCATGGATGTGCTGGGGAGGATCGCAGCGCAAACCGCGAAACAGGTGATCCTGCAGAAAGTGCGCGAAGCCGAGAGGCAGAACATCTACAACGAGTATTCCGAAAAAATCGGCGAACTGGTCAACGGCGTGATCAAGCGTTTTGAAGGGCCGGACATGATCGTCGACATCGGCAAGACGGAGGCGATGCTGCCCTTGCGCGAACAGTCCCGTGCCGAAACTTACAAGCAGGGGGAGAGAGTGCGAGCCGTGATCGTCAAGGTTCTGCCGGTCGCCAAGGGCCCCCAGGTGATCCTGTCGCGCACCGATCCGGAGCTTCTGATACGGCTGTTCGAAATGGAGATCCCGGAGATCTACGACGGCACCATCGTCGTCAAGAACGCGGTTCGAGAACCCGGGGACAGAGCCAAGATCGCGGTCGCGTCACTCGACCGCGATGTCGACCCGGTGGGCGCCTGCGTGGGCATGAAGGGATCCCGCATCAACTCGATCATCCGTGAATTGCGCGGCGAAAAGATCGACATCGTGCAGTGGTCCGACGACTCGGCTCAATTCGCCGCAAACGCGCTGAATCCTGCCAAGATATCGAAGGTTCTTATCATCGACGGGGTCGAGAAGCGCATGGAGGTGATCGTCGAGGAGAAGCAGCAGTCCCTTGCGATCGGCAAGAAGGGGCAGAACGTGCGCCTCGCGTCGAAGCTCATCGGATGGCAAATCGACGTCAAGAGCGAGGAGCAGAAGAAGCAGGAAGTCCTCAGCGTGATGGAATCACTCACCTCCTCGTCCACGTCGCTGGGCGAACTCGAGGGAATCAGCGAGCGCATCGTCGAGCGGCTGCGCGAAGCGGGCATCGAGAACGTCGAGAGGATACTGGAGCTCGGTGAGTCAAAACTGATCGAAATCCCGGGAGTCGGCGAGAAAACGGCGGCGAAGATCATGGAAGCCGCGCGCGATCTGTTTGAAGAGGTGGAAATCGAAGTTCCCGAAGGAATTGACCTGCCAACCGCCATCGAGGCTCCAGGGGCGGTGCAGGATGATGCGAAGAAACCGGATGCCGGCAAACCGGCGGCGCAGGAAGAAGCTCGCGACGCGGCGCCATCGGAATCCGGCCACCAGGGAGCCCCGCAGGGGATACCGGGTGAGCCTTCGCCCGCGATCCCGGAAGAATCTGGACTGAAGGAAGACGCCTCCGGCGAGTCGGAAGGTGAAAAGGGATCATAAGTACGGAATCGGATAATACATAGGCGACGGCCAGCCTTCCTCCGGCAAATCAGGTGCTGAGTGCCGGCGATATTGCGGCGGTCACGCCGGAATCCTTACTGCCGTTCAGCACCGCCAGGGAAGGGTTGGCTCTGACGTACCCGCTCCCTGGCGGTTGCGGCGCTGCATGTCGCGCCAAGGCGTAGTGTGAGTAGTATCTTGCCCTGGTGTTTGATTCCCAGGCGTTTGATCAGTGGCGGTTGAAAATTAAAGCCTGATTGTTCTATGATGAAAGTTTGGGCATTGCCCTGCAGGGCATGCGCGCCGGGCGTGCGAGGTGCTTGCTAAAATGGATAGAATCACGGTTGCAGAACTGGCGACGGAGTGTTCAGTTCAGAACAAGGTGGTGTTGACTGAACTGAAACGGCTGGGGCTGTACGTGTTTTCTCCCAGCGCCACCATCGACCCGAGCTTTGCCGAAACCATCCGCAAGAAAATCCTCTCCCAGCGCGAAGCCGCCGAAGCCAAGCTGGCGGAAGCGGAAAAGAAGAAAGAAAAGGAAGCAGAGGCTGCCCGCAAAGCCGAAAAAAAGCAGGCCAAAGAAGTCGAGAAGAAGAAGCCGGCTGCAGCCAAGGCCGTTCAGAAGGAAGCCGTTGCTGCTCCCCCAGCAAAGGCGCCCGCACCCCGCAAAGGAAAGAAAGCGGCGCCTGTCGAGGTCAAGAAAGAGGTCGAGGAGCCGTTGAAGCCTTCCCTGGCTCCCAGGAAGGGCCGTAAGCACTACGATCGCGAGGCGGCCATCCTGGTGGAAGGCCCGGTGGTTGAGGCTCCTAAAGAGCCCGAGGTTGGCGTTCCGGAGGAGGCCGTTCCGGAGGCCATGCCGCCGGTCGAGGCGGTGCCGGACGTAGTCGCTCCCGCCGCGGAAGCCAGGCCGGAACTGCCCGTGGCCAGGCCTGAAGAGCTGGTCCCGGCGGCTGTCATCGCCGCCGAGACGCAGGGTTCGCCGGCGGCCCCGATCCCCGAACCGCCGCCAGTGGAAGCGGCTGCGGCTCATCCTGCAGGGGTTGTGCACGCGCCGGGGATGGTGTCCAAGAAGGTGGTGGTCCGAAAGGCCAAATCGCAGATTCTGATGCGCACGGCGACGGAAAAGGTTGTGACTCCGGAGATTTCGGACCGGATCCTGCGGGGTCTGCGCGAAGAGAAGCCAACTGCAGCGCGGACGATCGCACCTGCCCGGGTAATCCGCCGGAAGAGACCCGAAAGGGCCGAATCTCCAGCCGCAAGGGTCATCGAGTTTCCTCGACCGCCCGCAACTCCCGAGGAGTTTAAGCCCATCAGCATAACCGAAGGTGTCACGCTCAAAGAGCTTGCGGAAAAGATGGATATCAAGTCCAAATACATCATCCAAAAGCTCATTTCCAAAGGGATCCTGGCTTCGATCAACCAGACCCTCGACCTGGATATCGCCAAGGAAGTCTGCGCGGAGTTCGGATTCAAAGCCGATGTCATCAGCTTCGAACGGGAAGCGGAAATCAAGCAGGAAGTCGCGGACCGGAGAGAAGATTACGTGGCCCGCCCCCCGGTGGTCACCATCATGGGTCACGTTGATCACGGCAAAACCTCGCTGCTGGACGCCATTCGCGAGACGAATGTGACGGCAACCGAGGTGGGGGGAATCACGCAGCACATCGGCGCCTACCAGGTGGACATCAAGAGTCGCGGGATCGTGTTCCTCGACACGCCGGGCCACGAGGCATTTACCCTGATGCGCGCACGGGGTGCGCAAGCCACGGATATCGTGGTCCTCGTGGTTGCGGCCGACGACGGCGTGATGCCCCAGACAATCGAGGCGATCCACCATGCCAAAGCCGCCAATGTCCCGATCATAGTCGCCATCAACAAGATCGACAAACCGGGAGCCCAGCCCGACCGCGTCAAGCAGTCGTTGTCGGAGCAGGGACTTCTGGCAGAAGATTGGGGCGGGGATGTGGTCACAGTCCCGGTGTCCGCAAAGATGAAAAGCAACCTCGACCTGCTTTTGGAAATGATCCTCCTTGTGGCGGACATGAAAGATCTGAAGGCCAACCCGCTGCGGCTCGCGGCCGGGGTGGTGTTGGAAGCCAAGGTCGATAAAGGCCGGGGATGCGTGGCGACGGTGCTCGTGCAGACCGGCAGCCTGCACGTGGGCGACTCTTTCGTCGCCGGTGCGGTGCACGGCCGGGTCCGGGCCCTCATCAACGACCGCGGCACCCACATCGCGGAAGCCGGGCCCTCCATGCCGGTGGAAATCCAGGGATTACAGGATCTGCCTCAGGCCGGAGATACGTTCCAGGTGTTCGAGGATGCCGCCAAAGCCCGTCAGGTAGCCGAGTACCGGCAGACAAAGCTCAGGGAGCAATCCTTGCGTTCCTCCGCCCGCCTGTCGCTGCAGGCTTTGTTCCAGCAGATGCGGGAAGGGAAGGTCAAAGAGCTCCCTCTGATACTGAAAGCCGATGTGCAGGGCTCCGTGGAAGTCCTGACCGACATGCTCAATAAGCTCAGCACCGACAAGGTGAAAGTCAGAATCCTGCATGGCGGCGCAGGCGCCGTCACCGAAACTGACGTCCTGCTGGCATCGGCTTCGAATGCCATCATCATCGGATTCAATGTGCGCCCCGAGCGCAAGGCGCAGGAACTGGCCGAAAATGAAGGAGTCGAGATCCGGCTCTATACGGTGATCTACAACGTCACCAACGATATCAAGAACGCGATGATCGGCATGCTCGAGTACACTACACATGAGAAATACCTGGGGCGGGCCGAAGTCCGGGATACCTTCCGGGTGCCCAAATACGGATTCATCGCAGGATCCTACATCGTGGACGGGATCATCCGGCGTAACGCCGCGATCCGGCTGCTCCGGGATAACGTCGTCATTCACGAAGGCAAGATCGGCTCACTGCGGCGATTTAAGGACGATGTCTCCGAGGTCAAGTCGGGCTATGAATGCGGGATCGGTTTCGAACATTTTTCCGATATAAAAATCGGGGACGTCATCGAGGCGTACATCATCGAGAAGATTCAGCCCACGTCACTCTGAGCGCGCCGGAGCCGGCGCTGCGACGCACGACACGCGGAGATTCATTGAGCCGGCCGCCGCGGAAACCATCATGCCCATCGCTTACTGTGTTCTTGAACTGTACCTTCCCTACTCGCAATCCCTCAAGGAGAAGAGGATGGTGCTGCGCAAAACTCAGGACCGCCTGCGCGCACGATCCAATTTCTCGATCGCAGAGGTGGAATACCAGGATTTGTGGCAGAGAGCCAAACTGGCGGCGGTCACCGTCGGCGCCGACCATGCGACCCTTGAACGTGTGACCCAGCAGTTCGTGCGCGAGGCGGAGAATATCCTGGAAGACCAGCTCGTGGATTGCCAGGTCTCCTACATCGATACCTAACCGTATGCAACCGTCACGAAGACCTCAGAGACTTGCACTGGCCATCCAGCACGAAATCAGCCTGATCCTATCCCGCAACATGAAAGACCGGAGGATCGGGTTTGTCACCGTCACCGGTGTCGATCTGAGCCCGGATTTGCGCCATGCCAGGGTCTTTGTCTCGATAATGGGCACTGATCCGGAGAAAAAGGCGAGCCTGGGCGCCCTGGAGCATGCCGCGGGCTGGATCCGCCATGAGCTGGGACAGCGCATCCGCTTGAAGTTTCTTCCTCAAATCGTGTTCAGTGAAGACACTTCCCAGGAGTACGGGCAACACATCGACCGCCTTCTGGAAGAGCTGTAGGCAGAGGGCAGAGGGCAGTAAGGAATCGGGAACGGCAAGGATTCGAGAGGCAGCGGTAGGCTTGTCGCTCAAGCACGCGGCTGGTGTGGTGCGTCCGACGGTTCGTTACATATAACTTTGATACCTAGTTTATATGTCAAGGATTGTATGACTCACTACACAAGTTAAAGGCTGTCTGCCCGCTGCCGACTGCAGATTGCGCTCTGCAGACTGCCCTCTGCCCGTCCGGAGACGAGCCATGGATGGAGTACTTGTCATAGACAAGCCGCAAGGATGGACATCGCACGACATCGTTGCCAAGATCCGCAATCTCACCAAAATCAAAAAGGTAGGACATACTGGGACCCTGGACCCCTTTGCCACCGGTGTTCTGCCGCTCACCCTTGGCCATGCCACCCGTCTGACGAACTATTTTATCTCCTCGGACAAGACGTATCATGGCGTCATGCGCTTCGGTTTTGCCACTGATACCTATGACTGCGAAGGTGAAGCATCCGGCGAAGATAGCCGACCGCATCTGGACGCTGCCCGGGTGGAGGAAATCTTTTCCAGGTACCGTGGCGCCGTCAGGCAGACGCAGCCGCCATATTCCGCAAAGAAGATCCACGGCAAACCGATGTATGAATATGCCCGAAAGGGCGTAATCGTGGAGGCCGGGGCCAAGGATGTTACCATCCATTCCTTGAAGCTGCTGCGTGTGGAGGGGAGCGAAGCCGAATTCGAACTCACCTGCACCGCCGGCACCTATGCGCGCAGCCTGGCACACGACGTCGGCCGTGATTATGGCTGCGGGGCCCACCTGGCGCGCCTGCGCCGCACACGCAGCGGAGATTTCCCTGTCGAGGCGTCGACCGGCCTGGGGGAAGGGGATGAGTTCCACTCCCGCGAGTACTTCCTGGATCGGGTTATCCCGATGCGAGACCTGCTCCAGGAGATCCCAGCCATCCGGCTCTCGCCCGGCGACCGGGAGCGGGCGGCGCACGGCATGGATCTCAACCTGCTTACCTCCTGCTGGGACGCGGAGGAATACCGCCTCCTCGATGAGAACGGCAACCTCGTCGCCATGGCTCGGAGACTGCAGACCTTCGTTTCCCCGGTAGAGCAGCCTGTGCGCTGGGTGCGCATCCACCCGCACATCAATTTCTTCACCCAATGAAGCGCAGGCTTCAGCCCGCGTGCTTTCCGCCCCGGGGGTATCCCGATCCTCACCGTGGCCGCCACCCCGGATCGCGTTTTCCGGCACAGCCGCGTGACGAGCTCCGGCACCCGCCGGAGCTCGCTACACCCCCGCCGGTAAGCAGGACGCGGTCAGAGTGCCAGACGGTCCTTGATGGCCTGGAATTTCTTCTCTCCCATGCCTTTTACGTTGAGAATCTCTTCTATTTTGTTGAACTTGCCGACTTTCATCCGGTATTCGATGATCGTCTTTGCCAGTGCCGGACGGACTCCCGGCAATGTCTGCAGCTGTTCCGCCGTGGCGGTGTTTATGTTCACCTTTTCCGTAGAGACGGCCTTGCTTTTCTGAGCCATTGCCGCCGCGGGCGCCAGGACCAGGCCCACGCACAACATGAGCACCCAAATCCAACGCGTTTGTCTCGATCTCATCTTTGCCTCCTGTTTGAGTTTCTTGTCTTTGGGAATCGATGATTTCACTCCCGTTTCATTTCCTTTAACTGCCAGGGGTGGATTTGAGCGAAAAAAACTCTCGATGAGTCCGCACGGCAGTGCTTCTGAGCTTCTGCAGGCGGTTTGACAGTCCTTTCAGTGGTGTGTCATAATCTTCTGATCGTCAATGCCTAGTGAAAGGGTTGCCTTATTGCCATGAAAAGTGACTCCCGCCGCCACCAGAGGCGAATTTTCCCGTTCCTCTTTGCCGCAGCCTGTGCCGCGGTGTTCCTTGCGGCGCTCCCGTTCAACGCAGCGGCGCAAAATCCCATAGATCTTGACAAAGCGCTGCAGGAGAAAGCGGTACAGGACCGCGCTCGGAGCTATTACCACTTTGCTCTTGCGAAGTGGTTTGAGGAAGGGGAAGACCTTGCCCGGGCCCTTTCGGAAATGCAGGAGGCGGTGCGCTTCAACGAAAAGGATTCCAGCGTGCACGTGGCCCTGGCCGAGCTTCTGTTGCAGACGGGGAAAATGAACGAGGCCATCGACGAGGCACAGAAGGCGGCACGCCTCGACGCGAAAAACCCCGAGCCCCACTGGCTGCTGGCCAGTGTGTATCTGCGGCAGGCCGAGACCGGACGGGCACGCCCGGCGACGCTCGATGCCTTGCGGCTGGCAGTGAAGGAACTGGAGGCGATGCGGATCGCCGCGCCGGAAGATCAGAGGTCCTACTTCGCCCTCGGCGCCTGCTATTTCGAGTTGGAGCAGCCCGACAAAGCCATTGCGGCCTATGAGCGATGGCAGTCCCTGGTGCCTGACAGCGACGCGGGATATTCAGCCATCGCCCGGTACTATGAACGCAACGGAAACCGGGACAAAGCCATCGAATATTTGCAAAAAGCGATCGAAAGCCAGCCGGATTCCGTGCAGAGTCTCGCGCTCCTTGCCAACCTGTACTCCAGAAACAACCGCGAAAAAGAGGCGATCCCGCTCTACCGCAAGATGCTTGCCCTGACCGGCGGCGCCCCGGAACTGAAGCGGCAGTTGGCGGCTTCCCTCCTGGAGTCCGGAGAATATGCCGAAGCCGCCACTCTGCTGGCCGAATTGTCAGAAGAGGATCCGGAAGATCCCTCCATCCGGATCATGCTGGGGCGTGCCCAGGCGGGCGCAGGCAAGCTGCCGGAGGCGGTGCAGTCGCTGAAAGCCGTTGCGGCGAGCGACCCGGGCAATGTTGAGGCGCAGTTTTATCTCGCAGCCGCCTACGAGCAGAACGGGCAGGCTGCCGATGCGATCCGGATTTATTCCCGCCTGCTGGATCAGTCCTCCGGGAATCCGACCGAGGAGCAGAAGAAGAACCGTCCGGTATTCCAGCAGCACCTGGCGTCCTGCTACCAGGATCTCGGCGAGTACCAGAAGGCCATCGAGGTGTACCAGGAGATGGCGCAGGACGATCCGTCACCGCGCAATTACTTCCTGCTGATCAACTCCTACAGGCTTGCCCGCCAGTACGACAAGGCGCTCAGCATCGGCAAGCAGCAGTTCGATCAGAATCCCAAAGACGCAAATCTTGGCATGGTGTACGCACGCAGCCTGGCCGATGCTGGGAAAGCAAAGGAAGGAGCGGAGATCCTGAACCGGATGCTCCAGAATGACCCCACCAACCTTGACTATTACGTGAACCTGAGCCAGATCTACGTCCAGGCAAAACGTTTCGGGGACGCGGAGAAGATCCTGCGGCGCGCCGAGGAGCGGAAGCTCGACAGCGGCGCCGTGAAGCTGCAACTGGCGTCCGTGTACGAGAGGCAGAAGGATTTTGACCGCGCTGAGATGCTGTTCAGGGAGATCATCCGTGATGACCCCAAGAATGCGGTAGCCTTGAACTACTTCGGGTATATGCTCGCCGACCGGGGGGTCCGGCTCGACGAGGCCGTCAAATATGTGCAGCAGGCGCTGGAACTCGATCCAAACAACGGCGCCTATCTGGATTCGCTCGGCTGGGCTTATTTCAAGCTGAATGACCTGCAGAACGCGGAAAAATACCTGCTCCGGGCGGTGGATTTCGTCAAAAACGATCCGGTAATCCATGACCATATCGGCGACCTGTTCATGAAAGCCGGCAACTTTGAAAAAGCCCAGGAATACTGGAAAAAGTCCCTGACCTTCGGGGGCGAGCCGGAAGAGGCGCAGAAAGTCCGCCAGAAACTCGAAAAGGTGCAGGAAACCCTGCGCAGGACGAAACGCAGCGAATAACCCGGATGCCGCGGGTCCTTCACTTGGGAAGCGTGCAGCCCGGGCGGAATTGAGGCAACATCTGCCGATGCCGATTGTCTCCCCCCAGGAGAAAGCGCGCGCGGGCTGGAGTCCGCGCTCGGAGATCGGCGGTCACTGAGTTCCCACGATCGAAAGCGCGCGGGCTGGAGCCAGCGCTCGCTGCAGCTTTGAACGGGGCGTTTGGGGTAGAGGCCATGGCAACCCCCTCGATGCGCGTTCGGTCTTATGCGAAGGTCAACCTCGCGCTGGCAGTGCTGGGAAGGCGGGCCGACGGCTACCACGAGATCCGCACCGTGTTCCAGAGCATCGACCTGTATGATGAACTGGAGATCCGGCCCTGCGCGCGGCTCGAGGTGCATTGCGCCGGCCTGGGCGACGTCCCTGACAGGGAGAACACGGTGCGGCGCGCCGCCATCGCGCTTTCACAGGCCGCCTCCCCGACATCTGGGGCGGAAATCCTGCTCACCAAGCGCATCCCTGTGGGCGCCGGCCTGGGGGGAGGGAGCAGCAATGCCGCGGCCGCCCTCCTCGGCCTGCGGAGGTTCTGGGAGATCGGGATCAGCGAGATGGAACTGCAGTCCCTCTCCGCCTCGATCGGTTCGGATGTGCCCTTTTTTCTGTGCGGTGGTACGGCGCTCGGCATCGGCAGAGGAGAAGAAATATACCCTCTGGAAGAAATCCCGCCGGCGCACCTGGTGATCGTGTTCCCGGGCCTGCACATCTCCACCGCTGCCGCGTACCAGGCCCTCCAATTACAGTTGACTTCCGGCGAGGCCCTGAATAGAATTCAAAACTTCTGTGGCTGCATCGGAAAAGATCCCCGATGCGTTGCCGGGATCTTTAATGATTTCGAGACTTCGATCCTCCCTGCCTATCCGGCTGTGAAGGAGGCAAGAGATTTCCTCCTCGAGCAGGGTGCGACAGCCGCGAGGTTGTCCGGCAGCGGATCCTCT
>Ga0102851_10003104_pt1 | contig 10247 bp, 8 predicted proteins | sample Mud3Dept3metaG_FD_79558 | JGI IMG/M metagenome (GOLD analysis project Ga0102851, IMG submission 79558) | Freshwater wetland microbial communities from Ohio, USA, analyzing the effect of biotic and abiotic controls - Mud 3 Core 4 Depth 3... | ecosystem: Environmental > Aquatic > Freshwater >...
GTTTTGATTAACGGAGCGTCCGGCGGCGTGGGAACGTTTGCGGTGCAGATTGCCAAATCATTCGGGGCTGAAGTCACGGCCGTATGCAGCACCGGTAAAATGGACATGGCGCGGACGATTGGCGCGGACCGGGTCATTGATTACACTAAAGAGGATTTCACCAAAAACGGGACGCATTATAACCTGATTTTTGCGGCCAACGGATATCATCCTATTCTGGATTACCGTCGGGCGCTGAGTGCCAAGGGAATTTATGTCATGGCCGGAGGCACTAAGGCACAGATTTTCCAGGCCATGCTCCTGGGACCGTGGATTTCTCTGGCCGGGAGTAAGAAGACCCGTGGCGTATCTGCTAACGTGAATCAAAAGGACCTGGTTTATATCAAAGGGCTTCTTGAAGCCGGCAAGATCAAACCTGTTATAGATAGACGTTACCTTTTAAGTGAGGTTCCCGAAGCTCTCCGCTATCTGGGTGATGGACACGCCCGGGGCAAAGTGGCTATATCCATAGAATCGTAGGCTATCACGAAAACAGAACGTACAGCCGCCTTATTTTCCGAATTGAAACCCGAGAGTGAACATGGGGGATTCCAGGCCGCTGTTGGCTTTGTCGACCAACGGCAGGCTGAGTCCGAACTGAAATCGCACAGTCTGGGAGAGGTTCAAAACCACCTCCACTCCCGGTTCCAAAATGTAGAATATTCCAGCGCTCGGGCTGTTGCCGGCCCCGGCGAGTGCTGTCGCCCTAAAATGGAGCTTTTCGTTCGGCTTGAAAACATAAGCAAAGGACACACCGCCATAGCTGGGCAATCCGGGATCATTGTTGACCTTCCCGTAGCCTCCCGCGCCGACGGAGAGGACGCTATTGAAGGTCACGCCGAAATTTCCACCCATGAGCAGGCCGTACTTTCCATAGATGCTGGTCGACCTGGACATGAGGTCCGCAAAAAAGGTGGTTTTGGATTTTTCCGGAAGCACTGCCTGTCTCCGGACCCTCAGTTCCCTGTCGCCTCGAGGGGTTGTGTACTCCCTGTCCAACTCTGTGAAGTGGTCCGGCGTGAGCTCGAAGTCAAGGCCTGATTTGAGCTCGATCCTGGACTCGAAAACAGCGTCCCTGGGTATATTGATCACCCGGTAGGAACCCTCCTCCAACCCCAGTTCGATCTTTCGGCCCGCGGTCTTGGTCAGCTCCACGACCAGCCGGTCATTCTTATCATGGATGAATAGCCGGCCGAAGAGGGCCTCGCCCAGCCTCAGAACTGCGGATGCCTTGCGAATATCGCTCATCACCACATCTCCGGTGCCGGTCATCTGGATGTGGTTGTGGGGGTGTTGAGGTCCGCTCACCGTCTTGGTCGTCTCGGCCAGCGTCTCGTTGAAGGCGAACTGGTAGGCTTCGTTCAGAGTCACCCGGCCGTCCTGGCTCATATCCGCGCCGCCCCGCATTCCGGAGATGAGATAGTGCGTAAAGAAGGACCCCTTGATGAGATCGGACTCTTGAGACGCTTCGCTGGATGAGCTGGAAGTCAGCGCGGCATACCCCCGCATATCGTAGGCGGAGTCCAGCAGGAAAGGCAGCCGCTTCCGGCCGCCCTTGATGCGCGTGAACGCTCCGGAAGCACACGAGTCCAGAATAGCGATGCGGACGTCGGAGGCCGCGTTTTCGATGGTTTCCCTGAGGTCTTTATAAGAGATCTTTTCCTCTCCGAGCAGGATGTGCTGATCATCCGAATGGCCGGAGTAATAAAATATGAATTCCACACGGCTGTATTTTTCCCGGGATTTGTGGATAGCCGCCTGGAGTTTTCCCATTTCCGTAAAGAATGTCCGCACGTCGGGGTCTTTGAGGTAAAGAGTGTCCTCGCTGTCTACTCCGCCCAGCTCATTGAAAACTCGAAGGATGGCCTCGGCGTCGTTCACGGCGTATCGAAGTGGGGCCCTTTCCTTGCCGCCGCTGTTGGCTCCGACCGATACGAGGAAACGTTTGATGACAGCCTGTTCCGGTGATTGCGCCGGAAAACCGGCCGCTGCATTCAAGACGGCCGCTGCGAAACTCATGACAATCAAGAATGTCTTTTTCATGGCTATTCTCCTTTTTTGATCAGCACCGAGTACTGGCCATAGGTCTTGGGTAGGTCGAGAGCGGCGAGGCGTGCTCTTTCGGGCTTTTCGGCGAGTCGCTCCGCCTGTCTCAGGATAGCGGCGACATCAATTTCTGATGGGGCCGTGATAAAGAAGAAACGTTCGAACTCCGGCGCATCATCCAGCTCATAGGAAGTTTTTAGGGGCACCTGTTTGTTGGGCTGAAGCACCGCCGGGCTCAAATCATCGTCAGGATAGTGGAGAGTGACCGCGCCGCTTCCATCTATGGAAAAAATCACGCCGCAGGGATCGCCGGCTGACACATAGGCGACCTGAAGGAGATCTCCCCTATGAGCGCTATCGCCGTTCCGCATGAGGTGAACCTCGTCATTCGCCTTTCGGTAAATGAGGAGCTGAGATTTCGTCAGGTCAACGGATTCCGGTCCCTTGATTCGGGTATCCTCGGAGACAGGGGCTTTGAAGACAACGATAAAGAGGAAAACGAGTGCCGAGACCAGGACGGGGGATGCATAAAGGAGTCTTCTGACGGCCTTTGATCGCGGCCGAGTTTCTTCGCGGACCTGGAGGCCCTGGAATTTTCTTTGTATGCCCGGGATCACCGTTTCAGGCGGGTAGGCCTGCAAGATGTCTTGGCCGGATTTCTGCAGCGCGGCCAGCTGTCCGCTCAATTCCGCATCCTGCCCGAGAATCCGTCCGATTTCTTCCATCCTTTTCCGCGGAAGCTCGCCCAGGAGATACCTCTCCAATTCCCATGCCTTGACGCTCTCAGTTTTCATAGCGCAGCTCCTTCGAATTCCGGATCCGGACATGCAACTCTCTCAGGCGTTTGCGGACCCCGGACTGGGAAAGGCCGACTTCCCTGGCCACTTCCTTCAAGGTCATTCCATCAACGAAGTGCAGGACGGCGATCTCACGGGTGGAGAGTTTCTCTCTCTTGAAAATTCGATCGAGGGTGTCTCGGATGACGAACCTCTCTTCGCGTTCATCGCTGACGGCGATTTGAGACAAGAGATCCTCCTGTTCGAGAGAGAGGTGTTTCCTCTGATCTCTGATCATGTTGAGACAGACGTTCGTAGAAATGCGGAAGAGAAGGCTCGAGGGGAAGAGGTTTCTCAGTCGGGCTTTCCGGGCCAGCACTCTGGTAAAAACCTCCTGCATCGCATCCAGAGCCCGGTCCTCGTCTCCGAGCAGCAGACGGCAGCGGCGGAGCACCATGGGACCATAGCGAGTGTAATACTCTTCGATGTCGATGTCCGAGTTCGTGGGTTCCGTCATTTGTGTTTCGCTTTCGACCTTCTCATCCGTTAAACACACGGCGAGGTCAGAAGTGTCACCTCAACTTTTCCCCTCCAACCATCGGGGGAAGCATAGAGCACGGCTCGAAGGGATGTCAAGGAAGGTGGCGGGCAAGATTCAATGAGGCCGCGCCATAAAGCCTGTAGGCCGCTTTCCTTGACATCCCGGGGGTGCCGCGTTATCGTCACAGGCAAGTTCGTTATTGGAGGAATGCATGCATCCGAACAGCCGGCTTAGAGATCGATTCCCTTTCCTGATCGTTCTCCTGCTTCTGGCGGCCCTATGGACACCCGCGGTCCCGGCCCAAGAGAAGGCCGCGGCTCCATCCCCTGCCGTCAAGATCGATCTCGGCGTTCGCGTCCCGATGCGCGACGGCGTCACCCTGTCGGCCAACGTCTTCCGGCCCGATAAACCCGGAAAGTTCCCGGTGATCATCCTCCGCACGCCGTACGGGAAGAACTCGGCCTCCCAGTTTGGGTTTGGGCGCTTCTTCGCGGAGAAGGATTACGTTTACATCGTCGAGGACTCCCGGGGCCGCCACGACTCGGACGGCACCTTCCACGCCATGCACGACGAGGCCGACGACGGTTACGATACGATCGAATGGGCGGCCGTCCAACCCTGGTCCGACGGCAACGTGGGCACCTTGGGCGGCTCTTACGGCGGGCAGAACCAGTGGATGGCGGCGGTCAGCCGACCCCCGCATCTGAAGGTGATGGCGGCCCTGGCCAGCCCCCCAGGCCCCTTCTATAACCTCCCCTTTCAATACGGGGCGTTGACCCTCCTCGTGCTCGACTGGGCCATCGGGACCGCGGATCGTGTCGGCCAGAGGTCCAGCGAATTTGGCCTCGACCGGGCCATTCGCCAGCTCCCCCTCGTCACGCTCGACGAGTTCGCCACGGGGCGACGCATCCCCTACTGGAAAAGCTTCTTTGCGCACCCGACCTACGATGATTACTGGAAGATGGTCGATTACGAGCGGCATTACGACAAAATAGATGTCCCGGTCCTGCACATCTCGGGATGGTACGACGACGACCAGCCGGGAACGTTCAGGAATTTCACCGCCATGCGGCGGCTCGGGCGCAAGGGACAGAAGCTGCTGGTCGGGCCCTGGCCCCACGCCATCAACTCCGTCACCAAGATGGGCATTCTCGACTTCGGCCCTTCTTCCCAGATCGACCTGCAGGGAACCCTGCTCCGCTGGTTCGACCGCTGGCTGAAAGGTGTGACCAATGGCGTGGACGAGGAGCCGCCGGTCCGCGTGTTCGTCATGGGCGCCAACACCTGGCGCGACGAGCCCGACTGGCCACTCCCGGCGACGCAAGGGACAAAATATTATTTCCACTCCGGGGGCAAGGCCAATTCGCTCTCCGGAGACGGAGTGCTCTCACCCGCTCCGCCGAAGAAAGAGCCGGCCGACGAATATGTCTACGATCCGGCCGACGCCACTCCCTTCATCATGCCCGCCTCCAGCTCGCAGGTCGGCGGACCGGATGATTATCGCCCGGTCGGAGAACGGAAGGACGTCCTTGTTTATACGACTCCGCCGCTCGAGCAGGATATGGAGATTACCGGCCCCCTCTCGGTCAAGCTGTTCGCGTCCTCCTCGGCGCCGGATACGGACTGGAACGCCATGCTCATGGATGTCTATCCGGACGGACACGCGCTGCGGCTCAACGACGGTGTTATCCGGGCGAGCTTCCGGGAATCGTTCGAGAGTCCGTCCCCGATCGAGCCGGGGAAGGTCACCGAATACACCATCGACTGCTGGGCGACGTCGATGCTCATCCGGAAGGGCCATCGCCTCCGCGTCCACATCGCCTCGGCGGCGTTCCCCAAGTTCGACCGCAACCTCAACACGGGCCATCCGTTCGGGATGGACAGCGAGATGCAGACAGCCCGGCAAACCGTCTTCCACGACGCCAAGCACCCCTCGCACATCATCCTGCCGGTCATACCGCCGAAAACAAAGGGGATGCCGCATCCTTGAAGCGAGGTGGATGCCCTGGATATGGGTGAGGGAAGCGGGTAAATCGCCGAACGACTTGCGGGCGATGAGCTTCCGAACTGTAGCTTTGCCAGCAAGGATCATTCTCAGAAAGCCATTAACCTTTTTAAACAGCGGACGTTCTTATTGGTGAGGAAGTATTTAATGCGGCGGAAGGAGGGATAGGTGTCGAGAATCAGACGCGTATTCATTCGACGGCCTCTTTTCATAGCGTTCATCTTTTGCGCCCCCTTCCTAATCAAATTCGTCCCCGCGACTCCCCAAGCCGCCGCGGTATCTGTTATCCCCCAGCAGGAATCCATTGCCGCCCAGGTTGTCGCCCAGGTCCAAAGCCGAATGCCCGAATGGCTCAAGCAAAAGGATACGCCGGGAGCGGCCATCGCCGTCGTCGACGATAAATCTGTCCTCTGGAGTGAAGTCTACGGCCACACCAGCCGGGCCAAGGATAAAGCGGTGACGCCACGGACCTTGTTCAGCATCCAGTCGATGTCCAAAAGCTTCACGGCCCTTGGCGTCCTGATGGCCATCCAGGACGGACTCCTCGACCTCGACGCTCCGATCACGGATTATCTTCCCGATTTCAGCGTCCGGAGCCGATATGAGGATCGCCCCGAGCGGAAGATGACGCTGCGGCATCTCCTCTCCCACCGGGCTGGTTTTTCGCACGAGGCGCCGGTCGGCAGCAATTACGACAGCCGGCCCACGACCTTCAACGAGCACATCCTGAGCATATCCGACACCTGGCTCCGCTATCCGGTCGGCTACCGGTACAGCTACTCGAATATGGGAATCGATCTTGCCGGTTATATCCTGGAAAAGAAATCCGGCCAGCCATTCGCTGCCTATATCCGGGACAAGATCCTCATCCCGCTCGGCATGAACGACAGCACGCTCGATATCGCGACTATCCTCAAGGCGGAGAACCGCGCCGTCGGGCATCTGGCCCCCGCTGTAATCGTCGCCGGAGGGATTCCCGTTGAAGTCCCCATGCTCCCGGCGGGTGGAGTCTACACCAATGCCACCGACATGGCCCACTATCTCATGTTTCACATCAACCAAGGCCGCGTCGACGGACGGCCGCTCCTGCGCGACGACCTCATGAAGGCCATGCACACGGTCGCCTTCCCCGAACCGCACCAGACGTTCGGATACGGGTTGGGCATCGGTGTCGATCATTTCGGCCCCGAGGCTTACTATTCCCACGGCGGAGGCGGCTACGGCTTCGGGAGCTACATGATCATGTTCCCCGGGCTGAAGCTGGGCCTGATCTATATGACGAATTCGGAAGCAGGCAGTCAGGGGATAGGCTGGATGTCGGACATCGTGAGCGAGTTGATCGCAAAATCGGCCGGCCCGCCGGATCCCGAGCTCGAAAAGCCGACCGTCGATACGCGCAGCCCGCTTCCTCCCGGCGACGTCCGGATCCAACGAGTCGCGGGCCAATACAGTGATGGCGTTAGCATCGGGCTGCGGGACGGAGTTTTCGGCTTCGCCCGGGGAAAGGAGTTTTACCCGCTCTCCTTCTACGGGGAGCGCGGCGAGGTCGTCGGCGTGTTCGGGCAATACTCCGAGCTTCGGGTCAAACCGCCGCTCGCCGGGCTCCCCGGAACCCTCGTCCACCTCAACAGACTATCGGGGACGGTCTCTTATTACGCCTTTCACAAGCCGGAAAAATCGGCCGACCTCCCGGGCCCGGACAAGCCGGAATGGAAGCCGTATCTCGGGACTTTCCGGATGCTGACCTGGGGCCGGGCCCCCGGTTATGCGGCGATAATCGGGGTCGACAACGGATATCTGACCTATAACGGCATGCGCTGCCTGGAATATCTGCCGGGGCTTTTCTTCCGCTTTGACGGAGAGCCTCTCGACCTTCGGGGCACGATCGCGACCTTTGCCAATATCCCCCTGATCCGGACAAAGAGATAATCGGATAGAAGCGGTTTTGTCGACTTCATCCGCGCGCCCAAGCTGTAAGGATGACTGGCTTATTTCCGTAGCCATGGCCCGTTTCTTGAGGCCATTCTCCCGCTATGGCGGGAGTCTATCGTCCCCGGCATCCCGAGCGGACCGATCGAGGTCGCCCGGGAGAAGATCGAGAAGTGGCGAATGAATTGCAATGAGTTCCGGCCACACAGTTCGCTCGGAGACTTGACGCCACGACAGGCCTTTGATAAATACAAGAACAGGATAGCGGGAAGAACCCAATACTTAAACCTTATCGAAATAAAAATAAGAGAATGGCAACAATAACAATGTTATTTCAGAGCGCACAGGGGGAACTTTTATGAAAGCCGCTGTCTTTACCGAATACGGACCACCGGAAGTTCTTCAGCTCAAAGAGGTGACGAAGCCCAGTCCAAAGGACAATGAGATTCTCATCAGGATTTATGCAACACCGGTAAATTTCGCAGATACTTTGATACGTAATTTCAGGGCAATCTCCCCTCGAAAATTCCATATGCCTTTCCTTTTCTGGCTCATCGGGAAAGTCAATTTTGGTTTCAGAAAACCAAAGATAACAATACTGGGAAGTGAGTTTGCCGGGGAGGTTGAAGCCGTCGGCAAAGATGTCACACGATTCAGGAAAGGCGACCGGGTTTTTGGATATTGCGGTCCACGCATGGGTGCCAATGCCGAGTATTTAAGTATGCGTGAAAACGGGGTGGTGGCAATCAAACCGGCCACTATGACTTATGAGGAAGCCGCTGCGGTCCCTTACGGGGCAATCATGGCCTTGAATTTACTCAGAAAAATCAATCTCCGGCCAGGACAAAAAGTCCTTGTGAGTGGAGCTTCCGGAGGAATCGGTCCTGCGGTGGTGCAAATCGCTACATTCCACTTCGGGGCCAAAGTGACCGGAGTATGTGGCGCGTCAAGAATGGAATATGTAAAATCTCTGGGAGCGGACAAGGTCATTGATTACACCAGGGAGGATTTTACCAAAAGCGGTGAAACCTATGATTTTATTATTGATATCTTGGGTAAGAGTCCATTTTCACGTTGCCGACATTCGCTCACGCCAAACGGGCGCTGTCTTTACGTGAGTTTTAAGATGAAACAAGTTTTCCAAATGCTATGGACATCAATGATCGGCGGAAAGAAGGCCGTCTGTGTGCTGGTCAATGAAAAAACCGAGGATTTAATCTTCATTAAAGAGCTGATTGAGGCGGGAAAGGTCAGGTCGGTCATTGATAAAAGCTATCCATTGGAGCAGGCCGCCGAAGCCCACAGATATGCTGAAAGTGGATCAAAGAAAGGGTATGTAGTCATAGCCATCAGGTCATAGGGTATGTCGAGACAGGACACAAGGGCTCCCGCACCTGCATTTCCTGGTGACCGAGGGTGGAGTGGACCAGGCGGGCCTCTTCCACAAGGTCTCCAGGTTCAATGATTCACGGCTGGCGGAAATCTTTACCCGCGAGCTCCTGTCGCTGACAAACTCCCGCCACCGCAGATCGCCTACCAAGAACACTTGATGGGGCCACGGCCAGTTGCGAGTTCGATGGCAATACGAATATAATAGGCGGTCATTGTGGACCTCATCGATTCAACCATGGACCTGATCTTAAAACATCCTTTGAGAGGAGCATTTCTAAGATGAACAGAATGAGCCGAACGATCCTTGTGGTTCTCGGGGCCGGCATGCTGCTGGCGGGTTTCGCCTTGGCCCAGCAGGATGTCAAAGGAAGCAGCGACCATCCCCTGTTGAGCCGGATGCCGAACTTCTATATTACCAAGTACGAAGTCAAGGAATTCGACCAGCTGAATTTCAAAGACGAGAAAGGCAAACCCACCGCGGTCGAAGGCAAGAAATATCATATCGTCTATATGGTCAAAGAGGGCTCACAAGTGCCCAGCATTTTACAGATTTTGAGAAATTTTCAGAATGCCATCGAGAAGATCGGCGGAAAGAAGATATACGAGGACTCGATCAACATCTATCTCAAGCTCGAAAAAGACGACCTGATCACCTGGGTTCATGTTTTGGGCTTTGGCGGCGGGAAGGCCTATGACCTGGATATCCTCGAAGAAGGACGGATGAAACAGGATGTCGTTGCCGACGCGGCGTCCATGGCCAGGGATATCGCATCCAGCGGAAAGGTCGCGCTCTACGGCATTTATTTTGATACCGCCAAAACGGATATCAAACCCGAATCGGAACCGGCAATCAAGGAGATTGCGAACCTCCTGCAGCAAAACCCGGCTCTGAAGTTGTTTGTTGTCGGGCATACCGATAATGTCGGTACTCTCGATGCGAATATGGATCTTTCCAAACGCCGAGCGGAATCCGTGATCTCTTATCTTGCGGCCAACTACAAAGCGGATGCCGGCCGGCTAAAAGGATACGGCGTCGGTCCGCTCGCGCCGGTTGCTTCCAACAAGACCGACGAAGGCAAGGCCAAAAACAGGCGGGTTGAGCTGGTTGAGCAGTAACATCTTCGACCCTGTCGTCGGGGCCGGGGCCCCGGCCTTGCCCCCCAAGGCCGAGCGGGCCTGTCCCGAGGCCGGCTCTTTTCTTCCCATCTGCCGCTCGCTGAGCTCAGATCATTTGACCCTGCGGATTTTTTATGATTAGATGTCAAAAAACACCGTTCAATCAGGGGGCAGATCGACATGGCCCATAGGCGGTATCTTGACGGCGCCATCGAGAAAACCAAAAGACGGTATCTCCGGCTCAATATCAGCAACAAACTGCTGTTGGGGTTTCTGCCTCTCTTTATCCTGACCGTCCTGATGGCCGCTTATGCCCTGGCCAGCCTCGGCCGGTTAAACGGGATCAACAAAAGCATTGTCCAGCGGGATATCCCGCTCCTGCTGGCGACGGACAAGATGATCA
>Ga0102851_10003105_pt1 | contig 10247 bp, 4 predicted proteins | sample Mud3Dept3metaG_FD_79558 | JGI IMG/M metagenome (GOLD analysis project Ga0102851, IMG submission 79558) | Freshwater wetland microbial communities from Ohio, USA, analyzing the effect of biotic and abiotic controls - Mud 3 Core 4 Depth 3... | ecosystem: Environmental > Aquatic > Freshwater >...
CACTTATTGATTACACAAAGGGGGGGATTTGTTTCCGGGAGGAAGGTAATTACGAACTGGTAAAAGATGACCAGACTAAAGTAATCCGCAATCACATAAAAGTCCAACCGCTGGACGGTGCCTGGGAAGTATACTTTCCTGAAGGATGGGGTGCACCGCCAAGGACGATATTCCCTGAGCTGATATCCTGGTCAGAATCGGAGAATGAAGGGTTAAAGTACTTTTCCGGCACAGCAACCTATAAAAAGACTTTCCAGTATGACATCTATTCAAGTGTTTTGGAAAAACAAAGAACCTATCTTGATCTGGGAAATCTTTCCAATATTGGAGAAGTGTGGTTGAATGGTCAGAATTTAGGGATCACCTGGACAAAGCCGTACCGGTTTGACATAACCGGCATCCTGCATCCCGGTGATAATGACCTGGTTGTGGAAATTGCCAATACATGGTCCAATCGTCTGGTTGGAGATGCAATTAAGGGGGAGCATTATACAAGTACAAACATAACTTCAACACAAATTAATGGATTAAATAAGATACAGGTTCCCTGGAAAGAAGTTCCTCTGATTAAATCGGGATTGTTAGGGCCGGTGGTAATCTATACCATAAAACCTGTAAATTAATTCGGACAAAAACCGCCTTCGGTCATAACACAGTTATTTTTGCAGCAAAAAAGCATTCGGTTCTGGAATTATGAAACTATAAACCTGATATCTCAATTCACTCCAGGCGCTCTCTTTTGGGAACGGAGTTCCCGGAAATAATTCCTGATTGTCAGGCACATACTTTACTTTAACCAGAATAGCTGACTTATTTTCTGTTAATTTTGGCGGAATTAAAAATTCATCATCCCGGAAACGGCGATTCGATATTTGTATGTTCAGTTGGCGGAGATCCAGTTCACCTGCAGGATTTGAATAAATTAACGTGTTAGCACCGGCTGTGTACCAGATGCCTGCGTATTCCCAATCAGCATTATCCATTGTCTGCCCGGAACTTGCATCAGCAATATATATCTCTGCTGTTTGGTTCGGAAAACTGTAATCCAGGGTGCGGCGCAACAGAGCTCCTTTGTTAGCCGGATCGAGCTTTACCTTAAATTCAGATACTCCGCGTGTATATCGTCCATTTTCCTGATGCGGAGGATAAATCTCTTTCCCTGCCATACTCTGATAGTCCGGGATAGTAATAATGTTCCTTTTCGGAAACATATCTATACCCCATTCATACCGTGATGTTATTGATTCAACATGCGAGCCGTCAGGTGAATTATAGCTGTGGACTTTTTCGCTGACAGGATCTCCAACATCTATCTCATCTGTTTTAATCAATGAAGGAGAAGGAAGACCATACCAGTAAGTCACTGTCTCATAATGCTCGGCAGAAAGATTTTCGCCTCCATGTTCCAGATGTATGACTGCACGATGTCCAAATGGCATAAGATCAGCCAGCAAAAAACGATAAGCCGACTGAATAAGATCTTTTTCATGTTTCGCTACATCTCTGGTACGTGCACCGCAAGGATGTCCTGCAAAGGGTAGTGTCATATTTAATCCGCCCCAGTAGTCACCGCCACCTCCCCATTCTTCAGTTCCGGTCCCATAATTAGGTGTTTTACAATCATCGATAAAAAATCTCGGATCTCCTTCGAGGGTATTCAGAACAGCATTATGGGAGAAGATAAAAGAGGTTCCGACAAAATTTCCTGACCACTCTTTCTGCCCTTCAGCATCTTCTGTATCCAGCAGTACCAGGTCTCGCCCGGGTTCAGGTTTCGGGAAATCTTTATAAGTGGCATGAAGATAACTGCTTAAATTAGCAGGCATCTTCAATGGTTCATGACGAATCTCATATCTGATTTGCGAATTATCAGGACTAATTCCGGCTAATTCAAACCTGGCCGACTTGAAGAAAGGCATCGGAAAATAACAGGCCATTTCTACTACCTTGTTTGGATAGTCAAACCTGATATTCACCGGAAAAGCTTTTACCAGATATTCTTTTTCCTCCCTGTTATAAAATGTTCCTGCCCCGAAAAACAGGCAAAGAGGAGCGTCAATTGATGGATATTTCGCATCATCCCATGTGATCTGAAGGCGCAATCGCTCAAGATCAATTGCTCTATCCATCGGTATTGTAAGTTTGAATGCTCTTACGACAGAAGAAAAAGCCTTGATCTCAGCCAGTAATAAACGTTCTTTATTCAGCCTCATCGTCCCGCTCCGTTTTCTGATGTTCGTGGGGGCAATATCAGTGCCTGAACGACTTATCAGATCAATAACATCCTTATCAGGTCCCTGATTAGTGCTCCATGCATTTATCGGCTGAGTTAAATTACCTTCATCAGAAATTAAATGATAAATGTAATAGCCTGTTCCATAACGGGTCCTGGAATAAGCTATACGAAATGACTCCTTAAAAGGCATCGGGGACCATATTAAATCAGCACCTTTAGTTGTTGCCCAGGTAAAGTTAAGAGGTTCCGGGAAAGGTGCTGGAGGGATAAATTCACTTTTTCTGATATTCTTTTTAGCGTTTTCAGGATCTGCAGTACCGGTTTCCTGAATGATATTTTCCATTCCATCAATAACGAAGTGCCACGGACTGCCATGCCAATGGTTTGTACGGAAAAAATAAAGTGCGCCTTTCCCTTTAATGTCAAGTGTAACATTATAATTCTCCTCATCAGCAAACAGAAAATGGCTGGCATCTGCACCTTCATTACCTCCTCTCCGGTCATAGGTACTCCTCATGTATGCACGCACACCAATTCTTTGCTGATGCCATTTATCCCACATCCGGTAGGAATCCAATCCGAAGGGAATTTCAGGTATGTCAGGATTACTTGTCTTTTTCGAAGCCTGAGCTTCAGCCTGAAAGTCAATTATCAGTAAAGCCATTAACCATAATGCCAGGGATTTTCCTTTTAGATTTTTCACCTTTTAAGTACTTTTCATTAATGTCCCACTAAAATACTAAAAGAAGAGGCGCCTCCCAAAAATTTTCGCTCATATGATAGGACTGATTGATTTTAAATATACAGATGTCTTTTACAAATGAAATGATTAAGTAACCAGAATCCGTGAAATGACATTTCATAAAATAGTAATGAAAAAATTCCCAATTTTTTATAACTTGTAGTGCATAAAATTAAACCTATTCTTATGAAAGTCCTATCCACAGCAGTTATTTGTTCATTGGGAGGAGGAGTGATCCTCAGTGCCTGTCAGTCGAAAGAAAAAAAGGAGACACAGCGCCCCAATATCCTTATTGCTATAAGCGATGACCAGTCTTTTGCCCATACCAGCTTTGCCGGATGTAAGTTTGTAAATACACCGGGTTTTGACAGGGTAGCCCGCAGCGGGATATATTTTACAAACTGTTTTGCAGGTTCACCGGGATCAGCACCATCACGCGGTTCACTCATCACCGGTCGTTATCACTGGCAGAACGAGCAGAGCGGACAGCATGCATCGAGCTGGATGAAAAAATATGTTCCTTTTCCTGATGCTCTCAAGGCAAACGGTTATCACACAGGCTATACAGGGAAAGGCGTCGCTCCATTCCAGTATGCCCGGAATGAACAGGATTCATTATGGAGGGAAGAAAACGCCGCCGGGAAAGCCTATAATTCAATTCAGTATAAAAAAGGTGATCCGGCTGATGAAAGAACCGCCGGTGGTATAGGGGGAAATAACTATTTTGCAAATTTCCGAGATTTCATGCAGAAACGTCAGCAAGGGCAACCTTTCTATTTCTGGTACGGGGCCACTGAGCCGCACAGAGCTTACGAGAAGGATTCCTGGAAGCGCAACGGTAAGGATCCGGCTAAGGCAGAAGTCCCCGGATTTCTTCCTGATGATGCAGTGATAAGAGGCGACCTGCTTGATTATGCCGTGGAGATTGAATGGTTCAATCTTCATCTTACACGGATTTTGAATTATCTTGATTCAATCGGGGAACTTGATAATACCATTGTAATTGTGACCGGTGATAACGGGATGCCGTTTCCCCGCGCTAAAGCTCTCAGCTATGAATATGGGGTTCATGTTCCGCTGGCAATAAGCTATCCGAAAGGGTTTCCGGGTAACAGGATTGTTGATGATCCGGTAAGCTTTACTGATTTTGCGCCGACTATCCTGGAGATGACAAATACAAAACCTGAGGGAATGATGCCAATTTTCGGGAGAAGTATTGTTAACATTCTGAAATCAGATAAATCCGGGATTGTTGATCCGACCAAAAAGTACATATTTGCAGGAAGGGAACGCCACTCCTCGTCAAGGTGGAACAATCTTGGATATCCTTTACGTTCGATCAGGAGTGAAAAGTATCTTTTGATCTGGAATATGAAACCCGACCTGTGGCCGGCAGGTGATCCCCAGGCAATAAACACGGAATCTCCCAAACGGGAGCTTCGGCCCATGTATGGGATCGATGAGAAGGGGAAACACCACTCCGACTGGGCATTTACCGATGTGGACGGCAGTCCTTCGAAGTCCTTCCTGATTGAAAATTATAAAGACGAAAAGATTAAGTATTATTTCGATCTCGCGTATGCAAAGAGACCTGAATTCGAGCTTTATGACGTTAAGAAAGACCCATATTGTATCACCAGTCTTTGCGGACAACCTGAATATTCTGCCATTGAAAACGAAATGAAAGATGAACTGTTAGAAGAGCTGAAGAGATCAGGAGATCCAAGGGTAGTGGGACCGGATAAGGAAATATTTGAATCTTATATCCGTTACAGCCCGATCCGGGAGTTCCCGAAACCAGAGGGGGTTGAATAAACATTTTATTTTTCCGGTAACCGGCTGCTTCGGACTTCGGACTTTTAACTTCCGCCAATTAATTGAGCATTAACTTTCTGATTAACTATAACTTAATATTTTAACCTATGAACAAACAATCTGAATTATGGGTACATCGTTACCTGTGTCAAAAAAAACTGTTACTGAAAATATGTTTTGTGATCTTCATTTTCCTGGGAGGGGCCTCAGGTGCTTATTCATCGGGCTTCGGATCACAGCAAAACATGGTGACAGGAAGAATAACTGATGCTTCGACGGGTGAGCCAATGCCGGGTGTTAACATTGTTGTCAAAGGAACCAGTGTTGGGACGCTTTCCGATATTTCCGGAAGATATTCACTTGAGGTCACAGCAAACGATGCTGTTCTGGTATTCTCATTTATCGGATACACTACAAAGGAGTTACCCAGGGCAGGAAAAAATGTAATCGATCTGTCATTGTCCCCTGAGATAACCGGTCTCGACGAGGTTGTGGTCATTGGGTATGGGACGGCAAGAAAATCTGATCTGACAGGAGCTATAGCACAGGTCAAGGCCGAGGATCTTCAAAACTATACCCCGTCCAACGTGAGCGATCTGCTCCGCACCAGTATCCCTGGATTGAATGTTGGATATTCCACATCTGCCAAAGGGAACAGTTCAATCCTGATACGTGGTGAAACTACACTTACAGCCGGTTCAAGTCCGCTGATTGTAGTGGATGGAGTTATTTACAACGGTGATCTTTCTGACATTAACCCGGATGATATTGACCGTTTGGATGTTATGAAAGATGCAAGCTCTGCAGCAGTATACGGATCAAGGGCAACAAATGGTGTTATTTCAATCACCACAAAAAGGGGACTTAGTGATAAACCGACCATTACGTTCAACAGTACTGTGGGAATATCAACTGCAGCCAACAGGGTCCAGCCTTATAACAAGGACAGCTTTATACAGTGGAGATCAGATATGTTCAAGTCTGTATTCAGTGCAACTGTGCCCCAGGAACCATGGAGTCCTTTCGACGATCCCCGTACTATTGAATCGCAATATCTCAGTGCATGGCTGGCATATCACAGTACAACCGAAGAAAACATGGTTGATGCCTGGCTGGCTGGTTTAAGGTTTACCGGGACGGAAGTAATAAATTACAAAGAAGGAAATACCATCGACTGGGAAGACATTATCTATCACAGCGGGAAGAGACAGGATTACAATTTAAGCCTGTCAGGAAAACAGAACGATTTTACCTATTACTGGTCTTTGGGCTATATGGATAATGAAGCCCTGACAATTGGCGATGAGTTTTCCACTATCCGTTCCAGGATCAATCTGGAAGGAAATGCAGCGAAATTCCTGAAAGTAGGACTGAACGCCAATATCTCTTACAGGGATGAGAGCTCGGTACCGGCCAATAACGGCCAGTATATGAACCTGACACCTTACAGCACCTATTTTGCTGATGATGGTGTTACCCTGAGGCTTTATCCGAATGATGACATTCAGGCTTCACATCCTCTTCTGGAACGGACATACAGGGAACGTGAACAGGAATACTATATCATATCTCCCAAAGTATTTACTGTTCTGACTCTGCCGTTTGGAATAACCTATACAATGAACTTTTCGACTAAGATCGATTTCTATCATAACTATGTGCATGACTCGTCAAGACATCCTGCATGGGGTCTTTATGGAGGCTCTGCAACAAGGGGAAACAGCCTGAGGAGAGAATGGCAGATAGATAATATCATTAACTGGGCCAAAACTTTCGATCAGCACAGGATTGATATTACCCTGCTGGCAAATGCTGAAAAAACAAGGAATAATTCAGACGGGATGGACAACCGGACTTTTTCACCGAATGATATTCTTGGTTATCATGATATGTCAACAGGCACTTTACCGGAACTTACAAGCAATGACCAGATTCAGACAGCAGATGCCTTAATGGCTCGTTTAAACTATGGATTTAAAAACAGGTACTTATTGACCACATCGGTAAGAAGAGATGGCTCTTCATTGTTTGGTTATGCCAATCCGAGAGCAACTTTTCCGGCTGTGGCTCTTGGCTGGGTCCTCTCAGAAGAAAACTTTTTTAATGTAAGTTTCATAAACTATCTGAAACTCAGGGCTTCCTGGGGCGTGAATGGTAACCGTTCAATTACCAATTATGCGGCTTTGTCCCGAATTGCATCCGGAAAAGGACTCAATGCCAGCCAGAGCGGAGTTGCTTCAACTATTCCCCTGCTGGTTATTAATACAATGGAAAATAAAGGTCTGAAGTGGGAAAGAACACAGACTTTTAATCTTGGATTGGACTTTACCCTCTTTGAAGGTATACTGAGAGGTTCCTTTGAAGCTTATTCCATGTCAACCACCGATGTGCTGGTAAATCGTGAACTGCCGACAATCACCGGCTATAACAGGGTCTATGCAAACCTGGGAGAAGTAAGGAATAAAGGGATAGAGCTTTCATTGAACAGCCTTAACATGCAAAAGAACAATTTTGATTGGCGGTCAAACCTTAATTTCTCTTTAAACAGAAACAAGATAGTTTCAATCACCGGTGAAAAATATGATGTGCTGGATGAATTCGGAAATGTTATCGGCCAGAAGGAGCCTGATGATAAAGCCAACAACTGGTTTATCGGACAGGATAAAGATGTTATCTGGGATTATAAAATCCTGGGAACATGGAAAGTTGGAGAAGAAGTTGAAGCTGCAAAATGGAACCAGGCTCCGGGTGATTTCCGCCTCGAGGATGTGAATTCCGATGATTTGTTAACAGACGAGGATAAGCAATTTCAGGGTTCCACGTCTCCGCGTTTTTCATGGACACTGACAAATAATTTTACCTTTTATAAAAATATTGAAGCTTCTGTCGTCGTGTATTCACTGTGGGGACAGAAGTCGGTGTATGATCTGGCAAAGCATGACAACCATATTGAAGACCGTCGGAATTCATGGGATATTCCATACTGGACGCCGTATAATCAAATGGATGATTATGCACGTTTGCGATCAGCACCCGCAGCCGGTGTAGGTTATTCCAGCTGGTTTGACCGTTCCTATATACGTCTGGAAAATGTTGCTTTAGCTTATCGCCTGCCTTCCGCTTTACTGAACAGAACATTCATCAGCGATCTGAAAATTTCATTTAACATAAGGAATGCCGGTGTCTGGGCACCGAAATGGAAATTTGGCGATCCGGAGGATGGAACGCGTGCACAACGCATTTTTTCATTCGGTCTCAATATAACAATTTAATGTTTTAACTGCTTAATTTTAAAAGATTTAAGATATGAAAGATCTGAAGAAAATATTAACGATACCGAGTCTTATCCTCATAATGCTCGTAGCAGGTTCCTGCAGTGAAAGCTTCCTGGAACCGAAACCACTTTCATTCTATGCTCCTGAAAATGTTCTCATTGATGAGGCAGGGCTGCAGGCTGTTCTGGACAATGCTCTATCGAGTCTCAGAACTGAGTTCTGCACAGATCAGTCGCCGTTTTGTACCAATTTGAAATACTCTGATGTAGCGGTTGACGGAACTACTGATAAAGCCACTCCCTGGCAGGATTTGAACAAGCAAATGCTTCCCGACGGAAGATATCAGGATAATGCTTACACTAAAATTGGCTGGTACTGGGATCAATCTTATTATGTAATCAAAGATTGCAATACAGTTATTTCCAGAATTGACAATGCACAGTTCACGTCGGAAGCTTCTAAAAACGCGTTGCTCGGGGGTGCATATTTTTTGAGAGCTTTCCGATATTACTCAAAGACACTGCAGTATGGTGATGTTCCTCTGGTTCTGGAAGAAGTTACCACTCCCAGGGTGGATTTTTTTACAACAACAAAAGAATCTATCTGGAAGAAGATGATCAAAGATCTTGAATTTGCCGTATTGCATGTTCCGGAAGCTGCTGAGGTGGCCAGGGGACAGGTCACAAAAGCCGCATGCAAGCACCTCCTGGCAAAATACTATCTTCTTGAAGGAAGGTTCGATGATGCTATAAATCTTACTACTCAAATCATTAACAGTGGAGTACATACCTTAAACACACAACGCTTTGGTGTCGATAAAAATGTGGCAAATAAAGATGTTATCTGGGATCTGTTCCGGATCGACAATAAAAGTGCCGCCGGCAATACCGAAGGTTTATTGATGACAATTGACAGATACGGTATGGAAGGTAATACCGGCGGGGTAAAATCGATGAGAAACGTAGTACCGAATTTTGGTCTCACCGGACTTATAAAAACTCCTAATGGGGCAAATGGAATGTCAGATAAAGCCGGACTTGAAATCGGACTGGTCGAACAATACGGCAGGGGTGTTGCCCGTATCCGGCCATCCGGATATACCCAAAGAGATATATGGCTAGTAAATGGTATTAATGATACTCTGGATTACCGGCACAGGACTGATAACGGAAACTGGATTACGATGGAAAAACTGGTCTATAATAATCCTTCACTTAAAAACAGCGGGAATGTGTGGTATGGAAAGAACCTGCAGCTTTACAGCAGCACCGGTACTCTGTTATGCCTTGATACGATCAGAACATGGTTCAGCTGGCCTCATTATAAAGTCTGGATTGTTGATCCTGACCAGGTACAACCACAGGGCGGCCCGGGCGACTGGTATATTTACCGTCTGGCAGAAACTTATTTACTGAGGGCAGAGGCTTATGTGTGGAAGGGTGAATGGCAAAAAGCTGCCGATGATATCAATGTTGTAAGGGCAAGGGCAAATGCTCAGTACATATATACAGCCGCTGATATTCAGGCACAGGCCATTGGTGCAGTGCTCGACGAGAGGAACCGTGAACTGTTTTATGAAGAGCTCCGTAAGGTTGAACTCACAAGAATTGCGATTATTTATGCCAGGACAGGTATTCAATGCTATAATGGAAAGACCTACAGCATGGATGATATTTCTGAGGATAATTTCTGGCTTGACCGGGTGAATGAAAAGAGTGATTTCTATAATAAGGGAGTAAGGACACCTTATGGGAATTACTTTACCTGTTCAGCTTATCATATCTTCTGGCCGATACCTTCCTATGCCATCAATTCAAATACCGGAGGTATCATCAATCAGAATGTAGGATATCCGGGGACCGAAAGAAATGTTCCACCTCTTGTTTATGAGGGTGATTAAGAAACATTAACCTGATTAACTGCACAGCCCGATAACAGGGTTGTGCAGTTTTTTCTTTAACCGATAACTATTCTCATGATAAATTTATGCATATTGATACCCTTACTTCGACAGGTTTGATTATGGGTTTTACGGGATTTTCCTTTGTCAATCCTGCATTTTCCCGGAATTTTAATGATGCAAAACCTGGTCCCAACATTGTTATTATAACCTGTCACGACCTGGGCCAGCATCTGGGATGTTATGGAGTACAGACAGTTAACTCTCCTAACATTGACC
>Ga0102851_10003106_pt1 | contig 10246 bp, 6 predicted proteins | sample Mud3Dept3metaG_FD_79558 | JGI IMG/M metagenome (GOLD analysis project Ga0102851, IMG submission 79558) | Freshwater wetland microbial communities from Ohio, USA, analyzing the effect of biotic and abiotic controls - Mud 3 Core 4 Depth 3... | ecosystem: Environmental > Aquatic > Freshwater >...
GCGCCGGTGAAGTCGGCGCGGCCGAGGAACAGCCCGCGCGCCAGCCCGGCCACCACCGCCGGCTGGTCGGGCGCCAGCTCGACCGCCCGCTCGAGGCTGGCGATGCCCTCCTCGTCGCGCCCGAGCGCTACCAGGATCGCCCCCACCTCGCGGTGCGCGCGCGCCCAGTCGGGGCGCAGGCGGCGCGCCGCGAGCGCCGCGGCCAGGGCGCGCTCCCACAGCTCGCGCACGGAGAGGAGATTGGCGTGGTCGGCGGCGGCGTTGGCGAGCTCGGCCCAGGCACGCGCGTAGCGCGGATCGAGCGCCACGGCGCGCTCGAAGTAGGCGATGGCGCGCGCCACGCCCTCGAAGGTGAACGCGCGCACATTGAGCAGGCCGCGCGAGAGCGCCTCGTAGGCGGCGACCACGGTGGTCTCCTCGGCGCTCGCCGCGGCCGGGGCGCCCGCCGCGAAGGGGCGCTGCAGCTCGGCGACGACGCGATCCTGGAGCGTGAAGATCTCGTCGAGGCGGCCGTCGAGCCGGCCGCCCTCGCCGGCCCCGCCGCGCTCGAGGTCGGCCAGCCGCCAGGTCACGCGCACGCTCTCGCCGAAACGCTGGACGGCGCCGGCCACCACCCAGCGCGCGCCGAGCGCGCGGCCCAGCCGGCGGTCGGCCTCGTCCGCCCCGACGTCCGGCGCGCCGAGCCTGCGCTTGGCCTCCGCCACCCGCTCGCGGCCCACGACCTCCGCGCCGGTCAGGCGCGCGAGGTCGGCGGCGATCGTCTCGGCGAGGCCGGCCCCGATCCAGTCGTCCTCGGCGTCGCCGGTCAGATTCTCGAAGCCGGCCACCGCGATCGAGCTCGACGCCGCGGGCGCCGGCGGCTCGGGGGCGCGCAGCCGGATGCGGTCGAGCTCGTCCGCGACCGCGGCGAGGCTCGCCGGCCGCGCCGACGGCTCCTTGGCGAGCAGGCGCGCGACCAGCGCGGCGAGCTCGGGCGCGCGCGGATCGGCCGCCTCGAGCTCGAGCGGCGGCGCCTCGCGGTGCAGGACCGCGCCGGCGATCTCCCAGGCGGTCTGCCCTTCGAACGCGCGCCGCCCCGAGAGCAGCTCGTAGAGCACGGCGCCGAAGGCGTGGACGTCGGCGCGCGCGTCGACCGGGAGCCCCTTGGCCTGCTCGGGCGCCATGTAGGCGAGCGTGCCGGCGACGTCCCGGACGGTCGCGCTCGCGGTCGAGTCGGTGGGCGCGGCCGGGCCGCCGCGGCGCAGGGCGAGTCCGAAGTCGAGGACCTTGACGCGCCCGGCGGCGTTGATCAGGAGATTCGACGGCTTGACGTCGCGATGGACGATGCCGCGCGCATGCGCCTCGGCGAGCGCGCGTGCGACCTCGGCGCCGGCCTCGAGCAGGCGGTCCAGGCCGGGCCGCTCGCGCCGCGCCCAGGCGTCGATCGGCTCGCCCGCGACGTACTCCATGGCGAGGAACGGCAGGGGCCCGTTCTCGGTCTCGACCTCGTCGACGTCGTAGACGACCGCGATCGAGGGGTGGTTGAGCGACGACGCCAGGCGCGCTTCGGCGAACAGGCGGGCGCGCTCCTCCTCGGTGCAGCAGGCGTCGCGCAGCACCTTGATCGCCACCGGGCGCTCGAGCCGCGTGTCCTCGGCGAGGTAGACCTCGCCCATGCCCCCTTCGCCGAGGCGCTCGAGGATCCGGTAGTGGGAGAGCGTCCGTCCGATCATGGCCGCGCCGGGAGCGCCTAGCGTACGCGAAGCTCCCCGCCGCGGCGAGCGGGCGGCCGCGGCCGTCCGGGCGACCCCGGCGTCCCCCGCGGCGCCCTCGACGGCGGCCTCGGCGCTGGCCGAGAATGGGCGGCCGGAGGTGATCGGGATGGGCAAGGCGCGGCTCGAGGCGTTCAGCGACGGGGTGGTCGCGATCCTGATCACGATCCTGGTGCTCGAGCTCAAGGTCCCGCACGGCACGGACTGGGCGGCGCTGCGGCCGCTGCTGCCGGTCTTCCTGACCTACCTGCTCTCCTTCGTCTACCTCGGCATCTACTGGGTCAACCATCACCACCTGCTGCACACGCTGGAGCGAGTGACGGGCGGCGTGCTGTGGGCGAACCTCCACCTGCTGCTCTGGCTCTCGCTGGTGCCGTTCACCACCGGCTGGATGGGCGAGAACCACGGCGCCGCGCAGCCGGCCGCGCTCTACGGCCTCGTGCTGCTCGGCGCGGCGGTCGCCTACACGGTGCTGCAGGCTACGATCATCGCGGCGCACGGTCCGGGCTCGAAGCTGGCCGCCGCGGTGGGCCGCGATCTCAAGGGCAAGGCCTCGATCGTGCTCTACGTCGCCGCGATCCCGCTCGCCTTCGTGCGCCAGGAGCTCGCGGACGCGCTGTTCGTGACCGTGGCCCTGATCTGGCTGGTGCCCGACCGGCGGATCGAGCGCCTGTTCGGGACGCCGGCAACGGGAGCGGGAGCATGAAGACGATCGGGCTGATCGGCGGCATGAGCTGGGAGTCGACGGCGATCTACTACCGCACGATCAACGAGCGCGTGAAGCAGCGCCTGGGCGGGCTGCATTCGGCGAAGATCGTGCTGGTGAGCCTCGACTTCGCGGAGCTCGCCGCGCTGCAGCGCGGGGAACGGTGGCCGGAGGCGGGCGAGATGATGGTCGGCGCCGCGCGCTCGCTCGCGGCGGCGGGCGCGGACTTCATCGTCATTACGGCGAACACGATGCACAAGGCGGCGCCCGCGATCGTGGACGCGGTGCCGCTGCCGCTGCTCCACGTCGTCGACGTGACGGCCGCAGCGGTGCGACCCTCGGGCGCGCGCACGGTCGGCCTGCTCGGGACGCGCTTCACGATGGAGGACGACTTCTTCCGGGAGCGGCTGGAGTCGCGCCACGGCCTCCGCTCGATCGTCCCCGCGGCCGACGACCGGGAGCAGGTGCACCGGGTGATCTACGACGAGCTCTGCGTCGGCGTCGTCCGCGCGGAGTCGCGCGCGCTCTTCCGCGGCGTCGTCGGGCGGCTGGTGGCGGAAGGGGCCGAGGCGGTGATCCTCGGCTGCACCGAGCTGTCGATGATCCTGTCGCCGGCCGACTCGCCGGTGCCGCTCTGGGACACCGCCCGGATCCACGCCACGGCCGCCGCCGACTACGCGCTGGCGGACGACGAAGGGGGAACCCGATGAAGACGACGACGCTCGGCCTCGCCCTGACCCTGTCCCTGATCGCCGCAGGTGCGGCGCGCGCCGACGAGCCGCCGGCGGCCGCGCCCGCAGCGCCGCCCGCGGCGCCGGAGGCGAAGTTCGAGTTCGAGAGCCACCCGATCGTGCTGCTCGTGCGCCCGGCGAACGCCCCCGACTACCCGCCGGAGAGGCTCGAGGAGATCCAGGCCGCGCACCTGGCCCACCTGCGGGCGATGAGCGAGTCGGGGAAGCTGCTGGTCGCCGGCCCGTTCGACGAGCAGTCCGACCCGCGCTACCGCGGCATCCTGATCTTCCGCTCCGGCACCGCCGCCGAGGCCCGCGCCCTGGCCGAGCAGGACCCGGCGGTGAAAGCCGGCCGCCTCGAAGTCGTCTCCGTCAACTGGTACCACCAGAAGGGCGCCCTGGCGTTCCCCTTGGACAAGGGAGTCAAAGACGTCCATTGAAGGAAGAAGCGAAGGCCGCGGTCGGCGCGGGCGTCGCGGGACTTGGTGCATCCCGATGAAGGAATGCCTTCGGTGAGCGACTCGAGAGCGACGCGTTCTTCCAAGTGCCCAGGTCCGCCCTCAGGCCGGGCGTGCGGAGCCTTCCTTAGCTGAACGCAGTTCCGCCCTCCCGCGCTCGGCCGGGGGCCGAACGGGGGAGGGCGGAGGGTCGTGCCGCGTTTGGCGTCTGAGACCTACGGCGTCTTGACCGGGTCGGCGGGGCGGGTGGGGAGCTTGCGCGGCTCGCGCTCCATGGCCTTCAGGACCTCCTCGAGGCCGCGCTCGAGCTGGGGGTCGCGGCCGGCGATCACCGAGGCGGGGTCGTTCTCGACCTCGATGTCGGGGTCGACGCCGTGGCCCTCGATGATGTAGCTGCCGTCCACGTCGTTGGTCGCCTGCTGCGGCACGTAGATGGTGCCGCCGTCGATGAGCGGGCCGGTGCCCGAGATGCCGACCACGCCGCCCCACGAGCGCTTGCCGATCAGCGGCCCGAGCCCCGACTTCTTGAAGCGCGCCGGGAAGATGTCGCCGTCCGAGGCCGAGGTCTGGTTGAGCAGGCAGACCAGGTGGCCGTGGAAGACCGTGTACGGGTAGGTCTGCGGGTGGTCGCTCGAGTAGCCGAAGCGGGTGCCGAGCAGGCGCGAGTCGAGCCGCTCGATGATCCACTGCGAGATGTTGCCGCCGCCGTTCGAGCGCACGTCCACCACCATCCCCTCCTTGCGGATCTGGGGGTAGAACCACTTCACCCACTCGTAGGCGCCGGGGGCGCCCATGTCGGGGATGTGCAGGTAGCCGACGCGGCCGCCCGACTTCTCGTCCACCCAGCGTCGGTTGCCCTCCACCCAGTTGAAGTAGAGCAGGTCCGACTCGTCGTCGAGCGGGCGGTAGGTGACCTGGCGCGCGCCCGCCGCCGAGGGCGTCGAATTGAGCGTCAGCGTCACCGGGTCCGTCTTGTGCCGGAGCAGCCGGTACGGATTGTCCGGCGCCACGAGCTCGACGCCGTCGATCGCCAGCACGTAGTCGCCCTCGCGCGCGTCCACCCCGACCTCGGTGAGCGGCGAACGGTAGCGCGACTCGTGGTTGTCGCCGGCGAGGATCTTCGCGATCCGGTAGCGCCCCGAGGCGGGGTCGAGCGCGAAGCGCGCGCCGGGCAGGCCGACCTTCGGCCGCGCCGGGATCTCGAAGTCGCCGCCCTCGACGTAGGCGTGGCCGACGTTGAGCTCGGCGATCATCTCGCCGATCACGTAGTTCAGGTCCGAGCGGTGCGCGACGTAGGGCAGCAGCGCCTTGTAGCGCTCGCCGATCGCCTTCCAGTCGTAGCCGTGCATGTTGCGCACGTAGAAGAAGTCGCGGTAGCGGCGCCAGACCTCGTCGAAGATCTCCGCCCATTCCTCGGCGGGCACGCGGTCCACCTCGAGTCCCGCCGTCGAGATCGTCTTCGGGTCGGTGGCCTTGGGCTTCGCCTCGTAGCGCTTGAAGGCGTCCTTCTGGCGCACCAGCACCATCGAGCCGTCGGGCGAGACCGCCCAGCCCCGCACGTCCTCGGCGAAGTCCGTCGCCTCGCGCTTCTTGAAGTCGAAGACGCGCAGCTTCGGCTTGCGCTCGGCGTCGCGGCCGTAGTAGGCCATCGCCTCGCTGGTGTAGAAGAGGAAGCCCTTGGTGGCGGCGAGCGCGGAGATGTTGTCGGCGTCGACCGGTACCGGCGCGACGCGACCGCCGAGGCCGTCGAAGTCGATGCGTACCGGCTTGGCCGCCTTCTTCTTGGCGTCCTCTCCCGCGTCCTCCTTGCCGGCCTTCTTGCCGTCCTCCTTCTTCTCCTCGGCAGCGGCCTTGTCGCCGTCCTTCTTCTCGTCCTCGCCGGCGCCGACCTCGTCGCTCTCGGGCGGGAACGGGTGCGCGACGTCCTTGCGCAGCGCGTAGGCGAAGACGCCGGTCATCCGGTTACCGGCGTAGTTCCACTCGATCTGGGAGAACTGCGGCGCGAACTCGCGCTCCGACAGGAAGAACAGGTAGTTGCCCTCGGGATCCCAGGTCGGCGCGTACTCGTTGAAGAGGCTGGCGGTGACCTTGCGCTTCTGGCCGTCGGCCGCCGACCAGATCCAGAGCGAGCTGTTGCCGTTCTCCTCGCCGAGCGAGAAGGCGAGCCAGGCGCCGTCCGGCGACCAGGAGTAGTCGAAGACGCGGCCGTATTCGTCGTCGGCGACCTCGACCTGCTTCTTGTCGGCCACCGAGACGACCCAGACCTTGCCGCTCTTGTCCGAGAAGGCGAGGCGGGCGCCGTCGGGCGCCCAGATCGGGGCGTAGAGCATCGCCGCGAGGCCGGAGGTGAGCGCCTCGGGGGCGCTCTTGCCGTCCTGGGCGACGAGGTAGATCTGGTCCTCGCCCGACAGGTCCGAGACGAAGGCGACGCGCTTGCCGTCGGGCGACCAGCGCGCGTGGCGGTCGTGGGCGCGCGAGGAGCGGGTCAGGTTGCGGGTCGGGCCCTTCTCGATCGGCGCCGTGAAGACGTCGCCGCGCGCCACGAACAGCGCGCGCTCGCCCTTCGGGGCCAGCTCGAAGTCCTCGATCTGCTTGGCGGCCGAGATGCGCGACGGACGGCGGTTCAGGCCGTCGTCGGGGACGCGGATGGCGAGCCGGGTGGCGGCGCCGGAGGCGATGTCGAACAGCTCGAGCTCGCCGCCGGACTCGTAGACGATCCGGCCGCGGTTGTCCGAGCTCGCCCAGCGCACGTCCCAGCTCTTCGAGAAGGTGAGCTGCTGGACGCCGGTGCCGGCCAGATCGGAGCGGTAGAGGTTGAGCGTGCCGTCGCGATCGGAGACGAAGTAGATGGCGTCGCCGATCCACATCGGGTCGCGCTCGGTGCGCACCGACGGGGCGATCGGCGTCAGGGCGTGGCTGGCGAGGTCGAACAGGTAGAGGTCCTGCGCCCAGCCGCCCTCGTAGCGCTTCCAGGTGCGGAAGTCGCGGAAGAGCGGCGAGTAGACGACGCGCTGGCCGTCGGGCGAGTAGTCCCCGGCGCCTGCGGTCGGCATCGGCAGCATCTCGGGCAGGCCGCCCTCGACCGCGACCGAGTAGAGCGCCGACTCGGTGCGTCCGCCGTTGGCGTCGCGCCCGGAGCGGAACAGGATGCGCGCGCCGTCGGGCGTCCAGCCGTAGACCTGGTTGTCGTAGCCCCAGCGCGGCGGCAAGGGACCGTGGGCGGGGTAGAAAGTGAGCTGGCGCGGCTCGCCGCCCTCCGCCGGCACGACGTAGACCTGCTCGTCGCCGTCGTACTGCCCGGTGAAGGCGATCCAGCGGCCGTCGGGCGAGAACTTGCCGAACAGCTCGAGGCCCGGATGGGCGGTCAGGCGCGCCGCGGTGCCACCGCTCGCGCTCGCGCGCCAGAGGTCGCCGCCGTAGGTGAACAGCACCTGGTCGCCGTGGACGTCCGGGAAGCGCAGCAGCCGGGTCGGGCCTTCGACGGCGCCGGCGGCCGCGACGCCGAGCACGAGCGCCAGGACGAGGACCGTCGCGAGGGAACGGAGCATCGGGTACCTCCTCGATTCGGGAAGCTGGAGCGAAAGCCGCGGAGACGCGGCCGGCCGCAGGATAGCTCAGCTCCCGCCGGGCGCCGGCGCGCCCGGGGCGGGGCGGTCCGGAGGCGGGGCGGGAAGGACGATCACGACGTCGTCGGGCTCGACCATGCCGAGCTCGTCGCGGGCGACGCGCTCGAGCGTCGCCGGGTCGTCCTTGAGCGCGCGCACGCGGCGGCGCAGGGCCTCGATGCTCTCGCGCGTCGATTCGACCCGGGCACGCAGCTCGGCCTCGCGGTGGCGGGCGCGCTCGAGATCGCGCCAGCCCTTGAGCGCCGCGGTGGCGAGGAAGAGGACGAGGAAGACGAGCAGCGCCGAGAGCAGCGAGCGCAGCGGCCGTGGCCGCGCGGACTCCGCCTGCGCCGCAAAGGTCACGCGGGGAAGCGCGGGAAGGCGGCGCGGCCCGGGAAGGTCCCGACGCCCTCGAGCTCCTCTTCGATGCGCAGCAGCCGGTTGTACTTGGCGACGCGGTCGCTGCGGCAGGGCGCGCCGGTCTTGATCTGACCCGCCCGCGTGGCCACCGCGAGGTCGGCGATGGTGGTGTCCTCGGTCTCGCCCGAGCGATGGGAGATGACGTTGGCCCAGCCGGCCCCCTTCGCCATCTCGACCGCCGCCAGGGTCTCGGTCAGGGTGCCGATCTGGTTGACCTTGACCAGCAGCGCGTTGGCGATGCCGCGCTCGATGCCGCGCGCGAGGATCTCCGGGTTGGTCACGAAGACGTCGTCGCCGACGAGCTGGACCTTGCCGCCCAGCTCCCCGGTCAGTCGCGCCCAGCCGTCCCAGTCGCCCTCGGCGAGGCCGTCCTCGATCGAGACCAGCGGATAGGCGGCGCACCAGTCGCGGTAGAGCGCGATCAGGTCGTCGGCGCTCAGGCCCTTGCGGCCCTCGCCGGCGAGCTCGTAGCGGAAGCCCTGGGGCGTCTCGGCGCCGAGCTCGGAGGCGGCGACGTCCACGGCGAGCGCGATCTGCTCGCCCGGCCGGTAGCCGGCCTTCTCGATCGCGGCCACCAGCAGGTCGAGCGCGTCGCGATTGCTGCCGAGGTTCGGGGCGAAGCCGCCCTCGTCGCCCACCGCGGTGACCAGGCCCTTGGCCTGGAGCACCTTCTTGAGGTGGTGGTAGGTCTCCGCGCCCGCCCTCAGCGCGTCGGCGAAGGTGGTGAAGCCGACCGGCACCAGCATGAACTCCTGGACGTCGATCGAGTTGTCGGCGTGCGCGCCGCCGTTGAGCACGTTGAGCATCGGCACCGGCAGCACCGTCGCGCCGGGTCCCCCGAGGTAGCGGTAGAGAGGCAGGCCGCAGGTCTCGGCCGCCGCCCTGGCGACGGCGAGCGACACGCCGAGGATGGCGTTGGCGCCCAGCCGTCCCTTGTTCGGCGTGCCGTCGAGCTCGCACAGGGTGCGGTCGGCGAGCGCCTGGTCGCGGGCGTCGGTGCCCTCGAGCTCGGGCGCGATCTCCTCCTCGACGAAGTCCACCGCCTTGCGCACGCCCTTGCCGAGGTAGCGCGCGCCGCCGTCGCGCAGCTCCAGGGCCTCGCGGCTGCCGGTCGAGGCGCCGGACGGCACGCACGCGCTGCCGAGCGCGCCGCTCTCGAGCAGGCAGTCCACCTCGACGGTCGGATTGCCGCGCGAGTCGAGCACCTCGCGCGCGGAGATCTCTTCGATCAGGAACATGACCCCTCCCCGGGGCAGCGACACCAGCGCGACAAGCGTAACCGGAGGCCCGGCGGCGGGCAAGGCGAGCCGCCGCGAGCCGGGACGCGGCCGGCGGTCCGGCGGGGCGCTCAGGCCCCGGCGGGGTCCCTGGGCAGCACCGCGCGCAGGATCGCCCAGCCGGCGAGCGCGGCGGCGGTGGTGCCGGCGAGGATGCCCACGCGGCTGGCGATCAGGAGGTCCGCGTGGCTGGCCTCGAAGGCGAGCGAGGAGACGAACAGGCTCATGGTGAAGCCGATGCCGCACAGCACCCCCAGGCCCGCGACCGCGCGCCAGGTCACGCCGTCCGGCAGCCGGGCGAGGCCGAGGGCGACCGCGAGCGCGCCGAAGCCGAGCACGCCGAGCGGCTTGCCGGCGAACAGGCCGAGCGCGATGCCGAGCGGGACCGGATCGAGCAGCGCGGCAGGCGCGAGCCCGCCGAGCGCGACGCCGGCGTTGGCGAAGGCGAACAGCGGCAGGATCGCCCAGACCACGGTCGGGTGCAGGTCGTGCTCGAGCCGCTCGAGCGGCGAGCTCTCCGCGTCGCTCGGGTCGCGCATCGGAATGGTCATGCCGAGAGCCACGCCGGCGAGCGTCGCGTGCACGCCCGACTTGAGCACCGCCAGCCACATCACGAGCCCGAGCGCGACGTAGGGCGCGATGCGAGTCGCCCCGAGCCGGTTGAGCGCGATCAGCCCGACCAGCGCCGCGAGCGCGACGCCGAGCGAGAGCCACGACAGCCCGGAGGTGTAGAAGAGCGCGATGACGACGATCGCCCCCAGGTCGTCGAGCACGGCGATCGCCGTCAGCAGCAGCTTGAGCGCGACCGGGACGCGGCTGCCGAGCAGGCCGAGCACGCCGAGCGCGAAGGCGATGTCGGTGGCCGCCGGGATCGCGAACCCGGGCAGGGCCTGCGGATCGCCGCGGTTGACCGCCGCGTAGATCGCCATCGGCACCAGCATTCCGCCCAGCGCGCACGCCGCCGGCAGCGAGATCTGGCGGCGGTCGGAGAGCTGGCCGGCGAGCACCTCGCGCTTGAGCTCGAGCGCTACGAGCAGGAAGAAGACCGCCATCAGGCCGTCGTTGATCCAGAGCAGCAGCGGCTTGTCGACGCCGAGCGAACCGGCCTTGACCGTCAGCGGCAGCGACAGGAGCTGGTCGTACCAGTGGACGAGCGGCGTGTTGGCGAAGACGAGGCCGAGCGCCGCGCCGCCGATCAACAGCAGCCCGCCGGCCGACTCGAGGGAGAGGAACTCGCGCAGCGCCGCGCCCGCGCGCTCGGAGACAGCTCGCAGCACGGACATGGCGAGCCGGGCCCC
>Ga0102851_10003107_pt1 | contig 10246 bp, 7 predicted proteins | sample Mud3Dept3metaG_FD_79558 | JGI IMG/M metagenome (GOLD analysis project Ga0102851, IMG submission 79558) | Freshwater wetland microbial communities from Ohio, USA, analyzing the effect of biotic and abiotic controls - Mud 3 Core 4 Depth 3... | ecosystem: Environmental > Aquatic > Freshwater >...
GAAACCGAATCAATGGCTAAATATTTAGGCTTCGCAAAAGTTTCTGCAATGAAATTAAGTGTGGCTATTAAAATAAAAGAGTTCGTTGCCGGTGGTGGCTTCCTGTTTACAATGTGTTCGGGAACGGATAGTTATGATATTGCTTTAGGTGCGTACAACACAGATATCTGCGATGTTATTTATGATCATGACGGAATGGATCCTAATTTTCAAAGCAAGATTGATTATGAACAAGGATTTGCTTTTACAGATTACACGCTAGTAAAAGATGCGCTTGAATATGAATATTCGAATATCGATGGTTCAAAAGATCACGACGCAATTCCTGAAGCGCAGGATAAATTTTTCTTGTTCCCGTTTTCTGCAAAGTGGGATGTTGTTCCAACAATGTTGTGTCAAAATCACACGCAGGAAATTAATGGATTTATGGGACAAACAACTGATTTCAGAATCGAATTCATTAAATCACATGTGCTGATTATGGGTGATAATAAAGCACTCGGAACAGCAAAATATATTCACGGTGAATACGGCGAAGGAACCTGGACCTATTATGGCGGCCACGATCCTGAAGATTACAGGCACTATGTTCACGATCTTCCAACCGATCTTAGCCTTCATCCAAATTCTCCCGGTTACCGTTTGATCCTGAACAACATTCTTTTTCCCGCAGCGAAAAAGAAAAAAAGAAAAACATAAATCGCTCAGCATTTTTTTTCGTGCCAACAGGTCGCGACCTATCTCAATAATACTGCCCGGAGGCAGAAATTCACGGCAATTATTTTCCGTACAAGTTCCTGCAAAAGTCACTTCTAATATGTCAGTGAATGTAACAATGGCACAGCCTGCATCAGTTAATTTGTGAGCCTGCGATAGATAACCTTTAATAAATAATTTAGTTTGAATATGAAAAACGGAGAACAAATTTTGTTCTCCGCTTTTTCTTTTATAAAGTTGATATTCATTGATTTCATTGGGTTTGATGTCAATACATGTCAAAAAAATTCAAACGGTTCGCGCTAAAACATTCTAAAGTGTTATCTTTCAAAAAAATTAATAATAATGACCGAACCAACGTTAGAAGAAATTCAAAATTTTAAGGGTAAATACCCTAAACAATTGTGGTACTTGTTCCTGATTGAAATGTGGGAGCGGTTTACTTTTTACGGAATGCGGGCCTTGCTGGGTCTTTACATTGCCCATTTGATGTTATCGGCAAATTATAACCAGGCTGATCCTGCGGCGATGACTGAGAGCATTGCGAAATACGAAAAAGATCATCCTGGTGAAAAAATAACTGAAGAGCATCCTCAATATTATATAATCACTTCACAACAGAAAGAGGTCAACAAAGCACAGGCTGTATCGGGTAAACAATATGGGATTGTCAATGCGTTCATTTATATGATGGCCTTTATGGGTGGAATGTTTGCTGATAAGCTTTTTGGATTCAGGCGATCTATTTTCTGGGGAGGTGTGCTAATGGCGATAGGAACATTTATAATGGCCATTCCGGGGGCGCCATCTTTTTATCTTGGTGTAAGTATTTTGATTGTTGGTACAGGTTTTTTTAAGCCGAATATTTCTACGATGGTCGGCGCACTTTACAAAGAAGGCGATCCACGTCGTGATGCTGGTTTCTCGTTGTTCTATTCGGGAATTAACCTTGGCGCTTTTTTGAGTGGTTTAACCATTGCTTACGTAGGAACGGTTTATAGCTGGTCGCTTGGTTTTAGTTTAGCGGGTATTTGTATGCTTTTAGGTTTGGGTCTGTTTATGTTTACTCAACGTTCATTAGGACCTATTGGATTGCCACCTAAACCTGAAATGCTCAAGCAAAAAGTTGCCGGTGTAAGCAAAGGATGGTTAATTCAAATTGCAACCCTAGGTTTTATTCCACTTTTCTTTTTGCTGGTTTATTATCCCATGGAATTTAACATGACAGGTTTGTTTGGAACTGTAAAACATGTTCACCTGCAAAGTACTGAAGGTACATCAACTTTTACAGGAACTTTAATGCAGGATTCAATTGCGGTGCCAAACTCGACCATTATTCTTCAGGATTCAAAAGGAGCACAAACTGGTTCTGTCATAACAGATGCAAGTGGTAATTTTATAGTTTCAGGAATTAAGGACAATGAGCCTTTGTCTTTTGCATTAAGCGAGGGATCGATGGGAAATAAGATTGCTTATACCAACGATAAAAATGAAGTAAAAAAGATAACAGCAAGTGATGAGAGATCATTTGCAATTCTTGAATTTTACATGATGCAGTTGGTGGATATTATTTTTATTCTCGCTGCGCTGGTTACCATTTCATACCTTGTTTACGAGATTAAAAAGAGTACAAAAGATGAAGCTAAAAAATTGATTGCGGCAGTAATTCTAATCTTTTTCTCTGTTGTATTCTGGTCATTCTTTGAACAAGGAGGTGGTTCGTTGAATTTCTTTGCGAATGGAAATGTGGTGACACATGGTCAGAATATGACTCAGTGGAACAATTCGATTAATGCCTTGTGGGTAATTATTTTTGCGCCGTTGGTTGGATTGGTGTGGCTGTGGATGGCCAAACGAAATATTGAACCGAATACTGTCATAAAATTTGGTTTAGGTTTTATTTTCCTTGGTGGCGGTTTTTATGTATTCTTTATGTCGAGCTGGTTTGCAGATTCAGCTGGCATGACTCCTTTAACAATGTTCTGCTTCGCTTACTTCGTTTTAACAGTTGGAGAACTTTGTTTGTCACCAATCGGATTATCGATGGTCACTAAATTGTCTCCTAAGCGTTTGTTTGGAGTTATGATGGGAACCTGGTTCCTGGCAAGTGCGTATGGTCAGTACGGTGCCGGTTTGATTGGATCTGCCCTGGCACAAAGTGAAGATACCGAGCGCAATTTGACGAATACAGAAAAACTAGAACTTTATACTTCAGGTTATGAAATGATCGCATACATTTCAATTGCAAGCGGTCTATTGTTGATTTTAATTTCCCCTTTGATTCGCAAATTAATGGGGAATGTAAAATAAGATTTGAATTAATTTTTTTAGAAAAGAGCGACTCAGATTTGGGTCGCTCTTTTTTTATTTCTCTTGTCTACCAAACAAAAATTCCCTTAAATCTGCGTTTTTTAATCTGCGAAAATCTGCCCGAATGGACCACTATGTGGCGGGAAAATAAGTTCTGGGCGCAACAACAATTTTACAAAAATGAGCACGAGTTCTCAAAAATTTAAAACCTCATACCAGCAAATGGAAGAAGCATTACCCAATATAAAAAATGAGAAACTATCACCAGCGCCAACATTCTCGAAAAATCAATATTCTTGTAATAGGTAAATGCAAGTGTAATTAGTATTGAACTGTAAATCATTCCAAGCCAATATGCCATCCCATAATCAGGATAAATAATTATATTAAAAAGCGCTACAGAACTTAGTGGTAACAATGTGATCAAAACAATGTTAGCACATACTACATAAGGAACGCTAGTATGAAAAATTCGTTTCGTTGATTCCCATAAAATATAGGCGAGAAAAAATGTTCTTGCTGCAATTCCAAGAAGGAAAGCAGTTAAAAAAAATCCGTTAGCAAATCCTGAATATCTTGGCGACGCTGAATAATTAAAATGACTGAGGAACGAAACAAGAATTAAATGCACAAGAAGAACTAACCAAAATATTTTGTCAGAGTTATTTTCGTTTACAAATTCTTTAAACGTTTTGCGGGGAAGAAATGGAGCCAGGAAATAATATTTTATTCCTTTCATTTTGGGTTTTGGGTTAGGTGACAAATGTAATTCGCTTATTCAATTCGCGATTAGTTTACAGAGTAATTATATTTTAGTTTTTTATAAGCCATTTTTTACTCTTAAGATTTCAGATATCTCCGCTCCATTAGATACTATCATGAAATGGCCTCCTTGCGAAATTGTGTAATTTACATTTTTTCCAATGGGCAATATTTTATCATTGCTTCCATGAATAATTGTCGCTTCCGGATTTTCAGTATTCTTCCAGGTGAGAACTGCATTCAACGCCCACTTCAAAAAGTCGGAATCCGTTTCTTTGAGAATCTGTCGAAGAAGTTCTATTTCTTCTTTCTTTTTTACACCGAAAAAATATCTCGTGATGAAATTAGTTTTTTTCAGAAGTGACATTGGAACAATCCGATGTAATCGCAACGCGCCGGCTATCTTAAATATTGGTCGCAATTCTTTTCGTGTAGAAATGGTTGATATTAAATACAAATTAGTTGGCTTACGGATTTTTGCAAACTCAATGGCAATCATTCCACCAAAGGAAACGCCGAGTAAATTATAATTTTCATCAATACTACTTTTTTCGAAAAGTCGTTTGGCGTATTGTTCAAGTGATTCTGATTTTTCCGGATGAATCCAATCGATATGAATAAATTCAATTCCATTAACTTTCAAATTCTGAAATGCTTTTTTGTCTACACCAAGTCCGCTTAAACAGTAAATTTTCAAGTTGTTTTTTTTTAATTATGCATTTTTTCCTTCTTGTTGTATTGCGGAATTACATTAATCATTTTAAATACTTTTTGTTTTTTAGCTAATTCGCTTACGGTAGTCTCCACCATAATTTTCGGCTACGTTTTGATGCGAGTCGATTTTAAATTTTATACATTCCAAGTATTCTATCGGATAATGCATTTCCATCAGAATATTTCGGTACTAGAGTCGAACTTTTTCTTTAGTTCCATCGTTACGATATTTGTGAATGCGGTCGTATGTATCGAAGAATATCCAAACATACATTTCTTTGTTTTCTAGCACAAATGGAACGACAAATTCCATTGCCACTAGTGCAATTTTTTCAGATTTACTCCATGCAATTAATTTTGCTTCGGAGTATCTATATAATCGAATTGCTTTGGGACCTCCACAGGCAACTTTAATGTTTCTAATATATTAATTTATGTAACAACCGAACTCAACCATTTGAAACGCCCTCCTACTGCACAACGCTTCCCCCATCCCCCAAATTCTCCAAAAATTCCTCAAGCGCCATCCAATACTCATCGCCGCCTTCCTGTGTTGGCCACAAAGCTCTTGCGCCATGCATACCTTCGCCTTCGGGAACAAAGATCATTTGATTTGCGGTGCGTTGTCGGCCAAAAACTAATTCGCGTACGTAAGGAATTTCCTCGTGTGCGGCTGTGAAGAAAAATGGTTTTTCAAATGTGATCATTGGTTCTATTAAATCGCCACGCTCGGGTGCAAAATAATTTCCGGGGCTGAATGCAATTACTGCGCTTACTTTTTCATTTTCGATTGCCTGGTATACGCATAATGTTGATGAATAAGAACTGCCCAGAAGAATTACCGGTTGCTTGTATTTGTTGTAGGCATAGTTGATTGCGGCTACAATATCTTTTTCCGCGTCTAAATAATCTGTGGGTTTGTTTTGTTGAATTGCGCGCAGCCATGTTTCGTTTCGTTGATCGGCTATGGGACCGCCGGAACGTTGATCTATTGAAAGACAATTAAATCCAAGTTCATTGAATCGCTCTGCAATTCCGGCGTACTCGTATTTATTATAACCGGCTTGATGACAAAGGATAATAATTGGTTTTGACGGATCAATTTCATATAAATTGGCGGAAACCAAAAGAGAATCTTCAGCTTCGAATTCTACTAAGGTTGGTCCGTTTTGTTTTTCGACCGTTTGATTTGTTGAGTCTTCAGGGTTTGAATTTTCTGATGTGTTTGTTCCTCCGCATGAAAATAAAAGCAAGAAAGCGGGGGAGAGAAGAAGGAGTTTATTTTTCATTGATGTATTTTATTTAGTGTAAATATTTTTTAAACCGCAGAGGGCCGCTGAGTTATTTGTAGGTGTTAATTTAATAATATTTTATTTTTTTTCTCCGCGGCCCTCAGCGTCTACTCTGCGGAACTCTGCGGTTATTTTTTTTTGCCACTAAGGCACTAATTATTTTTTTTCTCCGCGGCCCTCAGCGTCTACTCTGCGGAACTCTGCGGTTATTTTTTTTGCCACTAAGGCACTAATTATTTTTTTTCTCCGCGGCCCTCAGCGTCTCCTCTGCGGATCTCTGCGGTTATTTTTCACAAAGTATCGAACAAATCCACAAACTCAAATTTAAGTTTTTCTTTTACTTTTTGATTATTAATAATTTTAAACTGATCGTTGGTTACATTTTCGAAAACAGGTTCCGGTTCGCCAGCGGCAATTGCAGCTTGTGTATAAAATTCTTTTTTGGTTGGATGCTGATCCGAGCAACACATAAAAGTTTCGCCCCAGCAATTTTGATTTATGACTTCTTCAATTAATTTAATTGCGTCGTCGCGATGAATGAGATTAATACGACCATTTGGATTTGAAAGAATTTTTGGTGATTTTGCATATTTAGCCGGAGGCCTGTCGTAGCCTATTAATCCGCCCAGCTGAAGAACTGTTGTTTCAATAATAAGACTTTCATTAAAAAGACTTTCTACAATATTGAGCATGCTGTTTTTTACCAGGAATTCGTTTGCGTTTTTTTCTATGATTTCGCAATTTGATTCGCGATAAATTCCGGTTGAACTGATGACAATGACTTTGCGGACGTCTGATTTTTCAACTAACTCAACAAAATATTCTAATTTCTCAATATTAATTTTGGATGGCGGAACGGCAAAAATTAAAACGTCGGACTCTAAAAAAAATTCCAGGATAGATTCGTTTAAATTATTAAGATCAATTAAAAAAGGATCAATTTTTTGAATGCGAAAATTTTTAAAGTTTGTATTCGAAGTTGCAGAACCCTTTACACGAAAACCGTTTTTTACAAGTTGATTTGCTAATGGCAAGCCTAGCCATCCCAATCCAAGAATACTGATTCGTTTAAGTTTTGACATGTGGTTGAAAACAATGTGTAAATGTAATGGATATGATTTAAAAAATTGGTGATGCATAATTAGAAAATATTTTGCGTGAGGGATTGAAGTGCCACATAGTGGCCACAATGTGGAAAGCCCGGAGCCCCATTGGGGCGAGGACTTGCTACGGAAAGCCCGACCCCAACCCTGTGGCTGCACAATGCATTGTGCAGCCACAGGGTTGGGGACACGCCCAAAAAATAAAAAATCGAACCTATGGAATTTTAAATTGTACTGCATCTATATCAAAAAGAAATTTATGAATAAGCTATTGTCATTTTTTACCATTTTACTTTTTTGCGGACAGGGTTTTGCAAATGAAATTAAAGTACCATCTGAAATTGAAGATGTGACTGTTTTTTTACAGGGTGCGCAGATTAACAGGTTTGGTTCTGTTACTGTGCCTGCAGGAACTCATGAACTTATTTTTACAGGAATTTCTCCTTTACTGAGACGTGAAAGTTTGCAGGCGGGAACAAAATCTGACGTGACAATTTTATCTGTTCATTACGAAACTAAACTTACAGAAAAGGAGCAGAATAAAACGGAGCTAAAAGAACTTGAATTAAAACAAAATGACATGCAGCGAAAATTAACGAGGCTGTATGCAAAACTTGAAGTGATTAACGCGCAAGAGCAATTAATACAAGGTTTGGCAGACATTCAAACAAATAAAGTTGAGTTTACGGTTGATGATGTTGTGAAGGCGCAACAAGTTATTGCGGAAAAATTAGAAGCAATAAAACTGGAACGAATTTCAACACAAGAATTAATAAATACGTTGAACCAGGATTTGAATTTAGTGTCGCAAAAAATTGCAGCGTTTGGGGTTGTCTATTCAAGTGTTGAGCCGAGAGTTGTTGTAAAAGTAAAATCTGAAAAAGAAGAAAGAATAAAAATGAAGGTTAGTTATTTTGTTGCGAACGCGCGCTGGTATCCTTCATATAACTTGCGTGTGCAGGATTTAACGAGTCCTTTGGTGATTGACTACCAGGCAAATATTTCGCAACAAACAGGTGAAGATTGGAAAAATGTAAAATTAACTTTGTCTACTAATGATCCGAATTTGACAGGACAAAAACCAATTCTTACTCCGTGGTATTTAATGTTGAATCAAAATAATTTGCATCCTTATAATAACAATCAAAACAGGTACACGCCAAATCAATTTACAAATGTTTCGGGAAGAATTACAAATCAATACGGTGAACCTTTACCGTTTGCAAACATTATGGTTGTTGGTTCTACCGTTGGAACGACAACTGACCTTGACGGATTTTATCAATTAAATTTGCCTACAGGAAAAACACAAATTGAAGTTTCTTACATTGGATATAATACTGTTTATTTTAACGTTTCTGCATCGACACACAACATTGTTTTAGCAGAAAAATATTTGAGTCTTGAAGAAGTTACTGTATTGGAAAGTATGCCTGATAGTTATGGTGGTGTTGATGTAAGCGGTGCTGAACCAATGAGCTACAGTTATACAACAAATGCATCGGTGACAATTTCAGATGTAAAAAGTAAAAAAGAGGGAAAATCAGAAGATGATGAACGATCAAGACAAATTGTTTCCGGTCCTACTTATTCTGTTCCTGTTGAAGTAACACGTCATGAAAATGTTGTGTCGGCAGAATTTGTAATTGAAGAATCTTACACAATTGCATCCGACGAAAAAAGTTATATGGTATCGATTGACAACATTGAACGGAAGGCTTTTTATCAATATTATTGCGCACCAAGATTAGACCCTGATGTGTTTTTAACTGCACAGTTAAGTGATTGGGAAGAGTTGAATTTACTGGAAGGACAAGCAAATATTTTCTTTGAAGGAACTTTTGTAGGATCAAGTTTACTAGATGCGAAATTTGTTGGTGATACCCTTGATATTTCTTTGGGCAGAGACAAACGAATTGTAGTTGAGAGAGTAAAAGAAAAAGAATTCAGTAAAAATAAAGTACTGGGTGATGAGTCTACAAAAGCAATAAAATGGAACATCTCAGTAAAAAATAATAAAGACGTTCCGATTAATTTAATTGTTGAAGACCAGTTTCCATTAACCGGAGATGCGTCAATAAAAATTGAAAAGGATGAAGTTGCAAACGCCACAGTTGATGAAACGACGGGCTATATAACGTGGGATGTAAAACTGGCCGGCGGAAAAATGGCGGAGTTATCGTTTAAATATAAAGTTACTTATCCGACGGGGAATGAGATTTACCTGGAGTGATAGGTTACCCAAAACCAATTGCAACAATCGCCAAAACAGAAAGCGAAATTCCGATCCAGTTTGACGCAGATAATTTTTCTTTGAACAATAAAAATCCGGTGAGAGCAGAGAGAACTACCACGCCAATATTAAAGATGGGGGTTACCTGTGAACTTTCTAATTGCCCACTGTCTAATGCACGGAAAAAGAAAAGTAAGGTTAAAAAATTTGGAACTCCGATTGCGATTCCACCGAGGATATTTTTAAATTTAATTTTATTTTTTCTGATTTCGATATTTGTTAGAGAAGTGGATTTACTAAAGGTGCGACTGGTCAACATTATTAATCCAAGTATTCCGGCTGATCCGAAAATGACACAAAAGAAAATTCCCAGGTCTTCTTTTGTGACATAGAAATTTTGAGCGATATTGAAAAAGCTGTCGGCCAGGCCTTGTCCAAAAAAGATGATGAGGATTAGCCAAAGATATTTTTTATCGAAACTTAATCCGGCACCTGATCTGCATGTAAAAAAAACGCCTGCAAGAGCTAAAATAATTCCGATAATTTTAAGAATTGAAACCGTATCTCCGAATAGCAAAACTGCAACTGTTACAGGTATTACAACAGACATTTTATTTGCGACTGTGGAAATTGCCATGCCGATTTTTTGAGCACCTAACGCAAGCAGATTAAAAACTACTATGAATAAAATTCCGATTCCTGCCGCTAAAAAAAACCAATCTGATTGAATAATTTCTGAGATGGAATAAGTTTTAGAAGTAAGAAAAAAACTAAGCGATCCCGCAGTAATATAATTGAAGCAGATTGCCTGCAGGTTATCAATTCCATACCTGTCTAACAACTTGAAAAGAATGAGAATAATATTAAAACATACAATGCCTGAAATTATGTCGATCATTTTTTCGGTTAACTATTTTTTAAAATTTTAATGTGATCTTTTCCGAAAAAATATTCTTCCGAAATTGTTGCATTAATTATTGGCGCTTTTTCTCCTTCGCTGATTTTGGTAATTCCTTCAATGATCCTGCCTTCATCCCACATTCCGGAAGTAATAAAATTTTTAATTGTGGTTTTTCCACCTTCGATAATTATGGATTGAATGTTTTGTAAATAGA
>Ga0102851_10003110_pt1 | contig 10244 bp, 7 predicted proteins | sample Mud3Dept3metaG_FD_79558 | JGI IMG/M metagenome (GOLD analysis project Ga0102851, IMG submission 79558) | Freshwater wetland microbial communities from Ohio, USA, analyzing the effect of biotic and abiotic controls - Mud 3 Core 4 Depth 3... | ecosystem: Environmental > Aquatic > Freshwater >...
CAGGCGCGCCGCCTGATATCGAACAGCAGCGTGGTGCAGGCCCGCGAGTGATCGATGGTGAACGTGCCGGTGAGCCGGGCGACGAGGTAGCCGCCAGGGACGACGAGCGCATGGGCGTCGCGCCACGTCTCCGGCTCGTGGCGCTTCAGCCAGAGCATCGTCGGCAGCGAGTAGGCGCCCGGCGCCAGCGGATTGCCCGTGATGGCGAACATCCGCGCCGCATCGACGATGCCGGCAATGTGCCCCACCTCGGGCACCGCCCGCTGGTCCCAGAGCATGATGGCGGGCCGAAGCGGCCGTCCCTCTGCATCGACCGCCACGAGCCCGTTGGTGCAGCTGACCCCCACGCCGGCGATCGTCGCCGGGTCGGTCGCGCCGACGGCCTGGCGGATTGCCTGGACCGCCGCCTGCCACCAGGCCTCGGCGTCGTGCTCGGCCTGCCCCGGCACGACGCTCCGCATCCGGTACTCGACGTAGCCCGAGCCGAGCAGCTGGGCCGAGCCGACGCCGACGAGCGCGGCTTTCGCGCCACTCCCGCCAATGTCCACGCCGAGCAGCGACGGTGCCATGTCGGAACGGCTGCTACGGCACGAGCGCGAGTGGAACACCCGCTGACAGCGTCGGGCGTGGCGGCGCCGGCGCGGCCGGATCCGTGGCGGCGTCGACGACAACGGGCGTGATGCCAAGGAGCCGGCAGAGCGTGACGAGCTCCCCCTGCCACCGGCCCGCGACGGCGTGCAGGTGATTGGCCTGCAGGAGCGGGACGAGCCTGGCGGGGGCCAGGGGAAGGTGGATGAAGGCGTGTGGCCAGTTCGGCCCGGCGCCGACGACATCGGCGGGATCGAGCGCCGCCGCCGCCCCGTCCATGATGACCATCTGGTAGCGCTGCGACGACCGGGTGAGCCGGGCCAGCGTCAGGTCGCCCTCCTGGAACACGAATTCGACGTGAGCCCCCCCGCCGGCATACTTCCCGATTGAGGGCACGAGGCGCACGCGCGCGAGGTTCACGGCGGGATCGTGGCTGCGCGCCGCGAACCACGTGGGCGCCGACCCGCAGTTGGGCATCACGTACACCTGCCTGGCCTCGTCGAAGTAGCGCAGATCCAGCAGGCACGCAGGAAGCCCCGACACCATCTGCAGCAGCCGCATGGTGAGCGCGCCGTCGGAATCGGCCTCACACGCCAGCGGGAGCGGCTCCTTCGGTCCGTCCCAGTCGTAGGGGTCGTTCGTGAACGCCGCGCTCAGGCACTGCACCACGTGGAACTCGCTCATCTCGTAGTGGCACTTGATGCCGGCAAAGTCGAACCCGTGGTGCCGGAGCAGCCGCTTGAGCGCCACGTAGCAGCGAATCTGAAAGTCCCACTTCTCGGGTGTGAACTGCCGGTCATCGAAGACGATCTCGCGCAGGTGCGCCCGCATCCAGTCCTTCGCGCGCGCCACGTCCGCGTCGGCCACGAGGCCGGCGAGGCGCACGATCTCGGACTGGTCGACGTGATCCACGTCGACACCGAACTGCTGCTGCCACAGCTCGGCTGGCGCCGCGCCGGTCGCCATTCCAATCGAGCGGCCGCCAATGAGGCCGTACACCTGGCCGCGCAGACGCGCGGCGGCGCGGGCGGCACGCGCGAAGACGAGCAGCTGCGCCGGGACGTCGGGCGCGTGGAGGTTCACCCACAGGCGCTCATGGGGAACCTCGATCTGGTGCAGGGCACCGCCGGCCGCGAGCAGGCCGGTGAGCCCGGGATAGCGGGGATCGTGCGGGCCGAGCAGCAGGAGCGGGACGCGGCCGATCAGCCGCGCGGCGAGGACGACGAAGTTGGGGAACGCGAAGACCGGGATGTTGAAGACGACGCCATCGAGCTGGAGCGCCGCCAGCCGGCGGGCCTCGGTGCGTGCGGAGTCGTTCGAGTGGACGATGTCGCCCGTGGTGACCGTGACCTCGCCGGTTCCGGCGAGGAGCGCCTCGATACGACGCTGGTGGTCGGCGATATCGGGCGCGAGGGTGGCGTGGACACGGTCTCTCCCGTCCGAGAACGACAGCAGGCCCAGCCGGATCATGGTGTTCACCCTCTGGGAGTTGACGACCGCGGGCGACGCAAGCGGATACCGACGTAAACGATTATAGACGTTACCCAGAAATGCCTAGAAATGCAATTCAATCCGTTCGAAAACCTTTTCAAAACCGTCAACCGCTCAGCCGCGCGGCGTGCGGGCCGGCCCGACGTCTTCCTCGGCGGCGGGGCAGATCCCGGTGGACTCGCGGATGACCAGCGTCGACTTCAGGAGCATCTGCTGCGGCGGCCCGGCCTGCGCGCCGGTGACCCGGCGGATGAGCAGTTCGGCCGCACGGGCGCCTATCAGGTACGTCGGCTGAGCCACGGTCGTCATCTTCGGATGGTAGACGTCGTGCCACTCGTAGTTGTCGTACCCGATCACGCTGATGTCTTGCGGGCAGCGGAGCCCGTGCGCCTCGATGGCGGACATCGCCCCGATCGTGAGGCGGTTGCTCGTGACGAACAGCGCCGTCGGCCGCGCGGGGCGCCCCAGCAGCTGCGCGGTGGCCGCGTAGCCGTCGGCCACCGTCGGCTTGGCGCGCGCCTCGAGCGCCGGAGAGGGCGTCAGGCCGGCCTGGCGCATGGCGCGCCGATAGCCTTCGAGCCGATCGCGGTGCACGGCGACCGCGAGATCGGCCGCCACGACGGCAATCTGCCTGTGCCCGAGCGCTAGGAGGTGGCGGACCGCCTCCTGGGCGCTGAGGAGGTTGTCGGCGACCACCGCGTCGGCCTCGAAGTCCGGCGCGCGATCCAGGTAGACGATGGGCAGCTTGAACTGCTGCAGCTCCAGGCGTCGCCGCGCGTGCGCGGGGCCGTCGGGCGCCATGATGAGCAGGATCCCGTCACAGCGGAGCGCCTGGAGCACCTTCAGGCACTCCCATTCGCGCTCCTCGTCCTCGCCGGCGTTGAACAGCACCAGCGCGAAGCGGGCCGCGCGGGCCGTCTCCTCGACGCCGCTGACCACGGCGGGAAAGAACGGGTTCGTGATGTCCGGGATGATCATGCCCAGCGTCATCGTGTGCCGGACCCTGAGGCTTCGCGCGAGCCGGTTCGGCGAGTAGGCGAGCTCCTTGATCGCGGCGCGGATGCGCTGCTGGGCCGCCGGGCTCACAGGCTTGTCGTTCAGGTAGCGTGAGACGGTGGCGATCGACACGCTGGCCCGTTGGGCGACCGCCCGGATATCGACCGTGCTCTTCATCGGGACCTCGATCCGTGGCACACGTCGGTCACTTTACACCGGCGCGGACCGGATGGCGGGGCCGACGGCGGTCGGTCGACGGGCGCCGGAACCGCCGCGCGGCGCGTCTGCGTCCCCCCCGGTCGCACCCGTCCATCCTACAGGCCCGCTCGGAGACGGCACTGGCGCGCGGCAGGCCGACCCGCGAACGGGGGGTCGGGCATCGGGGCCACATCGGACGTCCTGTCGGGGAGAAACCGTTTGCCGTCTCGGCCCAGGAACTTGACCTCCAAGGAAGCCGGGTGCTATGTAATCGTTTCAACTTTGGGGGAGCTGTGAACCGGCGCGCCGTTCTCCGCTGCGTCAGCGCTGCCAGCGTCTGGCCGACGGCGGCCTCCGCCGCCCGGCGTCCCCTCGACCTCGATTCACGATGCCTCGTCCGCCACCGCGACGCCAGCCACCGGACGGGCCGCGCGCCCCGGACGGTCGAGGGGAACTCCGACGCCAGTCGGGTCCGCGTCTCCAAGGAAGTGGGACGATGAACGCCGGAGACAGGGCCACGACGCCCGCCGCGGCCGCGGACACGTCGCCGGGGGTGCGTCCGCGCGGCCGGATCGGACGGTTCCGGTGGTTCCTGGCGGGGCTGCTGGTGCTCGTCACCGCGATCAACTATCTCGATCGGCAGACGCTACCGGTGGTCATCGGCGAGATCCAGCGAGACATCCCCATCAGCAACGTCGCCTTCGCGCGGCTGCAGGCGCTGTTCCTGCTCGCCTACGCCATCATGTACGCGGGTGGCGGGCGGTTCGTCGACCTGGTCGGCACCCGGCGCGGCTACGCGTGGGTGGCCGGCTTCTGGTCGCTCGCCTGCGCGGGCCACGCGATGGCCAACTCCGTGATCGGCCTCGGCGCGGCCCGCTTCTTCCTCGGCTTCGGCGAGGGCGGCGGGTTTCCCGCCTCGGCGAAGGCCGTCGCCGAATGGTTTCCACCGCGCGAGCGCTCGCTGGCGGTGGGACTCTTCAACACCGGGTCGGCCGTCGGCGCCGTCGTGGCGCCTCCGCTCGTCGCGGCAATCGCGCTGGCGTTCGGGTGGCGCGCCGTGTTCGTGGTCACCGGCACCGTCGGCCTGCTGTGGGCCGTCGCCTGGTACACGGCGTACGCCGCGCCCGCCACGAGTCGATTCGTCGGCGCGCCGGAACGGGAGTACGTGCTCGACGCCAATCCCCCCCAGGGCTCCCAAGCGGCCGTGCCCTGGCGCGATCTGCTCCGCATCCGCGCCGTGTGGACGCTCATCGTCGCGAAATGCCTGACCGACGGCGCCTGGTTCTTCTTCATCTTCTGGTTGCCGAAGTATCTCGGCGACGCGCGCGGGTTCGACATGGCGGCGATCGGCAGCTACGCCTGGATCCCGTACGCGTTCGCCGGCGTGGGCAGCCTGACGAGCGGTTGGGTGTCCTCGCTGCTGATTCGGCGCCACCTGACGCTCGATGCGTCGAGGAAGATCGCGCTGGGCCTGGGGGCGGCGCTGATGCCGCTGTCGCTGCTCGTGGTGCGCTCGCCGATCGAGCAAGCGATGCTCTTCGTCAGCCTGGCCTTCCTCGGCCATCAGTTCTGGTCGGTGATCGTCCAGACGCTGCCGGCGGACCTCTTTCCCGCGCGCACCGTGGGATCGGTCGCGGGCCTCATCGGCTGCGCGGGCTCGTTTGGCGCCATGCTGTTCAACCTCCTCGTCGGCGCCATCCTCGATGCCTCGGGCAGCTACACCGTGCCTTTCGTCATGGCGGGCCTGCTGCATCCGGCATCGTTCCTGCTGATCCTGCTCGCGCTCGGGCCGATTGGGCCGCTGCCGCTCCCCGGGCACCGAGCGTGAGGCGCTGGGTATCGGAGAGACTCGCGCTCGCGGGACGTCCCGGGCGCCGCATCCACCAGGAAGAAGGAGGGCATCGATGAAGCGCATATGGGCGGCGTTGACCTGCGTGGTCGTGTTGAGTGGAGCCGGGTTCGTCGTCGCGCAGGCGCCGGCGCCGGCCGACCCGTTGAGCGGCTGGGCATCGAAGGCCGACCTCGATGCGCTCGTGGCGAAGCTGCGGGGCGGCGAGCTGAAGGGACCGCAGACGCTGTTCGAGCGGCCGAACGGCCCGTATCGCGTCTACACGTCCTTCATCGATCGCCGCAAAGGGGCCGCGGACATCCATGCGGCCGACGACGAGATCTTCCTCGTGCTGAGCGGATCGGCGCGATCGACGCTGGGCGGAGAGATCGCGGACAAGAAGCCCACCGGGCCGGACGAGTACCGGGGAACGGAGATCCGCGGCGGCATCACGCGCACCGTCGGCTCCGGCGACATCGTCAGCGCGCCCCGCGGCACGCCGCACCAGATGGACGCCAGCGACGGGCACATCCTCTACGTCGTCGTCAAGGTCCTGGGCTCGACCGGCTCGTAGGACACCCGACGGGAGTAGGAGTACTTGCCATGCCTCGCCTTGCCGTGAGCCTCGTCCTGGCGGTGCTCGTCGCACCGATCCCGTCGCTGCTGGCCGGCGACAACCCCTCCGTCCTCCCGCTGCGGGCGCGCAAGCCGATCGTCGACGGCTGGGTGAAGCTCCGGCTCGAGCGGATGCTGCCCGAGGAGATGCGCCGCTACGGCTTCGACATGTGGCTCGTCATCGCCAACGAGAGCGTCGAGGACCCGGTGTTCCGGCAGCTCGTGCCCGAAGATCCATGGGCCGTCCGGCGCCTCGGCATCCTCGTCTTCTACGACCGCGGCGTGGAGGGCGTCGAGCGACTGCTCGTCGCCCGGCACGCGAAGGAGTTCTACACGAAGGACTGGGACCAGACGAAGGAGACCCAGTGGGAGGCGCTCGCGCGCATCGTGCGGGCGCGCGATCCGAAGCGCATCGGCATCAACCAGGCGGTGAAGATCCCTTATGGCGACGGCCTGACGGCCGGCCTCAAGCAGAAGCTCGTGACGGCGCTCGGCCCGTCGTACGCCGCGCGCCTCGCCTCTGCCGAGGACCTGGCGGTCGCGATGCTGGAACGGCGCCTGCCCGAGGAGCTGTCGGCCTACGCGCGCGTCGTGGCGATCACGCACGCGATGGTGCGCGAGGGCTTCTCGTCAGCGGTGATCACGCCCGACGTGACCACGCTCGACGATCTCGACTGGTGGTTCAACCAGAAGGTCGTCGACCTTGGGCTCGAGCGCTGGTTCTTCAACGACGTGTCGCTGATCCGCCAGAAGTCCCTGCCGCTCGATCGCGTGATCCGACCCGGTGACGTGCTCCACTGCGACATCGGCGTCAAGTATCTCGGCCTGCACAGCGACATCCAGGAGATGGCGTACGTGCTGCGCGCGGGCGAGACGGCGGCGCCTGCCGGACTCCAGGAGGCCCTCCGACGCGGCAACCGGATGCAGGACATCCTGATCGGCGAGTTCAAGCACGGGCGCCTCGGCAACGAGGTGCAGGCGGCCGCGCTGGCCAAAGGCCGGGCCGAAGGGCTCGGGCCACGCGTCTACACGCATCCGATCGGGTTGCACGGGCACGCCGCCGGCGCGTTCGTCGGGCTGCCCGACTACCAGGACGGCGTTCCCGAGAAGGGGGAGTATCCGGTGCACCTCGACACCGCGTACTCGATCGAGCTGAGCGTCACGACCGCCATTCCGGAGTGGAACGGCCAAGAGGTCGTCTTCGGCCTCGAACAGAACGCATTCCTCTCGGCCACCGGGGGATGGTTCCTCGACGGCCGCCAGACGGCGCTGCACCTGGTGCGCTGAGTCGGGGGGACACGTGCGGCGCGCCGTTCGACGTCGGACTTGGTGCGGTCGGGCGCGGCGTCCGCCTCACCGGTCGTTCGTCGCCGCAGGGGACCGCGCCCGGGCCCTATGACGGAGACAGCGCCGCCGCCGGCCGTGTGAGGGAGTGGCCGCGGTACACGCCGCAGGATTCCCGGACGACGAGCTCCGGCTCGAGGACGATCCGGCGGGGCGGCCCCTCCACGCGTCCCGCGATCCGTTCCACGACCAGCTCGGCGGCGCGGGTTCCCATCAGGTGCGCCGGCTGCTCGACGATGGTGAGGCGAGGCCGGAAGACGGTCTGCCAGTCGAAGCCGTCGTGTCCCAGCACGCTGATGTCCTCGGGACAGCGAAGGCCGCGGCTGTTGATCGCGGCCATCACACCGAGGGTGATGCGGGCGTTGGTGGCGAAGATCGCCGTCGGCGGGTCCTCCGAGGTCAGCAGCTGCAGCGTGACGGAGTAGGCGTCGGCCATCGTCGGCTCGGTCTGCTGCACGCGTTCTGGCCTGAGCGGCAGGCCGTAGTCGGCCAGCGCGCGCCTGTAGCCCTCGAGCCGATCGAGGTGGGTGGGGACCGCGCGGCCCATCATGACGATGGCGATGTTGCGGTGCCCGAGCTTGATCAGGTGCTCGACGCCGCGTCGCGCGCCGGCGATGTTGTCGACGAGGACGGTGTCGGCGGCGACGTCGGGAGCGCGATCGAGGTACACGACGGGCGCGGCCACCGTCGCGAGTCTCGCGCGGTAGCGCTCGTGCTGGAGCCCCGGCGGCGCCTTGATCAGCAGCAGGCCGTCACACTGGTGGGCGACGAGGATGTCCAGGCAGGCGGCCTCGCGCTCCTCGTCTTCCTGCGTGTTGAAGAGCATGAGGGAGAACCGGTGGGCGCGCGCCACGTCCTCGACGCCCTTGACGACGGCGGGGAAGAACGGCTCGGTGATGTCGGGGATGATCATGCCGAGGATCATCGACCGCTTGAGCTTCAGGTTGCGGGCGGCGACGTTGGGGGAGTAGGCCAGCACGTCGATGGCCGCGCGGATGCGCTGCTCGGCCTCGGGGCTGACGTACTTGTGGTTGAAGAAGCGGGAGACGGTGGCGGTGGAGCACTTGGCGAGCCGCGCGACGTCGCGAATGGTAGCCATGAGGGGCACGGCCAGCCTGGGGGCAGGTGGCTAAGCGCTGCGCCGGTCCTGTTCTGAGACCGATTACACCCTGATTCCGCGACGCTGTCAACAACCGCTCCGGGCAAAATTGGCTGGAATTCCGCCTGCCCAGTGGGATCACCTGGCGCGCGGCGAACCGGTCTGCGCCTCGTGGACTTGACAGGGGAGCCGGTCCGATCTGTAATGCATTTCACACGCTCCCGGCGGCTCACCCCGTACCGTCCGCATCCGGCTTGCCGCCGCCCACAGCCCGCCCCCGGCACCGAGCGGGATCGGAACGTGCCGATAGGAAACCGGACCTCGGCGTGCGCGCCACACCGAAGCGCGCCGACAGGCGCCCGCGGCCCTCAGCGAGGTGATGTGATGCCATTCCCGGTACGGTCGGTCGTCCCTGTGGCCCTCGTCATCCTCACGGCCGTCGCGTGGCCGTCGGCGCAGCCCCAGGATGCGCTCCGCGAGCGCGCGCGGCGGCTGCACCGCGACATCCTCGTGATGGACGTGCACGCCGACCTGACGCCCTTCCTCGAGAAGGACACGATGCCGGCGCGGATCACCGACCCTGGCCTGTCGGGTCCCGCGTACGACGCGTCGGCCGATCCCGCGCAGCGCCCCGTCGTCGACGGCTGGACGAAGACGTTCCCGCCCGGTCCGTGGCGGTTCACCGACCGGCACCCGGACAGCTACATGGACCTGCCGAAGCTCCGCGAGGGCAGCGTCGACGCCGTGTTCTTCGCCATCTACATGGACCGGGAGCCGCGCCCGGGCATGGCGGTGAAGCGGGCGCTCGGCCAGATCGACGCGATCCGCGCCACCGCCGAGAAGTACCCGAAGGACGTGGCGCTCGCGACGACCGCGGACGAGGTGCGCCGCATTGCCGCGTCGGGCCGCATCGCCGCCCTCATGGGCCTCGAGGGCGGCTACATGATCGAGGACGACCTCCGCGTGCTCCGGATGTTCCACGCGCTCGGCGTGCGGTACATGACGCTCACCCATTCCTTCAACACGAACTGGGCCGACTCGTCAGGCACGGGCAAGCCGGTGCCGCCGCTGCACGGCGGGCTCAGTCCCTTCGGCCGGGCCGTCGTCGCGGAGATGAACCGCCTCGGCACGATGGTGGACGTCACGCACGTCGCGGACAAGACCTTCTACGACGCGCTGTCGGTCACGAAGGCCCCGGTGATCCTGTCGCACTCGTCGGTGGACGCCGTGAAGGACCACGCGCGCAACATCTCGGACGACATGCTGCGGGCGCTGGCGAAGAACGGCGGCGTGATCCACATCGACGCCGTCATCAAGTACATCGACCCGGTCGAGCGCCCCGCGACGCCGCTGTCGGTGTTCATCGATCACATCGTGCACGCGATCGAGGTGGCCGGCCCCGACCACGTGGGCATCGGCATCGACTACGGCTACGACGCGCCGAAGCCGGTCGACCTCGAGGACTGCTCCAAGTTCGAGAACATCACCTACGAACTGCTGAAGCGGGGCGTGCCGGAGGGCACGGTCAGGAAGGTCTGGGGGGAGAACACGCTGCGCGTCATGAAGGAGGTCGAGCGCGTGTCGGCGACCCTGCGGGCCGCCAGCTGAACGCGGGATACGGGCCCCAGGGCAGACCGGCGCCTGGCGCGAAAGGAGCGATCCATGACACGCGACATCTGTCTCGTCGCCAGCGGCGACTCGCGGCTGCCGGCCAACCAGGTGTGCTGGCCCGCGCAGGAACAGCTCGAGGCCAGGGTCGCCGCGGCCTTCGCCGATCTCGGGCACCGCGTGGTGCGCGGTCATCCCGTCGATCCGGCCAAGAAACACGGTTTCCTCGACGGCCAGGCGATGGGGATCGAGGTCTTCCGCCACATCGACCCCGAGGTGCCGCTGGTCGTTGCCGAGGCCGTCTGGCAGTTCACGAGCCACGTGCTCCCGGGACTGACGAAGCATCGGGGGCCGATTCTCACCCTCGCCAACTGGAGTGGGCAGTGGCCGGGGCTCGTGGGGCTGCTGAACCTGAACGGGTCGCTGACGAAGGCCGGCATCCCGTACAGCACGATCTGGAGCGAGGACTTCACCGAC
>Ga0102851_10003111_pt1 | contig 10243 bp, 11 predicted proteins | sample Mud3Dept3metaG_FD_79558 | JGI IMG/M metagenome (GOLD analysis project Ga0102851, IMG submission 79558) | Freshwater wetland microbial communities from Ohio, USA, analyzing the effect of biotic and abiotic controls - Mud 3 Core 4 Depth 3... | ecosystem: Environmental > Aquatic > Freshwater >...
AAGGCCAGGATGGCCAAGTGGTCCTTGCTGCGGAAAGAGCTTCATGATTCGCTCTCCCTCTGCAACTGGATGGGGCCCTGGGTGGCTTCTCCCCTCAAGGAACGGGGTTACCGGGGTGATGATTCCGTCGAGTCCATGCTCTACAGCCTCGCCACCGGCGATAAGAAAAACCGGCAGGAACTGGACCATGCGGCGGAACGGATCTTCACTCTCCATCGGGCTCTTACCATCCGGGATACGGGAACCAGAGAGATGCGGGCTCGGCATGACACCATTCCGGAATGGGTCTTCACCGATAAATCGGGTAAGGCCCCCTTCACGAAGGGAACCACGCACATGGACCGGAACGACATCAAAGCGGCCATCGATATGTTTTACGAGGAGATGGGTTGGGACCGGGCCTCGGGAGCGCCCACATCTCAAACCTACAGCAAACTTGGCCTGGAAAGGGTGGCTGAAGACCTGAAGAAACGAAACCTTATCCCGTGACCAAAACCAGTGCATCCATGGTGAAAACGGAAAAAGCGGCTGAGCCAAACCGGGTGAAGGAAACAGAACCCATCGCAGCGATTGCCGCCATGATCCGGCAGGAGAGCAAGGCGGGAAAACTCATCTCTGCATCCGAGATTCTTCGCCGGGGGGCTGCTCAAAAAATTTTCCCCACACCCGCCGCGGGCCCGGCGGAAGAGGCCGGGAACATTCTTCGGAAGGTGGTGGATGAAAATGAGGACCTCCATGAACTTGCCGCCGAGGATGGTTCCCGGAGCTATTACTCTTCCCAATTTATGACCGGGGCATATGCAGGAATCCTGCTCCAGAAACAAGGCGATCCCCTGCGGCTTATCGCCGAGATCGTTCGGCAAAACTCCGCAGCCTACCCTCGACCCGTACCCCTGGACCTCTTTACCCAGCCGCCCTTCGGCCTTACCCTTCAGGATGTCCTGAACGACTTGGAACGGATGTCCGTCCGAGATGAGTACCGGGATATCGAGCCCACCACCACGTCGACCTCCAGGGTATTCCTTTATTCCACCCTTCACCTTGACTCCGAGCATGCTTCCATGCTTGCCGAGTGGTTCGATGTGGGCCAGTCAGACAATCCTTGAGTCCGTTTGCGCCTCCCGTCCTTTTTTGCATTTTCTATAGAGAATTCCCATTAAACAGGGCGCCTTTAAAGGATGCGCATATGAATGGCGAATATGCCGGCTAAGGTCCATCGGTAGGAGCGGGTTTGAAACCCGCCCCTACCGGCATGCGCATTTCACTGTGTCGTTCTGTATAGAGAGAAGACGAGGTGGGGCGGGATCGGGGCCATTCCGCTGATTGGAGCCGGTTTTCCGGTTGGGAAATGAAGATTTACTCGAAATGGTAAAGTCAGTCTGTCTTGGAAATGTGTTCAGCCAGGGCGGTTTCGAGTTTATCGTCCAGGGCGCGCAGGCGCAGGGCCATCTTCTTCAGCATCTTCATGGCGATTTCGGGACTATTCTTCAGGAGGCTTTCGAAGGTATCGGGGCCCACCACGAGGACCTTAGAATCTTCGATGACTTCCACCGTGGCGGAACGGTCCATTCCCAGGAGCAGGGCCATTTCGCCGATGAATTCTCCGTCGGAGAGCTCGGCCAGGACTTTTTCCCCTTTTCCGACTTTCTTTCTCACCCGGACCTTTCCCTTCTGGATGATGAACATTTCGTGGCCGGCGTCTCCCTCACGGCAGAGAATCGTCCCCTTGGCTAAATTCTTACCGAACTTCCAGAAGAGCTGCTCTTCCCGACTCATGGCGACAGGAACTCCTTTTCCGAGGGCTGGCCTTGTTCTTCCACCAGCCGGCCGATGATTTCATAGGCTTTTCGCAAGCGGGACGCCAGATTGCCCAAAACCTTGATTCCCAGGCCGTTCTTTTCCCGGAACAGCTCATCCAGGACGTCGGATTCCACCACCAGAATCTGGCTCTCTTCCTCCACCACGGCGTTGATCGAGCGGGGCTGGCCGAGCAGGCAGGCCATTTCCCCAAAGAAATCCCCGTCCTCCAGGACGTCGATGGTAACTTTTTTCCGCCCGGCCTTCTTGTACAGCCGGACCCGGCCTTTCTGGATGATATACATTCCGGTGCAGGGTTGGCCCTCTTCAAACAGAATGGTTCCGGCGGGAAAGATCATGCCGAACTTCTTGAAGAGAAGCTTCTCCTCTCTCATCGGCCCTCCTTGACTTCCGTCTGGATCGAATAGATCAGGCTGACGTCTCCCTCGATTTTAACCAGAAAGTAAAAGATGGCGGGTCTGTTTCCCGATCGGACCTGGGGGTGATAAACTTTTGCCATAAACTGGGATGTCTCGGACGAAGGACTTTGGCCGTCCTTCATTCGTTTAAAAGACTGGTTCAGGAAATTCCAATGAACCTTTCCCCTTTTATCGGTACCTTTCCAATGCACCGGGGTGGCCTTCAGAGTCAGGGAGTGATTGGGTCGCACGGAGAACCTGTAAATGTCGTAAATGTCACCGGTCCCGCTGGCGAAGCACTCGATAAAATTGTTGACCCCCGGTTGATACACGGGTAGTTCCAGGGCTTTTTCATACGTTTCCGGGGCATCGGTTCCCGAATCCCCGTCGTTCTGATCCCATAGGGAGATTTGGACGACGTACTGACCCAAAACTTCTCCGGCGGATTGACCTCCCTTGCCCTGGATTTGAATCCGGTAGGCGTCCGGAAGGGGTTCGGAGTTGGAAGTCCACTCCAGGAGAATGGCTTGATCTTCCGGCTGGCGGTGGCTGGCTGCCCTTAGCTTGGCTCCGCCCCCATCGGTGAGCCCCCATTCGACGCGGCCGCCTTTTCCCGCATTCCACTGGGGGAATACCCGGGCCTGGATGGTCTGGCCCGGCTTGATGGACTCGACTCTCAGGACCTGCTCCCCATCGTGCAGAATGGAACCCCGATGCTCGCCCTCCCCCACGGTTCTCTCTTCTGCCAGAACGGGAAGGCCTGCCAGGGTGAGGCCGGATAAGAGACCTCCCAGGAGAAGATATTTCCGCATGGACATCGCTGCAGGAACTCCTCAATCCGATGAAGAGGCCGAATATGGGCCCTTCAGAAGCAGGGAAAGATGATCTTTCCTCTAGGCGATTCCCGCCTTCTCCAGAGCCTTCTCGATTTGGGCCTTTTCAAACCCCACGATCACTTCCTCGCCGATGATCAAGGTCGGAGTGGCTTTTCTTCCGGTCTTCTGGGCCAGTTCTTCCAGGTTTTTCGGGTCTTTGATCACGTCCTTTTCAATGAAGGAAATCCCTTTTTGCGAGAGAAACTCTCTCGTCGCCTTGCAGGCGTGTCAAGCAGGATTGAAGTACACGACGACCGGCTGCGCCATGACGCCCTCCTTAAAAAAGTTTCGGGTTTCGGGTTTAAAGTTGGACATTCCAAGATCCGTTTTAAACTTGGAACTTGAAACCCGAAACTATTTAAAACCTCCTCATCAGCCGTTCCCATTCGCGGTCTGCGTTTTCCTGGATCCGTTCCATGTCCCCTTCCCGCAGGAAGTTGAACCGCCCCTGGGGTTTGAGATATTCGCTCACCGGGATCCCCTCGGGTTCCACGCTGAGGGTGTACCGTTCGCCGTCCTCCACCTCGTAGAGGGGGAAAATTTTGCTTTGCACTGCCAGGCGAGCCAGGCGGATGGTGATCTCTGAAGGGAACCGCCAACCCACGGGACAGGGCGAGAAAGCGTAAATGAATTTGAATCCCCTGATTTTCTGGGCCTTTTTGATTTTGCGGACGAAGTCGTCGGGATAGGCAATGGAAGCCGTGGCCACGTAAGGAATGTGGTGAGCGGCCATGATCTGGACGATGTCCTTTTTGGGCTGAACCTTCAGCTCCGAAGGCGGGGTGGTCGTGGTCCAGGCGCCCCAGGGGGTCGCCGAGGAGCGCTGGATTCCGGTGTTCATGTAAGCTTCGTTATCGTAGCAGACGAAAATGTAGTCGTCATTGCGTTCGGCGGCGCCGGAGATGGCCTGGATTCCGATGTCGAAGGTTCCTCCATCTCCGGCTACGGCGACGACCGTGGTTTCAGTGTCCCCTTTCACGTCCAAGGCCGCCCGAATTCCTGAACCTGCCGCACCCGCGGATGGAAAAGGGGTGTTGTAGGCGGGGATCCTGATGGGGGAAGCCGGGAAGGTCCCCGATATGGTTCCAAAACAGCCCGCGGTGATGGCGGCAACGGTTTTTTCTCCAAGGGCATGAAAGAGGGTGCGCAAAATAATCGGCATGGCGCAACCCGGGCAGGCGCCATGGCCCGAGTGCAGGGCCTCATCCAGCAATTCCTTGGCTCTGGTTTCCATTCCATTCATTTCTTGACTCCCATCCAAACCGGGCCCCCGTTGGGGCCGGGATGGCTCATGGCATAATCGAAAATTTCCCCGATGTCTTCCGGAGTGATGTCTTTCCCGCCCAGGCCGGCGATGAATTCGAAGACCCTGGGTTTCTTCGCGGCTCCGTAAAGGGCCGCTTTCAGCTCCTGAGCGACAATGCCCCCGGCACCCAGCGAATTGTCGCGGTCCAGGACGGCGACTTTTTTGGCCTTGCTCAGAATTTTGCCGATTTCCTCCGCGGGGAAGGGGCGGAACATGCGCAGGCGGCAGAGGCCCACTTTTTTCCCCCGTTTCCGGAAGGCATCCACTACCTCCAGGGCCGTGCTGGCCACCGTTCCCATGGTGAGAAGCACGACGTCGGCGTCGGCCATCCGCACATTCCCCATGATCCCATAGCCCCGGCCGAAGTGACCCTTGAACTCTCGGTCCACCCGGGCGATGACCTTCTTGGCCTGTTCCATGGACTGCTGAGCGTCATGTTTGAAGTTAATGAACATGGAGGGATCGGCCATGATGTTGTAGGTGTGGGGGTCCTGGGGGCTGAGCTTGAAGCGGGGTTTATAGGGTGGGAGAAAGGAATCCACTTCCTTCTGGTCGGGCACATCGACACCCTCCGAAGTATGGGAGAGAAAAAACCCGTCTTCCATAACCATCACCGGAAGCAGAACCTGTTCGGCAATCCGGTAGGCCATGATGACGGTGTCGAGGGCCTCCTGGGCGCTCTGGCAGTAGATCTGGACCCAGCCCGTGTCCCGCTGGGACAGGCTGTCGCTGTGGTCGCACCAGATGTTCCAGGGCGATCCGATGGCCCGATTGGCATTGACCATCACCACGGGCAGGCGGGAGCCGGAGGTCCAGTGGAGCATCTCATGCATGTAGGCCAGTCCATGAGAAGAAGTGGCGGTGAAGACCCGGGCGCCGCTGGCGGAGGCTGCGGCCACGCAGGCCAGGGCGGAGTGCTCCGATTCCACGCGTATGAACCTGGCTTTCAGCCTTCCGTCGGCTACGATCTCCGAAAGCTCTTCGACGATGGTGGTCTGGGGGGTGATCGGGTAAGCCGAAATGACCTCGGCCCGGCAGAGCATGACTCCCAGGGAAACCGCCGAATTTCCGGTGAGCAGCTTTTTCATTTCTTCACCTCGATGGAGATGGCTCCGCGGGGGCATTCTTCCACGCAAATGCAGCATCCCTTGCAGTAGTCGTAGTTGATCTCGTATCCCTGTTTGTCCGGCCGGGCGGAAACGGCCAGGTCGGGACAGAAGAAGAAGCAGTTGTCGCAGAGGTTGCACACCCCGCAGTTGAAGCAGCGCTTGGCTTCGAAGAGGGCGGAAGCCTTGGTGAGGCCTCCGGTGATCTCGGAAAAGCCCTTCGCGTGCTCCTCCAGGGGAAGCCTTCCTTTGGGCTTGCGCTCCTGGCGGGAGAAGTAGGCAGTGTTCAACTCCGAGAACTTTACCACCTCCTGGGCGATTCCATCGCCCCCTCCGCTCCGGTAACGGGCCATGGAGAGGCTTCCCTTGTCTCCCCATCGGGCCATGCGGATGGCTTCGGCCGCGTTCTTTCCCCGAAGGGTCGCGTCGATGGCCATGGCCGCCTTTTTCCCCGAGCCGATAGCAAAGGAAACCGTGCGGGGCTGGGCCACCACGTCGCCCCCGGCAAAGACCTTCTCCAGGCCCGCGGCTCCGGTTTCATCCACCGGGATCGCGTCCTTCGAATTCTGCAACTCCCGGGGGAGGAAGGACAGATCCGGGGCTTCCCCGATGGCCGAGATCACCGAATCCACGGGAAGGGTAAAATTGGAATTCTCGATGGGGCGGGGCTCTCTTCGCCCGTCTTTTCCGGGAGGGCCCAGAATATTCTTGAGGCATTCGATTCCCTTGACCTTCCCCTGTTCGGTCATGATTTTTACCGGGGAGCTCAGGAAGATGAATTCGATCTTCTCTTCCTCCGCCTCGGAGACCTCTTCTTCCCACGCGGGCATCTCTTCCTTGGTGCGGCGGTAGATAACCAGGGGCTTCGCTCCCAGGCGCAGGGCGGAACAAGCCGCGTCCATGGCCGTATTTCCTCCGCCGATGACGGCGACTCTCTCTCCCAGGTCAACCTTCTCCCCGGAATTGACTTTCCTAAGGAAATTTACGCCGGACATGACCCCTTCGGAATCTTCCCCGGGAACCCGCAGGGGAAGGCTTCTCCAGGCCCCCGCAGCCACGAAGACAGCGTCGAATTTTTTCAATTCTTCCCATTGCACATCTTTGCCCACCTGACAGCTCGTCTTCGATTCCACACCCAGCGTCAATATTTGATCGATCTCCTGGTCCAGGATGTCTTTGGGCAGGCGATAAGCCGGGATCCCGTAGCGGAGCATACCCCCCAGTTTTGGAAGAGCCTCGAAGAGAGTGACCCCGTATCCCATGGAAGCCAGATGGTAGGCGCAGGAAAGGCCGGCCGGACCAGAACCTATGACCGCCACTTTTTCCTTCCTCTTCTCTGCGGGAGGAGAAAAACGTTTCCCGGACTGGTAGGCAGTATCGCCGACGAAGCGCTCCAGGGCGTTGATGGCCGTGGGTTCATCATACTCTTTCCGGTTGCATGCCCCCTCGCAGGGGTGGAAGCAGACCCGCCCGCAAACCCGGGGGAGGGGATTTTCCTGGGTGATTTTTTCCCACGCCCCGAGGTAATCTTCCTGTCCGGATAGAACCATGGCCGCTTCCACATCTTCGCCCGCCGGACAGGCTTCATTACAGGGGGCCAGCTTGTTCAGATAAGCGGGGGTGAGATAGCGCCAGGTGCCGGTCTTGGTCGCCAGGGTTCCCTCGAAAGAGAGGGACATGGGGGGGAGAGAGGGCTTAGGCTGAACAGGTTTCTTCGGGCGGACCGAAGGTTTTTTTAACGCGGCTTTTTTCTTGGCCGGTTTCTTCTTCATTTTCAACTCCTGATATCCGGTAGGGGCGACCCGGCGGGTCGCCCCTACAAACTAGGCATTCGCCTGTTCAAAGGCCGCCTTGGCCGCTGCTGCGTTTGCTTCGGGTTTCGAGGGGACGTACTCTTTGATTCCATCGATCACCGCTTTCAGCCCCACCAGCCCGCTGATCTTGGAAAAAGCACCCAGGATAACCGTGTTCACTACCGGGGCCGTAGTCGTGCCCAACCGGTTCTCTGCGGCAATCCGGTTGGCATCGACCGTGGCCACGCGGAATTTTTTGTAGCGGGAGAAATCCGAAGGGGACCTGGGAGTGTTGATCAGGATCCATCCGCCTTCTTTGAGGCCGGAGGTCACATCGACAACGTCGAGGATGGGCTCGTCCAGAACCACTACATGGTTCGGCTCATAGACCATGGACCTTCGGGTAATGGCCTTCCGGTCAAACCGGGTAAAGGCCATGACCGGAGCCCCCCGCCTCTCGGCGCCGAAGGCGGGAAAAGCCTGGGCATATTTCCCTTCCTTGAAAAGGGCTGAGGCAAGAATTTTGGAGGCGATGACCGCCCCCTGTCCGCCCCTGCCATGAAAACGTATTTCCACCATCGTAGATCTCCTCTTGTTCTCCGGGCTGAATGCTGCGGGCCGCTGCAAAGGTCCAGGATTTGCCCTCTTTTGTATCGATTCGCACGAAAAAAGGTCTTATAGAGAAGGGCCGAGAAAGGGGGAACAGCGCAAAGATCGCCCGACCATAAGCTCAAGCCCGCCACCGGGCCCAATAGGATTTTCCGGGGACGAAAAGGAATGGAACCCTTCCCATCACCAAACCCAGTTTCATCTTATAATCTCATACAAGGCCTCTGTCAATGCTTTTCATCAACCCCTTTCCCCCCTTTGGGTGGATCTCTCTGCTCGATTTCCCCTCGATCTTTAAGGGATCCCGGAAAAACCGCATCCCGGGATACTTGACAAACGGAGTTTTCTATTATTTATATTATAAGAACCGCGGCATTCATTGGGGAACAGGAATTTTGTTGCGGGAAAACCCTGCGGATAATTCTAACCAGATTTTTCAGGAGTGAAAGAAAGATGGAAATGAATCGGATTGGTTTTGTAGGGCTGGGAACGATGGGAAAACCCATGTCCAGGAACTTGATGAAGGGCGGCTACTCCCTGATCGTCCATGACCTGAACCGGGAGCCGGTGAAAGAGGTGGTCGCCGCGGGGGCCCAAGAGGCCTTCTCTCCCAAAGAAGTGGGCCAGGCGGCGGACCTGGTGATTACGTCTTTAACCAATGACCAGGTGGTGGAGAGCGTTGTCCTGGGAAAAGACAGTCTCATCGAGGGAATGAAGAAGGGGTCCGTCCTGGTGGAGACCAGCACCATCTCTCCGCTAACGGTACGGAAGATCGCCTCGCAGCTCAACTCCAAGGGGATCGAAATGCTCGATTCCCCTTTGAGCGGAGGAGAAGTCGGGGCTCAGCAGGCGACCCTGTCCATCCTGGTGGGAGGAAAGGGCGAGGTTTTCGAGAAGGTGCTCCCGGTCCTTCAAAAGATGGGAAAGAACATTACCCATATCGGAAGCCAGGGGGCGGGCCAGATTGCCAAAGCCGCCAATCAGATCATCGTAGCCCTCACCATTGAAGCGGTCTGCGAGGCCCTGATCTTCGCCCAAAAAGCCGGGGCCGACCCGGCCAAAGTGCGCCAGGCGCTGCTGGGAGGGTTTGCCCAGAGCCGCATTCTGGAAGAGCACGGGAAGAGGATGTTGGACCGCAATTTCAAGCCGGGGGGCAAGGCCATTTTTCACCAGAAGGACATCGGCATTGTATTGGCGGTCGCCAGGGAAAAGGGAATTTACATGCCTGGGGCCAATCTGGTGATGGACCTATGGAATGCCATGGGGGCCCATGGCCTGCTCCTGGAAGATCACACCGCCATGTTGAAGGTCCTGGAAAAGATGTCCAACACCGAAGTCCGGCCGGGGAAAAATCAAGGCCGGGTCGGTGGTGGTCATTCACTATGAAGGCCCCCGAGGAAGCGGGATGGCAAAGATTCTGGCCACGACTGAAGTCCTGGTGATTCATCCCGACCTTCGTAACACCGCCATCGTGACCGATGGAAGATTTTCCGGCGCCACCCGGGGACCCTGCATCGGCCATGTATTCCCCGAAGCCATCGCCGGTGGCCCTATTGCTCTGGTCGAAGACGGAGACCTGGTCCGGATCGATATTCCCAACCGGGTTTTGGCGGTGGTGGGGAACAAGGGCAAGAAGATGGAGGCCCGGGCGATTCAGGCTGTATTCGAAGAACGAAGAAAGAGATGGAAGCGGCCCAAGATTCAGCATCCTGCCGGGATTCTCCGCCGCTATGCCACCCAGGCGGTTTCAGCTATGAAAGGGGCGTATTTGGAGTCTTCCTAATGAGTCCATTATTGACCAGACATACTTCCCCCAAAATCTCCCCCAACCCCTCTTTTCCCAAAGAGGGGAATTCGTCCCTTTGGTAGAGGGAAGGAAGGAGGGATTTCGTCTTCGGTGTCTATACAACGATGGCTTGATTCATAAGAGTGGCCGACGATGATCGGCATAGGACCGGGGCGCGAGTTGGCAATCGAAAAGGAGGAAGAGGGGAAAAGAGAAAAAGAAATTCGCACCCGGCCGTATTCAACAACAAAGAAAGGGAGGTAAAGAATGAAAAGGGTAGGTTGGATCATGGTGACGGTTTTTCTTTTTACAGGGCTCGTTTCGGGTGTGGCTTCGGCCAAGCCCATCGCAGCGTTGTTATTCCCGCTTTCCGGACCCTTCTCCGCCATGGGGACGGACATGAGAAAAGGGTCCGAATTGGCCCTGGAAGAGATCAATGCCCAAGGCGGTGTCTTGGGGCAAAAGGCGGAAGTGGTCATGGGAGACGATGAATTCCAGGCCCCGGTCGCCATCCGAAAGTATAAGGAGATGGTCGATGGCCAGGGTATCAAG
>Ga0102851_10003114_pt1 | contig 10241 bp, 12 predicted proteins | sample Mud3Dept3metaG_FD_79558 | JGI IMG/M metagenome (GOLD analysis project Ga0102851, IMG submission 79558) | Freshwater wetland microbial communities from Ohio, USA, analyzing the effect of biotic and abiotic controls - Mud 3 Core 4 Depth 3... | ecosystem: Environmental > Aquatic > Freshwater >...
ACCGTCGCGACGATCTGAGTTTCGCAGCGGAAGCCGTCCGGAAACAGCGGCCGGAGGGGACGGTCGATGAGACGCGAGTTGAGGATTTCCTTCTCGCTTTGACGTCCCTCGCGCTTGAAGAAACCGCCGGGAATCTTACCCGCGGCGAACGTCTTTTCCTGGTAGTCGCAAGTCAGAGGGAAGAAATCGATGTTCTCCCGGGCCTCCCTAGCGGCGGTGGCGGTCACGAGCACGACGGTGTCGCCGTACTGAACCAACGCGGATCCACCGGCTTGTCGAGCCATGCGCCCGACCTCGATCGAGAGGCGACGCCCGTGGAAATCGATTTCGACTTTTTTCATCTAACCCGCTCCCGTCCCGCCTGGGGACTATCCCTGAAAACGTGTGTGTTGCGAGGCGAGAAACTGAGACGGGCGGGAAGGGAAAATGCTTACTTGCGGATGCTGAGACGTTCGATGACGGTCTTGTAGCGCTGGAAATCGATCTTCTTAAGGTAGTCCAGCAACCGCCGCCTCTGCCCCACCAGCTTCAACAGACCGCGACGCGAGTGGTGATCCTTGGCGTGGGTCTTGAAGTGTTCGGTCAAATACCCGATGCGGTCACTCAGCAACGCGATCTGCACCTCGGGCGAGCCGGTATCGGTCTCGTGCCGTCGGTACCCCACCAGGATTTCCTGGGTGCGCATAGCTGCGCCGCTCGTTCCTTCTCCCATGTCGTTTCTCGTCAGGCGCGCAGCAGTAACATAGGGGTCCAGGATTGTAAAGTGACGCGCGTCGTCACGACGCACCATCGTGCATAGCATCCCCGACCATCACGCGCGCCAACTGCCACGTTGCGCCGTCCGCCGTCGCCGTCGCAATAGCCACCAAGTCCCCTTCACTGCTGGCGACCCGCACGACCTCACCCGCGAGTCGTGGTCGCCCCAGGGCGGCAAGCGCGCGTTGCTGACCACGCCGAATCGAACCGATCGTGCGCTCGTCGACGGTGACGGCACGTAACCCCGCGAGCGCCGCCGAGGGAGTCAGCAGCGGGAGCCGGCCTTCCGCCGCCACCCGCTCGAGATCGTCGAGCCGTACCGCAGCCGTCACCTCGAACGGACCGCAAGCACTGCGCCTGAGTGTTTCCAGATGCGCTCCGGTTCCGAGCGCCCGACCGAGATCATGCGCCAGGACGCGAACATATGTACCACGCGAGCACGTGACGGCGAAGCGCAAGCGGTCCGGCGCGGTGCGCGCCACATCGAAACGCGCGATGCGAACCGGCCGCGGCATTCGCTCTATCGTCTGCCCCGCCCGTGCCAGTCGATAGAGCGGCACTCCATCACGCTTCAGCGCCGAATACATGGGTGGCGTCTGCAAAATGTCCCCGCGTAGACCGCCGAGCGCGGCCGCCAACGTAGCCGAGGAAAACGGCGGCACGATCTGCGCTTCGACAACGGTCCCGGTACGATCCAAGGTGTCGGTGGTGATGCCGAGCACGATCTCCCCGACGTAGCGCTTCTCGTCGTCGATCAAGAAGGGCGCGATCTTGGTGCCCTCGCCGAGGCAGATCGGCAACAGCCCCGTGGCGAATGGGTCCAGTGTCCCCAAGTGACCGACCTTGCGTTGTCCGAGCATCCGCTTGACGCGCGCGACGACTCCGGCCGACGTCAGCCCCTCGGGCTTGTCCACGAGCAGCAGGCCGTGCAACTCCCGGCCTCGCTCAGGCATCTTCGTCGCCCGGCACCGGTGGGTGCGCGGCACGCAGCAGATGCTCGAGGCGCGCCGCCGCACCGATCGAGGGATCGATCTCGAAACGCAGCTCCGGCGTGAAACGCAGACCGAGCCGCCGCCCCGCCTGCGACTGCAGATAGGACCGGGCGCTCGTGAGACCAGCCAGCATCCGCGCCAGAGCCGCGTCGTCACCGAGCGTCGAAACGTAGACAGTCGCATGTTTCAGATCCGGCGAGAGCTTCACCCCCGTGATAGTCACCATATCGACACGGGGGTCCTTGACCCCGCGGAGCAGCAACTCCGACAGCGCGGCCTGCAAGAGTGCCCCGACTCGATCAGTACGGTGTCCGGCCATGCGCTTCAGTAGTGCAGAAACTCGAGTTGCTCCTCGCCGAGTTCCGCGATCTGCATGTCGTCGATGCACCGGACCACCTCGCGGAGCGCTGCGTCCACGAACGCTTGGTCCGTCCCGATCTGACTGATCCCGAGAACGGCGCGCTGCCACAAATCATGGTCGTCTGCCTCGGCGATCGAGACGTTGAACTTGTTGCGGATGCGCGCCTTGATGGTGCGCAGGACACTACGTTTTCCCTTGAGCGAATGGTTCTCGGGAAGATAGATAATGAGACGAAGCACGCCGACGGTCACGACCGCATCCAATGAGCGCGCTCCCCGCCACGGATGCGCCACACAAAAGTTCGGCTAGACTCGCCGCTCGACTTGCGTCTGACCGCCAGCGATGGACCGGGACGATGGAGCCAACTGCCGGGCGATCGATTCGATGTCGTACACCTCGACGATGTCACCTTCTTTGACGTCCTGAAAGTTTTCCAGGCTGAGGCCGCACTCGTACCCCGCGGCGACCTCACGCGCGTCGTCTTTGAATCGCCGCAGCGTATCGATCTTGCCGTCGTGCACCACGACGTGATCTCGTACCACCCGTGCCTTCGCCCCGCGCTGAATCTTGCCGTCGACCACGAAACAGCCGGCGATCTTGCCGGCACTCGGCACGCTGAACACCTGTCGAACCTCGGCCCGCCCGAGCGTACGCTCGCGCAGCGTCGGCTCCAGAAGGCCTTCGAGGGCGTCCCGAATGTCGCTGACGACCTCGTAGATGATGTTGTACAGCCGAATATCGACACCTTCCCGACTTGCCAGATCGGCGGCTTTCGATTCCGGACGGACGCTGAACCCGATGACGATGGCATTGGACGCAGCCGCCAACAGCACGTCCGATTCGGTGATACCGCCAACGGACGCATGGATCACGGTGAGCTTGACCTCGTCGGTACCGAGACGCGTCAACGCGTCGCGAATGGCCTCGACCGAGCCCTGAACGTCGGCCTTCAAGACGAGCTTCAGCTCCTTCACGCCCCCCGCTTGGATCTGCAGGTAGAGATCCTCGAGGGAAACCTTGCTCGTCGTGGCCAGCTCGCTCTCGCGCTGCTTGGTCCGACGGTGTTCGGCGACTTGGCGAGCTTTGGCTTCGTCGGCGACTGCCACGAAGGTATCTCCCGCCGCCGGCACACCGGTGAGACCGAGAATCTCGACCGGCGTCGAAGGGCCAGCCTGATCGAGCTTGCGGCCCTGGTCGTCGATCATGGCTCGTATGCGACCATACTCGAGGCCACAGACGAACGCGTCACCGACCTTCAAAGTCCCTTCCTGCACCAAGACGGTGGCGACGGGACCGCGACCCCGGTCCAGCTTGGCCTCGACGATGGTACCGCGCGCCCGGCGGTCGGTACCTGCAGTCAGCTCGAGCACATCGGACTGTAACAACAGCATCTCCAGAAGCTGGGGAATCCCCTGACGCGTCTTGGCGGATACCGGCACGACGATCGTGTCGCCGCCCCACTCTTCGGGTGCCAACCCGAAGTTTCCGAGCTCGCGCGTCACACGCTCGAGGTCGGCCTCGGGTTTGTCGATCTTGTTGACCGCTACGATGATGGGCACTTCCGCGGCGCGGGCATGATCGATGGCCTCTTGCGTCTGAGGCATGATCCCGTCGTCCGCCGCGACGACGAGCACGACGAGGTCCGTTACTTTCGCCCCGCGAGCACGCATGGCGGTGAACGCCTCGTGGCCCGGTGTATCGAGGAACGTTACCCGCCGTTCGGCGACTTGCACCGAATAGGCGCCGATGTGCTGCGTGATGCCGCCCGCTTCGCCGGCGGTCACGTTGGCTTCCCGAATCGCATCGAGCAATGAAGTCTTGCCGTGATCGACGTGGCCCATGATCGTCACCACCGGCGGTCGCGACCTTCGTTCCTCTGGCTCGCCTTCATCCTCGATACCGACCTCGAGCAACGATTCGACGTTCAGCGCCACGTTCTCGACCGTGTAGTCGAACTCAGCCGCCACCAGCGTCGCCGTATCGACATCGAGTACCTGATTCACCGTCGCCATCATGCCCATGTCCATGAGCTTCTTGATGACTTCACCGAACTTGACGCCGATCGCCCGTGCCAGATCACCGACGGTGATGGCCTCCGAGATCTTGACGACGCGCTTACTCGCCTTCGGCGTCGTGATCTCAGTGTGGTGCTGTTCCTTTCCTGGCAACGCGCGTTTCTTGCGCCGCAGCTTGCCCGGTCGACGATCGCGCTCGAGGGTCTCGAGCATGTCCGTCTTCTTGATGACTTTTCGCTTCTTACCGCTCTTCTTGGCGAACTCGTTCTCTTTCGACTTTGGCGCTTCTGTCACCGCAGGAGTTGCATCCGGTTGGGTACGCACGGTCGCCGGGGACTCCGGAGTACGTCTCGTCGCCGGACGCGGTGGCGGTGCAACGGCCTTCTTCAGATCGATTCGCCCCAGGACCCGCACCTGCTGGGGTTCGTCTTCACGACGCGCCACCCTCGCCGGTGCGGCGGCTTCGCTGGCGGACAGGTCAACCGGCGGGGGCTCGACTACCGGGGGCTCGACCGACGCCGTCGGCTGCGCAGCGCCGGCCGCCGCGCTCGCATTCAGGAACTCTTCCTCGATCTCCGCGACATCGGGCAACATCGGTTTGGGCTCGGCGATGCCGGCCTCCACCGATTCGTCCCACTCCACCGAGCTGCTCTCGATCACCGGCATCTCGACGGGCGCGAACGACGGCGCCACGTCCGGCAACGGCGCGGGCGGAATCTCCTCGCGCTTGATCACCTCGACCCGCTGCGTTCGCCGGCGGATTACATTCGTCCCGACGCGGTTCTCGACGACCTGCTCTCGTGCCGTGACGAGCTGATCCTCCGAGGAGTCCTTCGATGTCACGACCCGCTCGGCCACCACGCGTTCGGTCCCGATGGTGACCGAGGCCTTGTCGCGCAAACCCAGAGCCTCGCGCACCCGCGCGATCTGGTCGTCGGTGAGCGAGCTTTGCGACTTCTTATTTCGAATCCCGAGTCGCTCGATCTTCGCAAGGACGTCCTTCGCGGGAACGTCCCATTCTTTGGCGAGCTCGTGGATGCGCTTCTTCCCGATCAACCATGCACCTCCGGGAACCGGGCACGAAAAATTTCGCGCTCGGGCTTAGCTACCACGCAACGCAACGAGCGCACAAACCCGCCTCGCCGCGCAAAGGTCTCCACGCATGCATCGCGGACGTGGAAGTATGCGCCCCGGCCGCCGAGGCGCCCGGCGCGATCGATCGCGAGCGTGCCTTCGCGCGCCACGACGCGCACCAATGCCGACCGCACGTCGCGGGTGCGACATCCGAGGCAGGTTCGAACGGGCTCGTGTCGTATGGGACTCATGGGTTGTCGTCGCCGACGCCGCCGTCGCTACCCGACTCGGCCCCCGACGCCTCCGCACTGGCGGTGAATGCCGCAGCCGCCTCCAGCGCAGCCACCTCCGCCGCCGCGGCGTCTTCCGCGGCCCGCACCTCGGCCTCGATGCGCTTCTGCTCGACGTGCGCCTGCGCAGACTTGACGATGCCCGTCGCCTTGTCGGTACTGACGCCCTCGACCTGGGTGACCCGGTCGATGTCTGCACCGGCGAGTTCCTCCGCCGACTTGAAGCCGTCCTGATAGAGGAGCTCAGCCGTCACGTCGCCGATTCCCGGGATCGCCATCAAGGACTGCCGAGCGTTCCGAGCTTCCTCTTCAGCTTCGGCCTCGCCCTTCACGTCCAGCCGCCAACCCGTCAATCGAGAGGCCAGTCGGACGTTCTGTCCCTTCTTGCCGATCGCCAGCGAAAGCTGGTCGTCGGGAACGATCACTTCCATGGCGCGATCGTCCTCGTCCATGATGATCTTGGAGACTTTGGCCGGCGACAGCGCCCGACACACGTATTCTGGTTGGTCCTGGATCCACGGCACGATGTCGATTTTCTCGCCGCGGAGCTCCTGAACGACGGATTGCACGCGCGTACCACGCATGCCGACACAGGCCCCGACCGGATCGACATCGCGATCGTTCGAATACACGGCGATTTTGGCACGCCCCCCAGGTTCGCGGGCCGCACCTTTCACTTCGACGATACCTTCGTAGATTTCGGGTACTTCCTGCTCGAAGAGCTTGATCAGCAAGCCTGGATGGGTGCGCGAGAGCACGATCTGCGGCCCCTTGCTGGTGAGCTCCACGTCGAGAATGTAGGCGCGGATGCGATCACCCTGCCGATAGCGCTCGCGCGGAATCTGCTCTTTCTCGGGCAGAATGGCATCGGTACGCCCGAGGTTGACGATGATGTTCTTCCGTTCGAAACGCTGCACGATGCCGGAGAACAGTTCACCTTTCCGATCTTTGAATTCGTTGAAGATGATCGCGCGCTCGGCCTCGCGCACCTTCTGGATGATGTTCTGCTTGGCCGCTTGCGCTGCGATGCGACCGAACTTCTCCTGGGAGAGCTTCGAGAGCAGCTCGTCGCCGACCTCGGCCTCGGGATCGAGGGTCTCCTTCGCGCTTTTCACCGTGACCTGGTTGGTCGGGTCGGTGACTTCTTCCACTACGATCTTGATCTCGAAGAGCTCGACCTCGCCGATGTCGGAGTTGAACTTCGCCTCGATCTGGTGCTCGAGACCAAACGTGCGTCGCGCCGCAGAGAGCATGGCCTCTTCGAGGGCCGCGATGATAATGCCCTTGTCGATGCCCTTCTCCTTGCTGACTTGCTCGATGACGCGATTCAGATCGGCTTGCATGTCGTCTCCTTCCCGGTTACCGGGGACTCGGCTGATGAGCCGGACGCACCGCGCCGCGGCGGTCTGGCCGGCGCCTCCCAACCGATGGGAACTCGTGCTGGTAATTGGCCCGAGCGATCGCGTCGAACGGAATGTCGTGCGACTCGCGATCATCACTCATGACGGTGATGCTGTCCGGTCGTGCGGCCGCGAGAACGCCGCGGAACGAGTGACGGTCTCCGATCGCCTTGCGGGTCTTGACATGCACCCGCTTACCGACGAACGGAGGAAAGTGACTTGGCCGAGTCAGCGGACGATTGATACCCGGCGACGACACCTCGAGCGTATACGCTCCAGGGACGGCATCGTCGCGGACATCGAGTACGTCCGACACTTGTCGACTAACGGCCGTGAGGTCCTCGAGCGTCACGCCCCCCCCCCCCTTGTCGATCAACAGGCGGAGAACCGCCCCTCGCCCCTCACGCCGGTACTCGATGTCCACCAACTCGAGACCGAGCTCGAGAGCAATCGGTTCCGCGATGTCCCACACGCGGGCAGTTTTGGGGTCGATGTCCAAGTTTTCGTCACTCGAGCGTACGAAACCCCTCCGCCGAGTCTCCGCGACCGGGGTTGAGGCACTACATCAACTGCGTTCAGGGAACCCCGGCGTGCGGAAGGCTGAGCCGAGAAGTGTTGTGCGCCTTCCAAATAAAAAAAGCGGGCACAGGCCCACTTTTCAAAGCAGTTTGGGGCAATAACACGGGCCTTGGGGTGGTGCAAGCGCGGGACGCAGCACAACAGGATGCCGCATCATTGCACGATGCCCTAATAATCCGGCAGCCTCGAGCCCGACCGCGCCGTTATGCGTGCATCTCGTCGATGACGTCGCGATAGCGCTCGGTCACGACCTTTCGCTTCACCTTCAGGCTGGGGGTGAGCTCCCCTGCCTCCTGCGAAAAATCGTGCGCGAGCACGCGGAAGTACTTGATGCTTTCATAAGAAACGCCAAGTGCCTGTTGACGGCCTCGACCTCGTGATCGATCAATTCGCCGAGGCGAGGGTGCCGATGCGCCCGATCGCGACTCTGCAGGGCTATTCCCTCGGCAGCTGCGAACCGCTCCACCTCGTCGAGATCGAGCGTGATGAGCGCGACACAATATTTTCGATTGTCCCCGATGACCACCGCCTGACTGATGTGCAGCTGGGTCTTCCCCACCTCACCTCGTGCCACACGCCGTCGCGTTTGACACGATAGCGCGGCTGTTCCGCACGAGCCGCTGCCCGTTCGAAGAGCATCTGTGCAAGGTTGCGGTACGTCGTCCCCTGCTTCTCGGGGTGGGCCTGCGTGACGGCGCTAGCGGTGCCCTGACGCGTCGCCCGCGGTTTCGTGCAGCGTCACGAGAGCGAGGATCTGATAGCTCCGCTTGCCGCCCGGAGCCTGCACCTCGACCTCGTCGCCGACGGATTTGTTGAGCAGGGCGCGCCCGATCGGCGAGCTGAGGGAGATCGCGCCGCTCGCCGCATCCACCTCCTCCGGAAACACGATGCGATACTCGGACTTGGTACCTTCCTCGCCGTCCATCACGGTCACCCGGCTCCCGTACGCCACAACGTCGTGTGGAATCGACGCCAGGGTATACATGGCCAGCTCACGGATGCGGGTTTGCATCTGACCGATCCGAGCTTTCAAGAATTCCTGCCGAGCTTTCGCGGCATCGTACTCGGCGTTCTCGGAGAGATCGCCGTGGGCTGCGGCTTCTTGCAGCTCCTTCGGAACCTTCACCGTGAGTTCGTGCCTCAGCTCCTGGAGATCTTTTTTGAGGCGCGTGACGACCGGCAACTCCATGCAATCCTCCGCGGGCGGGGATGCTAGCCGCATCCCTTCCGCCAAGTCAAAACGCAGCGGGCGCGCCGCTCGATCTGCGGCCGGCGGCCGACCGCCGCGCTTCATCTCGCGGCGAGCAGGCCTCGAACGATCTCGCTGGCACGCTTCCCGTCATACTGCCCGGGATGGCGCTCCTTGAGACGCGCCATGAGGGGACCCATGGTCGTGACCCCCTCCGCGATCCAACCCGAAATCAACGTCGTGAGCGCCTCGGCATCGAGCATGGCCGGTAGGTAGCGCGCCAGAATGGTCCGTTCGTTCGCGTTCTCAGCCACGAGATCCATTCGCCCGGCGCTGCGTGCGAACTCTTCCGCTTCTTCCCGTTTCTTGGCCTCGCGCTGGACCAGAGCCAGGATCTCGGAAGCTGACAGCTCGGCGGCACCGGTTTCGATGCGCCGGTTCGCCACAGCCGCCAGCAGGCCCCGCAGCACGTAGACCGTAGGCATGGCGCGACTCTTCATCGCGCCCTGCATCTCCTGGCGGAGCTGCGCCTCCGATAGCGTGGGATCACTCATTCTCAAGCTCTCGCCACGCCGTCGTGGGCCTCAGTTCTTCCGTGAGATCATCTTGTCTATCTTTTGTTTGCCATTGGGATCCGAGGATGCTTCTGCAAACCAATCGCTCGCTGCCTGGAGAAACGCGTCCTTCTGGTACGCATACCAGTACATGGATGCCATCCCGAGTAGCAGGCCTGCCACAAATCGACGCATGACTTGCCCTTTCGGCCCCCCCGAAAGCGCTATCCGATCGAGTGTACCGGCCATGTCGTTGCGCTGTCCAGACGACTTCTCGATCGCGGCGTTCGCCTCGCATGGACACGGTGCGCCTCAGCGGTGACCTCGAGGGGGTGGAACGTCACTCGCGGGGCGCGCCGTCGAAGCGGAGGCATCGCCGCGCTCGCGGAGACGCTTGACCTCGGCCGCCGTCTGGCGCGTGCCGAGCCCGAGATCGGCGAACACGCAATTCGTCATGTCGGCCGCCATGCGATCCCGCAGGGTACCGCGCCCATCTGGATCGCGCTTCGATCTTGGCGCGTGAAATCCGATGGGATTCGAAGAGATCCAGCAACTGGAGCAATCAGAGCTCACCGGCCCACTGCTCGTAGTGGGCGAGGACCTTCGAACAATCCGAGCATCGCCGCTTCCACCATCCAGCGGCCTCCTGACATGAAACGCATCGCATGTTGCGTCGAGCTGCTGGCGTTGCGTAGGATCACGCACCCCAAGCCCCGTGCGACGGAGTGTCGCATGGCATTGCACCAAGTTCCAATCGTCGGATTCGCGGCGGACCTGATCTGTCCCGAGCGGTGCGGAGCGTGCGCGACCTTGGTGCGCCCGCACCAATTATTTTGCGACACGTGCTGGACCCGGGTTGATCGGCTCGGGCCACCGGAATGCACGAGCTGCGGTTGCCCGCGGTCGACGGCGGGTCGCTGCGACCCGTGTGCTCACCCGGGGTCTCCGATCCGGACGGCGCGGGCATGGGCGGCCTACCATCACCCCAACGGAGCGAGCTCCGTTGCCCGCGCCATCGCCAGCTTCAAGTA
>Ga0102851_10003115_pt1 | contig 10238 bp, 9 predicted proteins | sample Mud3Dept3metaG_FD_79558 | JGI IMG/M metagenome (GOLD analysis project Ga0102851, IMG submission 79558) | Freshwater wetland microbial communities from Ohio, USA, analyzing the effect of biotic and abiotic controls - Mud 3 Core 4 Depth 3... | ecosystem: Environmental > Aquatic > Freshwater >...
GCTCTCTATAGTTATCCTCGACTAGTAATTGAAAGAAACAATCACGGTCACTTGCTCAACTACTGGGCTGCTAACGGATACATGCAAGACCAGATAAAGATTCTCGACAAATACCCTAGCATCTATACGGCAAAAGACAGCAAACCGGGATTTGTGACAACAAGTACGACAAGACCGCTTATTCTTGACAATCTTGCCGAACTACTAAGAAACAACATGCTTGTGGTATATAGTAGAACTTGGCTCGATCAAGCACTGTCGTTCGTCTATAATGATGCCGGCCGCCCTGCAGCTCAGGTGGGAAAGAAAGATGATAGCATCATGGCTACGGCGGTTGGGTGTTTCGTATTAGTCCATGAAAAACAAACGAGCTCTTTCTCATTTGTCAATAAGGACCAATTCGGCCAGGGCGCTCCAGCACCTCAGCACTCGGTTTATGACAAGCAGAAGCTAATTTATGATGATAGCAATAAGCATCCTCTTGACTATAACGTCCTGCTACCAGAGACGGCCGTTCCTATAGATTGGAAACAGTTTACAAATTAAGGAGTTTATAATGCCTCGAAAGAAAGCAGTTAAGTCTAATCTATCATATACATTCGGCGAGTCCGATGCTGCACAAGCCTTGGCGGCAGAAAATATTGAAAAAGCCCAAAAGGTTGCTCTGTCGGGCGGCAAAGTACTGGATGTTCAGGACCCAAGAGATCAAGTTCCAGTAACTAAGTTCTACGATCCCCTATTTGTTCTTGACTATCTACAGTTTAAAACAAAGAATGCTTCATGGGCTCTTTCGTATCAACTACTTAGAAAGATTTCATACCGAAATGGTGTAATAGCCTCTATCATCAATACTCGTATCAATCAGTGCGGATTGTTTGCTACTCCTTACATCATGCCAAATGATAGAATTGGCTACACTGTCATACCGAAAAGCAGAAAATTCAATTTCTTAATGAAACAGGCTGACCCTGATAAGAAGGTCCCAAATCCAACTCCCGAAGAAGTTCAAACAATCATGGATGTTGGAGAATTCATCGACAACTGCGGAACGCCGGAAACAAGGTCAAAAGACCCTCAGCGAGATTATTTTGGGACATTCCTTAGAAAGATAGTCCGAGACAGTTTAACCTTTGACCAGCTATGCTTTGAAATTGTGAAAGACCCTGCAACTGGGAAGCCATCGGCATTCTACGCGGTCGACTCGGGAACCATTAGATTATCCGATCCAAAAACCAGAATTGAAAAGGGAATTTATTATGTGCAGTTCATCGACGGAAATCTATATACCGCCTATGGTTATGATGAGATGGCTTTCGCCGTCAGGAATCCAACTACTGACATCAAGGCGAATGGCTATGGCATTTCAGAGATTGAAATGGCCCTTAATTACATCTCCGCCCAAATCTATGGAGAAGAGTACAATAAGAAATTCTTCACCCAAGGATCAACTCCCAAAGGTATCATAAATATCAAGGGTGCCAATGTACCAAGGGAAGAATTAGATGCTTTCCGTAGAGCATGGCATGCTCAGCTAACTGGTGTGTCTAATGCTTGGAAGACTCCTATCCTCGCCTCTGAAAGCGGTGTTGATTGGATTAACCTCGGACAGTCGAACCGCGACATGGAATTTGGTAGATGGTTAGAGTATCTTGTCAACGTAACATGCGGTGTTTATCAAATAGACCCTGTTGAAATCAACTTCCAGAACAAAGCAGGTGTTTCTGGCCAGGGCAGACCGATGAACGACTCCTCCGCAATTGAGAAGATTAAATTCTCGAAAGACAAGGGATTAGTGCCGCTGCTCCGATTCATTGAGAAGACTATTAATAAGTATATTGTCGAACCATTAACCGATGGACAGTTTGAATTTGCGTTCCACGGCTATACCGACCTGATTGAAGAACAGAAAATCAGACTCGAAAAGCAAGAGGTTGAATATCTCAAGACGGTTAACGAAATTAGAGCACAGTACGGCTACAAGGAACTTCCTGAAGGCGACATTATCCTTAATCCTGTGTATGCTCAGGCTAAGATGGCTGCTGATGCAGCTGCTGCCGAGCAGGCGGCTCAAGGTGGTGGAGCTCCGGGAGAAGAACAGCAAGGCGGGCAGGGCGTCGACGAAGAACAGGCAGATGAGATTGCCGACGAAGAAGCTGCTGCTGCGGAAGAAGAGTTTGGTGGTGACTATAATAATATGTAAGGGAGACGTAAAATGGCTGTCGAGCAATCAACTGAAAAGACTTCAACGACAAAATTAATTTCCGTGTTCTTTCCGTTGAAGCCGCTTAAGAACAAGTTCTCAGAGAACTTCATTAGTATACAAATTGCAGATTTTATCCCTAAGCTTGCATCGTTTACGGATAAAGCAATCGTCTACAAGATAGACAAAGAGCGCTTCTATACTTACGACCTGAAGTCAGAAGCTTTTGACGATCGTTTTGATGTTGTCGAAAATCAGACAATGGTTGTTATCTTCAGTGTAGACAAAACCTCTCAGATAAATGTCGCGGAGCTATTTGAGCCCGACTTCTCCAAGAGTGTCAACACAATCCGTATTCACAGGAAGAGAATAGACCCTGTGGTGAAGGACTCGTGTAAGCCATCCTACATTTTCTACACAATCAACTCGACTAAACTGCTAAACAGTTTGATCCCTATAGTCCAGTCAGATCTGCCAGAGAATGGAGAGACCGGCGGAAAGACCTATTTCATTCTAAGTGCAAATAACGCGAAGAGGGATATCAGCCCTGCCGAAAATGCATTCACGACAGAAAAAATTTGCCGTATGAACTACATTACGACCGTAGAATATGGTAAGATAGTGGATGAAAACTATGCAAAATCACTCAAGAGGAAGATCAATAATCAAATAAAGATCTGAACCGTACGTCGCTAACGCATAGATGTGGTAATATAAACTATAACGCATGGAGGTTTACGCAATGAAGATTCGCCCAAAAGAGACGTTTGAACAAACTCACCAAAAGCAAGCTGCAGACTCAGGTGGAGCCTTCGGGTCCGTAGACTATCTCAACTTCAAAAAGAATACTGTTTATGAGTTCTTCATTATACCGAAGGTCTCATTGATGGATATTGCTGCCGACGAATGTGAGATTGACTATCCGTTCGAGGAAGTCAACACGCACTTTGGTACATACGAATTCATGCAGAAATACGGTGGCATGAGGCCTGTCCGTATTAATTGTACGGGATGTGCAATTGACAATTGGATGCTAGAGAACAGAGTTCCTAAGTCGGTATTCCGAATAGCAGTTCCCACCAAGTTCTTCGTGACCTATGTCGCTCACGAAAAGAAAATCAAGATAGCCTGGTTCCAAGACTACCTCTACAGAATCCTCATGGAGAGAATCTCTAAGCTGATGACCGATAAGGACATCAACTTGATCGATTCGTTCCGTCACAGGATAAAGCTGTTCACTAATCCAGAAGGCAAGTTTGACATTGAAGTCAATCCCGATGTGGCAATTCCTTCCGACAGTTCGGGATATAAAAATCTCCTCATTAACGTTCACGAAAAGCCTCTTAGTAAGTTCATAGAGGAACAGGTTGTATGCGATACTGAAACTGTTGGAAGTGTTCTTTCAGCCCTCAAGGATTACTCAAACTCAATCATCAAAGCCGAAAAAGATAAAGAGCGAAACGAAAGAATGGAAGCTCGATCCGAACAGTTTGCCGCAAGTCTTGAAGGGTTTAAGAAAGATACAGACTATAAACCGGGTGGAAATGCACCGTTTGTAGAAGGTTCACCGGCAGAATCAGTTGGACCGGGTGCAGAAGCAGATCCCGCAGAAGATTTACCATTTTAAGGAGCTAATAAATGAGAATTAAAGCAGGAAAAGAGGAAGCGACAGGGTCAGGAAAGAAGGGCCCCGGCCTCCTAAAAATACGAGAAGCTATTTTCGGCTCCGCCGACCAGATTCAAATCGATCAGTTTGACTTTATATCGACAGGAATTCCCTCACTGGACAAGATGCTTGGTGGCGGCATTATCATTGGAGGAGTTGTAGAAATTGTCGGTCTTGAAGCTTCTGGTAAATCAACTATTGCCGGCATGGTAGCAGCAAATGCTCAGAAGAGAGAAATGCCTGTTGTTTACCTTGATACTGAAGCAGCCACCTCTATGGCTCGCCTCAAAATGCTCGGAGTAAACACAGAAACGCTTATCTATGTCCAGCCGAACTGCCTTGAGGATGTTTATGACGTCATCGCTCAAGTACTCACCTCTAAGATCAAAGAAAAATCCTGGGAAGGGCCTGCCCTTATCATCTGGGATTCACTTGCTCAGACTCCTGCCAAGAAAGAAATTGAAATGGAAGAAGGAGATGAGTATACAAAGGAAATGGCCGTTAGAGCTCGCGTCAACTCAATGGGGCTCAGAAAATTAACCATTCCAATACAGTCGGCTCAAGTAACCCTTCTAATTGTCAATCAGCTCAGAGAGAATGTTGGCCAGACCTTTGGTGAAAAGTATTCCTCTCCGGGTGGACATGCACCTAAATATGCTGCCATCCAGCGGTTGAGACTGAACGCCACAAATACTGTAAAAATTAATGAGGCTGCCGGGATCACAGGAAAACGAATCCAGGCTAAGTCAATTAAGAACAAAGCATATACACCTTTGCTCGAGACGGACCTCATTTTTAATCACGCCACAGGTACTTTCGATGTTCCGCTTACGACCTATGAAATGTTGAAAGAACAAAAGCGGCTTACAACGGGGAGAACCAATGAACTCAACCTCAACCAAGATGTTCTGGACACAAACGAAGAAAACATCATCAAGTTCAATAGAAAAGATTGGGATACGGTCTACGAGGAACATAAAGACCGGATTTACAATGTACTAAAATGAGCAAGAAGATGTACTTCGATAATGATTATGTCGAAGAGAAACTTATAGAGTTTCAAGCGACCAGGGATTATGAAATTATCAACGAACTCAACCCAATTTTCAACAAGCTTATTTCAGGCGTTATTGGGAGATACAAATTACTTAGACGGAACTATATCAATGACGATATTCGTCAGGAAGCATGGGTAGGAATATTAGAAGCAGCTCCCAAATGGTCAAAAGAAAAGGGTGACGCTTTCTCTTATTTCACAGGAGTAGCTAGAAATAAAATTTTCTGGTATTTGAAATCGTACTATCAGGACACTTCTCTCAACTCTGAAGATCCGCATTTCATGGCTATTGACGATGAAAATTTCAATAAAGACTTTAGTCAAGATTCCGATAATGAATTCGAGAACCTCTCTGCAATTAGAGATTACATTCTAAAGTTGACTGCGGAGTCTTTAAATCTCCCAGACGATGAAAGTTATGGTATAATATTAGAAAGTATTAAAAATAAAATCATCAACGGAGATAGCGTCCGTTATGAAGATCTCATAAGAGAGACACAAAAAGAGATAGGGCATCCTAAAAAGAAAGTACGATTTGTATTGGATGCAATCTACTCGCATTTCATGGGGGAAATATGAGCAAGCCAGAATATCAAGATCTAGCGGATATATTGTATCGAGTTTGGAAGACGTCACGGGTAGAAGCTGTACTTGGCGTCGAATGGGTCAATTATCCCATAGAGGTTTTCGATGAGCTCACAAGTGTAATCATGGATCTAGAGCTAAAAGATGAGTGATATTTTAGTGTGTGATGGCTCTAACCTCTTTGTTAGAGCCTTCTTCTCCATGACAGATACGACTCTTCAGAACTCAAAGAGTCAGGACACTACAGCTGTATATGTGTTCTTGCAGCATTTGAGGAAGCTGATTGCGACTGAAAAGCCTGAAGAGTGTTATATCATATTTGACTTTGGTAGAGACGTCCGGAAGAAGGGCCTCTATAAAGACTATAAGGCCAATCGGAATATAGACCTTGGGGCTTTAGCCGGATACGATCTCACTGTCAAGATGAATGAAATTGAAAGCAGGAAACGCCAGAAGGAAGTTATCATTAATGCCCTAAAGACCCTCCCTGTCAAATTGGTTATAGTAAAGCAGATAGAGGGTGACTGTCTTATTGCTTTTGTTGCTAAGCATTTCATCGACAGAGGCAAGACTGTGACGGTTGTGTCAAATGACAAGGACTTCTACCAGCTTCTAGACCACGACAACATGAAGATTTTCAATCCGCACAAGAAGCAATATATCGCCTCATGTAACATGGAAGAGGTGTTCCCAATCAAGAACTTCCCAATTTCTTGCTACCGTCTATATAAAGCAATCAGAGGAGATTCTTCAGACAACATTCCTGGCATTAAACTATTTGGTGACAAGAAGATCCAAGCAATGTTTGATATGTTTAGAGAATGTGATCCTGGGAAAATGCCTCCTCGGACTGTGCAAGAGCTATATGATGATTTTGAGAAATGTCCCAAGGCTAAAGCCAAGTTTTTCAAGTACTTTGATGGTCAAAAAGAGCTTCTTGAACTGAATTATAAATTAGTTGACCTCATAGACATGGATTGGTCGCCGCAATCACTACAATTGATCTATTCGGCAATAGAATCTAAGCCTTCATTCTCAGCAATGGATTTTATGCAAATATTGATTAAAGAGAATATTAATACGATTCTAGAAAAAGTTCAGGATTGGACAAAGCCCTTCAATCTAATGCTACCAAAGACTAAATGAAAATACTCCTATACGGCGACTTGCATGCAGCCAACCTCTATAGCTTTAACGTAAAACGTAGTAAATTTCAATTTACTGAGTATTCGCGAGTCGACGAACTATATTCAACTTTAGCTTGGATTTCCAAAGTTACAAAAGACTCTGATATAATGATGACAGTGAACATGGGTGACACGTTCCATCAAGCCTTGCGGTTTTATGTTGAGCGATATAACACTGTTGTTAGAGCGGTCAATTCAATCAATAGAAATACTTTATCTAAATCTGGTGTTATCTTAGAAGGTAACCACGATAGAAGCGATGAAGTCTCGGCGGTTGATACATTTGAAAATGTACAGGGAACAGTCCTCGTTAAGAGCAGCATCAAGGTTAAATATGTTAGTGAAATAAACTCTCATCTTATCTTTGTACCCTATATTCGAGATCCCAAGAAAACAAGAGAAGCCTTTAAGGCTTTACACGATAAGTATAAGAATAGTAAAACTAATGTGTATGTCTTATGCCATTTAGACACAAAGGAGGCATATGAAGGGCTTATTTCTTCGTCCTATCAGTTAGGGCAAATCAACTCATATGATGATCTCGGACTAGATATTTACACTGCCGTATTTTCTGGTCATATCCATTTCAAGAAACAGATTAGAGATAACTTCTTCTACGTTGGATCGGCACTTAATCATAACTTCGGAGATTCGCTTACAAGGAAGGGTGTTACGATAGTTGACTTTGAATCAGGTTCGTTTAAAGTAACATACAAAGAAAATCCGTATTGTCCATTCTTCGTAAAATTCAATTTAGAAAAACCCGACAATACAAAGACGAAGATAAAGAGAATTGAAGAAGAAATAAAGAACTACAACCTGACAAATGTTTATGCCCGAATCTTCTCCTTAAGCACGGAAGAGGGAAGGAAGAAATCAAGTGATTTTATTAGAGATTACAACCATTTATTCACAGCCTACGAAACAAAGAATCTTGATTCAGAAGAAGCATTAAATGATACAGATATTATCTCGAATGCGATGGATCATGTCAACGTATTTGACCTCATTGTGGAACATGGAACTAAAATTCTATCGTCAATGGGAAAAACTCCTGAAGAAATTGAACAATATATCATGAGGCTCAAACGAGTATGTCTCTTAAACTAAAAGAACTAGTAATGGAAAATATGAATTCGTTCCTTGGATCTCATAAGCTATCGTTTACAGAGAATCAAGGAAACCTTGTTCTGATTAAGGGAATAGACGAATTTGACAAGTCCTCAAATGGAGCAGGGAAATCAACCATTGTAGATGCCATCGTATTTGCTTTCTATGGTCGGTCACTAAAGAAAGAGTTGAATCTAGACGACCTTGTTTGTAAGAAGTCTAAAGAGCCGCTCAGGATTGTATTATCATTTGTTGATTCAACTGACGGTGTAGTTAAGAACGAATATTCTATTGAGCGTACACGTTCTAAGAACCCATCATTCTCTAAATGCAATCTACTAGAAAACGACATATGCATATCTAATAGTATGACAAACACAGAAGTCCAGACTAAGATTGAATCTCTAATTGGAATGGACTATCAGATGTTTGTCAACAATAACGTGCTAAACCCTGAACTCTTTAGATTCATTAAGGGAAACTCGGCTCAGAAGATTGATATTCTTGAACGAGTCCTCAACCTCAATATTGTTTCTAAAATCTTCTTTACATTGTCAAACGTTGTAAAGGAAGATCAAGCTGTTCATACAAAGAACGATACGGAATATTATGCTCTCAAGAAATCACTTGAGAGCCTTGTACAGCAAGAAGAAGATGTAAACAAGAACGTTAATGAAAACATTGAACTATTGAAAAATGCAAATCATGCTCTCGGCCATGCAGTAAAAGAGCTCGAAGATTTACGAGATGCATATTCATCAACTGTGAGTGAGTTACACCCAGTTGTAGAGCGGATTGGCAAAGAATTAGACTCTCTAAATGAGAGTAAAATAAAGTTAGAGCACAACATCTCTGAGCATCAGAAGAGAGTAAAATATTACGAAAAGAATGAAAATTGTCATGCCTGCAAGCAGCCTATCCCTGACCGCGAGGCAATTCTTGAAGCTGAAAGAGCTAAAGTCCGAGAACACTCCGGGACGATGGCGTCAATTCTAGCAGAGATAACCGCCAGAAAATCAGATGAAGTATTGACAAAGTATGAAAAGGCGGTTGAGGACGCCGATGCATGCACTCGCAAGATAAATGAAAAGGTTTATCAGATTAAGAGTAACAATAAGACCATCGAGAAGTTCAGCAACATCACCTCGTCAGCTGGTCAGGTAGAAGAAGTAAAAGCCAAGCTTGAAGAAGCAACAACAGAATGGAAAGATTCTAAAGAGAAGCTAGAAATTACCGACTTCTGGCGTGAGATGTTAACGCCCAAGTCCAAAACCCGAATGACATTAGCCTCAGACCTATTAAAGGTTTTGAACGCTAATATTCAGAAGCACATCAATAACTTCTACAACAAAGATTTCCGGATGCATTTCAGCATCAATGACAACAGCATCAATGAAATAATTGAAATTGACCGTCAGCAATTCAAGTATGATCAGCTCAGTTCTGGTGAGAAAGCTAAGGTAGACATTGTCATAGTAATCTCACTACTTGACATCGCTATGACCTATTTCAAGAACAATAAACTGAAATTTCTAATAGTTGACGAGGCTTGTGACCACCTCGACCTTGTTTGGTCAAAATATGTGATAGAATTTATTAAACAATATGCGGTCAACCTCAATATGATGGTGCTATTCATTTCACACCATGCCGCGGTTGAAGACATGACTTATGTGTTTGATAATACTATCCTTGCAATGAAGGGCCTTGATGGAAACTCGTACATTCCAAAGTCTAGAGTTCACTAATATTGGAGACACCGTTCGAGAAATCGAGCGGAAATTTGCCATAGACCCAGTTCACAGAAACTGGAAGAGTCGTGGTGAAATAAATGTTAGATGTCCCAATTGTAATGATAAGAAATATCACCTTGGGCTGAGCTTTGCCAAGAATGGATATAACTGTTTTAGATGCAGTTTCCAGGGAAGATTAACAGACTTCCTACGAAAGAATGGAATAAAGTATGAGACAAAAGGACAGATTTACCGACCTGACATTGCTTCGCTCACAGCGCCGAAAATTAAAATTCCGATTGATTTTGGTCGAAATGAGGATATTGCTCGTAAGGCTAAAACTTACATGGTTTCGCGTGGGTTTGATCTTAAATTCCTTAAAAGCAATTTTAAGATTTGGCCCGTAACAAATCAAGAGCATCACTACTTCGGCTATATCATTGTTGAATTGAACGACTATGCATTTTATGCCAGGAAGTTTTTAGACCTCACGCCAGCACATCAACGGCACGTCATTCGTAAGTCAGATCCGAACATGAAACTGTTCTATACGTACGATAAAAATAACTCTAGCACCATACTTGTTGTCGAATCGATGTTTAATTTAATGAAAGCCGCCCAATATGGGTACGATGCAGTTTGCATCTTCGGTAAAGGCAGCTGGGCTGCATTCGTTGAATATTTGAGAACTCACGATAAA
>Ga0102851_10003116_pt1 | contig 10238 bp, 20 predicted proteins | sample Mud3Dept3metaG_FD_79558 | JGI IMG/M metagenome (GOLD analysis project Ga0102851, IMG submission 79558) | Freshwater wetland microbial communities from Ohio, USA, analyzing the effect of biotic and abiotic controls - Mud 3 Core 4 Depth 3... | ecosystem: Environmental > Aquatic > Freshwater >...
GCCGTTTCCGACCGAGTCGTCCAGCAGGTTGGCCTCGTCGACCACGCCATCGCCTCCCGACCAGTCGTTACGGTGATACGGGGATTTCGAAATCATCTGCTCATCGACCCTTCTTCTTGGAGAAAGCCAGGTAGGCGACCACGGCCGCCGCCGCACCGATGCCCCCAATGAGTGCCCAGTTGGTTGGCTTGGCCGCCGCCTGTTGGATCGGCTCAGATGGAGGCGCCTTCTGCGTGGTGATCTGATCCGCCGACGGCTCCGGAGCGGGCGGGACAGGCGGAGCCGGCGGGGGCGCAGACTCGGATGGCCTAGCGACCCCGATCGTTGCCGTGGTTGCGGGCTGTCCGAGCTTGACTGTGTGGGAGCCCTGAGCAGGCGCGGCAACGACCCTCGAGATGGCCTCGGAGCTGATGGGAATCGCGGACCGAACGCCAATCGGTTGCTCGATCAACTCAGGTGTGTGGGCCGGCTGAACCAAGGGTGAAGTGGCGTACGGGACGAATGTCCTTGTAGGAGTCAAGGTTGCCGTTGTCAGCGAACTCAGGGTTTTAGTCGGAGCGGCAAGGACAGTTGATGTTCTCGGAGCAGTCGAGACAGGCGCCAGCGTTAGGCTGGTCAGAGAGGTCATCGGAAGCGGAATCGGGGCCACGACTCGGGTCACCCCGTCCGATGTGGCGCTCGGCGCCGTGGTCGTGTCCGACGGAGGATTCGGAGAAAGAGAGATCGGGGCAACAATAGAGAACATGGTTATTTCATCGCTCGATAAACCCAGTACCCAATGCCAAGCAGCGCAACTCCACCGATTAGGTATAGGGCGGTGCTCGTTCCCGCCTCCACTGCAGCCTGTTGCGTGTATTGGGTCATTGGATGACCCATGGCCGCCTGCTGCGCCATGGTAGCGGCCAGCTGGCTTTGGCAGCACTGGGGCCACCTCTGTCCGCTCAGGTCCTTGCGAACGCCAGAGGGCGTATAGAGCACGAACCCAGGAGGACAGATGCAAGGATCTGCCCTGTCTTGCTCGCTCATGGGGCGGAAGCTTTTTGACAAAGTGATTGGCATGATCGTTCTCCCTTACGCAACGGCTTTGTAGACGAAGTAGCCCGCCACGAGCAGCGCCGCCGCACCGATCGCGTAATAGACCGCTGGAGGCTTTTGCTCTGCCTGCGCAGCTTGCGCCATTTGCAAAAGCGACCCGTCGTTAGCCGCCTGGGTTATCGTTTTGCCGCTCTGCGCGAGCAGCTGCTTTGTGCGGAGCACCGCCGGACTGATTCCGACCAGCCCAAGCCCGCCATAGTTTCCACATCCAGCACATGCACTCATTTGCTTTTTCCTTTGGATATCACGAGAATGACGATTGCGCCTAATGCAAGGCCGCCCGCGATCATTGCGAAAGTTTTGCTTGAATCGGTTTTCGGAGCCTGAGCCGTGGCAGCCTTGGCCGTTGTCGGTTTTGGCGCCCCTTTGACGCCCGCAAAGAGCGATGGCGCCGTGAGCTTGACCGTGGCCGTCGAAGAGGCCGGGGCCAGTAGGGACGTCGCCGATTTGCCCGAGGCTTTGAATGCTACAGCTGCCTGCGACATCGATGATGTTGCGGTGCTGGGCGGCGGGACGATCCTGACCTGATCCTTGAACGCCAGTGCGGCTCGCGAGATTGAGGTGGTGGTCGAGGTCTTTGTCGGCGCCGCGAGGGTGACCGGCTTCTGCCTCATAACGTCCGCTTGCATATCAGCGCGGCAGCACATCGGATGCTGCGGAACGTACATCGACTCGCCGGCGATAAGACGGCCCGTGGGGCATGGACAGCAGACAACCCCTGCTCCCCACCTGGCTTGGCATGCGCGCGCCCACTCACCCGTCGGATCATCGAGAAGCCGCTGTTCGCCCGCGGTCTTCTCCGACGCCGCACTGGTCGTTGCTCTCAGGATGGCTTCCTGTTCCCTCTTGGTCTTTTCGATTAGATCGTTCGCAATCCTGGCGGTGATGTCGCCAATTGCAAGATGGTAGGCTTCTTGCAACGGATCGTATCGGTACTGCTTGTACCAGTACTCCATTCTGAGCTTGGCGCGATTGATGAAATCAGTGTCCGATACGTTAGGATCGTTTCTACCTTTGTACTCTCCAGGTCCGTAATAGGACCAAGCACACTGGGCATTATTGTACGTAGTGGGGAGTCGTTCATGCAAAAACGCAATCCCCGTGTCTGGCTCCGTCAGCGGCTGGTAGTCCAGGAAAGCTTGCTTGCGTAGCTTTTGCCAGATCGACTCAATCTTCTGTCCGAGCGACACCTCCGCAACATTGGCTTCTACACAATATCTCCGGTCAATCTCGTATAGATCAGCCTCGTCTTCAAATGGAGCCCAAACGCCTAGCGTGGAAAGTCCAGCGATGATGTTGGCAACCGACTTGGGAATGTTGGCGCCTTCGAAAATCCCCTTGAATCGCCCACCAGCTTCCCAAAGGGAACCGACTGCTTTGCTTGCAACGAATCCACACATCGGCGCCGCAGCCCCGGCCGTGTACGCAACACACACTCCTGCAGCCGCCGCCGTCAGGCTCGCTTTCGCACACGCTTCTGCGTCACCCGATGTCGCGCAGTTCGCAAACGCATCGATCGTCTCGGGAGGCAAACCTATCGCTCTGGCCCCGATGTTCGCCACCGTTCGCGCGCATTGGGGCGACCACGGCTTTTTGCTGTCCACGCATCCCTTTGCCGCAGCGACGTCGTTGCTGAATAATGACAGACATGCTTGGGACGCCGGATCCTTGGAATTCCAGCATTCAAAAGACGCCGCGACATCTGGGCTCCCCATGAGCCTGGCGCACGCTGGACTCGTCACCGCACCAGAGGAAATGTCGCCCCCGCATTCCCCCATGTCGCTGACCGCCTGCTTGCCTTCCTCGATCGCTGCCGGCCCGACCTTGGCCCAGTACCGGGCCTTAGACATGAGGTCTTCTTCAAGGTCGCCAAGACCGAGCCGAAAGATGCCGTCTGAAGAGAGCTTCATTGGTCAGTCCACGCTCACGATTTTGAAGGTTTTCACCCGACGAAGCATGTCGGACTCGTTCGGACCCGCCACTGGGTCGCAGACGATCCATGCCCCCGATTTGGGCTCCTTGAGCCTGGCAAACACGTGGGTGTAGGCTCCAGGTGCCCCGAATCCCACGACCACGAAGCTCGCTTCCCGGCCGAACGCCATCCCCAGTGCGGCGATGACTGTCGCGATGTCGTCACAGTCAAGCAGCGCGAAACCCTGCTTCTGGATCTCGGTCAGGGTGCGAACTGGAGTTTTGACTTGCTCAACGTGTCGGGCGTCGTTAGTGTACCGAATGCGCGGGCTCGTTGCCCAATATCGGAGGGCAAGGATCTCGGACAGGTAGTCCTTGGGAGCGATGTCGCGAACGATGTCCTCGGCGAACTGCCGAACCAGGTAATGCCGCTCGCCTTCCGGGCCGAGGGCAAACTCGCGCATGTACCGAAGGGTGTCGTCGGTGCCGCGGAACGTGCCGAGTGAAACATTGGCTGGGCCTGCGAGCATGCAGAGGCGAGTTTACGGCCGACCTGTGGAAAGCAACAAATTGGTGGACAGCACGTCGCGACGTGCTACCAACCAAAGGTGGGTGACGGAATGCAGGCCGCACGGCAGAATCAACTCCGCTCAAAAATGGACGAACTGTGGGCGCGTTGGGCCGCGACAAAGTCGGCCGAAGACTACAAGGCCTGGCGCGACGTCGCTGACGCCTTGTGGGACGAGAAAGAAACCGGGTAAGGCTTGAAATCTCGTTTTGAAATGCGTATTTTGACAGCATGCCCACGTACGAATACACATGCGAGGGATGCGGCGCGGTCTGGGAGAAGGAGCAGAGCATTTTAGACCCGCCGATGAAGTCCTGCCCCTCATGCGAGCAGCCGACCGCGAAACGACTGATCTCGACAACTGCGTTTGTTCTGAACGGCCGGGGCTGGGCTAGGGAGGGGTATGGGACTACGGAGAATCGCCGGATTCCGAAGTCGGCGCGGTGACCGGTCGAATCGCGGGTGCTGGCGGACTGCGTAGGATCAGGATGGTCTGAAACACGGTCGCGACCAGCAAAATAGACATCGCGATGCTCACAATCCATATCTGAATCCGACCGGATCGCATGTTTCGTTCATGCATTTCCTGGATGTAGTTGCCGGCTCGTTCGCCGGCTCGTTCGAAGTAGTCGTCCTTATCCGGTGGCATCAGTTTCACATGTTCGGTGGAGACGATCCTGGAGCATATTCTCGATCACTGCAACATACTGATCCCAGTGCGAGAGCACAAACTCCAGCGCCGTCTTCACGTCTTTTGGATCGTTCCACTCGATCAAAGAGCAAACAAATCCGCTAATGCATTTGGCGATCTCCCGGTCTGTGAGTTGCCGGGCGGGATTCGGATTCAGCTTTCGATTAGACATTGCTCGGTCACCGTTGGTTGAGGGTTTTCTATGCGAAGGCTGCACCATTCTTCTCCGCCCATCGCCTCAAGAACTTTGTTCGCATCATCCGTCTTGAGAATCAGCTTGTGCAGCTCTCCGCCGAACCTTTTCATGATCTCGTCTGCGATTTTGTTGAGGCTCATCGATAGCGCGGCCTCTGATTCGGGAGATCCATCCTTGCCCGTCCCCCGCCACCAGCTTCTCTTGTCGTCCGAATCGTGGATCTTGTCGTCGACGAAGTATCGGAACCGGTAGACAAGTTGCCAAGGCTCGCCGGGGTCCTTGAACAGGGAGGCGAGCCAGTTTCCTTCATCGCCTTCGATGAACCAGAAGGCCGAGAAATAGCGGTTGGGCTTGATTTCGATCGTCATGAGTCGGGTTGTATCCGAATTGTGTTGCTTCGTCCAGTGAAAGTGTGCACGATCAGACGCGATGGCAATTGACCCATACGCAATGCTGCGACAAATCGTCGCCAAGCGCAAACTTAGCAAAAAAGATTTGGCCCACATGACGGACCGAGACTGCTCCTCGGTCTGGCACTGGCTTGCTCCCAAAGGACGCGGTCGTTGTCGACCGGACGAGATATCGCGGCGGGTGCTCGAGGCCAAACTCGGAGTCCCGTCGGATGCCTGGTTGAGCAAGGACGAACGCCAAGCATTAGAGCGAGCTGGGGCTAAGATATTCACGAAAGTCGAAAGCGAGGGATAATGCAACAAAAATCAGGAGAAGATTTCGAAAGTACGTTGGAGGACAGCAAGTTTGCACGTCTTGTCGTGCTTGAGTTTGCGAAAGCCGCCAATGCGTGTGCCCAGACTGCGGAACGAGCACTCGCTTCCATGAACGAAAGGTTGGCTGCCGCATGCATTAAGTACTCCGCAGATGCTGCGAAGGCCGCACGACAAATGGCCAGATTTGCAGACAACTTTCCGGACGCGGGCGAAGCCGCGGCGCTCGCAACCGCCGCCGAAAAGAACGTGCTGTCGAGTTGGTTGGACCTTCAGGCGAGAAAGCCCTCTGGCAAGCCCAGACTCCGAATAGTGCCCAAACCCGGTGAGTAGAGAAAACATGCACAAAACTAAAACAACAGCTCGGCCCAAGGCTGTGGCGTCTGGCAAACTTCGATTTGGTTCACTCGAGGTCGATTGTTACGTGCTCGACAATGGCCAGAGGGTCATCTCGCAAAAGGGAATCCTTGGCGTTTTGACGGGTCACAAGAGAGGCGGGTGGGACCAGTATTTGAGCAAATTGCCCGAGAAATACGGCGCGATCAAAGGGGTCACAAGCATTAGCTTCGACTCTCCCAACGGACTCGCTGTTGGTCGCGACGCGATGTTCTTGGTGGATCTGTGTGGTTGGGCTTGATTTCAAATCATGGCTCAATTCGACGACTTCGCCTTTGCTGCAAACTCAAAGATCGTGGTCTGCTTGGATGGGGCCGACTTGCCAGCTTTCTTGATTCTGCGGTCGAGTACCTTAAGCATACCCTTGACAATCCGTTTGGCGACATGCGCCGCTTCCACATTGCAAAGATCCCAACTGCTGCCCCTCGCGTCCGAAAACCCAATGGCTTGCCGAATCTCCTTCTGGACTGCCCCAGAGGTTGCGTGCGGATCCCCCAATAATTTGCGCTTCCCAGCAACCTCCCGTATGAGCTTGCACAGCTCTTCCTTGCCCTCTGGCCCAAAGAGTCCGCTTTTCTGTTGCTCCAGCATGAGGGTGAGATGGCTGATCTGCTCGCTGGTGACCCACTGCATGAGTGACAGCTCGCGAACCTTGGATTCAAGCTTCGCCATATACTCTCGCTCGCGGCCTGGGACCGTGTACCCGCCGTCTCGATACACCGCGGAGATGATGCTAAGGGACTGATCTTGGAATTCGACCGACAGATACATGGCATAGGCCAAAGCGACCTTGTCGATCGCCCAAGTACAAGGATCCACACCGCCTCTAACTGTGCGAATAACCTCATTGTGCCCGCCAGGCATATTGAGTTTTTCTCGAAGAAAATTGATATATCTCCTCCCTTCCTTTCTAGCCCAGTCGGCCGGCTTGCGACTTGGAGCCTCCCCGTCTGCCCGCCACATGTCGGTGAGGTTGAGCATCTTTCGCTCGTCGTCACCTCGGATACCCGTGCCGTTGTACGAGAACTTCACCAGATCGGTCATGGCGCATATTCCTCTCTCGAAAAATTGGGCGCCGCATAGGGGCCGAAGTGCTTGATCGCGGCTCGGTCATATGCTCTGGCCGCTTCGCTTTCGACCGAGAAATAGCCAAGCCTGATAGGCTTTCGGTCAACTCGGATACTAGCTGCCCACTTGAATCGGGCTAACTCCTCATAGTCATCGTCATTCACAATGGCGACCTTGCCCTGAGTCAGTTGAATCTCGCTCATGCGAACCACTCTTTCCTGGCGCGAAATGGCGCCAACCAAGGCAACAAGAGAAAGTGTGGTCGAACTCTCGCTGCCTTGGTTCGCGCCACTTGTGTGTTCGCTACCACGCGGAAGCCGAGACGTCCAGGAGAAACTGCCTACCGTAGCCCCTTCGGCCTTGGCCGCCCCCTGCCCAACGCCTCCACCAAACACGACCCCGTTCCCACATACCCGATCCTCATTCCGAGCACACTCTCCGCAATCGCATCCGCGACCCGTTCCAGCTCATCATCCGATCGGTCCCGCCACGCACTGAGAAGCTTTTTCAGCCCCCTGGTCGGCAGCTCCTCCACCAACGCGAGCTTGCCGTTTCGGAACCACCAACGTCCAGGATTGGACAGGTCAACAACGTGCCCCCCCTCATGGGCCAGAATTGCAATGACCGTGTCTGCCGGCATATCGATCAGGATCGGAGCCACCCGCACCGACTTTCCATCGGGGGTAGTGCCTGCGAAATGCCGGCAGCTGTCATGCATGGCCTCATCTAAGACAAGCGCGGCGCGCGCCGGCTCCTCATGGCCATTACGCAGAAACTGGGCTGTGACGTCTTGCCAGATCGTCTCAAGAATAGCGAAGTCGGACTCTGAGTCCACCTATCTCACTTGCCCGGCCTGGGCCTTGAATTGTGCGCTCAGCTGCTGAATGGCCTGCATCTGATCTGGAGGCACAAGACCGTTGTCGATCGCCTCGGAGACCAGGCGCTTTGCATTCCCTGGCGTCGTTGGAAAGTAGAGCAATCCGTGGGAGGGGCAGTTGCACTGGACCTGTGGGAAAAGCTTGCCCCTGGCCTTGTCGTATCCCCAGGGTGTTCCAAATCGGCTGGCGACGTCGAGCCTACCGTTTGCGACACAGAACATTTCGACCCAAGAGCAGATGTATTCTCTGGGCTGATTGCAGTACTCGCAATTGCGGCGTCTGATGTACTCGCCCTCTTTTTTCTGTTCGCCTTGCGAGGGAGATTCGATTTCGGCAAGCGCCGGGCTGCCATCGAAAATGCTGCCTCCCAATCCACCGCTTTCGCTCATTGCTGATCTCCTAAATCAAATTCCTGTGTGGCCCCAGCCGACGTAGACGCCCATATTCGCGTTGCCAGCTCCGTCAGCCGAACCTGCACCAAATAGCCTAGAAAATATCGCATCGTCCGCGCCTAACGCAGACAATCCCGTGGCTGTGTCGTACTGAAAATCCCAATTTGTCGGCACAAGATTGGCCGCGTTCGCGGCGTCTTGAGCGAGGTACTTGTAACACCAGATGCCGAGTTCGTTGCCTGCGGCCTTTGTCCAAATCGGAATGAAAGGCGGCTGGATCATGTGAGCGACATGCAGAGGAGGCAAAGGATCGATGATCCCCTGCTGAAGTGTAACGGTCGACACAGCAAGCGGAGCCGATCCCCCGGGCTGCACTGGCAACCCCAACAGCGGCGAGTTGGTTGCATTGACCACGCGCGTGGCGATTCCTTCGGCGTGTACATGCTGGAACACGAAACTAGTCTCAGAAATCGACGGCTCCCGCCGAACATAAATGGTTGACTCAGAGGCGGCGGGAATAACAACTCTCGCCTCGGCGACCCCAGAACTCGAATCGCTAGCGCCGTACGCTTCCTGACCAATGCTCCACGGCAGGCCTCTTCTCCGGAAGTCGCCCATGTTTCGAAATCGCCACATGATTCGCCACACGTACATAAACGAATCCGGCGTCGTCAAAGAGTTGGGATTGAATGGCACACACGGAAGCCAAATCAGGACCGATGCCCCGACCGGAACAGGAACCATCGCTGTCAGATGAGGGTCATAACCGGCAACGCCTTGTCTCGCCTGCTCGTCGTAGGCAAACGGATCGGTTTGCCCAGGGGGAGTCACAGGATTGGGATTTATCGAATCGGAAAACGCAATTGGGTAAGAACCAGAAACGGTTACAGCGGGAGGCCCAATCCTCGAATAATCGTACTCGAATCCCTTGTACGGCCGAAGGACCTTGACGACAGAAAGCTCGGTAGGCGACGGGGCCGGATTATTGCCTGTCATTGCTGTTTCCTTTTCTTCCGAACGCCTTGTACGCCATGTACCCGCCTGCTGCCGCCGCGACCAACGCGAAGACCCCGTGGGCTGTCTTCTCCTGATCCTTGTTCGAAATCAGGCGGTACGTGTTCACGGCCGCGCCTGTCAAGAGGATTCCTGCCCCCACTCCCCAGACTCCACCGAAGATGCCCCCGGCGACCCCCGCAGCCCCAGCGGCGACCAGGGGTAGCACCGTCGGCTTGGTGATCGTGTCGAGGCCCGAGGTCGGCGCGTAGTTCAAGGCCATCTCGGGACCGGCTTCGAGCTCCATCGCGTACCCACGATCAAGCTGGGGCGCAGCGGGAGGGCCGACGGGTGGGGGCTGGTCGACGGCGATGCGTTGTTGCCCGCGTAGTACGGGAAGGGGCTGGGTAGCGACGGGCCCGGTGTCTGCGGAGAGAAGGTCGCTGGTTGAGTTGACGAAATAGTCTTCGGTGGCCATCTCGGCGATGCTACGCCCGAGAGTCGAAATTCAGCAAATCAGGGGATCCGGCCCTGGCTGCTCACTTTGATGATGAGCCGTTCGTGCACCGAACCATCCGGATCCTGGTTGTAGATTTCGACAGCATCGTCTCCACCGACCCACTTGGCGCCAGCACGCGACCAAACCAACACGTCGAGCGTGACAGGCTCCCCGTGAGACACTCCCCTACCGACCGCAAACCCCGCAGCCTCATCGAAGGTTTTGAAATGGCGAGATCTGGCTAGGGACTTGTCCTGGACGGTGAAAGTGACATCTTTGTGGAATTGGGACCTGTTTGCCATGGCTGGGAGGGTATCGCCAAAGGCATGGTTCGGCAAATCAGCGATACCGGCCTTGGTACAACTTCGCGTTGGCAGCCACCGTCCACCGTTCCACGATGTTGTCGCCGAGAAGCACGTCGATGTTGACCTTGCGCCCTCGTGATTTTAAGACCGCGTTTTTCGCAGCGGTCTCAAATGACGCATACTCGACACCGTCAACCACAAAACTGGGTTCAGGATTTCTCTTCGCCATGCGGGGAGAATACACGATTGTTTTTTTTGCCAAATCAGCCGCCCCGTGAGCTCACCAGATCGAATGCCCTGGCTCTCGAACCATCCCCAGGTACTCGTCCATCGGGAAGCTCGGGCCCGGGTCCCAATGAGTGCTCTTCTTGAACGCTTTGCTCACCTCAGCGTGCGTCGTGATCCCCCGCTCCCCTCGCTTCAACCCCTCGGCGTCCACAAACGCCACCGGAATCGAATACCGAAGACAGATGTTCGCCGCGAGACCGGCGGAAAGCTTGAGCATCTTCTGCCCATAGTCGTCC
>Ga0102851_10003117_pt1 | contig 10234 bp, 8 predicted proteins | sample Mud3Dept3metaG_FD_79558 | JGI IMG/M metagenome (GOLD analysis project Ga0102851, IMG submission 79558) | Freshwater wetland microbial communities from Ohio, USA, analyzing the effect of biotic and abiotic controls - Mud 3 Core 4 Depth 3... | ecosystem: Environmental > Aquatic > Freshwater >...
GCGGATAATCAGGTAATGTGTTCATATTAATACAGGGGCTCGCGATAGAACATCAGTATGATGCCAATCTGAAACAGGGCGGCAACAGAAATAAAACCGGCAATATCCTTACCCGGTCTGTCCAGTTTTAATTCCAGCCAGCGGCCGCATGCCAGAATGAGAGAAAAAATACCCATTGTGGTGTGCCCAACCTGGATAAGAAATGCACTTTTGGCTTGAAAGCCGACATGTGAATGCGTGAGCAACATTAAACCGCCGAAAGCTGCCAGCAGCGGAAATACGAAGGGTAGCTTGCTATCGGGGTTTTTGGTCATTCTGGCACTCAGTTCAATAATGCCAAGAACAAAAACCAGCAAAGTCGCAATCCTGTGCTGTAAGACTTCACCGTTATTAAAGGTGCTTTCCCAAAAGCCAATCGGCCCCAATGGCCAGGTTTCAGCATCACTACGGAAAAACAGAAAAATACCCAGACCGACAAAGCCCAATGGCCAATATCGGGTTAACGGCAAATATTTATTGAAAACTGAAAATGCGGACGGTAAATGCTTTATATAAGAAAGCATGGCAAAGAAACTCATCACGGTCAGAAAAATACCCGCGATGTTATGATTATAGTTTGACCATTCGGTCGCCGCTATTGAAGGCACTTGATCTATAATTGCGACACGGCCCGGTTCACCGGCTATCAGTGCTGTATGGCTAGGAGAGCTGGTTTGCGGGATTTGTGGGCTAAAGGTGTTTATCACTTCCTGCCAGCTCGCTGTCAGTGTCGGAATATCAATCGCCGGAGGTTGCGAAGCCAGACTGGCAGCGGTAAATAATAAGGTGATTAAGACAAAAGTTTCCGCTTCAATGTAATACGGGACGCGGTTGTTTAGCGCATAATGGTTGCCGGTAATACCGTATTCCAGCACTGCACTTTTATTCAACCAGGCAAAACCCAGGGCAATAGCCAATAGTGTTATTTTTACCATTAATAAATTGCCATAGCCTGTCCCGATCAGACCATTCAATGAATCAATGTATTGCAAGGCAATAGGCAAACCCGAAATCAGAATCATGGCGACTGAAGCTACGCCAAATTTGGAGAATCGGCGTAGCATTAAAGGCCATAAATCGGCTGTAACCTGTTTGCTTTGACGCAAAAGCCAAAGATTGACCAGCTGAAATATGCCGCCGATCCAGGCAGCTGCAGCCAATTGGTGAATAACTGTCAGGGACATCAGTATTAACTGATTTTCAAAACGTCCCGCCGCATGCACTAGCCATGCACCTGAAATGATCATGGGTAAGGCCACAACAACGGCAGTTGTCCAGTGCGCCCTGGAAAAAGGGTTTTTACTCAGATACTGATAGCAGTATCCTGCTAAAAACAGGGTCAGTATTGTGCGCACGATACCGCCAATGAATTGAGTAGTGTCGGCGAATTCAGGAAATGGCCAGCGTTCAAGTACTGCCGTCATCAACCAGATTTTAAGAATTATTTTAAAAAGTTGCGCAGCAGCCAGTAAAAAACCGCCTTTGTAGATAAGAGTTATAGTTTTTTGCAGCAATACATCATTGTATCCGTCCTGATTATTCCAAGGACGTAAAACAAAAAGACCCCAAAACAGACCGCCGATTGTTAATGAATAACAAATCAGATCAAACCCGCCTATCAAGGAATCGAGAAAATCAGCTATACCCGCCATTGCGTGTCCTATTGAGATACTGAAAAATGAATAACGTCTTCAGTCAAATGACCATCAGCAGCGAAGACTTTAAATCTGAGGGCATAATCACCTGATTCCAATGCTGGAATATGGATAATGATCTGCCCCTGCTTACTGCCGTTTTCTGCTTGTAATAATTCATGTTTATCGCCTTTACGCACTAAAAATATTTGCGATAAGCCCAGCTCAATTTGGGAATTAAAAGTAAGCTCTACTTTGTCTGGTTGATTAGCATGAATAGGCGCAATTTTTAATGAATAATCAGTGACAACCGCGTGAGCCGAAACCAGCGTTGTCTGACCCAAAGACAGCAATAACAGGATTAACTGAACCAGCTTTTTCATCATTTCTTCCTCAATGACTTTTTTTGCTTTTTAAAGCATGACTGGCCAGATTCTTGCCCAAATCCCAAATGGAACCGGGTACTTGATGCGTATCTGCAATGACTTTATCAAATGCACTGACTATATGGTCGCGATCTTTTTGCGTCAGGTTTAATGGCGGCAACAGTTTGACCACATTCATGCCGTGCCCTGCAACCTGAGACAATATGTGATGTTCTTTAAATAAAGGTATGGTAATCATTTGACAGAACAAGCCTTTATTTGCGGCTTCCAGCATTGCCCAGGCCGCTTTCAGCGTCAGGCTTTTCGGTGACTTGAATTCGATGGCAATCATCATGCCTTTGCCGCGCGCTTCTTTCAGGAATTCATATTTTCCAGACAACGCATTTAAACTGTTGATAATATCAGTGCCTGTTTTTAAGCTGTTTTCCACCAGTTTTTCTTCTTCCATAACGTGCAACGTGGCTAGACCAGCTGCCATCGCCAAATTGTTTTTGGCAAAGGTTGAACCGTGGACAACAGCTCTATCCATACGATTAAAAACGCTATCCATGATTTTATGCGTCATAGCCACAGCACCTACGGGAACAAAACCGCCAGATAGGGCTTTAGCCATACAAATCATATCCGGTTTAACCTTCCAGTGATCTATTGCCCAGAATTTTCCGGTACGCCCCAAACCTGTTTGAACTTCATCAGCGACAAACAAAGTGCCGTATTTTTTACATAACCGTTCAACTTCAGGCAAATAATTATCATCGGGTACATTAACGCCTTTACCCTGAACAGGTTCGACGATAAATGCGGCAACATCTTTATTGCTTAAAGCATTTTCCAGTGCCTCAAGATCATTAAAAGGTATGGGACTGCAACCTGGCAGTAGCGGGCCAAAACCTTCACGGAAAATTTCTTCACCATTCAAGGATAACGCGCCCATCGTCAGCCCATGATAACCGTGTTCACAAAAAACTATTTTTTCACGTTTGGTGGTATAACGGGCAAATTTGATAGCGGCTTCTACCGATTCGGTCCCGGAATTGCAGAAAAACATCTTGTCGAGATTATCCGGAGTCGTTTTCAGAAGTTCTTTAGCCAGTAACCCACTGAGTATGGAAACGTCCAGTTGCACAAGATTCGGCAATTCCAGCATTAAAGTCTCCTTTAATGCGTTGATAACGATAGGGTGGTTGCGGCCAATAGCAAATACACCAAAACCGCTCAACAAATCCAGATACTCAGTACCTGCCTGTTCATAAAGATATTGTCCAACAGCTCTTTGGTAATGACGGTCGTAGCCTATGGTCTTTAGCATTCTGACCATTTGGTTATTAAGATACTGTTCGTGCAGATCAAATTTATCGCTGCTATGTTGGGCAAAAAGTTCGGTAATGCTGAAAGTCATATTTAGAGATTCAAGGTTCAAGGTTCAAGATTTTTGAATAAGGTGCAGAGTGTAAGTGGCTTGCTTTTTCACTTTGCATCTTAAGTTAAATTCTTTTATCACCGCTAAAATCGGGAAGAATAATTAAAAAGTATAAAAAATATCTACGGTTAGTAATAAACTCATATGACTGCACCCTTATTCGTGAAATAGGTTAACTGCATATTGTCTTTATCGAAGAAAAAAAAGCGCCACAAGAAACAGTAGCCAGTGAGCTCATCATTTTCAAAAGGCGCAGAATGATAACCTCGCATGAAGGATGTCGCAACAGCCTCCCAAACCTGACAATAAGGGCACAGTCAGCAGTTTTTCCTCTGTATTTTTTGAAAATCACTGGCAATAACTCCACAGAAGATAACAGGTTATATCATAGCGTTGTCGCATTTAAGCAGTTAAAATCGGTCGCTGTATCAAGATTTTTGGCAACCAACTTTAGCGTTTTCTTTGCGGCATTAAAATGCTGGCCCAGCTTTATTAATCCGGGTAACTCAGCGGGATTTAGAACAAGAAATAATAATAATTTTCTTAACTCAACCTCACCCCGCTCATTAAGCGAATGGTTAATGGCTAGAGGTAAGTTCATATCAACCGGATCGGCAATGACCCGGATGGACAGAAAAGGCAAAGTATGCTGCCTTGCGACCCGGGCAATAGCGATACTTTCCATATCCAGCGCGACTGCACCTGTTATTGAATGCAACTGTTTTTTGTCCTTGCTGGATGAAACAATACTTGTACTCTCAGCTAAACGGCCAGTATGAACGGCTACAAACGCTGCCAGACTATTTTTGGTATAGCTATGCCAATTGGCATCAATAGTTATCTCAACATTTCCGGCATCTATCAGTTTATCGGCCAGAATCAAATCACCTGGATTTAATGATGCACTGAGCGCTGCAGCACAACCCCAGCTAATTAGCCGGGTTGCACCTTCAGCAACGAGCAACTCAGCTGCTGACTGTGCATTTATAGGGCCTGCGCCTGAATAAGCGACTAATATCTTATCAGCAATGAAGAGACAACGCCCTTTATCAATTTTTTTTGATGTCAGGGTAGTCAGTTCTTCAGGTAAAGCAACAACAATACCGGTGATCACTATTTATTTATAGCCAGGGATGGTGTGTATGCCGCAGGCCAGCTTGGAGCTGGCGCGGCGATCGAGCTCATTACGGTATCGAGCCAATGCCCAAAGCGGGAAAAATTTGTCATAGCCATGGTATTTGAGATAAAAAACTTTGGGAAAACCGGGCGCAGTAAAACATTTATCATTCCAGACGCCATCAACTTGCTGGTTGCGCAAGATAAAATCTATCCCTGCTTTTACTTCGGGGCTATGCGCTTCCCCTGCCGCCATCAGCCCTAAAACAGCCCAGGCTGTTTGGAATGAGGTGCTAAAACGATAGATTCCGCTAACACTTTTGTCGTGATAGCTGTAATTATCTTCACCCCAGCCGCCATCTTCACGCTGTACGCTTTTTAACCATTTTACGGCTTTGGTATACATCGGATCATTTTTAGGCAGCTTGGTTTGTTCCAGACCAAGCAAAACGGACCAGGTACCATAAATGTAGTTGGTCCCCCAGCGGCCAAACCACGAGCCGTCATCTTCCTGTTCGCTACGGATATATTCAATAGTACGCTCCATGGCTGGCAGATATTCAGCATGATTCTGAGCGACTCTGGCCATTAACATGGCACAACGCGCACTGACATCCGATGTAGGGGGATCCAGTAAAGCTCCGTGGTCGGCAAAGGGGATTTCATCCAGATAATGAAAAGTATTATCGACATCAAAAGCCCCGTAACCGCCGTTTTTGGATTGCATTCCGACTACCCAGCGAGTTGCCCGATGTATTGATTCATCCAGATCGGGTAAATTGGATTCTGCCATGGCAAAAGCGACCACTGCCGTATCATCGACATCAGGATAATGCGGGTTTTCAAACTGAAATGCCCAGCCGCCACCTTCCAAATCGGGTTTTGAAATACGCCAATCGCCCGGCTCATCTAGCAATTGCTTGCCTTTAAGCCAGTCGTATGCGCGCGTCAGAGCCGGATTAGACATGCGGTTAGCCGCGTCTCTACCTTTATCAGCTTCCTGTAACGCTAACGCTGCAAGCGCCGTATCCCAAACTGGAGATAAACAGGGTTGGCAATAGGCATCATGCTCGTTAATTACCAGTAATTTATCGATTGCCTTGCGTGCTGTAACAACAAGATCATGATCTTTAGGCATGCCTAGCAGCAACAAGGCTTGATAAGCTGCCATCATGGCAGGACAAATACCGCCCAGACCGTCTTCGCCGTTCAGCCTTTCAATAATCCAGTCTTTTGCTTTTTCAATTGCCAGCTCATGTGATTTTTTGGGGATTAATGGGCGCGTTGCACGTCCTAAAAAATCCAATCCCAGAAAAACTTTATTTAAAAAGGTTCTTTCAGGGAAATAGTGCCGCTCTTCGTCCGGGTGCGTGACAAAAAGCTCCAGTATACCGACTTTTTTCGGGTTTTTAGCAGTGGCTTTTAGCGTACAAAGAATGAACAACGGCACCATAACTGTTCTGGACCAATAAGATACTTTATCCAGATGGAAAGGAAACCACTTGGGAAACAACATAATTTCGACCGGGATATACGGAACCCCGCGCCAGGGCAACTGTTCAAACATTGCCAAAGCAATGCGGGTAAAAACATTGGCTTTCGCCGCGCCGCCCTTGCTAAGGATGTAATTTCTTAAACTGGTCATGTGCGCTGCGTCCGGGGAGTCGCCAGCTAGTTTTAAGGCATAATAAACCTTGACACTGCAACTGATGTCGCCTGGACCACCGGTAAAAAGCGGGTAACTACCGTCTTCAGTCTGACGGGATCTTAAATAATTGGCTATTTTAGTTTGTAGTGGCTCATCAATCTCACCCAGATAATGCATCATCAAAATGTATTCTGACGGAATCGTGCAGTCTGCCTCCAATTCGAACACCCAGTAACCATCCTTGTCCTGCAGGCTTAATAATTTGTCCTGTGCTCTGCTAATGGCTTTGTTGAGGTTGTAGGCCTTGGAATAAATAGCTGTTGATGAACTGGAAGCAGTGCCAGTATGTGTTTCTGTATTTGCATCGGTAAACATAAGTACGTCCTTAAAGGTCTAATTTGGCTTTTGAGGAAGGTATTAAATATGTCCAGCCGGGGGTTTTCAGTTCTCGACTGGTTAAATTAAAAAGCAAGGTAAGCAAGGAGTTGCTGCGCCCCATTAACCGGGTCGCAAGGATTGTTGCTTTAACACTGTTGCGGGTGATTTTGACCTGATCGGAATGCTTGAAATCCAGATTTTGTTTTATTTTCTTTAGGGTCAAAACGGCCATACCTAAGGCCCACAAACAGAAATTGCGGATGCCCATTTCATGAGCCGGTATTTTTTGAGTGTATATCAAGGCATTGTGCAAATGACTGTGAGCAATACTGATGAGGTGCTCCAGGCCTGCTCTGAAGTTTTCGTCGTTCGTTTCAGGACTCAAGTTTTTAAGATCAAAACCCGTTTCGGTAAAAATATCTTGAGGTAACCAGCAAACCCCTCGTTGAGCATCATCCCAAATATCTTTAAGTATATTGGTCATTTGCAAGCCTTGCCCAAAAGAAACAGATAGGGTTAGCAGCTCTTCTTTATGCTGTGCGATTTCAGGAGAGTAATGGCAAAAAAGTTTGGCCAGCATTTCGCCCACGCAACCTGCTACGTAGTAACAATACCTGTCCAGATCGGCAAGCGTCGCCAGGCCATCATGCAGATCCTGGGCCTGAAATATCGGCATGCCTTCAGCCATGGTTTCTACACAGCAAGCCAGCGCATCAATCTGATCTTCATCAAAGGTATGGGTAATTTGTATAACCCTGGGCAATACATGGATTAATGTATGTTCAGCGGGGCTGGTTTGCTCAGAAAGCAATGGCGCAAGCTCTACCGCAAACGGTTCAGCATTGACGCCTGTTTTAACAACATCAATAAATTCTGAGCAAAAATATTTTTTTTGCCCGGCCGATAATGAAACTTCATCTTCAATAGTGTCGACAATTCGGCATAACAGATAGGCGTTGGCGACTGCCCCGTAGAGCTTTTCCGGTAACTGGGGAATAGTTAGAGCAAATGTTCTGGATACACCTTCAAGCAACAGTGTCTGAAAGTCACCATCAGATAATTGGCTCAGTGATTTGGGGTTATCCAGAGATATTCGAGTTTCGCCCATAATATATTTGATGTTGCGCAAGTGGGTTTAGTAAATTAGTTGATGGCAATAATAGCCTGTTTGTTGGTATTTTGCAAAGCAATGTTGTTTTATTGTCAACGCCCCTGTTTAGCTGGGCTGTATAGCAGTTTATTAAGAATAAAAACAGCAATTTAAGGGCTTGTGTTGTAATCGTACAAATTACAAAAAAATTGCGCTCTGTATGTCCGTAATACTGTTAATTTAGCGTAAAAACTGGAGTCGTCCGTTAAAAGATAGTATTCTAGTTAACAATAGATAAGCGATTGTATTATATAGCGGGCCTGTTTGAATACCTGAATTCTACGGCTAAAAAGTCTTGGATGACAATGTTAAACCGAACAGCGCCCGACTGTTGTTTTATTACTACACGCTTATTGTTCCGCATTATGTATGTGGTTTCAGGGTGGTCAATTTAACTGACCATTAACAGTTATAACAATTTTGGAGGGTTTGCTCATGGGTGTTCCTTTACGTCAGCAGTTGACAGTAGGCAGTTATCTGATTAAACAAAAGTTAAAAGGGGTTAAAAAGTATCCTTTGGTACTAATGCTGGAACCATTGTTTCGTTGCAATTTGGCCTGTGCGGGCTGTGGTAAAATTGATTATCCTGACGATATCCTTGACAAACGTTTGTCATTCGAAGAATGCATGCAGGCTGTTGATGAATGTAACGCGCCGATGGTGTCGATTCCGGGTGGTGAACCGCTGATTCACAAAGAGATGCCGCAAATTGTCGCCGGCATTATTGCACGCAAAAAATTTGTGTATTTATGTACGAATGCATTGTTATTAAAAAAGAGAATTGATGATTATACGCCCTCCCCTTATTTGACTTTCTCAATCCATTTGGATGGCATGCAGGAAAGGCATGATACCTCGGTTTGCCAGGAAGGTGTTTTTGATCGGGCAGTTGAAGCAATAAAATTGGCACTTGGAAAAGGCTTTAGAGTCACCGTAAACTGTACGCTTTTCCAGGGTGAAAACGCTCAAGAAGTTGCTGATTTTCTGGATTATGCGATGGAACTGGGTGTTGAAGGAGTAACCATAGCGCCGGGATTCAGTTATGAGCGAGCGCCACAGCAAGATGTATTTATTAAGGGCAAAGATGTTAAGGATTTATTCAGGGGCATTTTTAGAATTGGTAAAAGCCGGAAATGGAAATTAAATCATTCATCGCTTTATCTTGATTTTTTGGCCGGAAATCAAAACTACGAATGCACGCCTTGGGGCAACCCTACCAGAAATGTTTTTGGTTGGCAAAAACCTTGTTATTTGCTTGCAGATGAAGGCAATGCGGCAAGTTTTCAAGAGCTTTTGGATACCACGCCATGGGATAAATATGGCAACGTTAATAATCCTAAATGTGCAAGCTGCATGGCCCATTGCGGTTATGAGGCGACAGCGGTCGAAGATATGTTAAAACATCCATTGAAGGCATTGCTGACATCCGTCAGAGGCCCTAAAACTGAAGGCAATATGGTGCCTGAACCAGCACCTCAATATGTAGCCGAGAAACCTTCACCAACCCTTTCAGGCATTCCTATCAGGGTAGAAATGGCTGATTAACATGCAGCGGGGCTGTTCCTTCAAATCAGCTACAGCGGCAATCCTTATTGCGCTGCTGTCCAAGAGGACAGCAGCGTTAAAAAAGTTAATGAATATGCTATGGTTTTTATGAGATTTTGTGTATGGTTTTAAAAAATATGAAGTTAGCAGTTTTTTTTATAATGTGTTTGTTCGCAACAGTCAATGCATTCGCGCAGGCTGAAAGTGGAGAAACAGCTAAGCAGGTCGTCGATAAATTTCAGACAGAACTGATAGCCGTCATGAAGAATGGCAAGCAATTAGGATATGCCGGAAGATATGACAAGCTTTATGAGCCTGTATCAAATAGTCACGATTTAACAAAAATCGCCCGAATTGTTGTGGGTAAAGAGTGGGAAAAACTATCCGAAGACCAACAACAAAAGCTGGTCGATGTATTTATCCGATTGAGTGTTGCGTCTTATGCGCACAATTTTAAAGATTACTCAGGAGAATCATTCGTATTTGATTCAGAAGAGGAAACCACAAGAGGGGGCGTTGTGGTACATAGCCATTTTATTATTCCAGATGATAAACCTGTTAAATTTGATTACATGCTAAAGGAAAAAGGCAATAGCTGGCGCATAATTAACATTATTGCTAATGGTGTAAGTGATTTAGCCTTGAAAAGATCCGAATACACCACTATATTACAGCGCGAAGGCTTTGACGCCTTAATAGCAAAAATAAACGAAAAAATTGATAATTATTCAAAACTATAAGCTACAGGTTTCATACCAATGAACAAGCCATACAGCGGCAATCGTAACGCAAAAATTCAGCAAGTTATCTCAGGCATGCTTATTGGAGCCGTCATTTCTTTGGGCGGCTGTGCAACCACTGGAGTTACTGAACAGCAAAATGTTGCGAATAAAACCGATCCATATGAGAACTTAAATA
>Ga0102851_10003118_pt1 | contig 10234 bp, 5 predicted proteins | sample Mud3Dept3metaG_FD_79558 | JGI IMG/M metagenome (GOLD analysis project Ga0102851, IMG submission 79558) | Freshwater wetland microbial communities from Ohio, USA, analyzing the effect of biotic and abiotic controls - Mud 3 Core 4 Depth 3... | ecosystem: Environmental > Aquatic > Freshwater >...
AACATAACCTCAAACATGTGGGAATACAATGCCAGCGAAAACAGCCTCTATGCTTACAGCATAAACATCCCAGGCTCGTATTTCAGCCAGCAGGCGAACTCCATTTTCTCAGAGACAGGCTCGAACACCTATGCTGCCATAGAACTGCTCAACATAAGCAACCTCACCTCATACGACTTCTTCGAGGTCATGGTGAACGGGACAACCTCGGGCACAGCAAGGGTATACTACTGCAACAGCTCCTATGATTTCTCGCATCCCCTGGTCTCGAATGCTAACTGCGCCCAGATAGGCTCCATGGCATCCAACCAGATATACAACCACACCCACAACCAGTACAATGCACACCAGGTATTCCCATTCTCGATAAAAACCACAACCGGAAAGATAGCCCTTACTTCAGTAAGAGTGACAGCTAAGTCATACTTCATGGTGCGCGGCGCATCAACCGGCACGACATACGCATATTGCATAAACAACCAATCCAGGACAGGAGCTTCAAGGACAAGCACCAACAACGGCATAGCCTGGACCAACCAGACATACACGTTCAACGCCCATGCCCACCAATACACAGGCTCGGATGCCTTCAACTACTATGCATGCGCAAGCGACCTTGCAGGGAACCAGAACTGCAGCTCGGTCCGCTATGACATCCTCAACCTGACAGGCATGCCTCCGACATCCCCTACCGTATATTCCCCTGCAAATGGCACTTACAGAGGGAACATATCCATAAACTACACGGCTGCGGCCTCGCCCAACGGCTTTCAGATAATCCTCTATAACATAAGCCTCTATCACTCGAACGGCACGCTAAGCCAGGCGATAACAGCGAACAACTCAGCCAATCTTTCATACGCCTTTGACAGCACAGGCGCCCAGGATGGAAGTTATCACATCAGGGTATGGGCGTGCGACGATAACAACGGCTGCTCATTCGGGGACTCGGAACCATTCAACCTGGACGCCACGCAGCCATCGATTGCAATAAACGCACCTTCAGCCAATTCCATCACCAACTCCTATCTGCTCCCAATAAACGTCACTGCATCCGACACCAACCTGAACTATACAAACATCTCAGTTATCGGCGCAATCAGCGGAACTCCCGCAAACTCCACGATAAACCAGACAAACGGCACATACACCGTGCAATTGAACGTGCCGGCTGACGGCGCATACAACATAACCGCAACCGCATACGACCTTGCAGGCAACAGCAACACCACCTCAAGCCCGAACGTAACGATCGACACAACGCCGCCGAGCATTACAATAAACGCTCCGGAAAATGCGACATATCCATCCACTTCCTTCTCATTATCCACAACAGTGGCCGGCCCTGGCATAGATTCCTGCTGGTACAGCCTGGACAGCTGGACGACCAACGTGTCTTTTGACTGCTCGACAGCAAACATAACCGCAAGCGTTGGCAGCAACACCCTGCTGGTCGGAGCCAATGACACCTTGAACAATATGCGAAGCAGCAATGTCTCGTTCATGGTCAGCCTGGCGCCATCCTTGATAAGAGCGAACCAGATACCGAATGATTTCACCTCGACCAACCTATTCACGAACACAGGATTCAATATCACCTACAACATCACGAGCACCGGCGGCGTATCAAACGCGACGCTCTGGATACTGGTCAACAGCACCGAACAAGCCTGCAGAGAATACAACAATGGCACACCCGAATGCGGATTCGAGCCTATCCCCCTCTCTTCGAACACAAGCAGCTTATCCAGCTTCATAGACGAGGGGGACACGCTTTACCCGCACACGGAAAACCTCGGGGACAGGACATTCGAACAAACGGCCCACTCAGAATTCGCGATGAACACAGTCCTGACCCAGATAAGGATAGAGATCCTGAACGTCACACAGAACATAAGATACAACATCCTTGAAGCGATGCTCAACAGCTCAGGCACGACAGCTGCGGAAGCATACTACTGCAACTCATCATACACGGCCGGACGCGTAGCCATAAACCAGAACTGTGCAATAGTCGGAACATTGGGCGGAACAGGGGCATTCAACCATACCCATGGGAACGCCAGCCATCAGGTAATACCGTTCACGATCAATGAGACAGGGCATGTCGCGGGATCAAGCGTAATGGTCACGCCCACCTCCTATTTTGTGATAAGGCCGATCGCAACATCAGGCGCAGGCTGGAAGGCACACTACATCCCAAACACCACAAGGACAGGGGCAATGCGCACGACAAATGACAGGGGAGTGACATGGACGAACTTCTCCGGGACTTTTGATGCCCATCTGCACCAATATGGCAACGATTCAAATGTCATTTATTACGCATGCGCCAACAACACGGCAACAGGGGCCGGGAACTGCTCTTCTATATACAACGAAACGCTTGCTTTTGATGCCATGCCTCCAACCCCGCCTTCGATCTATGCGCCAGAGCTCAGGAACTACTCCGGCGCGATCGCGATAGCATACACCGCATCAGAATCGCCCAAATTCACGCCGATAAGCTACTATAACATATCGCTGTATAACGAGCTTGGAGGGTTCAATAAAACCATCAGGTCAAACAACTCCCTGAACCTCACATACGACTGGGATTCTGCTGGCACTGCAGACGGGACATACAGGATAGGGGTCGAAGCCTGCGATATAGACGGCCTGTGCAGCATAGGATACAGCAGGGAGTTCACAACAGACAACACGGCGCCAAACGTGGCCATCACAGCACCGGCCAACACCACCTATAATCACACGAGCATGACTTTGACAACAAACATCACAGACGCCAACCTGGACTCATGCCAATACTCGCTAGACAACTGGGCAACCAATGTGACATTCAACTGCTCGACAGCAAACATTACCGCAAGCGAGGGAGCAAACAGCATAAAAGTAAGAGCAAATGACACGCTTGGGAACCTGAACGCGAGCGAGGCAGCCTCATTCATCGTGGACACGATAGCGCCAGGCTTGAACATAGCATCTCCAGCAAACACGACATACAACACCTCAGCCATACCGCTGAACTTCACAGCAACAGATGACGCTGGTTTTTCATGCACAGTAATGCTCAATGGAATAGTCAACTCAAGCACATGCGGCAATTATTCCCTCACTCTTTCAGATGGGGCATACACCCTGAATGTGACGGCAAACGACACAGCAGGAAATCCCAATTCATCTGCAGTCTCATTCGTGGTTGACACGATACCGCCATCAGTAAGCATAAACGCGCCAGCATCTGGGACCAGCCTGACAAGCCGCACAATAACCATGAACATAACAGCAACAGATGCGAATCTCAACTACACCAACATATCAATATACAACTCAATAGGGGCGCTGATAACCGCCACAACCAGCAACACAAACGGCACATATTTGGTGCAATTGGATGTCCCGGCTGACGGCGCATACAACATAACCGCGGCTTCATGGGATACCGCAGGCAACTACAACGCAACAGGCCAGGTATCAGTGCAAGTCACCCAGCAAACAGTAGTAAGGACAGGCGGAGGAGGCGGCTGCTATTACAACTGGACGTGCGGCAACTGGACGCCTTCAGCATGCCCGGCGACAGGCCTGCAGGCAAGGACATGCAAAAACACAGGCACGTGCAGCGGAACAGAAGGCAAGCCCAATGAGACAAGCGCCTGCGGATACATCACGCCTCAGCAAGAAAACCGCACGAACGCCACAATCATAGGCCAGGATATCACGGATGCGACAAATGCCACAGTCCAGCCGCAGGGGGACCAGACCACAGAGGGAATGCAGGCTGTCGGGCCGTCCAAGCAACAACCCAAACGACCTCAGGCAACACAGCCATCAGCCAGCACGGCAAACCAGGACACAAGGGCCACATGGCTGCCGGCAAGAGCAGCAGCGCTAACCATGGAAACGCTCAAGATGATAGCCAGCGAGGCAAGGAACAACCCGCTCCCATCTACAGGCGCAGCATTAGTGCTCCTGGCGCCAGTATCCTTGATCTTGCTCAGAAAAATAAAGCTTAATGCCAAACTGGCTTCAAAAAAAACCAACGCAGGCCGCAGAAGATAGACATTTGAAAATCAGGCTAGCTTGACATCCTTGCTGACATAGGCCTTGCTCTTCCTCACTGAGATAAGCTCTGCAAGAGCCTTTGGGTTCGCGATGAGCGCCTCTTTTGACTCTGACCTGGAAAAGCCAAGGAACTCGACGAGGTCACGCATATCAGACAAAGAACGCAACTGCCACTCATTCTTCGGGCGAAGGGAAACGATGATGCGATTGTCTGATTTTCGCGCGATCTCAACGGCCTTCGCAAGATTGGACATAGCCTGCATGCGCCTGTCAGAGAAAATGATGGAAGAGAGGTCGAACTCAACGAAGGCATCGCCTATCCCTGCGGCGATAACAGGGTCATAGACGAGATTATTGAAATCAAGGGCAAGAATATCGACCAACTTCCCGCATGAGCGGGCAAGCTCCACTGAAGAGGAATGCATCAGCGAAAAGTCGAAAGAGCCTGAAAGGAACCTGCGCGCATCCTGGGCGTTCTTAGGGGATATCTCAAGCCCGCGGAAAAGAGGCACCGGGCTTTGCTCAGGCAGCGGTGCGTTCACAATGCCAAGGCCTGAATAGCCAAGGGACTTTGCATTAGACAAAAGCTCCCTGGAAACAAAATGAAGATGGAAATCGAACATAAGCGGGATTAAACAGCTGATGCTTAAAAAGCTAATGCCATTAAAGGCGGCAGGCTGAAAAAAGAGCCTGCCGGAAAAATGCCTATTTAACGTCCCTGGACTTCTTGCCTGAAGAGGTAAGTCCCCTGAAAGCACGGGATGAGTGCTCCATGCCGCAGATCCAGTTGAGATCCTTGTCCTGCATGACGCTCGGGCTGTGAGGGTCTACCAGGATAACTTCATAGAACTTCTGGACACCATCGTCACCGACCCAGTAAGAGTTAAGGACTTCCAGGTTAGGATATTTCCGGGCAACGCGCTCCTCAGCCATCTGCTGCTTGGACTTCTTTGCAGAATACTTCTTCATGCCGGCCTTTGACGGCTTCCTGCCCAGCCTTGTGATAGCCCTGGTCCTTCCGCCCTTCTTGATGCGCGTGCGCGCGACGATTATGCCCTGCTTTGCCTTGTAGCCAAGGGCATGAGCACGGTCAAGCCTTGTCGGGTTCTCCACACGAACAACTACGGGCTCCCGCCTCCAGGCCATGTACTTGACGCGCATTACGCCAGCGTCCGGCTTCTTCCAAAAACTCTGCATGTACTTATAAAAACCCATTGTTTCCTCCCATCAATCCGTTCAGCACAAGGCCACATCCTAGGATTCTAACTGCAGAATAGGTAGGAAAGGGGGTATAAAAGGATTGCGAACCTGGATGCGGCGAAAAGAAGATTTATATAAGGGCTTGCCGCTTATAACTGTGTTATAAATTATAACTTGGTTATAGGAGCGGATGATCCATGAAATACGCCAACAGCATATTCGAGCTCATAGGCAACACGCCGATGATAAAGATAAGGCACATGCTCCCGGCAGGCTCTGCCGAGGTATATGCGAAACTTGAGTGGTATAATATAGGCGGCTCTGTGAAAGACAGGATGGCCTTATGGCTCATCGAGAAAGCGGAAAAACAAGGCCGGCTGACAAAAGGAAAGACCATACTCGAAGCAACCAGCGGGAACACAGGCATAGCCTTTGCCATGATAGCGGCTGCAAAAGGATACCCCATAGAGCTTGTGATGCCAGAGAGCGTAAGCATAGAAAGAAGGAAGATAATACAGGCCTACGGCGCAAAACTCGTGCTCTCGCCAGGAGCGAAAGGCACGGGCGGGGCTGTGGAGCTCAAACAGGCAATGCTCAAGGAAAACCCTGGAAAATACATAGACATAGACCAATTCAAGGACCCGGCGAACATAGAAGCCCATTACAAAACAACAGCAGTCGAGATACTCGAACAGATGGACGGGGCGCCTGACATGGTGATAGTAGGAGTCGGGACAGCAGGGACAGGAGCGGGCATCTCAAAAAAGTTCAGGGAACAGGGGCTTGCCACGAAAATAGTCGGCGTGCTCCCGGAGCTTGGGTCAGCGATACAGGGGCTGCGCAACCCGCGGGAACTCAATCCGACGCAGCTCTTTGACAGCAAACAATTCGACGAGATAATAGAGATAAAAAAAGACGAGATACCGGCGACATTCGAAACCGCACGAGAACTCGCGAAAAAAGAAGGGCTGCTTGTGGGCATGAGCTCAGGGGCCGCGATGCATGTGGCAAGGAAAAAGGCGGTTGAGCTTGGGAAAGGGAAAAAGATAGTAGTGATATTCCCTGACAACGGATTCAAATACCTCAGCACCCCATTATTCGGGAGCGACGCCTGATGACAGACATCAAATGCGCAAACAGCATACTTGAGCTCATAGGCAACACGCCGATCGTCCGGCTGAACCGGATAGGGAGCGGCAACATCTTCGTGAAACTGGAATACATGAACCCAGGCGGCTCTGTGAAAGACAGGCCAGCGCTATCGATGATAGAGGCTGCAGAAAAAGACGGCAGGCTGAAAAAAGGCGGGACAATAGTCGAGCCAACGTCCGGAAATACGGGAATAGGGCTTGCGATGGCCGCTGCAGTCAAGGGATACAAGGCAATATTCACGATGCCTGACTGGATGAGCGCCGAGAAACGGAAAATAATGAAGGCATACGGGGCTGAGGTAGTGGTCACGCCCACAGATGTGGCACGCGAGGACCCGAGAAGCTACTATATGACAGCCAAGCGGATAGCCAAAGAGAAAAATGCGTTCATGCCTGACCAATATGAGAACCCCGCCAACCCGGATGCCCATTATAGGACAACGGGTCCGGAAATATGGGCGCATACAGGCGGGAAAATAGACGCATTTGTCGCTGGGATAGGGACTGGCGGGACAATGACAGGCATCGCAAGATACCTGAAAGAGAAAAACCCGAAGATAAAGATAGTCCTTGTCGACCCTGTGGGGTCAATCATAGGAGGCGGAGAGCCTGCGCAGTTCTTCATCGAAGGCATAGGGCACTTCTTCATACCCAAGAACGCAGACATGGCGCTGGTAGACGAAGTGATAAAAGTCAAAGACCAGGAGGCGCAGGACACGGCGAAAAGGCTTGCGCGAGAAGAAGGCATACTGGCAGGGCCATCATCTGGGGCTGCAATATTCGGGGCAGAGAAGCTAGCCGCGAAAATGGGAAAAAACGCGAGGATATTGGTTCTCCTGCCTGACTCAGGCGAAAGATACCTCAGCTACATGCACAAAGAGCAGGAAGCAGGGGAAAAAAAGGGATTCGCGACCGAGCTGATACATGGCGATGAGCTGCCATGCGCAGGCTCAGTAGTGGCGCCCATCTTCCAGACATCGACATTCAAATTCACATGCGTGGAACAGGCAAAAGCCGTATTCGGAGAGGGAAGCGAATTCTCAAAAGACAAAAACACATTCGTATACACAAGAGGAAGCAACCCGACCCTGCGGGCGCTTGAGAACAAAATGAGCGCGCTTGAGCATGGAGAGGATGCCGTGGTATTCTCATCAGGCATGGCCGCGATATCAGCCGCTGCTATGGCATTCCTTGGGAAGGGAGACCATGCCATAGTCACTGACGTGACATACGGCGAAACGCACCACCTGTTCGCTGACATACTCGCAAAATACGGAGTGGAAACAAGCTTTGTCGATACATCTGACCTGGAAAGCGTGAAAAAAGAGATGCGGGAGAACACCAGGCTCATCTTCGTGGAAACGCCATCCAACCCAATGCTAAGGGTATCAGACATCGCTGGCATAGCAAAAATAAAAGGCAATGCAGTGCTTGCGGTGGACAACACCATACTCACGCCATACTACCAGAACCCGCTGACGCTTGGGGCTGACATTGTGGTCCACAGCATGACAAAATACATCGGAGGCCACAGCGACCTTCTTGGCGGCGTTGTCATAGGAAGCGCAAAGAACATGGCAAAGGCAAGACAGATGCTATACACCACAGGCGCTGTGCTTGACCCGTTCGCAGCATGGCTCACACTGAGAGGGCTAAAGACACTTGAGCTCAGGATGAGAAAACACATGAGCAATGCCATGAAAATAGCGCAATACCTGACGACACATCCGCGCATATGCGCTGTGCACTACACAGGCCTGAGCTCCCACCCGCAATATGAGCTGATAAAACGGCAGACAAGCGGGCACGGCGGGCTCATAACATTCAAGGTCAAATGCACGCAGAAAGAGATAGAGAAAATACTCAACTCAGTCAAACTATGCTCATTCGGAGTGAGCCTTGGGGCTGTGGAGACGCTCATACAGCATCCCGCGTCAATGACCCACAAGATAGTATCTGAAGAACACAAGAAAAAAATAGGCATAGCAGACGACCTGATAAGGCTCTCTGTGGGCATAGAAGACCCTGATGACATAATAGCAGACCTGAAACAGGCACTGGAGGCAAAATGAAGCCAGAGGAAAGCGGAAGACAGAGGATAGAATGGGTAGCCTCGCACATGCCAGTGCTTGGGGAAATAGGCAAGCTCTTTGAGAAAGAAAAGCCATTCGCAGGAAAAAAAATAGCCGCCTCCCTGCACATAGAGCCAAAGACAGCCATGCTCGCCCTCACACTGAAAAAAGGAGGGGCAGAGGTCGCGATATGCGCATGCAATCCCCTGACAACGCAGGATGACACAGCAGCATACCTTGCAACACAGATGAAAGTGTACGCAAGACGCGGTTTCAGCGAACAAGAGCAGAAAGAGGCATTCAACAAGGCCCTTGACATAAAACCCGATATATTCATAGACGATGGCGCTGATCTCACAGCGCTCTTGCACAAAGAAAGAAGCGATCTCTCTGAGAAAATAAAAGGCGGATGCGAAGAGACCACCACCGGCGTAATAAGGATAAAGGCCCTGGAAAAAGAGGGCAAGCTCAAATTCCCCATGATAGCCGTGAACAGCGGGCTGATGAAACACATGTTCGACAACAGGTATGGCACAGGCCAGAGCGTCATTGACGGGATAATGACAGCCACAAACCTCACCATCGCTGGAAAGAACCTGGTCATGGTAGGATACGGCTGGTGCGGAAGAGGAATAGCAATGAGAATGAAAGGCCTTGGCGCAAGGGTCACTGTCACCGAGATAGACCCGATAAAGGCGCTTGAGGCAGAGATGGACGGGTTCTATGTCATGCCCCTTGAAGAGGCTGCGGCAAACGCGGATTACATAATAGCAGCCACTGGAAGCAAAAATGTCGTGGACGAGCTGCACATGAAAAAAATGAAAAACGGATGCATGCTCGCGAATGCCGGTCATTTCAACGACGAAATAAACATAGACGCGCTCGAGCGATTGAGCAGCGGGAAAAAAGAAGCGAAACAATATGTCACCGAATACTCGCTGAAAGACGGACGCGCGCTTTACCTGCTGGGCGGTGGAAGGCTCATCAACCTTGTCGCAGGACAGGGCCACCCGGCCGAGATAATGGACCTGAGCTTCTCACTGCAGGCAATGGGCGCGAGATATGTGCTTGTTAATTCCGGGAAACTGAGCAAAAAGGTATACACAGTCCCTGACGAGATAGACGCGCAAGTGGCTCAGCTCTGCCTGAAGGCAAGAGGCACGCGCATTGACAAGATAACAGCCGAGCAGGGAAAATACAGGAACAGCTGGGACATCTAAGCGAAAGAAAGGACATCCCTTTTGAGGTAGATCCTTGGCAGGACTGTCTTCTGAAGCGAAGCGTTGACCATCACCCTGCCGCCTGCAGGCACGAAACCAAGGGAAGCATAAATAGCGACCGCATCTTTTTCTGTCTCTGGATAGCTGCCGACCCGCAGATGGACGGTGTTGACACCCAGTTCCTTCAGCCTGTGAAGGGCAAAGATAAGAAGGGACTTGGAAAGGCGCAAGCCCCTGTATTCGGGCGCGGTATAGACAAAAGTGATCTTTGCCCCAGCAGTGCGGGAGCTTAAGGCGCAGGAAACCTCGGAAACCCGGCCCTTCTCAACGGCTTCGACGGATAGGCCGCGGGCATCGCCAGGCACGAAATAGAACCAGTGCATAAAACGGCTCTGCCTGCATACAAGACTGAACTTGCCTCCCTTGACAAGGGCGAACAGCACTGTGACAGGCGCTTTTTTGAGCGGCATGATAAACAGGTAAATGGGCAGAGGTTTATAAAAGAGTTCAACCGAAAAAACAGCATGCT
>Ga0102851_10003119_pt1 | contig 10233 bp, 9 predicted proteins | sample Mud3Dept3metaG_FD_79558 | JGI IMG/M metagenome (GOLD analysis project Ga0102851, IMG submission 79558) | Freshwater wetland microbial communities from Ohio, USA, analyzing the effect of biotic and abiotic controls - Mud 3 Core 4 Depth 3... | ecosystem: Environmental > Aquatic > Freshwater >...
CCCGCGGGTATTTCGAAAAGGTCGTGACCGGACGCTACTGGCCTGCCTTTGGTTTTATCGCCGCCGAAGCCGAGCTGGCCCGGATGAAATAGGAGGAAACTCCGGTTGATTCCCACCCCAAGGTCCATCTTCCGGAATCTTGGCTTCCTCCTGGCACTGACCCTGGGCCTGGGATATGCAGGTGCCGCGGAAGCGGCCGCCGGTCCGGATCGCGCGCGGGAACAGGCTCAGGGGGCGTTCTCACTCACGCCGCGTCAATGGGCCGAGGATTTGGATTTTCTCGCCGCGGAACTGCCGAAACGTCATCTCAACCTTTTCCATAAAATCGCCGAAAAGGATTTCAAGCAAGGGGTCGAAAGGCTCAAGGCGGAACTGCCCAGCCTCAATCAGGATGAAATCCTGGTCCGGCTGATCGGACTCGTCGCCGCCATCGGCGACTCCCATACCGGTGTCGGCTACCGGACCTCCCGGGGACTCCCCTTGATGATGTACTGGTTCAAGGACGGGATTTTCGTCCTGAACACGATAGGCGAATATAAAGACATCCTCCATAGCCGGATCATGGGGATCGGTGGGAGACCGCTTGAGGACGTCATTCCGCTTCTCACTTCTCTTATCCCCCACGAGAACGACGCCCAGGTCCGGAACCATTTGCCCAACCTCTTGGTCGACACCGCGATCCTTCACGGCCTGAAAATCATTCCGTCGCCGGAAGCGGCCGCGCTGACTGTCCCCACCGCAGGAGGCCGGTCGCGGGCGGTCGAGATGACGCCTCTTTCATTCCGCTCTCAACCGGCCTGGCTGGCCGACCGTTCCTCCGAAACCGGCAATCCTCTCTATCTCAAGAACGGCCGCCTTTATTATTGGTACGAAATCATCCCCGGCTCCAAGGCATTGTTTTTCAAGTACAATGCATGCCAGGACATGGCGGGGAAGCCCTTCGCCGAGTTCGTCCGAGAGATGTTCGCGGCCGCCGACTCCGCCGCCGTGGAAAAGATGATCATCGACCTTCGGCACAACGGGGGAGGGAATTCCGCTGTCTTCAGGCCTTTCCTGGACGAGCTTAATAAAAGGCCGAACCTCGTTGGGAGGCAAAAAACCTGGGTCCTGGCCGGGCGCCGGACCTTCTCGTCGGCCATCCTTAACGCGCTCGACCTCAAGAAGGAGGCGGGGGCATCGTTCGCCGGAGAGCCGACGGGCGGCAAACCGAACCACTTCGGTGAAGTGCAGGTTTTCAAGCTCCCGAATTCGGGGCTTCCGGTGAGCTATTCCACGAAATATTTCCGGGCGGTCGACGGCGACCCTGAAACCATCGTCCCCGACCTCCTCGTCGAGTTTACGGCAGCGGACTTTCTGGCGCAGAAGGATCCCGTCCTGGAAGCGGTGCTGAAAAGATAAAACTTCACAAGACGGCACGCCCCGGCCAGATGACGGCTCAGGAATTCAGCAGTCCGGCCGGGTTGCTTTTTCTCGCCGGCTTTCATAAGATGCGGTTTCCGGAGTTCCGGTTGTCCGAACCCCTGGCCGAAAAAAAGCGCCTCTTCGCCTTGCTGGGCACGGTGACCCATGACGTCATAACCCAGGCTTCAGGGCGTGTCCTGTCGGGCGAGGGCGGAATCCTTTACCAGGCCGCGGGGCTGTGCGGGTTGGGCCAGCCCGTCCGCCTCTACACAAACATCGGCCGGGATATTTTCCTCCGAGTCAAGCCGGTGCTGGAGGGTTGGCCGGCGTGCGATTCCTCGAGGATCCGTGTTTTTCCAGGGCCGGGGAATAGTGTTTTCCTCCACTATCCCGAGACAGGTGAGCGGGTCGAGGTCTTGGAATCGGCCGTGCCGCCGCTCCGGCCGGACCTTTGGCTTCGCGATTTGCTGGACATGAGCTTCCTCATTCTGGTCATCAACTCAGGATTCGACATCTCACTCCCGGACTGGCGCCGGATCGTCCGCCGGGCCCAATGTCCCATCTGGTTCGACGTCCATTCTTTGACCCTGACTCTCGAGCTTCACACCGCTCGCCGCTACCGGCCGTTGCCTGAATGGAAAGAGTGGGCGAAAGGAACGACCTATCTCCAAGCGAACCTGAAGGAAGTCGCCTCGATGCTCGGCGACCCGGAACGAGCCCCTTCCCATGACGAGATCAGCCAATTCGGGAAGCAGGCCTTTGAATTGGGCATCCAAGCCGTCTTCATCACACTCGGAGCGGATGGGGTGTCGGTGCTCATGCCGGGCCGGACAAAGAGGATTGGCCCGACGAAAGCCCTGAACGTCGTCGACACCACCGGGTGCGGCGATATTTTCTGCGCCGGCGCCGCCGCCCTGCTGGCCTCCGGCGCCGACCTCGTCGAGGCGGCCGCCTTCGGCTCCGAGCTCGCCTCGGAGGCGGCCGGTGTCTCGGGCGTTGAGGCTGCTTACAATCTGGTCCGGAACCGGACTTTCTCAGCCTAAAAGCTGGGCTTGTACGCGCCGATTTAGGGATTTAAAATTATCCCAGACGCATAAAGGAGTCGAACATGAAAGGGGCAAGGACTATATTCTGGGCCGTCTTGGTCTCGCTGGCTGTGTGTTCCTGGACAAGCTACGGAGCAACCTGGAGCGCAAACAAGAGGCTCACCTTTACAGCCGGCAGTTCAGCTTGGCCGGATATAGCCGTCTATGGCTTGAACGCTTATGTTGTCTGGCACGATGATACGTCGGGAGGGTGCGAAATCTATTTTAAAAAGTCGACGGACGGGGGAGCCACCTGGCAATCCGCCAAGAGGCTGACTTATTCGGTGCGTGACGCCATTATCCCGGCCATAGCCGTCTCCGAGGCAAACGTTTATGTCGTCTGGGCGGAGTGCGATTATAGCGCTTATACAGATGATGTCTTTATTAGGAAGTCGACTGACGGGGGAGCTACTTGGCAAGCGACCATGAGGCTCACCTATTCGACAGACCTAAGTCAGCCGGACATGACGCCCGCGATAGCCGTCAGCGGCTCGAACGTCTATGTCGTCTGGTACGATGAGCCAGCAGGAAACCAGGAGATCTATCTTAGGAAGTCGTCCAATGGGGGAGTCGCTTGGCAGGCCACCCAAAGGCTCACCTACAATTTGGATTGGTCCTGGAAACCCGCCGTAGTCGTTGACGGCTCAATTATCCATGTCGTCTGGGACAGCGATGGTCTCTATTATAAAAAGAGCCATGATGCGGGAGCCACCTGGATGACCACACGGATGCTTGCCTCGGTTGGCGCGTCGCCGCGCCTGGCGGTCGATTCATCCGGCGGCATCCACCTGGCCAGCTATGGGTGGCCGGCAGGTGGAGAAAGCGAGATCTACTACCTGAAGAGCCCGAATGCGGGAACGACCTGGACCCAGCCTAAGAGGATCACCTGGACCGCGGGCACCACCCATTATCCTGACATTGCCGTTGATTCCTCGGGAAACATCTTCCCGGTCTGGTCTGATTATACACCCGGGAACGAAGAAATCTATTGCCGGAGGAGTCCGGACGCGGGAGCCACTTGGCAAACGACCCAGAGGCTGACCTTTAATGGAGGCGGCTCCATTGGTCCTCGTGTTACCGCAAACGGCTCAGCTGTCTTTGTCGTTTGGATGGACGACACGCCGGGCAATTTTGAGATCTACTTCAAGCGCTCCATCGGGGGATCGATTTAGCCTCCGAGCGAGGCTTCTGGAGACCCGCTTTACAGAAAGATTATTTATGCTAGAATAAAACGTACTGCCCATGGCCGAATTTCTGAAAAGCCATCATTTTTCCGAATACCTCAAATCCTCCCAGGTCGTTTACGAGCTCCAGGCCAAGGAAAAAGTCCGGGCCATTGAAGAGCTCCTCGACGTTCTGCTCAAGGAAAAGCTCATCAAGAACAAGAAGGTCATCCTGACCCGTCTCATCGACCGGGAGCAGCTGGAATCCACGGCCATCGGCGACCAGGTCGCCCTTCCCCATGCCCGCGTGGACACGGGCGGCCAGATCGCCATCGCCGTGGGGCGGTCGGGGAAGGGCATCGACTTCGACTCCGTCGACAAGAAAAAGGTCAACCTCATCGTCCTCGTCGTCTGGAACCCCACCCTGCCGGGGCTGTTCAATCATCTCTTCGCCGGGCTGGCCCGGTTCCTGAGGAAGCCGGAATACCGGCAACGGCTGTTCGAGGCCAAGAACAAGAGCGAGCTCGTCAAGGTCCTCTCCGAGATCGAGCTGACCATGCCCCAGGAGGACCGGATTATCAGCCGGGCGGGCCTTCTGGCCAAGCTTCAGGAGATCGAGCTCCGCAAGAAGAAGGCGAGCAAAGACCAAATCCGCGAGCTGAGAAAGCACGGCGAGCTCATCCGGGAAGAGCTCGACGAAGCCCTGCTCGCGCGCTTCGACAAGCTCATGGAAAGATACGGGTTCGCCGTGGCCGAGGTCCAGGACGGCGCCTGCCAGGGCTGCAACATGAGGATCGCCACCAAAATGAACTCGGCGATCGAGGGGAGCAACGATATCTATATCTGCGAGAACTGCGGCAAGTTTCTCGTCTCCCCGCGCAAGAAAAAAAAGACCTAGCGGCCCGTCCCGCCCATCACTTCCCTGGCCAAGTTCATGGGGTTCATCAGTCTGTAGACGGGATATGTCTGGAGCTCGCGGCTCCACTGCGGAACGATATAGCGGTCGAAGAAATTCCAGACGAGGAGGCCGTCGTCGCTCTCCGGCTCGAGCAGGTAGGCGGCCAACGCGCCCAGCGGCTGGGCGGCCGGGATGAAGAATGTCCCCGCCGGGAATATCTTGGTCTCGACCGCGTAATCTCCTTTGACCCGGTTCAGGTGATGTCCCTGGTAGGCTCTTTCCTCCGCCTTGAGCTCCTTAACCCGGAAGGCCTCCACTTCGAGCGTTGCCGCATCGGTCAGCCTCTCCACGAGCAGGCCGTGCTGCCGGAGTTTGGCGACGACTTCGGAATCTGGAACTCCCAGGACATAGGCAAACGGGAACCGGACGCTCCTTTTCCCGGTCCAGTCGGAATAATAGGGGATGGTGTGGACCTTGACCTTGTCGGTGGCCCGGATCTCCGGCCTCCGGCCTTCGCCCCGGGGGATGATCTCGGTCTCATAGGCATGGACGGTGACAGGGTTCTTGAGCGGCTTGAGTTCGTATTCGACGAAGAACGCCGCCTGGTCGGACGGCCGGGCGTCCCTGAGCACGGCCAGGCGGTCGGCTTCGGCGACGAGCGTCTCGATCTCCTCGAGATGGGTAGCGCAGGAGTCCAGGATCGCCCGGAGGAAGTTGTAATTGCCCATCACTCGAGATTTGAAGTCGGCGTAAACATAGTTCTCATCGAGGATGGAGAAACGGTTGCGCAGCCCGATGTAGTTCGTGACGTATCGGGGCTGGGGCTCGAATGTCTCCCATCCTTTCTCGGGCGCCCGGTAATCCCTGAACCCGCCATAGCCAACTGCCGGTGTGGCGTACTTCTTTTCCAGGGCGGCTTCGATTTCGGGCATCATCTTGTCTCTCTGGTAAGCGAGGATCGCCCCGTCGCCGTTGGGGTTGAGCCCCCATGAATACGTCACCACTTCCTGATGGTAGGCCCCGTTTGTGGTATGGCAATCGACAACCAGGAGGGGGTCCCAGCGGAGGAGGACGTTTTCGACGAGGCCCCGAAGCTCGGGGCTTTCGAGTTTGACGCTGTCTCGGTTGAGGTCCAGGTTCTGGCCGTTGGTGCGTGCGCCCACTCCCTGCTCTGGCCCACCCTGGTGCGGCCGGCTTTGGGGGCTGATCCGTTCATTCCCATCAGCGTTGAAGATGGGCGCGATGAGAAGGACGAGCTTGTCGAGATAGGGGAGTTCCGGAGCGAGGAGGATGTCCCGGGCCAACATGAGCGAGGCCTCTTTGCCCTCGACTTCCCCAGCGTGAATATTGGCCTGGATGTAGATAATCCCCCGGCCGTCACGGTGTCCTGAGGACGACGGAGAGGGCAGAGGATTCCCGATGATGAGGAGAGGGACGTTTCTTCCTTCCGTGCTGACGGCCATCGTTTCCACTCGGAGGTAGGGGCTCAGCGCCTGCAGCTTGCGGATAAAATCCATCACGTCGGCATGCCGCGACGTGGCCTTGAATTGGCTCTGCTCGGCCACTGTCAGCGGCTTGTCCTGGGCCGCGGCGAATGCGCCAAGGAAGCCCATGCCTGCAGCAAGGGTAAGAAGGGTGAAGATTATCTTTGCTGATTTTTTCATGAAAAAAATCCTCTCGGATAGTCGATGAGAATTGGAGTCTATAAAATCAGGTCCAGCGAGTCAACGGCGGGCGCGGTTTCGATGCCACTACCCTGAGCCTTTCGTGGTAATATACGGGCATGGTCGATTTTGGAGTCCGGCCGGAGAAACAGGAAGCCCTGCGGCTGAAGATGCTGAGGCTGGGTATCCGCGAATCGGATATCGTCGAGAAGTTCATCCATGGGGGAGGAAAAGGCGGCCAGAAGATCAACAAGACGGCGAGCTGCGTGTATCTCAAGCACCTCCCCACCGGAATCGAGGTCAAATGTCAGGCGGAGCGGTCCCAGCTCATCAACCGGTTCCTGGCCCGGAGAATCCTGGCCGAGAAGATCGAGCGAAAGGTCCAGGGTGAGCAAAGCGCCCGGGTTCAGGAGATTGAAAAAATCCGCCGGCAGAAAAGGAAACGCTCCAAGCGGGCCAGGCAGAAGATGCTCGACGCCAAGAAAGCGCACGCCGAGATCAAGCTTCTCAGGGCATTCCGGCCGGGTCCGGAAGACACGTGATCCGCCCGGGGAAAGCCCCGCTCTTTTAGCCGGCCAGACGGACAAGCGTGTGAAGGAGGAGGTTGGCGCCTTTCTCCAGGTCCTCCCAGTTGATCATTTCCGCCGGCGCGTGGCTCGTCCCGTCGATACAAGGGATAAAAATCATCCCCGCCTCGGCCAGTCCGGAAACGATCTGGGCATCGTGCCCGGCGCCGCTCGTCATCCGCATCGCGGGATAGCCCAGCTTGCGGCATTCCTCCTCCAGAACTCCGATGATCCGGCCCGAAAGCGCCGCCGGCGTTGTCCGGTCAACGATCCTGGAGTGGAAGGAAACCCCCCGGGTGGTGGCGATGTCTTCGGCCAGGGCCTGGAGGGCTTTGTCCAGGGTTTCCAGGGTTTCCTCGGAGGCGCTCCGCACGTCGAGCGTAAAATCCACTCTTCCCGGGACAACGCTGAATGAGCCCGGTTGGACCGTCGCTTTTCCGACCGTGATCATGCTTCCGTAGTGCTCGGAGGCCACGAGACGCGTCCCCCTGAGCGCGAAGTCCGCCGTCGCCAGGAAGGCGTCGTGCCGGAGTTCCAGGGGAGTCGTCCCGCCGTGGTCGGCCTTGCCGACGAAAGTGCACTGCCTGTATGATTTCCCGGCGATGCGCTCGACGATCCCGATGGGGATATCCTCGCTCTCCAGTATCGCGCCCTGCTCTATGTGGAGTTCAAGGTAGGCCTCGAACGCCGGCCTTTCCTTGTGGGCGCTCAAGATGGTCTCCAGGGAGAATTCCGTCCCCGCCAGAATATCCTTGAGAGGACGTCCAAACGAAGTCACCCCTTTTTCCAGCTCTTCCTTATTCAGCAGGCCGGCAAAGGCCCGGCTTCCCAGGAAATCGCCGACGAGGTTGCCTTCTTCGTCGGTGAAGGAGACAAGCTCGACGGGCTTGGAAAGAGTAACGTCGGCCTCTTTGACCCCGCGAAGGCATTCGAGTCCCGCCAGGACTCCCGCTGCTCCGTCAAAAGCCCCGCCGTTGAGCACTGTATCGAGGTGCGAGCCGACGAGCACGGCCCGCCCTTCTCCGCCCAGACGTCCGAAGACGTTGCCGGCGCCGTCCTGATGGTAGCACAGCCCGGCCTCACATATTTTCTCCTTGAGCCAGGCCCGGGCGGCGAAGTCCGCCTGGCTGAACGACGGGCGGCTGATTCCGCCCCTGGGGTCTCGGCCGATCCGGGCCAGCGCCTCGAGATCATTTTTTAAACGTTCCAGGTTGATTGTTGTGTCCATTGTCCGCACCGCCTAACAGGGACGAAAATCAGGGGACACGATACCGAATTCAGAAATTCGGTTCATGTCCCCGATTTTCTTGTCCCCGGTTTTTCGAGAAGCTTCACCATCTCTTCTACTGCCCTGCCCACACCGACGACGGCCGCCCGGGCGACGATCGAAAATCCGATGCTGAGCTCGACGATCTCGGGCAGGGCCACGATCTCGGCCGCGTTCCGGTAATCCAGCCCGTGTCCCGCATGAACCTCCAGGCCCAGGCGGCACCCCAGCCTGGCCGCCGCTTTGACCTTTCGCAGGGCCCTGTCCCTGGCCGGGCCCGGTTTCAGGTCGGCGTATTGTCCGGTGTTGATCTCGATGAGGTTGACTCCGGCTTGGGCGCAGGCCCGGATCTGCCCGGGATCGGGGTCGACGAATATGCTGACCCGGATGCCGGCCTTTTGAAGCTCCCGGATGACCGGCCTGAGCTTCGTTTGGGCCCCGCGGACGTTCAGCCCTCCTTCGGTGGTGAGCTCTTCGCGCCGCTCGGGCACCATCGAGACGACATCGGGACGGACCGCGAGGGCGATCCTTTTCATCTCCTCGCTCGCCGCCATCTCCAGGTTGAGCTTGGTTTTGACGACTTGGCGGAGAAGCCGCAGGTCCCGCTCCTGGATGTGCCTCCGATCGCCGCGCAGGTGGATGACAATGCCTTCGGCCCCGGCCTGCTCGGCCAGGAGAGCCACGAGCACGGGATCCGGCTCGTCGCTTTTCCGGGCCTGGCGGAGGGTGGCGAAGTGATCGACGTTGACGGCCAGTCTCATGGTTTTTCTCCTAGGTATTTTCCGATGACCGAGGTCATCCGTCCGGCCAGCTCCTCGATCCGTCCGAGGTCTTCGCCCTCGATCATGACCCTGGCTAGGGGTTCCGTGCCGGAGTAGCGGACATCCAGCCTTCCGGCCCCGGCGAGCGCCGACCGGACCTCATCCATCGTCTGGACGATCTCCGGGAAATCCCGAAAATCCCGTTTGTCCCGGACCCGAACATTGTGGAGGACCTGGGGGAACTCCTTGAGCCCCGCCGTCAATTCGGAAAAGGTGACCTGGGCGGACAGCATGGCCTCAACCATCTTCAAGCTGGTCAGGATGCCGTCGCCCGTCGGGCAGTCGTCCAGGAAGATCGTGTGTCCGGATTTCTCGCCGCCGAGGTTGGACCCGGTCTCCAGCATCCTTTCCAGGACGTACTTGTCTCCCACCTTGGTCCGGACGAGCTCGAGCCCCATGTCCCGGAGGCCCTTTTCGAGCCCCATGTTGCTCATGGTGGTGGCCACCACCGTGCCCGATTTGAGCCGGCCCCTTTCTTTCATGAAACCCGCCTGGACGAAAAGAGTGTGATCCCCGTTGAGGATCCTTCCTTTCTCGTCCACCCAGAGGGCCCGGTCGGCGTCCCCATCGTAGGCGACGCCCAGGTCCGCCCGGGCCGCGACGACATGGCGGGCCAGGTTGTGGGGATGGAGGGAGCCGCAGCGCCGGTTGATGTTCTTACCGTCGGGCGCGTGGAAGATGGGGATCACCCGGAAACCCAGCCGGAAGAAGACGGCCGGAGCGATATCCGAGCTGGCGCCGTTGGAGCAGTCGAGGATCACCGTCAGGTTATCGGGGACCCGGGCCTTCCTGAGTTGGGCAAAAAGAAAATCCTCGTACTCGTCGATGAGCTCCGCCCCGAGGTTGACCATCTTTCCCTTTTTCAGGGGCGCGGTTTTTCTTTTTCCGTCCAGGATGGCCTTTTCGAGACGCTGCTCCCATTCATCCGAAATCTTGATTCCCTCGGAAGAAAAAAATTTAATGCCGTTATCCCGGTAGGGGTTATGGGAAGCGGAGATCACGGCCCCGGCGGAGAAGCGGTGTTTCCGGGTCAGGAACGACACGGCCGAGGTGGGGACGATCCCGGCCGAGACCACCTCGCCCCCGGCCGATTCGACTCCCGAGGCCAGGGTTTTTTGGATCCAGGGTCCGGACTCCCGGGTATCGCGGCCGATGAGGATGCGGGGCTCCAGTCCTTCTCCCTCCAACAGCCGAATGAGCTCCCGGCCGAGGGACTGGACGGTGGGACGATCGAGCGGAAACTGACCGGCGACGGACCTGATGCCATCAGTTCCGAAGAGTCTTTTCATCTTTTTCGCTTGGGGTCCGGCTTACCCGGCGGCTTGATTTCTTCCAGGAAGATCTTCACCCTGACCCAGGCCCGCGGCG
>Ga0102851_10003120_pt1 | contig 10232 bp, 8 predicted proteins | sample Mud3Dept3metaG_FD_79558 | JGI IMG/M metagenome (GOLD analysis project Ga0102851, IMG submission 79558) | Freshwater wetland microbial communities from Ohio, USA, analyzing the effect of biotic and abiotic controls - Mud 3 Core 4 Depth 3... | ecosystem: Environmental > Aquatic > Freshwater >...
ATGTATCATTAGATTGATATTGAATATTGAATATAACTTAGGATAAATCATGCTTATATCGTAATTTTACTAATAATTGTCTAACACTAAAAGCTAGTTTTATATGAGACTAATTGAATTTAAAGCAGTTGATAACTATGGAACTGAGTATAGGATTTTCATTAATCCTGATCATATTGAAACAATTTACACGGTTGCGAATAAAAGCAGGATTGGAATAGGTCTGGTTTCTGGAAATCCAGTTGAGGTTAATCATACTCTTAAAGAGGTTAAAGAGAAATTAGGTATTGATATTGAGAGTACAGATTATAAACGCACTGACGAAGTCCATTAATAAGTTACTTCCCTTGAATATCTGACACGATCGAGCTTTCTGGCTCACTATTTTATCTTGAAACATAATTTTTTTTAAAAGAAAGGAAATTAAAATGAACTATTTGTATTTAATAATTGGTGTTGCAGTGATATTCTTCGCAGGAATAAGAATTGTACGGCCAACTGAACGAGGCTTAATTGAGAGGCTTGGAAAGTACCATAATTTTGCCAATCCGGGATTTCACTGGATTATTCCAATCATAGATAGAATATTTGTGATAAATGTAACTGAACAGATGGTAGATGCCCAGCCGCAGGAAATTATCACAAATGATAATCTGAATGCAAGCGTCGATGCGCAAGTTTATTTCAGGGTAAAATCAGATGAAGCGAGCGTAAAAGGATCGACGTATGATGTTAATAACTATAAATGGCAGATTGTTCAACTTGCCCGTACAACTCTTCGTAATATAATCGGTACACTTACTTTAAAATCTGCCAACAGCGAACGGGGAAAAATTAACACAGAGCTTCTTGCAACCCTTGATAAAGAAACTAAAGGTTGGGGAATTGAAATCATCCGTACCGAATTAAAACAAATTGACCCTCCATCTGATGTTCAGGAAACCATGAATAAAGTAGTAAAAGCTGAAAATGAAAAAATTGCGGCAATAGATTCGGCTACTGCTGCCGAAACAGTTGCAGATGGGATAAAGAGGGGAAAGATAAAAGAAGCAGAAGGTTATAAACAGGCAAAAATATTGCACGCTGAAGGCGAAGCTGAAGCAATCAGACTGGTAAATGAAGCAGCTGATAAATATTTTGTCGGTAATGCACAATTATTGCGCAAGCTGGAGGCTCTTGAAGCATCACTCGGGAATAATGCTAAAATTGTTGTTCCAGCCGGAACCGAACTGGTGAATATTATTGGAGAGATGGCCGGAATAATTCCATTGGAAAGAAAGAAAAAAGACAGCTAACAGAAGAATATGGTGGCAAGAAATGAAATCCCTGTACACTTAATATTCTGTACAGGATACTCAATAATAATCCTGTCAAATCTATTACCTCCTTTCATGCCTTTGTCAATAAACCATTAACGATTAAAAAGGAAACTAAGTTAATTTAGGTTAATTTATCTCATTCCGGGTTATAATCTTAAGTAAAGGTTTACCTTTGACATCTTTAATTATATAGGAAGAAGATGAAGGGATTAAGAATTGGTAATCTTGCAATTGCTGTTCCGATCATACAGGGAGGTATGGGTGTAGGTATTTCACTCTCCGGGCTTGCAGCAGCGGTGGCAAATGAAGGTGGAGTTGGTGTTATTTCGAGTGCCGGACTGGGGCTTTTATATAAGGATTTCTCTAAAAACTTATTTGAAGCCAGCATTCATGGACTCAAGGAAGAGATACGCAAAGCAAGAGAAAAAACAAAAGGAGTCATAGGTGTTAACGTTATGGTTGCTATGACAAATTTTGTGGATATGATTAAGACTTCCATCTCTGAAAAGGTAGATATTATTATAGCGGGAGCGGGACTTCCGCTTGATTTACCTTCATTTTTAGAGAAGGACAGTATTACAAAGCAGATACCTATTGTTTCATCAGCCAGAGCAACCAGGATAATTTGTGAAAAATGGAAGGCAAACTATGATTATCTACCCGATGCTGTTATTGTTGAAGGACCGAAGGCGGGAGGTCATCTGGGCTTTAAGGAGGAACAAATCAGGGATAATAATTATGCACTTGAAAATCTTGTCCCGGAAATAGTAAATGAACTGAAACCTTTCGAAGAAAAATACAATAAATCTATCCCGCTTATTGCGGCCGGGGGTATATATACCGGTGAAGATATTAATAATGTAATGAAGCTGGGTGCATCCGGTGTTCAGATGGGTACCAGATTTGTAACCACTAATGAATGTGATGCCTCACAAGGCTTTAAACAAGCCTACATTGATGCTGATGAGAAAGATATAGAAATTATAAAAAGTCCTGTTGGCATGCCAGGAAGGGCTATCTTTTCGAGTTTTATCCAAAAAGTGAAAGATGGGAAAAGACAACCCAAAAAATGTTTATTTAAATGTATCAAAACTTGTGATATTGACACAAGCCCTTATTGCATTATCATTGCACTTATAAATGCCCTTATGGGAAATTTTGAGAATGGCTTTGCTTTTGCCGGAAGCAATGCATTCAGAGCAACAAAAATATCATCAGTAAAAGCAATATTCCAATCTTTGCTTTCAGAGTATAAGGAAAGTAAGCGAGATGTTTCTGACTGTTCCTGAGTTAGTTTTTACAAATAAATCCGCCTTATTGGTGACCAAATAGATCTATTCTCATCATAGCCCTATATCCTGATAATACAAAACCCTTAAGATCAAAATCTTGCGGATTTTTTCATTAGCAAATTGCCCTTAATCAAATTTAACTTTTCAGGAATTAATTTGTTTAATGTATTGAAAGAATTTAAGAATAAATATTTAAAGCTTTTAGGAATGGAAACAAGTAAGAAACGCTGGCATACAGTTATAATCGGTGCCGGGCAGTCCGGATTGGCAACTGGTTATTTTCTAAAAAGGATGAATAAGGAATTTATTATTCTTGATAAAAATGAGAAAATAGGAGATTCATGGAGAAACCGATGAAACAGGCTGGCCAATGACCATTCGTGGCATTTCATCTACCAATAAGGGATTGTACTTTATCGGAATGCCTTTTCAATATGGACTTACTTCGGGACTGATAGGAGGTGTAGGTCGTGATGCGGCATATATCTCCAGGAATATTTTAAATAATAATCATATAGGAAAGATACGATCATAAATGATTTAGATTATTTTCTTACCAGGACCGTACGAGTTACCCACATATATCGTCAGGAAAAAGGGGAGTGGAAGATTGTTCATCGTCATGGGGATGTACTCCCAGTAGATCAAAGCCCGCCTTCCGGGACATCGACGATCTAAGGGTGACGAATTTTGTAATGATTACATTATAAAATAAATATACATATAAACCTATCAGCCAGCAGTGGATAATTATTATTCAACTATTTTATTTAATCCTTATTCACCTGAATTGTATATTAAATCTAATCTTTGCAGACAGGTATTTTGTAGTTAGCCTTCATTTGACGGTTGCTCAATGCGAATCAGGGCAAGGGAAATGTCATTTGTCAATCAGGATTGACAAATCGTGAATTGAAACCGATTTATTTGACTATAACATCTTAAATTTGATAGGATTAATTGAACATAGCAGAGTTTTTTACTTAAGATATTTAATTATAGAAAGCTCTTTCCTTGAAAGTATATATTGACTGAAAGTTTGACTATGAAAGCAAAAAAAATAATCATCGCATTTATTGGCCTTCTTTTCTTTTTGGCTTCCTGTGAAAAAAATGGTGAGACACCAACGAATTTTCCAAATCTGTCAATCGACAGTCTTAAAATATTGCAGACAAATATTCCTGGGGGTCTTTATACAGATCTTACCTTCATAAATGAAACTACAGGATTTGCAGTTTCTAATTTTGGAGTTATTATTAAAACTACGGATGGTGGCTATAACTGGGAACAATTATTATCTCCAGTTAATTTCTTCCTCAGTAAAATTCAATTCACCGATAGTCAGACTGGTTACATTATTGGTGGTGATAATACAGGAGGATATCTTTTAAAAACAGTTAATGAAGGACAAACCTGGCAGTTGATTAATCTGCAAACTCCTGATAATATAAGGCCAACAGGATTATTCTTTTTGGATAATAATACGGGATTTATTTCAGGTAAAAAACTATTCAGAAGAACTACCGACGGAGGACAATCCTGGTCAGAGGTAATAGAACCTGTTTCAGAAAATATTAACGATGTAAGTTTTAAAAATACCATTGAAGGATATGCTATTTCTGATAGTGGGAAATATTTTAGATCTACTAATGGAGGTAAAACGTGGCATTTAGTGCAGTCAAATACAAGCGACCATTTGAAAAAAATATATTTTACAGAATCAAAGGCTTATTCAAAATGTCGTTCCAACATTTTTATTGATTTAGGAACAGGGAATAAAACCTTTACCGTCCCAGATAGTGCATTTAATTTTCTCTTCCTGAATGAAACCAGATGTGTTGGAATTGGGCAGCATTACGAAGTCGGGTATCTTCCTTATGGTGATATATTTCTTACAAATGATGCATGGGCAACATTTAATCAAAAGAAATATAATCCTCAGAGTGAAGCCATGAATGTTACTGCAGTTGCAAAAGTAAAAGATGGGAAAGTTATAATAATTGGCTTTGGAGCTATTAACACTTCAGTGATAGAATTAAGGTATTAATTTTTATTGTTCAGTATTCAATATTATTTATAATGAAGTCAAAAAGCAAAACCGCATTAACAATCAGGGCATCATTAATGTATCTTCTTTCTTTTTTCTATGTATCCCTGTTAATTTTCGTTCCAGCCGGCTCCCTTAAATTCTGGAATGGATGGCTATTCATAGGTGCATTATTTATACCAATGTTTTTAATATTGATCTATCTTCTGGTAAAAGAACCTGATCTGATGACCAGAAGGCTGAAAACTAAGGAAAAGGAAAAAACTCAAAGAGCTTACCAGGTCCTTTCAATAATTGTCTGTCTTATCGCTTTTATTGTACCAGGATTGGATTTCAGATTTAATTGGTCAAATATTCCTCTTCCTGTTGTTTTAATTTCAGCCTTAATAATGATGTCAGGATATTTGATGTTCTTTATTGTAATGAAGCAGAATACCTATGCTTCAAGAGTGATTGAAATCCAGAATGAACAAAAGCTAATTGATACCGGATTATATTCATTTATAAGACATCCAATGTATTTGGCCGGAACGATTATTTTTGGATTTGCACCCCTGGTTTTAGGTTCATTTTATGCTCTTATTCCGATGATATTTATCCCGGTACTCCTGATAATCAGGATTAAGAACGAAGAAAAAGTACTAATAGATGGATTGAAAGGATATGATCAGTACATGAAAAATGTAAAATACAGACTTTTACCATTCATCTGGTAAATTTATTTGATTAGTAATCCGCCAACCTTTATTAAAAAAAGAATGACCATCAATTCTGGGTTAAAATCCTTATCCCGGAGACAATCATTTCTGGTACTTTTTTGTGTGGCATTAATGTACTATGGAACTCATTATTTTTTTATTGAAGCCCAAGAGTACCTCCGGGATTCATAATATTGTTAGGATCAAAATGTTTTTTCACTGCACCAAGTACCGACATAGATTGTTTTCCAAGATGCCCTTCCATCCAGGGTGCAAGGACTCTTCCTACTCCATGATGATGAGAGAGAGAGCCTCCATTTTCCTGGATTGTATCAACCAGCCCTTTATGAAAAGCTGCAAAGTCATTTTTTTCATTTCCTTTCTCCATTGGACTAAGGAATGTGAAATAAAGATTAGCTCCGCTTTCATAAACATGGGAAATATGTATCATTAAAATAGTTTTCGGACGTTTGTTCACATAGGTACGGGCAGCAGCCCATACTTTCAGAAGTTTTTCCCAGGTTACCACAGTTTCGAGAGTATCTGACATAATGCCCAAATCCATCAGCGGGTCACGCATGTATGCACTCGAGTATCGCTGATCAAGCCATTTCTTTACAGGACTTTTGCCAATATACATTGCTTCACCTTTTCTTACTGTCTTCTTTATTTTGTTCAATACGAATTTTGTGAAGTCTTTGTCACCTTCAACAGCAATGAACATTAGTGATCTTTTCCCGGGCAAATAGCCAAATCCTTTTAAGAGCTTGTCAGAAAAACTGTTATCGAATCCATTGGTTTTAAATGCAATATCTGTTTCTTCGGGATCAGAAATCCTGAATAAATGTGGTTTGCCGTACTCGCTCTGTATAATTTTTTGCATTGCTGCAACAGCCTGTTCAAAAGATTTAAAAATGAAAGAGGCGTAACCGGTGTTTTTAGGTCTGTAATTATGAATATTAAGAGTAGCTTCAGTAATTATTCCCAGAGTACCTTCAGAGCCGATAAAAAGCCTGAAGATATCCCATCCCTGAGCAGTTCGGGGATACTCTTTTGTTTCAATGACACCGGCAGGAGTGACAACTTTAAGGGCGACAACCATATCTTCAATCTTTCCGTAACCGGTAGAAGCAACTCCTGCACCCTTCGCTGCGATCCAGCCACCTACTGTTGAATGCTCAAATGATTGTGGAAAATGACCACATGTAAATCCGTGTCTAATCAGTTCCTCTTCAAGCAACGGACCATAAATCCCGGCCTGAACCGTCACAGTTTTGTTTTCAGTATTTATTTTTTCAATTTTATTAAGATGTTTCGTCAGATCCAATGCTATTCCTCCGAGAGGAGCCTTCAACGCCCCTGTAACAGATGATTGCCCGCCAACCGGAATTACAGGGATTCTTTCCTGGTTGCAGTATTCGACAATTTTTAAAAGTTCATCATAGCATTTTGGTGATACAACAGCATCAGGCGGATCTGGTACTAAGTTCAATCTCAAATCGAGCAGCTCGGCATAAAACTTTCCGCAAGAATATTTAGCGCGCGAAAAATCATCCGACTGAACATTTTCATTACCGGCTGTACTCTTAAAAAAATCAAGTTGCTCCGGTTTCAGCGAAGAACGTTTTTCAAGTCTGACAAGTTGCAATCCGGAAAGGTATTTCGTCTCAAAATCGGAATCTTTCAGATCAAATTTTTCCTTGATAATTTTAATCGTAAGGGGATCAATTTTCCCTTCTCTTTTATCTCCCCATTTCAGAATCTGGCGGTATGTATATTCCATTTTTATATTGTATGGTTGCTAAGAAAGTTACAGCAATCAGATAACCCTTCAGCACAAGAGGTAGAAGTTAAAACATTTTATATACTTTCATCACTGAGGCTATCTCCTCTTCAATTCTCTTACTGTCCCAGTTCAGCATTTCAGCTGCAATTGCTGCTATTTTACCAGTTATTTCTTTGCCTGGATTTCCTAATGTTCCGGTTCCTGTTCTTCTTAACATTATATCTTTCAGGGTCTTAGCACTTTCATATTTTATTGCATATACAATTTCCGCCATAATTTCGCCGTCATGACTGACTACTTCAGCATACCTGGGATTATCCCGTGCAATCTGAAATATAACCTTGCTGTCAGTGCCGTAGTTTCTACTGACGTATTCAATTGTGTGTTTGCTGAAATCAGTATAATTAAGATGTTGCCTGATCATGAACTGTCTCATGTCCCTTATCTCACAACCAGAAAGATAAAGATTATCAGAAACAGGATCTGAAAGAGTCTTATTAAGTTTCCTTGCGACCATGTTTAAGACCTCTTTGGCGAGACTCCTGCTTGTTGTGAATTTTCCTCCTTCAACAGTTATCATTCCTTCTATTCCATCGGCTGAGTCATCATACACTTCATATTTTCTTGATGTCTGGTAAGAGCCTTTGTCCTTGTCATCCACCAGAGGCCGAAGTCCCCGTAACAATGCCGTATGTCCTCAAAAGATATCTTTTTCCCGAAATTGTCATTTACTGCCTTTATAACATCATTTATACTCTCTCTTGAGACGCGGTATTCATCGGGATCTCCATTATATTCCTTATCGGTTGTACCGATAAGTGAATGATCACGCCAGGGCATGATCATAATGTGTCTTCCGTCTTCTCTCTGAAGAGACACAACATGGTTGCCGGCAATTTTATTTGTGATTATGTGGATACCCTCTGAGCATTTAATTTTATGGGCTTGATAATCTTTCTTTGATGCCATGTAAAGAATCTTGTCTGCCCAGGTTCCTCCGCAATTAATTATCAGTTCTGCATAAACATTTTTCGTTTCTCCCGAAAAAAGATCTTTGACTTCAACACCTGTAATTTTGTTTTTAGCATCAAATTTAAAAGCAACAACGGGTGAGTAGTTTGAAACTTTAGCACCGTATTCAGCTGCTGATTTAATAAATGCAAGGGTAAGCCTCTCCGGGAAAATACTCTGATAATCGAAAAAATAGAAGGAATTCCGAAGATTCTCTCTTTTAAGGTTTGGCTCCAGTCTGACAGTTTTAGAATGTGAAATCAGTCTGTGATTCTGGAGCTTTTTGCTCTTATCCCAGGTATCTTTCTTATCATATGACAAAAAGTCATACAGATACATACCAACAAGCATCTTCCATATATTCCCTTTCCATTTTTTGTAATTAGGAAATATAAAAGGTAACGGGTAGACAAAATTAGGGGCAATATTACCCAGTATCCTCCGCTCACGAAGTGATTCACGCACAAACATTATCTCCATATTTGCAAGATACCTGAGTCCGCCATGAATAAGCTTTGATGTGGCTGCAGAAGTAGCTCCACCGTAATCCTCTTTCTCAAATAAGGCAACCGAAAGTCCCCGGGCAGCTGCAATGTATGCCACGGCGGCTCCAGTAATGCCTCCGCCGACAATTATAAGGTCAAATTTTTTCCCGGTCAGCTCTTCGACATACCTTTTTAAAATCATATTTTAAATTAATTAATTTACTGTTTCTAATCGTGAACCTGACACAAACAATTACTCATTTGTAATGAGTATGTAATTTAGTTAATTTTTTTCTCAATACTTATCCCGAAAATCTTTGATTTTCTAGGATCCTCGAAAAACACAAAAAATTGATTTGTGTTTTTCGGGTCTCTCACTCTTACACTATAAAACTCCTGAGTCAAATTCTTTCGGGATTCTAGCTTTAAGCGGGTGACGGATTCCCCGGATCATTAAATAAATAGAATTAGCTATCTGAATTGGCATTAATTCTAAAGTTACTCTTGAACTTACATCTGATCAGCTTGTTCTGTATAAAAACCGGAAATGTCAACTATATTTGGACTAACAGATTAAAAGTAACATACATAACTATAAAACAAGCGCTTAACTGCGGTTTATAGTGGTCAGTCGATTCGGGATACCTCTGGTCAGGGTCACTGAATTTTCCGGATCAAACAAGAAATGTCATTTCCCAATGAAAAAAAAAAGTTTAATTTGCAAACAGAGGATCTTCACAAAGATTTTCATATGAAGCTTAAAACAACATAGGCTGATATTACATTAGCAGAGGTGATAATCTGATAAATTTTATAATTAATCTTAAAACGATGAACAAATGAAAAGCACCGATCTATTTAAAATTGCACTGTTGATGACATTAATTTTGTCATTCACGGTTGTTGTTTCCGGACAGGTTGACGATACCGTGAGGTATAACCAGTACGGGATGAAGGTTTCCAGAAACCCATTGAATGCTGAAGCCCGTAATGGCATTCTTGTTTTTGAAAGCAAGGATCAGAATTATAAGATATGGTATGATGCCAGAGTTCAGGTTGACGGTGGGATGTTTTTTGGAGATACATACAACCCGATTGGTAACGGAACTTCAATAAGGAGAGCCAGGTTTGCCGTCAAATCTGAATTTGCCAGAGGTTGGTATGCAGAGCTTGATATGGATATTTCTAACTCTGAGCTTGAAATCAAGGATGCCCTCCTCGAGAAAATGATTGGAGATCACTTCTCACTCCGCGCTGGTAACTTTAAGGAGGGATTTTCGATCGAAACCACTACTACTTCAAGATATCTTTCATTTATTGAAAGAGCGAACGTGGCAGCCACATTTGGTCCATCGAGACACATTGGCGTTGATGCAACCTATAACAAAAATATGATTTTTGCCACCACCGGTCTTTTCTTCCAGGAGATTGGCGGTCTTGAAGAAAGAGTTTTCTCGGAAGATAACAACAAGGATTTCGGTACCGACGAAGGGTACTCACTTACGGGAAAGCTTGTTCTTATGCCCGGCCATAGCAATCCCGATGCCGGGCTGCATCTGGGTGTTGCCGGGAGTTACCGCACTCCGAAAACCGA
>Ga0102851_10003122_pt1 | contig 10230 bp, 10 predicted proteins | sample Mud3Dept3metaG_FD_79558 | JGI IMG/M metagenome (GOLD analysis project Ga0102851, IMG submission 79558) | Freshwater wetland microbial communities from Ohio, USA, analyzing the effect of biotic and abiotic controls - Mud 3 Core 4 Depth 3... | ecosystem: Environmental > Aquatic > Freshwater >...
AGCCTCAGCGTCGGCTTCCTGCTGGACCGCACGGTCGCGTCCGACTTCAAACAGTTGACGGGAAGCGACATCGCCTTTGGCCTCGACGGCCGCGTGCGGGCATCGACCCTGGCGCACGCGTCCTGGCCGGCGATTGACCTGGCCCGCCAGTCGGGCCGAACGACCCTGGTCACCTCGGAGGACGCCGACTACGTCCTGCTGGCCAGACCTTTCATGCACACCGAAGGGAGCGGCAACGGACTCGCCGCTGCCGGCGACACGGGCTCACCGTTCGTCGTGGTGCTCCGTTCGAGGACCGAAGAACTGCGCTTCCTCGGCCCGATTCAGACCGCCATCGGCGTCACGGCCGTCCTGACGGTGCTGCTGGCGACTGTGTTGAGCTATGCCGTTGCGCGGACGGTCACGAAGCCGCTTGGCGCAATCACCAGGGTCATGCGCGAGGTGGCGGCGACGGGCGACCTCACGCGGAAGATCCCGGTCCAGCCCGGATCCTGGCAGGACGAGGACGCTCGCCTCGTGGCGTCCACGTTCAACACGCTCATCGACTCCATCGCGCGCTTCGAGCGGGAAGCCGCGCAGCGCGAGCGTCTGTCATCCCTCGGGCGGCTGTCGAGCGTGGTCGCCCACGAGATCCGCAATCCGCTGATGATCATCAAGTCCGCGGCGCGGACGCTGCGCCAGACCGACGCTGCGGCGGACTCCCGCGCGGAAGCGATCCAGGATATCGACCAGGAGGTGGTGCGCCTCAACCGGATCGTGACCGAAGTGCTCGACTACGCGAAACCGATCACGTTCACGTGGCAGGACGCAGATCCGAACGCCGTCTGCCGGGAGGCGGCCCAAGCCGTGCAGTCCGCGGACACCGGCGCCGCCGTCGACACCGTACTGGCGCCCGGGCTCGCTCCGATGCGCACGGATCCCGAGCGCCTTCGCACCGTGTTGGTCAACGTGCTTCAGAACGCCGCCCAGGCGGTCCGCGGCGCGTCCGGCAGCGCAGGAAGCGAGGCCGGAACCCGCCGGGTGGCGATCACGCTCCGCACCATGCCGCACGAGGGCGGCGGTGTCGCCATCGTCGTTCACGACGAGGGGCCCGGCATCGATCCCGCCGTGGCGTCGAGACTCTTCGAACCGTTCTTCACGACGCGGCGGGGCGGGACAGGGCTCGGGCTGGCGATTGCCCGGAACATCATCGAGGGTCTTGGCGGGAGCATCGCGATCTCCGGCGCGACACCCTCCGGTACCGACGTACGCATTACGCTGCCCACGGCGCCGTCGCAGGCGGCCGGCGGAAGGGAAGCATGACCACGGCCAAGAACGACATGCCGGCGACCGGGACCATCCTGATTGCGGACGATGAGGAGCGCATCCTGAGGGCTCTGGCCAGGGCGCTTCGCCAGGAGGGCCACGACGTGGCCGAGGCCTCGAGCGGCCGCGCCGCGCAGCGCCTCCTTTCCGAGCGTGCGTTCGACGTGATCGTGGTCGACAACATCATGCCCGACCTGTCGGGGCTCGATCTCATCCGGCACCTGGCGCAGCAGGTGGCGCCGGGTGAACGGCCCCAGGTGGTGCTCATGACGGCGCACGCGACGGTCGAAAGCGCGATCGAAGCGATGAAACTCGGCGCCCTCGACTACCTGCAGAAGCCCTTCGAAATCGACGAACTGCTGGTCGTCGTGCGGCGCGCCGTCGAGCTGCAGCGTCTCCGCAACGAGCACCGCTACCTGCTGAGCGAGCGCGAGGAGGAGTACGACCACTACGGGATCGTGGGCCGGAGCCACGCCATGCAGGAGGTGATCGATACCCTCGAGCAGGTCGCGGACACGAAAAGCACGGTCCTCATCACGGGCGAGACCGGCACCGGCAAGGAACTGGTCGCCCGGGCCATCCACGACCGCAGCGCCCAGCGCGACATGCCGCTCATCAAGGTCAACTGCGCCGCCATTCCGGACACGCTGCTGGAGTCGGAGCTGTTCGGCCACGTCCGCGGCGCCTTCACCGGCGCGGCCGCGAACAAGAAGGGCAAGTTCGCCCTGGCGCACGGCGGCTCGATTCTCCTCGACGAGATCGCGATGCTGGGGCAACCGCTTCAGGCGAAACTGCTCCGCGTCCTCCAGGAGCGGGAGTTCGAACCGCTGGGCTCGGAGCGCCCGCAAAAGGTCGACGTCCGCGTCATTGCCGCCACCAACCGCGACCTGCAGCAGATGGTGGCGGACGGGAAGTTCCAGGAGGATCTCTTCTACCGCCTGAACGTGATCCCGATTCGGATCCCGCCGCTCCGCGAGCGGCGAGAGGATATTGCCGTGCTTGCCGAGCATTTCGTCCGCAAGCACGCCCACCGCACCGGGCGGCCCGCCCAGCGGCTCCACGAATCGGCCCTCGCGGTGCTCCAGCGGTACGACTGGCCCGGCAACGCGCGGGAACTGGAGAACACCATCGAGCGCGCCGTCGTCCTTTCGCGCGAAGCGGTCATCGGCGCCGATGCCATCTCGGGACTTCGCGTCGCCCCGCCCGCGGCGTCCGGCCTGCCCTCGATGCGGCTGCACCAGAACATCGAGTGGATGGAGCGCGAGACGATGCGGCGCGCTCTCGAGGCGTCGGGAGGAATCAAGAAGGACGCGGCTGAGCTGATGGGCATCAGCCAGCGTGCGCTGAGCCACTATCTCGCCAAGCACCGCTTGTCAGACCCCCAGCCCTGATCGCTTTCGAAGCGCGTAACCGCTTACGCCTGCCGTAAGCGGTTCGAGGCCGCCTCGCCCCATCGGCGGGCGGAATCCGGCCATTCCTGCCCGGTGCACCCGGCACGCGCCTTGCCCTGACCCAGGGGACTGACCTCACGACCAAAGGAGCGCCGGATGCTGGTGTGGAAGACGTGCATGAGAATCAGCGGCCTTGCGGCAGCCCTCGCCGCCACAACGGCCGCCGGCCCCGCGTTGACGCGGGCCGAAGTCCCGGCTCCCCGATCGGTCACGGTCGAAATGACCGCCAAACGCTTCGCGTTCCTGCCGGAACAGGTGGAGGCCGCCGAAGGCGACGAGGTGACCATCAACGTCAGGTCGGCTGACGGCACCCACGGGATCGAGATCGGGAAGCTCAAGGTCAAGAAGACCATCCCCAGAGGCGGAGACGTCGTGACGCTGACGTTCACGGCCCCCGCGCCGGGACGCTACGTAATCAAGTGCTCGGAATACTGCGGGCGTGGCCATGACGACATGAAGAGCGTGCTCGTCGTCGCGCCACGCGCCCGGTGAACCGGAGGAATCGATGAGACCAAGACGCCTGGCCCTGGCGGCCCTCGGACTGGCCGCGACGCTCGCGGGGATGGCCTGCGACGAGAACCTGTCGGATGTTGCGGGGCCGACGCCGGACCTGGTGCCCACGTTCTCGAGCATCCAGCACGAGATCTTCGACACCACCGACTCGTCGGGCCGCCTTGCCTGCATCGGCTGTCATACCGACGTTGGCCGGACTCCGGCTGGCGGGCTGGTGCTGCTCGAGGGCCGCTCGTACCAGGCGCTGGTCGGTCAGCCCAGCCGGTTCAAGGCTGCTGCAGTTCTCGTCGTGCCGGGCGATCCGGACGCCAGCTACATGATTCACAAACTCGAGGGCGCGGCCGACATCGCCGGCTCGAGGATGCCCCGCGGAACAGGGCCGTTCCTGACGTCGGGCCAGATGCAGATCATCCGCCGCTGGATCGAACTCGGCGCGAAGAACGACTAGAGGAGGCTGCTGTGACGTCCTTCCGCACGCGACTCACGTGTGTCCTGCTGACCATGGCCGTGACCAGCGCCGGTCCTGCCTGGGCGGCGGACCCGCCGGCCAAGAAGCCGGCCGAGAAGCCCGCCGGGAGCGGCGCGCCTCCTGCGCCGGCCACCGCAACGGGGACCACGGCCGTCCAGGCTGATGACCCCGACCTCGACGTGAACCTCGCGCAGCCCGACTTCATGCTTTCGGCGCTGCCCACCACGCTGCGCGTGCCGCGCAACCGGCTGACGTTCCGCCTCACGCACCGATTCAACGAACCGCTCGACGAGAGCGGGATCGGCGACCTCTGGGGCATGGACTCGGGCGCCGTGATCGGATTCGAGTTCCGGTTCGGCGTGATCCCCGGCGGGCAGGTCGGCTTCTACCGCACGAGCGACCGTACCATCGAGTTGTTCTCCCAGTACGACGTCGTCAAGCAGGGGGACGCGATGCCGCTGGGCATCGCCGCCTTCGGATCGGTGGAAGGCACGGACAACTTCACCGACAAGTACTCCCCGGCGATCGGCGCCGTCATCTCGCGTGAGATCGGCACGCGGGCCGCCGTGTATGCCCACCCCTTCTGGGTGAACAACACCAACCCCGACCCGTCGGGCCTCGTCGACGACAACTCGACCTCGATGCTTGGCTTCGGCATCCGGGTTCGGGTGTTCTCAGCCACCTATCTCGTCGCAGAGGCGGCGCCGCGGATGTCCGGCTACGCGCCCGGCACCACGCACGTGTCGTTCGGCATCGAGCAACGGGCCGGCGGCCACCTGTTTCAGATCACGTTCGCCAACAACCAGGGCACGACGATGGCCAACGTGGCTCGCGGCGGCCCGAGCGGCAACAACTGGTACCTCGGTTTCAATCTGGCCAGGAAGTTCTACTAGGAGGTGTGTGATGGCGGTTCCTACGACGGCGCAGTGCATTTCGCGGCGGGAGTTCACGCTGGCCGCCGCGATGGCCGTCCTGAGCGGCGTGGCGATCAGCGTGTCGGCATGCGGAGGGGGAAGCTCTTCTACCTCGCCGGCGTCACCGAGCCCGACCGGCTCGTCCACGGACAAGGTCGGCTCGATCAGTGCGAACCACGGTCACTCGGCGGTCATCACCTCGGCGCAGCTCGGCACCGCGGGCGGGATCACGCTGAACATTCAGGGCTCGGCCGGGCATCCCCACACGGTGGCGTTAACCGGCGGGGAACTGAGCACCATCGCGGGAAGTCAGCGCGTGGCAAAGGAATCGTCAAACGACGCCGGCCACAGCCACACGGTGACGTTCAACTAGCGGCGGACGCGCCATCCGAGACATCACAGAATTGGGGCCTCAGCCTCCGGCTGGGGCCCCGGGCACGCGCAACTGGCGCACGATGGCGGCCACCAGGGCCGACATCGTGAACTCCTCGGGCACGACGGCAGGCATCAGGCCGAGCGCGATGGCCGCCTGGGCCGTGACCGGCCCCACGCACGCCACCAGCGTCGTCCGCAGCACGTCTGCCACGGCGTCCTTGCCGTGGATGTCGACGAACTCCAGCACCGTCGACGGGCTGGTGAACGTGATGACGTCCACCTGCTGCTCGAGCAGCATCTTGTACAGGTCCGGCTCTCCGGGGTCGCCGGGCATGACCCGCACGGTCCGGTAGGCGCCGACTTCGACGACATCCGCCCCGGCCTTGCGCAGCTCGGACGCCAGGATGTCCCGCGCCCCCTCGGCCTGGAGCAGCAGGACACGGCGGTCCCTCAGGCCCTTTCCCGCCGACAGGGCTTCGACGATCGCATCGGGCCTGAACTCGGCGCGCGCGACGTCCACGCGCAGACCGACGTCGGCGAAGCGCTGGACCGACGACTGGCCGATCGCGCACAGGGCGACGCCCTTCAAGTTCCGGAAATCGATCCCACTGGAGAACATGCGTTTCAGGAACACCTCGGCGCCGCTCAACGTCGGCAGCACGACCCAGTCGAACCGCGAGATGTCGGCACAGGCGGCATCGAGCTCCGCGTGATCGTCCACGGACGCCAGCCGGACGGTCGGCGCGAGAATCACCTGCGCGCCCTGGTCCTCGAGCAACTCGGCGAGTTCACGCGCCTGTTCGCGCGGGCGGGTGACGACGACCCGGCGGCCGAACAGCGGCTTCACGTCGAACCAGCGCAGGTGTTCGCGCAACGCCGCGACGCGTCCCACCACCACGATCGCCGGATGAGAATCGGCCGGCAGCGCCGCCTCGGCGAGCGAACCGAGCGTCCCCACGATGGTCCGCTGCGTCACCAGCGTTCCGTTGTAGATGAGCGCCACCGGCTCGTCAGCCGGCCGACCGTGGTCGCGCAGCGCCGACAGCATCTCAGGGAGCTGGCTCGGGCCCGCGTAGCACACGATGGTGCCGTCGAGCTTCGCGAGGCTCGTCCAGTCGACCTTCGGAATCTTGCCGCTGGCGTCCTCGTGCCCGCGCACGAGCGTCAGGGTGTCGCCGCCGCCCCGGTAGGTCACGGCCACGCCGGCGTAGGCCGGCGTGCCGACGGCCGCCGGGACACCCGGCACGACTTCGAAAGGAATCCCGTGCTCGTGCAGGAACAGCGCTTCCTCGCCGCCGTCGTCGAAGATGAACGGGTCGCCCCACTTCAAACGCGCCACCTTCTTGCCCTCGCGGACCTTCTCCACGAGCAGGTAGGCGATCGCGTCGCGGTCGGTGCCCTGCGGAGCCGCCCGCCCGACGTCAATCCGCTCGGCGCCGGGCCGCGCGTACTGCAGCACGGCGGTGTGCACGAGACGGTCGTAAACGACTACGTCCGCGCGGCCCAGGTAAGCTGCGCCCCGCAGCGTCAGCAGGCCGGGATCGCCCGGCCCGGCCCCGATGAAACACACCATCGATCGGTTCGGCATGGCACACCTGCCTCGGAGACCCGCGCGCGGGCCAAGCATATCAGGACTGGCGGCAGGGCGCGGCGGCGATCAGCCGCCGGGGGCGTAGTAGCCCATCCGCGTGCGGGCCGTCGCGCTGGGCCGGGAGGTGCGCACGTTGATGCGGCGCCAGGCGCCATCCCGCTTCGGGTTCGAGGAGGTATAGCCCACCAGGTACTGGCTCGACAGTTCCTGCTCGATCAGCGCGTAGATCGATCTCAGTTCATCGACCGAAGACGGGAAGAACACCCGCCCGCCGGTCTGCGTCGTCAGCTGGCGCAGAGCGAAGTCGGCCTGGCCGTAGCCCTTTCCGAACCCTGCCGGGTCCTTCGAGCGGATGCCGATGGCATAGATGGCCGTTTCGGATCGCTTGGCCAGCTCCAGCACTTCGTCGTACGACACGAGGCTCGACGTGTCCTCGCCGTCGGACAGCAGGATGACGGCCCGGCGGCGGAGGTCCTCGATGCCGCGGGTCTCGGTCTTCTTGAGTTCCCTGAGGGCGATGTAGACAGCCGTGTAGAGCGACGTCGAGCCCCCGGGCACGGTCGACGCGATCGCCTTTTCGAGGTCGGCCTTGGAGCTGGTGAACGGCGCCAGGACGTTGACGCGGCTGTCGAAGTCGATCACCTGCGCCTGGTCCTGCGGCCGCAGGCTCTGCACGAACCCGGAGGCGGCCTCCTGGGTCGTGCGCATCTTGTCTTCCATGCTGGCGCTGCTGTCGAGCAGCAGCGAGACCGACAGCGAGAGGCTCGTGCGGCTGAAGTAGCCGATGTCCTGCTTGACGCCGTTCTCGTACACCAGGAAGTCGTCGGCCACGAGGTCGGTGATGTACCGGTTCGACGGGTCTGTTACCGTGACGTTCAACGCGACCAGGTCGACGCCGCTCCGGAACGTCGTCCCTCCCTGGACCGGCGGCGTCGGGGCCTGCCGCCCGCCGGCGCGCACGGGCGGGGGGGCTGAGGCCCCCAGCACCGACCACGCGAGGGCCAAGGCGGCCAGTCGTCTCAACAGGGCCATGTTCACTTTGCGGCGGTCCTGGCGGGAACCAGGGTACCCCGCGCCTTCAGACCGGCCGGGCGCACAGCGACCTCTGTCTTCTCAGGCGGAATGAGGGTGTCGGGTCTCGCAAAGGTAATGCGGTACTGGCCGAGCATTTCCGCGGCCAGGCGCTCCAAGGCGTCCGCCGTGGCCATCGAAGAGAGGATGATGTCGCGATGCCCGCCTGTCTCGGTCGTGCCCCGGTCGAACAGCAGTTCACGGTCGCGCCCTTCGGTGGTCCGAACGTCGGGGGGCGTCGCGCCGCCGATGGCGACGACGTACAGCGCCGTTCCACGCGCCTTGAGCCCGTCGATCAGCGACTCGTACGGGGTGGTGCCGAACTCCCTGCCGCCGGCGAACACGACGACGACCGCAGAGCGCTCAGGCTTCCGTTTTTCGAAGCTCTTCAGCACCTCGCCGACCGCGTCGAGGATGTAAGCGCCGGAGCCCGGGACGGGGAAGATGCGGCCGACGCCCTTTGCGAGCTGCTCTTCGCTGTCCGTGTAGTCGGTGTAGATCGTCGGCCTGTCGGCCAGGCCGATGATCGAAATCTGCGCCTGGGGCCGCATCCTCGCGATGAACGCCTCGACACCCTTGCGCACGTCGTTCACCTGGTCGCCGAGCGCCTGGCTGGTGTCGACAAGCAGCGCGATGTCGATGACGTCGGTGGCCCGCCTGGCCCGGAGCACTTCGCGAATGCGCCCGTCCTCACGTACGACGAAGTCCGGGACTCCGAGCGTGAGGACCGGCTTGGCGGCCTGATCGAGGACGCTGACGAACATCTCCCGCTCAATCGTCTGGGCACCGCAGGGAGCGGTCAGCAGAAGGGCGGCGACGGCGTACGCAAACACCCGCGGCCGGCGCCAAGCTGGCGGAGAGGAATGGCGCGATCTCACCATGACATGTCCTTGTCTTCAGCAGGCGTACTGCCAGTATATCGTTTCCGCGAAACGATTGTCAGCACGGCACTTGGGCACCTTGACCGGGCTTCCGACCGCGTGTTATAACCCGAGGGCTGTTTGCCAGCGCGCCGGACCGGCCTCCGGGCGCCCAAGCCATCCTCGCAAGTAGTTCCCAGGTGAACCGGCGATGGTCAATGCGTGGATTCCGATTCTGATCTTCTTTGTGGTCGCGGTGGGGTTCGGGATCGTCACGCTGCTGTTCGCGCGGCTGATCGCCCCGGAGCGGTACGGCCGCGTGAAGCTCGAGCCGTACGAGTGCGGCATCGAGCCCGCCACAGACGCCCGCGACCGCTACAGCGTGCGGTACTTCCTGGTGGCGATGCTGTTTCTCATCTTCGACGTGGAGACGATTTTCCTGTATCCATGGGCCGTCATCGTGGACGAACTGGCCTGGTTCGGTTTCATCGAGATAGTCGTCTTCCTGTTCATCCTTGTCGTCGGGTACTTCTACGCCTGGCGCGAGGGCGCCCTCGAGTGGGCGTAGGCGGAGAGCGCTGATGTCCGAAGCCCCGAAACCCGCGGCCGAGAACCCCGAGTCCTCCGGGACGCCGAAGCCGGAGGCGCCGGCGGCTGCACCCATGCCTCCCGCCGCGCCGAGACCGGAGCCGAAGTCTGGCGCGGCCGCGGCGGCTTCGAAGCCGCAGCCGAAAGCCGCTGCCCCCGGCTCGCCGAAGCCGGAGGCGAAGGCGGCGCCGCCGGGACCGCCCGACCAGGCTCCGCCCGCCGACCTGCCGGTGCCCGCCTATGTGACGGCGCTGCAGTCGGGCCTGGCGGGGGCCGTCGAGCACGTGAGCTTCTGGGTGGGCGACTGGACGGTCATCGTCACCGCGGCCCGGTTCGCGGAGGCCTGCACGTTCCTGCGCGACACGCCGGGCTGCCAGTTCGACTACCTGTCGGACCTGACGGCCGTGGACTGGCCGGCGCGGGCCGAGAAGCGGTTCGATCTGGTCGCCAGCCTGTATTCGACCACGCTGCGGCAGCGCGTGCGGGTCAAGGCGCGCCTGGCGGAGGCCGAGACCGTGCCCAGCGTCACCGGCGTCTGGCCGGCGGCCAACTGGCTCGAGCGCGAGGTCTTCGACATGTTCGGCGTGACGTTCAGCGGCCACCCGAACCTGCGCCGCATGCTGATGCCGTTCGACTGGCAGGGCCACCCCCAGCGCAAGGACTACCCGCTCGAAGGGCCGGGCGAGCTGCTGATGGAGAGCCCGCAGGACTGGCTGAAGGCGCGCCAGGCGGCGGTGGAAGCCGACAGCGAGTGAGCCACGAGACCATGCAGACCGATACGCCACGCCCGATGTTCGACACCGACGAACTCGTCATCAACATGGGCCCTCAGCACCCGAGCACGCACGGGGTGCTGCGCCTCATTCTGAAGCTCGACGGCGAGCGTGTCCTCGACTGCGACCCGGTGATCGGCTACCTGCACCGGGGCATCGAGAAGCTGAGCGAGAACCGCGACTACACCCAGATCGTGCTGCTGACGGACCGGATGGACTACGTGGCGGCGGCCACGAACAACCTCGGCTACGTCGAGACCATCGAGAAGTTGTACTCGATCGAGGTGCCGCGCCGCGCCCGCTACATCCGCACGATCCTG
>Ga0102851_10003123_pt1 | contig 10229 bp, 10 predicted proteins | sample Mud3Dept3metaG_FD_79558 | JGI IMG/M metagenome (GOLD analysis project Ga0102851, IMG submission 79558) | Freshwater wetland microbial communities from Ohio, USA, analyzing the effect of biotic and abiotic controls - Mud 3 Core 4 Depth 3... | ecosystem: Environmental > Aquatic > Freshwater >...
ACCCCTGCGTAGTACACTGTCCCGATGCGCATCATCGTGGCCCACAGTCCTGATTCCGACGACGCGTTCATGTTCTATGGACTGGCAAGCGGCGCCGTAGACACGGGGGATCTGGAGGTCGGGCACGTCCTCTCGGACATCGAGACGCTGAACCGGGCGGCCTTCGAAGGCCGGTACGAGGTCACCGCCGTCTCGTTTCACGCCTACGCCTATCTGCACGACCGCTACATCCTGCTGCCGCATGGCGCGAGCATGGGCGAGAACTACGGCCCGATTGTCGTGGCGCGCGGTGACGGCCCGACATCGCTCGAAGGCGTGCGTGTGGCCGTGCCCGGGCTGCTCACGTCCGCCTTGCTGGCGCTGAAGCTCTACGACCCTGCGGTGGAAACGGTCGTGATGCCGTTTGACGAGATCCAGGACGCCGTGAAGCGGGGCGACGCGGCGGCGGGGCTCCTGATCCACGAAGGGCAGCTGACGTACCAGGACGAGGGGCTGCGCAAGATCGTGGACCTCGGCGAGTGGTGGGCCGCGCGCACCGGCGGGCTGCCGCTGCCCCTCGGCGGCAACGTGATCCGCCGCGACCTGGGGCCCGACCTGATCGGCCGCGTCAGCCACCTGCTGCACGCGAGCATCAAGCACGCCCTCGACAACCGTCAGCAGGCCCTCGAATACGCCATGCAGTTCGGCCGCGGGCTCGATCCCGCCAAGGTGGATCGCTTCGTGGGCATGTACGTGAACAACCTCACGCTGAGCTACACCGACTCGAGCCGGCGCGCGGTGCAGCTCTTCCTCGACGAAGCGCATCAGCAGGGCATCATCCCGTCGCGCGTGCCCGTCGAGTTCGCCTGACAACAGGGGCCGCCCGGCCTCGATGAAAGCGAGGCAGTGGTGAAACGCCGCGACTTCCTTATCGGCGCCGCCTCCGGGGCCACATCCGTGGCCGTCGTTGGCGCTGTCGGCATCGCCATGTCCGGACGATGGGCGGGCGAGTCCGACCCGCCTCCGCCAAACGTCCCGGGCCCTGCTGTGCCGTCAACGCTTTACCAGGGCCGCCGCTCGTTCGCGCAGCAGGGCGAAGACCTCATCCTCTATAACCTGCTATGGCACGATCTCAAGATCCAGGCGCCCTCCTACCTCGACATCGGCGCGGGCGACCCGGTGCTCAGCAACAACACCTACGCCCTCTACCTCACGGGGAGCCGCGGCGTGCTGGTGGAGCCGAATCCTGAGCTGGTGAGGAAGCTGAAGGCCGTGCGTCCCGGCGACGTCGTGGTGGGCTGTGGGGTCGGCCTGACGGAGACAACGGAGGCCGACTACTTCGTCATCCGCGGCCGCTGGCCGCTGAACACCTTCTCGCGCGAGGCCGTCGCCGAGTATCGCCGCGCGTCCGCGGAGGACCCGGTCGAGAAGGTGCTCAAGATGCCGCTCGTCCCGATCAACCGTCTTATGGCCGACTGCTTCGGGGACGCCCCGGACCTGCTCTCCGTCGACATCGAGGGCCTGGATCTCGCGGTGTTCCGGAGCATGGACTTCCGGGCGCACCGGCCCGCCGTCATTTGCGCCGAAACGAAGAAGCCCGGCATGTCGCACGACAACACCCCTGTCGCGCGCTTGCTGCGGACGAAAGGCTACGTGGCGTGCGCGGGCTCCCTCTACAACACGATCTTCGTGGACCGGGACCGGCTTCAGGTACGTCGAGGCTGAAGCCTCGACCTCCACCGAGTCACACGGACACGCCATCACCCTCGGGCTGGAGGTCGACCCTTCAGGGTCGACGTGCAGCCGGGGTCAGGTCTAGAACACAACCTCTTCAATCCGATGGCGCGGCGGAGGTTGTGATCCAGACCTGACCCCAAACAGGGCGTCAGCGAAGGCGCGGGCGGTCAGCACCACGCGGGGGCCGGGGACGACGAGCTCGCCGCCGTAGAGCAGATGGACACGGCCGTTCTTCACGGCGGGAATGCCCGGCAGCAGCGTCCACGCGCCGCGCTCCCGCGTCTCCTCATCGCGCGAGGCGCTGTCCGAATAGTGCAACTCGAGGATGACGTCCGGCTGCTTCACGAGGATTGTCTCGGTGGCCACCATCATCGACTCGCGCTTCACGTCGCCGAAGACGTTCTCGCCGCCCGCGAGGTCGAGCAGATCGTGGAGGAAGCCGAAACCGCCGCTGACGCTGATCGCGCGCAGCGACTGCGGCTCGCGGCCGATCACGAGGAGCGTGCGCGGCCGCGGCCGGCCCGCGACCGAGGCGCGGACATCCGCCAGGCCGCGCTCGACGTCGGCCGCGGCCCGCCCCGCGTCGGCCGCCAGCCCGACGCGGCTGCCGAGGTCGCGCATGGCCGCCGTGATGTCGGCGAGCGATCCATGACGGCAGGTGTAGACGGGAATGCCCGCGCGCGTCAGTTGCGCGAGCAGATCGACCTGGCTGGCGTACGCGACGACCAGGTCGGGCCGCAACGACAGAATGCGCTCGACGTCAGGATCGACGAGTGCGCCGACGCGCGGAAGGCGCTGCACCTCGGGCGGAAACCGGTCGTAACTGCTCACCGCCGCCACGCGCGGCCCCGCGCCCATCGCAAACAGCATCTCCGTCGCTGACGGCACCAGCGAGATGATCCGTCTGGGCGCTTGTTGCGCGGCGGGGGCAGCAGCGAGCGCGAGGACTACTGCGAGCGCGGCGATCGCACTAGCGCCTAGCGCCCAGCCCCTAGCCCAGGCCATCATCGCTGCCTCACCAGCAGCCACAGGAAGAACGGCCCGCCGATGAGCGCCGTGATGATCCCGACGGGCAACTCGATCGGCGCCATGACCGTGCGGGCGACGACGTCGGTGGCCACGAGGAACGCGGCGCCGAACAGCGCCGATGCCGGCAGCACCACGCGATGGTCGGAGCCCACGATCAGGCGCACGAGGTGCGGCACGATGATACCGATGAAGCCGATCGGACCGCCGAGCGAAACGGCGGCGCCGGTGGCCATCGACGCGCTGAAGAAGGCCACGCGCTGCACCCGCAGCACGTCCACGCCGCGCGAGGCCGCGGCATCGGTGTCGAGGCTCAGCAGGTTCAGCGGCCTGGGCAGCCAGGCGAAGGCCGCGAACGCGACGGCGCACAGCGGGAGGGCGGCCAGGATCGGCCCGTAACCGGCGATGTCCAGGTCGCCCATCAGCCACCTCATCGTCCTCAGCGCCTCGGCCGAGTCGGCCAGGTACTGGACGAAGAGAATCAGCGCCGAGAAGAACGCGTTCAGGGTCACGCCGGCGAGCAGAAGGATGTTGGTCGAAAAACCCCTGCGGCGCGCACGGGCCATCGCGTACACGATGGCGACGGCGCCGAGGGAGCCGATGAAGCTGGCCGCGGTCACCGCCGACACGCCCCAGAGCGAGAGGTGCAGGCGGAGCGTGATCGCGAGCATCGCGCCGAGGGCGGCACCGGCCGACACGCCGAGGGTGAACGGCGTGGCGAGCGGGTTGCGCAGAAGGGCCTGGAAGACCACGCCTGCGGCCGCGAGGGTGGCGCCGACGATCGCGCCGGCGAGGGCCCGCGGGAGCCGCGCGATGAAGAAGATCTGCGCGTCCACGTTGTCGGCGAAGGGAACCGACCCGTCGAACACGCGGCGGAGGCTGATGGACGTCGTTCCGATGAGCGGCGCCGCGAGCACCGACACAAACGCCAGGCCGCCGAACGCCAGCGCCGACACGGCCAGGCGCCGCCGCACGTCAGTCACGCCGCACCCTCCTCAGCGGCACCACCGTGAGGTGGCCCGCGGCGTGGTGCGGATAGACGTCGGCGACCACGCCGTACAGCGCCTGGATCGACATGCTGGTCAGCGTGTCGCCTGTGAGTCCGGCGGCGACGACGCGGCCTTCGGAGAGCATGACGATCGAACGGCAGAGGCTGGCGGCGAAATTCAAGTCGTGCGTGGCGACGACGATCGTGATCTCGCGCTCGCGGTTGAGTCGCGCGAGCAGGGCGGCGATGTCGAACTGGTAGCCGAGGTCGAGCGACGCCGTTGGTTCGTCGAGCAGCAGGATCTCGGCCTGCTGGGCGAGCGCGCTGGCGATGACGACGCGCTGTTTCTCGCCGCCCGACAGCGTGGCGAAGCTGCGCCGCTCGAGCGCAAGCGTGCCGGTGGCCGCCAGCGCCTCGCGCGCGATGGCCACATCTTGCGGGCCCTCGAGCTCGAAGGTGCCGAGATGCGGATAACGCCCCATCAGCGCGATCTCGAGCACCGAGTAATCGAACGCGAGGTGGGTCTCCTGCGGCACGACGGCAATCGAACGCGCGAGCGCGGGACGCGCCAGCGACGCGAGGTTCCTGCCGTTGAGCGTGACGGTTCCCGATTCCGGCCGCAGCATGCCGGCGAGCAGCCGGAGCAGGGTGGTCTTGCCCGAGCCGTTGGGGCCGAGGATGCCCACCACGTGGCCCCGTTCGACGCGTACGCTGACATCGAGCACCCCTGGCAGCGCGGGCCCGCCGGCATCCGGCAAGATCGGCGCAGGAGCAACCCCCTCCGCGTCCCGGCCGCGGTCGTGCACGTACGTGACGTTATCGGCCCGCAGCAATGCGCACTCCCACGGTGAACGAACGGCGCGGGGCAGGGTAGCCGAAGACGGCTTCGTACCGCCGGCCGAAGAGGTTGTCGGCCCTCAGGAGCACGTCGGCGTAGCGGCCCGCATGCACGGTCACGCCGGCGTCGGCGACGCCGAATCCGGGAGCGTGAAACAACCCGCCGGCGGCGCCCCAGTTCGGCTCGACGTCGAGCACTTGGGACCGCCCGCCGGCGCGCACGTATGCCGTGGCGTACCGGTGGCGCCACAGGAGATCGACGTTCACCTGGTGCCGCGGCCGGCGAAGGAGTTGGTCGCCCACCGAGAAGGGCGCCGGGGCAACGCCGGGCGCGTGGTCGACGGCAAGCACCGCCGTCGCGGCGAACGTGTAGCTCGCGCGCGCTTCGAGGCCCCGACGCGTCCGGAGGGCGAACGAGGCTTCGACGCCCTGCGCCTGCGCGTTCGCGATGTTGTCGGTGCGGTAACGGCTGTAGTCCTGCATGGACCGCCCGACAGCCACGATCAGGTCGTCGTAGCGGTTGAGGAACCACGTGCCGTCGAGGATCACGAGGCCGCCCGCGAGGGCCTGCTCGACACCCGCGTCCAGGCTCTTGCTGCGCTCCGGCTTCAGGCCGGGATTGTCCGTGAAGGCGATCTCGAACGCGTCGGGCGCACGGATGCCGGTTCCCGCGCTGCCATGGATGCGGCTCCAGTTGCCGCCGCTCGCGTCGGAGGTCCTCAGGTAATAGCTGACGGCCGCGCGCGGATTCGGCGACACCACACGATCCTCGGGGAGCGCGAACCTCGGCGAGAAACTGAGCGGATCGCCCTCGATGTCGCCGCGCAGGATGTCGTCGACCCGCAGGCCGGCCGTGGCGAAGAGGCGCGACGCGGAGCGCCAGCGGAGTTCGGCGAAGTAGCCGGCCACGCGCCGCTCAATGGGGACGCGCTGCGCCGCCGCGCCGGTGATGTACGAGCTGCCGGCCTGCTCGAGTTCGAGGGCGGCCCCCGCGGTCAACCCGAGCGACGGCGTCAACGCACGATCGACCTGCCCGCGCGCCTGGAACCGCTGCGTCCTCGCGTCGGATTCCCCCCACGGGCTGACGAAGCGCGATCGCTCGTCGAGGTAGCTCGACTGGAGCCGCAGCGCCGTCCGGGGATTCCACTCGTGGGTGAAGTCGAGCGCCCCCATGCCCGCGTCGTTCGTGCCTCGCGAGACGGTGTCGATGCCCGGGTACGCCCCGATGGGATCGGATCCGAACGGCCCGGGGTTGCCGCGCTCGTTGGTGCCGAACCGCCCGGTCGCGCGCAGCGTCGAGCGCGGGCCAGCGCGCCACGCGGCGGCGAGCGACACCATGGACGCTTCGTAATCGTCGTTTGTCACGAGACCCAACGACGGATTCGGGGCCTCGGACGTCCAGCCGTCGCTCGAGGCGCGTTCAACGGACGCGCCCCAGTCGATCGCGCCTTTCGATCCCGACGATCCCGCCGCCACGCGGCTCGTGCCGTAGGACCCTGTTTCCAGCAGGCCGTACGCCGACGGGCGCCCGCCCACCCTGGACCGCATCTGCACGACGCCGCCAATGGCGTCCGACCCGAAGACCGCGCTCTGGGGCCCGCGCACCACCTCAATCTGGTTCAGTCCGAACGTGGTGAGGTGACCGAAGTCGAAGCCGCCGCCGAAACTGTTCAGCTTGACGCCGTCAACCATCACGAGCGTGTAGTCGGACTCGCCGCCGCGCGGGAATACCGACGTCACGCTGCCAAGGCCCCCGGATGGCGCCACGCTCATGCCGGGCGCCAGCCGGAGCGCATCCGCCACCATCGTGAACTGGCGGTCCTCGACATCGCGCCGAGACAGCGCCGTCACGGTGGAGGTCGCCTCCGACTGCGTCAACTCCACGAACGCGGCCGACACGACCACCGCATCCGTCAGGGCGGCAAGCGCCAGACGGATGTCGGCGTTCAGCACGTCGGCGCTTTCCACGGTGAGGCGCACAGGCTCCGAGCGGAACCCCTCCACCGCCGCGCGCAGTTCGAGCGAGCCGGGCGGCACGCTGCTAAATGAATAGGAGCCGTCAGCGCGGCTTGGCGCCTGCCGGACCAGGCCAGACGAGGAGCGCAGACTGACGATGGCCCCCGGCACCGGTTTGTCGGACGGGTCGATGACTCGCCCCTGGATGGAGGCGGATTGCGCGAACGCGGCTGGCGCGGACGCGACAAGCTGGAGCGCGAGCGTAATGATGAAGACGGAAGGAGACCGGCGCATCGAACCTCCAATCGGTGTGACCTCGCACCGACGGTTCCGCTCGGGCCGTTCGGAGAACGGCCCGGCGGGGTACTTGTGGAGGCGGTTTCAAAACCCGTTCTCGCGGCGCTGGCAGGCCGCCGCGCGCAGGTTGTGAAACCGGTCCTTGTGGCCGGGTCGACAGGTGTCCTGACTCGCGGATCGTCACGCGCGCGTCTCGTCTTCCAGCGCCTTCCGGCACCGTGACGGGCTTGGGACGGCTTCGAAACCTGCGTGTGGCGCCCGATTCAGGGCGCGTGAACGGGATTCGAAACCGCCTGTGCCGCGACTACGCACGCTCCCCGCATACAGTGGCGGGACCGTGTGGGCTTCTCACCCAGCTTCCCTGGTCGACCGACCGGGGCGTCTGTTGCCAAGCCGGAGTATAGCATGTCAGGATCACAAGGGACGGCTTCATGACCTGCGTACCGCGCCACGCGCGTGCCGCGAGAACGGGTCCTGAAGCCGCTTGTTTCACATGCTCGGAGAAGCCCGTATTGCGCGCGCGGGGCTGCTGGACATCCGGCAGAAACTGGACGCCGGCCAGCGGCTGACGCTCCAGGACGGCGTCCGCCTGTTCGAGTGCCCCGACACGCTGGCCCTCGGCTGGCTGGCCAACCGCGAGCGGGAGAAGCGCCACGGCGGCCTGACCTTCTACAACCACAACATCCGTCTTGAGGCCACGAACGTGTGCGTGGCCAATTGCCTGTTCTGTTCGTTCGCGCGGCTGAAGCCCGGCGACAAAGACGCCTACACGCTCTCGCTCGAGCAGGCGCTCCACAAACTGCGGGTCCGCGCCCACGAGCCCATCACCGAAGTCCACGTCGTCAACGGTCTCCACCCGGACCTGCCGTTCGACTACTACACGGCGCTGCTGCGCGGGCTGAAGGCGATCAAGCCTTCGATTCACCTGAAGTGCTTCACGGCGGTGGAGATCGCGTTCTTTGCCGATCTCTACGGGAAGACCGACGAACAGGTGCTGCGCGAGTTGATGGAGGCGGGCCTCGATTCGCTGCCGGGCGGCGGCGCCGAGGTCTTCGCGGCCCGCGTGCGGCGCAAGCTCTGCGCGGACAAGTGCGACGCCGGCCGGTGGCTGGCGATCCACCGCACGGCCCACGGCCTCGGCATGCGTTCGAATGTGACGATGCTGTACGGGCACATCGAGACGTACGAGGAGCGCATCGATCACATGCTGCGGGTGCGGGCGCTGCAGGACGAGACGGGCGGCTTCCAGGCGTTCATCCCGCTCGCGTTCCACCCCGACAACAATCAGATGCACAAGCTGCCGGCGCCGCCGGCGTCGGAAACGCTGCGCGTGCACGCCGTGGCTCGGCTGATGCTCGACAACGTGGCGCATGTGAAGGCGTTCTGGATCGCCACGGGCATCGACGTGGCCCAGACCTCGCTCTGGTTCGGCGTGGACGACCTGGACGGGACCGTGCAGGAAGAGAAGATTTACCACATGGCCGGCGCGCGCACGCCCGAGATGATGACCACGCGCGAAATCCAGGCCGTCATTCGCGCGGCCGGGCGCTCGCCCGTGGAGCGCGACACGCTTTACAACGTCATCGAAAACTAGGGGCTAGGGACTGGGCGCTAGGCGCTAGGGTCTTCGCGCTGTCACGCTGCGACCTAGTGAGGTCTACCCGGGGCGCATTCCATCTGTTGAAACTGTCACCAAACAGGCCGGTTCTGCGTCCTATGAAAAGGGGACGGATTTGGTCCGGTTTCCCTGGTTCGCTGGTAAAATAAGGGGATTCCAACCCCGTCAGTCTGGTCGCTGCAAGGAGGACCACCGAAATGGCGCACGAACTGCCCGCCCTGCCGTACGCTCACGACGCCCTCGAGCCGTTCATTGACACGATGACGATGCAGATCCATCACGGGAAGCATCATGCGGCGTACGTGACGAACCTGAATGCCGCCCTCGAGCAGTACCCCGAACTCCAGAAGCACAGCGTTGACGACCTCATCCGGAACATCGCGACCGTGCCCGAGTCGATTCGCACCGCGATCCGCAACAACGGCGGCGGCCACGCCAATCACGCGATGTTCTGGCAGATCATGGCCCCGAAGGCCGGCGGCGAACCGTCGGGCCCGCTTGCCGACGCCATCAGAGCGTCGTTCGGCAGCCTCGAGGCGTTCAAGGGTGAATTCAAGAAGGCGGCGCTCGGCCGTTTTGGCAGCGGCTGGGCCTGGCTGGTGAACTCGGGCGGGAAGCTCGCCATCGAGAGCACCCCGAACCAGGACAGCCCGGTGATGGAAGGCAAGCAGGTGGTGATGGGCGTCGACGTGTGGGAGCACGCCTACTACCTGAAGTACCAGAACCGCCGCGCCGACTACGTGGACGCGTGGTGGAGCGTGGTCAATTGGAGCGAGATCGCGAAGCGGTTCGCACGGTAGCGGTTCGCGATCGGATCAGAAGCAAGAAGCAAGAAGCCAGAAGGGCCATCTGACGATTGTCAGAAGGAAACGCCGGGCAGCTCGCGTGCCGTTCTCGTCTTCTTGCTTCTGGCTTCTGGCTTCTGACCCTTATCCCTCGAGCTTCCCGAGTTCCTCGAGTATCACCTCGTGCTCCGGAAACTCGGTCTGATGATCCGCCACGAAGGCGTAGCGGATGATGCCCGTACGATCGATCAGGAAGAGCGCCGGCCTTGCGATGTTCCATGCATCGAAGCCGACCCGGTGCCACACCCCGTAGGCCTTTATGGTTTCCCGCGAGTCGTCTATCAGCACGTCGAGGGGCAACCCGGTGTCCTCGATGTAACGCTTCACCTTCTCGGATCGCTGCGCGACAACGGCCATTACGGTCGCACCGAGGTTTCGGTAGCGCGGTGAGTTGAGCGCCAGGTCGCCGAACCGGCGACGGCAGTTCGGTCACCACGTGCCGCGGTGGAACCCGAGCAGCACGGGCCCCTTCGCGAGGGCGGCCTCGAGGGATACCGGCGCACCCTTCTGATTGGGCAGCGTGAAGCGCGGCGCCTGATCGCCGACCCGCAGCGTGGCACTGGCGCTCTGTGACATTCAGGACTCCTTCCAGCCGGCACCTGGTGGCCGCCCGCCCCGCCGGGCGCCTCCACCAGCCTAGCATTCCGAACGCCGGATATGACCGGCGTCATTTCGGACGCTGCGCGAGCGTGCCACACTGCTGAACAGAATCATCGGGCGAACGCCGTGCGACGTCATCAGGAACGACCGCAGGACTCCCGGAAGACCAGGGGTCCCGGCAGGAGGAACAACGCCATGAGACCCGTCTTGCTCACCGCCTTCGTGATCGCCGCCTTGGGGGCCGTGACGCCTCTCCCGGCATCGGCGCACTGCGACACGCTCAATGGTCCCGTCGTCCAGGCGGCGCGGCTTGCCCTGAAAACAGGCGAGGTCACGCCCGTTCTCA
>Ga0102851_10003125_pt1 | contig 10229 bp, 6 predicted proteins | sample Mud3Dept3metaG_FD_79558 | JGI IMG/M metagenome (GOLD analysis project Ga0102851, IMG submission 79558) | Freshwater wetland microbial communities from Ohio, USA, analyzing the effect of biotic and abiotic controls - Mud 3 Core 4 Depth 3... | ecosystem: Environmental > Aquatic > Freshwater >...
CGAAGGCAAGACCTACATGGACGTCGCGGCGCGCGGCCTGATGCCGAATTCGACGCGCGCAGCGCTCGCCGCCCACCTCGACGAATTCGCCGCGGGGGAGGTGGACAAAGCCGGTTACTTCGCCATGATCGAGCGCGTGCGCGGCCGTTTCGCGCGGTCGATCAACGCCGGCCCGGATGAGATCGCGTTCACCAAGAATATTACCGAAGGCCTGAACATCGTCGCCGCCTCGCTCGACTGGAAGCCCGGCGACAATCTGGTGCTGTGCCCCGAGATCGAGCATCCCGCCAATTTTTATCCGTGGCTCAACCTGCAGCGGCTGGGTGTCGAGTTGCGCATGGTGACGGCGCGCGATGGGCGGGTCCCGGTCGACGAAATGGCGAGCCGCATCGACAGCCGCACGCGGCTGGTTACCACGGCGACAGTCAGTTTTGCGCCGGGATTACGCACCGACGTGGCGGCGCTCGGGCGCACCTGCCGCGAGCGGGGAGTCATGTTCGTGGTCGATGCCGCTCAGTCGGCGGGAGTTCTGGCAACCGATGTCGAACGGCTGGCGATCGACGCACTCGCGTGTTCGACGCAGAAGGGGCTGCTCGCACTGTACGGCATGGGATTCCTTTATGTGCGCCGCGATTTTGCGGAGCAGCTGGAGCCCGCGTACCTGTCGCGTTTCGGGATCGACCTTGGCAACGCGTCGGAAGCCGACCTCGGTTACGAATACCGCCTCGCACCGGGAGCGCGGCGGTTTGACGTCGGCAACTTCAATTTCACCGCCTGCGTGGCCGCCGAAGCTTCGCTCGAGTATCTGTCACGCTTCGATGCAACCGCGATCGAGCGCCACGCCGTCGGGCTTGCGAACGAACTGCGGCGCGGCCTCGCGGGACTCGGGCTGCCGGTCTGCGGCGGCATCGAAGGCGGGCATCTCGCCCACATTCTGACCGTCGGCAGCGTGGGCGCGGGCGGCCACGATACGACCAGCGATGCCCGCATGCAGGCGCTCTACGATTATCTCGTTGCCAATGAAGTCAGGCTCTCGATCCGCCGCGGCACGCTGCGTTTTTCGCTGCATCTCTACAATCGCGCGGAAGATGTCGCGCGCGTGCTCGATTTGACGCACGCGTTTCTGAACAAGACCTGATTTACCTACGCATTGTAGGACGCGGCTTCAGCGCGCCATCAGCCCCGCTGTAACCAATCGGCGCGATGAATCTGGCGCCCCGCGCTCGTCTCATCCAGCGTGTCGGGCGAGAAAATCCAACGTTCTGGTGCGTGCAAGTCTTGCGCTTTCCGCGTGATAGGAGCCGCGCTCGTTACAATTGAACCCGTGGCCGGCGGGATAAAAGTAATGCGTCTGGTTCTGGTGCGCGGCCGCGACTGCCTTCGCCTTCTCCAGCGGGATCGACTGATCGGTCTCGCCCCAATGACACAGCACCGGACATTTCGGCTGTTCCCCGATCATGCCGGGAATGGCGCCGCCATAGTACGGGACCGCGCAGCTCAGCCCGCGGACATTGCACGCCGATTTCCACGCGACCGAGCCGCCCCAGCAAAAACCGACGATGCTGATCTTGCCGGCCGGGACGATATTTTGCATGGCCGCTTCCACGTCCTTGATGGCATCGGCGAAATTCATCTTCTGCATCAGGCCGCGCGCTATTTCGATGTCCGGCTGGGTGTAGCCGACGTCCAGGCCTCGCTGCACGCGGTCGAACATGGCAGGCGCGATCGCCAGATAGCCGTCCGCCGCGTATTCATCGGTAACCTTGCGGATGTGGCTGTTGACGCCGAAGATTTCCATCACCACAATCAAACCGCCCTTAGGTTTGCCCGCCGGTTCGGCACGATACGCGCCAAAAGTGTGGCCGTCGGAGGCCGTCAGTTGAATCATTTTTCCCATTGCGCTCTCCCATTCGGGTTGAAAACCTGTGACATTGTACTAGACCTGAAACACTTCGGCACGCGCCGGCCTGCGGGCACCCCGTGCTTGGCGAACTCGCAGTTTTATCAGGTAGCGCGATTATGACACTCAGGTCGCCGCCGCAGCTTGACACGGCGAATCACCACAGCATAGATTCAACGGCCCGGGTACCGGGAAAACCATCGGGAGCAATGCAGCATGAAAATCACCGCGGTAAAGCCGTATACAGTGCATCCCGGCTGGCGCAAGAACCTGATTTTCGTCAAGGTCGAGACCGATTCGGGCATTCACGGGTGGGGCGAGGCATACTCGCAGTATGACCGCGACACCGCGGTGATGGCGCAGCTCGAAGCGCTCGGCAAATACGCGCTCGGCCGCGATCCATTCAACATCAAGCATTTCACCCAGATCGCGTTCGACGATTACGCGGCGCGCCGCGGCTCGCTCGAGTTGTTCTGCGCGATCAGCGGCATCGAGCAGGCGCTGTGGGACATCGTCGGCAAGGCCTGCGGGCAGCCCGTCTACAATCTGCTCGGCGGGCGTTGCCGCGACAGGATCCGCATCTACGCCAACGGCTGGAGTTACCAGTTGAAGGAGCCCGCCGATTACGCGCGCGCCGCCGAGCAGGTGATCCGGCAGGGCTTCAATGCGCTCAAGCTCGATCCGCTGCCGGCGCCGTGGCGCAGCTGGATCCCGAAAGAGCACGAGGCGCGCGCGGTCGCGGTGGTCAAGGCAGTCCGTGACGCGGTTGGCCCTGAGGTCGACATCCTGATCGACCAGCATCGGCGGCTTGCGCCGGTGCACGCCATCCGCCTCGACAAGAAGCTCGCCGAACTCGGCCTCTACTGGCTCGAGGAGCCGAACGTTGCCGAAAATCCGGAAGCGCTCGCCGAAGTGCGGCGCGCGACCGGCTTGCCGATCGTGATCGGGGAGGCGACTTACACCAAGACGGGTTTCAGGCCGCTGCTGGAAGCGCGCGCGGCCGACATCCTGAATCCCGACGTCGCGTGTTGCGGCGGCATCCTCGAACTGAAAGAAATCGCGGCAATGGCCGAGCCGTTCCTGGTCGCGATGTCGCCGCATAATTACAATTCGACCTTGGTCGCGCTCGCATCCACCGTGCACGCCTCGGCAGTGATGCCGAATTTCATCATCACCGAATATTTTTTGCCGTTTGTCGAATTCGGCGACCGGATTTCGCCGAATCAACTGAAGCCGAAGAACGGCTACATTGAACTCCCGACCGCTCCCGGGCTCGGCATCGATGTCGATGAGGAAGCGCTGAAAAAATTTCCGGGCAAGTCCTATCCCGCACGCAATCTGCGCCATCCCAAGGATGAAGGACCGTAAGCGGCGTTGCCGCAGATCCAAGCAACCCCGCGTGTGGCGCTGGCCGGCGCAATCCAGTGATAAATCAGGCTTTTCGACGGACCTGAGCAATGTATTTGATATCGGCGCGGCGGTTTGCTATAAGGAGCGCTGACTAGGCTACCGCGCAGGAGGGTTCCATGTTCAAACATGTCCTGATCCCTACCGATGGTTCCGAGCTGTCGCAAAAAGCGATACGCATCGGCGTTGAGCTTGCCAAGTTTCACGGGGCGCGCGTGACTGGAGTGCACGCGATTCCCGATTACCACCTGATGATCGCGTATGAAGGCGCGTTTGATCCGGTCACGGAGGAGCGCATCGAGAAGGAGGCGCGCGTGCGCGCCGAGAATTACCTCGATTTCATCAAAAAGACTGCGGCGGAAGCGGGCGTGCCATGCGACACCGTCTGCGAAACCAGCGACCATCCTTACGACGCGATACTCAAGACCGCGAAAGCCAAAGACTGCGACCTGATCCTGCTGCATTCGCACGGCAGGAAAGGACTCGCCGCGGTGCTGCTCGGCAGCGAAACTCGCAAGGTTCTGACCTATTCCAAAATACCGGTGATGGTGGTGCGCTAGCGCTGCGCCGCCGTTCGATGAAATTAACTTAAGTATTTGAATTTATAATACATATTTTTCTGATGTGTTTGGATCAGTAAAACATATTGCATAGCAGCAGAAAGATCTTGCAAAAAGCGTCGTAGTGGTGCATAATGTTTTTGCGTTGGGCATCTTTACAGGTGTCGGCGCATATCCTCCAAAACCTCCTCCTTTGGTGGAAACTTAGCGCAGCCCTTAGGGGTTGCGCTTTTTTTTTCCAGTAGCGTGCGCTAACTTCTGGGTTTTCCCGCAACCCGTCCCAGCTTAGTCCTGGCGCGTGGAGTTAGGTTGCTGCGATGCAATAAAGATCACTCCAGTCACTGCCTCGCCCCGGGTGGGGTGCCGGCGCCCCGGACGGGAAGCATTTGCGCTGCTATTTCATCTTTTGCTTTGCACCACCGATCGTGCAATATTGACTGCGGTCAAGGCGATATCACGCATGCGCGGTTAAGTTATCGCTGGCCTGCGCTCGCAGGCTTGGCGCGCAACCAAAAAGGCTGTTGATGAAGATCCACGAATACCAGGCGAAAGAAATCCTGCGCAAGTACGGGGTTGCGACCCCGCGCGGCATAGCGTGCTTCAGCGCCGACGAAGCAGTGGCCGCGGCGCAAAAGCTCGGCGGCAACGTATGGATGGTGAAAGCGCAAATTCACGCCGGCGGCCGCGGCAAGGGCGGCGGCGTCAAGCTGGCGAGATCAAGCGACGAAGTGCGGCAGCACGCAGGCCGGATCCTCGGCATGATGCTCAAGACGCATCAGACCGGAGCGCAGGGACAGAAAGTGCGGCGGCTTTTGATCGAGGAAGGCGCGGACATCGCGAAAGAACTCTACGCCGGCATGGTGGTCGACCGCGGCAGCCAGCGCGTGTGCCTGATGGCGAGTTCGGAAGGCGGTATGGATATCGAGGAAGTCGCCGCCAAGACCCCCGACAGGATCCACAAGGTGTTTATCGACCCGCTGACGGGCCTCAAAGACAGCGAGGCAGACGAGCTCGCGCGCAGGATCGGCATTCCCGACGCCTCCCTCGCAAAAGCGCGTCCGGCGCTGCAGGGGCTGTATCGGGCGTTCGACGAGACCGATGCATCGCTCGCGGAAATCAACCCGCTGATCCTGACGGGCAGCGGGGACGTGATCGCGCTCGACGCCAAAATGAATTTCGACGACAACGCGCTGTTCCGCCATCCCGAACTCGTCGCGATGCGCGACCTCGACGAGGAAGACCCGGATGAAGTCGAGGCCTCGAAGTTCGATCTCAACTACATCTCGCTCGACGGCAACATCGGATGTCTCGTCAACGGCGCAGGCCTTGCCATGGCGACGATGGACATCACCAAGCTCTATGGCGGCGGCCCGGCCAATTTCCTCGACGTGGGGGGCGGGGCTTCAGCCGAGAAGGTGACCGAGGCGTTCAAGATCATGCTCAGGAATCCGAACGTCAAGGCGATACTGGTGAATATTTTCGGCGGCATCATGAAATGCGACGTCATCGCCGAAGGCATCGTTGCCGCGGCGAAGGAGGTGCATCTCAACGTGCCGCTGGTGGTGCGGCTCGAGGGCACCAACGTCGATCTTGGCAAGAAAATCCTCGCGGAATCGGGACTGCCGATCATTTCCGGCAACAACATGGCGGATGCGGCGCAGAAGGTTGTCGCCGCGGCGCAGGGCCGATAGGGCAGTTATTCACCAGTTCACCGAGCCGTAACGCGGAAAGGCGCGCATGTCGATTCTGATCAACAAGAATACCCGCGTGATGACGCAGGGCATCACCGGCAAGACCGGCCAGTTCCACACCAAAACGGGCAAGGAATACGCGCACGGCAGCGCCTGCTACGTCGCGGGAGTCAACCCGAAGAAACCCGGCGAGTCGTATGAAGGCATCCCGATTTTCGCGACGGTGAAGGAAGCGAAGGAAAAGACCGGCGCCAACGTATCGGTGATTTACGTGCCGCCGCCATTTGCCGCGGCCGCGATCGACGAGGCGGTCGACGCCGATCTCGATCTCGTGATCTGCATCACCGAGGGCATCCCGGTGCGCGACATGATACGCACCAAATACCGGATGCAGGGCAGGCGCACCCGGCTGATCGGACCGAACTGCCCCGGCGTGATCACGCCGGATGAAATCAAGATCGGCATCATGCCCGGACACATCCATAAGAAGGGCCCGATCGGCGTGGTGTCACGTTCGGGCACCCTGACCTACGAAGCGGTCGGGCAGTTGATGGAGCAGGGGCTCGGCCAGTCGTCCTGCGTTGGCATCGGCGGCGACCCGGTCAACGGCATGAAGCACGTGGACATCATGAAACTGTTTAACGACGACCCGCAGACCGAAGCCGTGATCATGGTCGGCGAGATCGGCGGCTCCGACGAAGAGGATTGCGCGCGCTGGATCAAGGCCAATATGAAAAAGCCGGTGGTCGGCTTTATCGCGGGCGCCACCGCGCCGCCCGGCAAACGCATGGGACACGCCGGCGCGATCATTTCGGGCGGCAAAGGCACCGCGGCGGAAAAAATCGCTGTGATGGAAGCCTGCGGCATCAAGGTGACGCGTAACCCGGCGGAAATGGGCAAACTGCTCAAGTCCGTGTTGAAATGACCAAGACCAAACGCGGCAAGCCGAAAGGCCGCGCAGTTGACGCCAAGGCGCTGGCCGAAGTACAGGCATTGCTGGGCAAGAAGCCACGCCGGCGCGACCTGCTGATCGAGCATCTGCACCTGATTCAGGACCGGTTCGGCCATATTTCCGCGGCGCACATCGTAGCGCTTGCGCGCGAGATGAAGCTTGCGCTGACGGAGGTCTTTGAGGTCGCGACTTTTTATCATCACTTCGACGTCATCAAGGAAGGCGACGTCGCGCCGCCGGCGCTGACCGTGCGCGTGTGCGATTCGCTGTCGTGCGAGCTTGCCGGCGCGCAATCGCTGTTCGAAAAACTCAAAGCGGCGCTGGGTCCGAACGTGCGCGTCGTCCCGGTGCCCTGCATCGGCCGCTGCGAGCAGGCGCCGGCCGCGGTGGTCGGCCAGAACCCGGTGGCGCAGGCGACGGTCGAAAAAGTCAGCGCGCAGGTGGCGGCGAACAATATCCACTGCGCGGTCGATAAATACATCGGCTTTAACGAGTACCGCAAGCAAGGTGGTTATCGCATCGCCGCCGAATGCCTGGGCGGCGAGCGCGATGTCGAGAATATCCTCAAAACGATGGAGGATTCCGGCCTGCGCGGGCTCGGCGGCGCCGGCTTTCCGGCCGGTCGCAAGTGGCGCATCCTGCGCGCCGAATCGCGGCCGCGGCTGCTTGCGGTCAACATCGACGAAGGCGAGCCGGGGACATTCAAGGACCGCTATTATCTCGAGCGCGACCCGCACCGCTTTCTCGAAGGCATGGTGATTGCGGCGTGGGCGGCGCAGATTTCCGAGGTCTATATTTATCTGCGCGACGAGTACGCGGGCTGCCGCGCAATTCTCGAGCGCGAGATCGCCGCATTGCAGAAGGAACCGCCGTGTCCGCTGCCGCCGATACACCTGCGGCGCGGCGCCGGCGCCTACATCTGCGGCGAAGAATCGGCGATGATCGAATCGATCGAGGGCAAGCGCGGCATGCCGCGGCTGAGGCCGCCCTACGTTGCGCAGGTCGGGTTATTCGGCTACCCGACGCTCGAGCACAACATGGAGACGCTGTATTGGGTGCGCGACATCCTGGAACAGGGCGCCGGCTGGTTTGCAGGGTACGGCCGCCGCGGCCGCAAGGGGCTGCGCTCGTTCTCGGTGTCGGGGCGGGTCAGGACGCCGGGAGTGCATCTGGCGCCGGCGGGCATCACGGCCAAGGAATTGATCGACGAATTCTGCGGCGGCATGCTGCCGGGGCACGAGTTCTACGCCTATCTGCCGGGCGGCGCATCGGGCGGCATATTGCCGGCCGCCAAGGGCGACATTCCGCTCGATTTCGACACGCTGCAACCGCACGACTGTTTCATCGGCTCGGCGGCGGTGATCATCCTCTCCCACCACGACAAGGCGAGCGCCGCCGCGCGCAATCTGATGAAGTTCTTTTCCGACGAGTCGTGCGGCCAGTGCACGCCATGCCGCGTCGGCACCGCCAAGGCGCTTACCCTGATGCTCGCGCCGCAATGGAACAAGGGCTTGCTCGAGGAACTTTCCGGCGCGATGGCTGACGCATCCATCTGCGGGCTCGGCCAGGCGGCGCCCAATCCGGTGCGCTGCGTGATTAGGCATTTTGCGCACGAGATCGAGTGAAGGTGAAACCGATGACCGCCATGAGCAAACAGGAATACGACGCGCTGCCGATTGAGTTCAAGCTCAACGGCGCGGCGGTCGTCGGCTACGGCAACGAGACCATCATCCAGGCCGCCAGCCGCCACGGCGTCGAAATTCCGCACCTGTGCTACAAGGAAGGCATGCGGCCTGACGGCAATTGCCGCGCGTGCATGGTCGAAATCAAAGGCGAGCGCGTGCTCGCGCCGTCATGCTGCCGCAAGCCCGCGGCCGGCATGGAGGTCGCGACCGACAGTGCGCGTGCCGTTGCGGCGCAGAAAATGGTGCTGGAGCTGCTGTTGTCGGACATGCCCGCGGAGCGCCGTACTCTGAAGAACGAACTCGACCAGTGGGCGGCGAAACTCGATGTCGGCAAGCCGCGTTTCGCACCGCGCCACCAGCCCGCGGCCGATCTGTCGCATTTCGGCATGGCCGTGAATCTCGATTCGTGCATCCAGTGCACGCGCTGCGTGCGCGCCTGCCGCGAGGAGCAGGTCAACGATGTGATCGGTTACGCATTTCGCGGCGAACATTCGAAGATCGTGTTCGATCTCGACGATCCGATGGGCGAGTCGACCTGCGTGGCGTGCGGCGAATGCGTGCAGGCATGCCCGACCGGCGCGCTGATGCCGGCGCGCAACGCCGGCATGGTGAAACCCGACAAGCAGGTGCACTCGGTGTGCCCGTACTGCGGCGTCGGCTGCCAGCTTACCTACAACGTCAAGGACAACAAGATCCTCACCGTCGACGGCCGCGACGGGCCGTCGAACCACAACCGTCTGTGCGTCAAAGGCCGTTACGGTTTCGACTACGTGAATCACCGGCAGCGCCTCACGAAGCCGCTGATCCGCAAGCCCGGCGTGCCGAAATCGGCCGATTTCGACTTCGACCCCGCCAACGCGCTCGAGTACTTCCGCGAAGCAACGTGGGAAGAAGCACTCGATCTTGCCGCGGGCAGGCTGAAAAAGATACGCGACACTCGCGGTAAAAAAGCGCTGTGCGGCTTCGGCTCGGCCAAAGGCAGCAACGAAGAGGCCTACCTGTTCCAGAAACTGGTGCGCACCGGTTTCGGCAGCAACAACGTCGACCACTGCACGCGCCTGTGTCATGCCTCAAGTGTTGCAGCGCTGATGGAAGGCGTGAGTTCGGCCGCGGTGTCGAACCAGGTCAATGACGTGGTGAATGCGGACGTGGTGCTGCTGATCGGCGCCAATCCGACCCAGAACCATCCGGTGGCGGCGACCTGGATCAAGAACGCGGTCAAGCGCGGCGTGAAACTGATCGTCGCTGATCCGCGCCGCTCGGACCTCGCGCGCCACGCAACGCACTTCCTGCAGTTCAAGCCCGATACCGATGTCGCGTTGTTGAATGCAATGATGCACGCCATCGTGCACGAAGGCCTGGTCAACGAGGAGTTCATTCGTGAGCGCACGCTGGGCTACGAGGAACTGAAGCAGAACGTCGAGGGCTACAGCCCCGAGGCGATGGCCCCGGTCTGCGGCATTCCGGCCGAGACCATCAGGGAAGTCGCGCGCCTGTATGCGACCTCGAAAGGCTCGATGATCCTGTGGGGCATGGGCATCTCGCAGCATATCCACGGCACCGACAATGCGCGCTGCCTGATCGCGCTGTGCATGATGACCGGACAGATCGGCCGTCCCGGCGCCGGGCTGCATCCGCTGCGCGGCCAGAACAACGTGCAGGGCGCTTCCGACTCCGGGCTGATTCCGATGGTGTTTCCCGATTATCAGCGCGTCGACAACGGCGAGGCGCGCGCGCGCTTCGAAAAACTGTGGGGCGCAACCCTCGATCCCAAGCCGGGACTGACGGTGGTCGAGATCATGGACGCGGTGCACGAGGGCAAGATCCGCGGCATGTACATCATGGGCGAGAACCCGGCGATGTCGGACCCCGACGCGCACCATGCGCGCGAAGCGCTCGCCAAGCTCGACTGGCTGGTGGTGCAGGAGATTTTCCTGACCGAAACCTGTTACCACGCGGATGTGATCCTGCCGGCGACCGCGTGGCCGGAAAAAACCGGCACCGTGACCAACACCGACCGCATGGTGCAACTCG